>MTKZ01004706.1_pt1 | contig 76967 bp, 80 predicted proteins | sample 1042781 | NCBI WGS metagenome assembly MTKZ01 (sample SAMN06212207, study PRJNA360539) | anaerobic digester metagenome | biome: Wastewater treatment plant; material: sludge; isolation source: anaerobic digester fed with sludge from wastewater treatment plant | place: Denmark: WWTP Viborg ... | reverse complement strand
GGGTATCAGGAGAGGAGAAGACAGGGATACCCGGGTCCCAATACGGATGATCCATCGTTGTAATAAGAAAATGACCCCGGAAAGGGGAGATTGATCCTGCCAGGAGCGATGCGCCTCACATGCGCCCGGTAAAAGTACCCCCCATGCTCCAGGCACTCGTCCAGACCGCGGTGGTATCCGTGGACGGAAAAGCGTTTGCGGAGCTTCCTGCCTGCCCGGCCTGCGGGGGAGCAGTAGCAGGCTATGACTGGAAGGAGCGGAAGTTTGCGACGGTCAGGACCGAAGGGGAGGACCGGACGGTCATGGTGAAGGTCCGGCGCTACCAGTGCAGGAAATGCGGGAAGATCTCCCCTGCAAAGGCCCCCTTCTACCCGGATACCCGGATGGGCTCGCCAGTGGTCGACCTCTGCGTGGTGCTTGCACGGACGATGACCCCCGGCAGGTCGGCACAGTTCCTGCAGTCGCTTGGCCTTGTCGTTGACCGTGGGAGCGTGCGGGATCTCTCTGCCCGGACCTTCCCGGAGATTGGGACAACGGAGATCTTCGGCATGGTCCTGCCGCGTTCCATCATCTCGCTCTCCATGGTCGCCTTCAGGAACCTGTGAGGGAGGGAGGCTTCCCGTCCAGGGAGGGCATCTGGTCCTTCCAGAGAGATGGCTCCCTGAGAGATCATGGTTGATACCACCAGAAGGTGCAATGCAGGGCGAACAGGTACTACTCCCCTTAGCTACGATTGCCCCTAGGTATACGACTGTCAGGTCCGAATAACAGCGCCACGATAATAGATCCTACCCGCTGGCATCCTTGTCAGAGCCCTGGAGCGGGCTCCCGTCATACGGACAGAATTCTACCCGGTTGTCGCCCGTCTCCCAGCCACAGCGTGGGCACCGCTTCAGCTCCCGCTCCCTGCCGAGGAAAGGGATGATCGGGATGAACAGGAAGAGGAAGAAGAACGGGAGTCCGAGATACCAGAGGAGCAGGGTGATGGCAAGGGATCCGGCAAGCAGGAGCAGGCTCAGCTGCCACGTCTTCGTGCTGCCACCTCCATGACCGCATAGGCCGGCAGGGCATCAGCGACAGGCCCGAGCTCCCCTGCAAGGGTGTGCCCTCCCGTGAGCCCGGAGAGGAGCCCTGCCCCCACGCCGGCACAGAGTACCTTCCCGGCAGGAATTCCTGGTGCCACCCTCCGGACCGCATGGACGATCAGTTCGCGCTGGGCCTCCCAGCAGGCACGGGCGATGGCATACGCCCCCTCCTCCCCGATCTCTTCGAGGTCGGCACACACCACCCGTGCGAGCCGCCGCAGGGCAGAGATCCGGTCCTTCCCCTTCCCGTCCGGGGTGGCCACTGTGTACTCCTCCTCCGTGATGTGCGAGAGGACCAGGTGGACGTCGGCACTCATCGCAAAGAATTCCGGGCAGACCGGTGTCGGCACCCCCCGGATCAGCACCTCCCTCACGAGAGCAGGGACCGGGGTCCTGAGGAGTCCGGTATACACCAGGTATCCCCGCTGGAGCCGGTCGAGATCGGTGAGTCCCCGCAGCCCCTCCAGCCCCTCAAGCAGGATGAGATCGGTGGTCGTGCTCCCCAGGTCCGCCAGGAGGCAGCCGGGATACCGGTCCATCAGGTACTCGGCGGAAACGAGCCAGTTTGCGGCTGCCAGTTCAGGTACGGCAGCATCGTGAAATGCGGCATCGGTGCCGTAGAACTGTGCATCCGGGAACGCCTCCCGCACCGCGTCAACGATGAAACGGATCCCTTCTGCCTTCGAGGAGAAGCAGTCTGCCAGTTCCCCTGACATCACGACAGCAGCCTCGTTTCCCCGGGAGCGGTAGCGACAGAGCACCTCCCGGATCGGGCTCTCCTGCCAGAGCGGGCAGTAGTGGATGAAGATCCCGTCTGCAGTTGCCACCTTCAGGTTGGCACCACCGACATCGATCCCGATCACAGTCGCTCCACCCCTCCCCGGTTATCGAAGCGGACCCTTCCGGAGAGGTGCACCTGATCAGGCCCTCCCCCTTTGGAGGCAGCCAGGAGCAGGTCAGCGATCTCCTCTTCCATGCAGGCGGCAATCCCGACAAGGCTGGTGGTGATGCGGGGATTGACGTCCACGACGTAAGGCCTGTCGGCAAGGACGATATCGATCCCGCAGTATCCCTGGCAGCCGAGGACATTCAGCGCTTGTACGGCAGTCTGGACAATCTCGTCGTGACGGGGATGGCTGACCGGCGTCTCTCCCCCCAGGTAGTGGAATCTCCCCTGGTCATCGATCGCGATCTCCTGCCGGTTCACGGCGAGCAGGAGCGGGGGCTTTCCCGTGTAGTAACTGCAGGCGTTCCCGGTAACGCGGCTGCCGATCAGGCTGACGCTCAGATGCTCCCCTTCGATGAACTCCTGTGCAAGCTCGCCCGTTCCCGGGTCCCCTGAGGAGATCCGCACCCCCTGTGCCCCGCAGCCCTGTTCGGGTTTGAACACCCTCCTTCCCGGCACCCCTTCGCCCGGGACCTGGATCCCGTTCTGGGAGAGGATCGCTGCTGCCCGGCGCTTGTTTGCGCACACAGCTGCGTTCAGGCTCCCGCAGCCAAGGTTGTGGGTGAGGTGCTCGAGAAGAGAGGTATACCGGAACAGCAGGTGGTCCGGGGCGATCACAAGGCCTGCCCCGCAGCCGGGTGCCAGCCGGCGGATCTCCTCTCCAAAGTCGCCGGTGCCCGGGAAGACCACCTCATGCCCGCACCGCTCAAAGCTCCCCTGGAGCACCCCGAGCATCGCAGCCCCTTCAAGGGCAAGGCCGGGCTCGTGGGCTACCGCGTACTCAGCCAGAAGTACCTTCATTACCGTACCATTGGCGCCGGCTCTGACTTAATGCCTGACGATCGGTCAAGTATTTCTCACCGCCCCTCCAAGAACTACCACGACAGATGAAGCCAACGATCCTGCTCACGAATGATGACGGAGTAAACTCCGCCGGGCTCTGGGCTGCCTACGAAGCCCTGGCACCTCTTGCCGATGTGACCGTGGTCGCCCCGGCAACCCAGCAGAGTGCAGTCGGGCGATCCATCTCGATCTTTGAGCCGATCCGGGCAAACGAGATCACGATGCACGGGGTAAAAGCCTATGCTGTCGGGGGGAAACCCACCGATTCGGTGATCATCGGCCTGTATGCCCTCTCCCTTGATCCCGTGCTCGTGGTCAGCGGGATCAACATCGGCGAGAACCTCTCCTACGAGTCGATCATGACCTCGGGTACGGTCGGTGCCGCACTCGAGGCTGCCAACCAGGGGACCCCTGCCATCGCCTTCTCTCTCCAGGTCGAGGACCAGGGCGATAAGTTCGATGATCCACGGTACCACTGCCAGAGCTTCGAAGATGCCAAGACCGTGGTCCGGGAGGTCTGCACGACCTTCCTCTCGCGGAAACTCCCCCGCGGGGCGGACATCATCAACGTGAACATCCCTTCGTGCCTGACCGGGAGATACGAGGTGACCCGCCTCTCCCACAAGCTCTTCCTGACCGGGGTGGAGAAACGGCTCGACCCGAGGGGCCGGCCCTACTTCTGGATCAACGGCCCCCTTGTCAGCGATGATGAGGAGGGGACCGATGTGCATGCCATCAGGAAAGGAAATGTCTCGCTCACCCCGATCACCCTTGACTGCACAGCCCCGGTGGCGAACGAAGAACTCCAATCGCTCTTCTCGCTCCCTTCCCGCGAATACACCCGGTGCGACAACGAGGCGCCATGAATTACAATACGGAGGTATCATACATGGATGAACACTCCCTGCACCAGGAAACTCCCCTGACCCGGATGAAACGCGAGGCAGGGTACCATGCTGCCGGCATGGTGGAAGACGGGATGGTCATTGGGCTTGGGACCGGCTCAACGACGTACTATGCGATGGAACACCTCTCCGCCCTGATCGATGAGGGCCTCCGCATCCAGGGGGTCCCGACCTCGTTCCAGACCGAGATGCTGGCCCGGCAGCTCCGGATCCCGCTCACCACCCTTGATACCTACCCGGAGCTCGACCTTGCCATCGATGGGGCAGACCAGGTCGATCCCTCCCTCCGCCTGATCAAGGGGAGGGGGGCTGCACTGACCCGCGAGAAGTGCGTGGCTGCAGCAGCACAGAGCCTCGTGATCGTCGTGGACGCCTCGAAATGCGTGGACACCCTGGCGGCCCCTGTCCCGCTCGAGGTGATCCCGTTCGCCCTCCAGCCCGTCATACTCGGTGTCCGGGCGCTTGGCGGCATCCCGGAGCTCCGGACCGGAGTACGGAAAGACGGCCCGGTGATCACCGACAATGGAAACTTCATCCTCGACTGCTCGTTTGGGACCATCGGTGAACCGGAACGTCTCGAAGGGATCCTCACCCTGATGCCGGGGGTGCTCTCCTGCGGCCTCTTCTGTGCATTCGTGGAAAAGAGTGTCATCGTTGTCGGTCGGGATGAAGGGTGTCGCGAGCTCAGGCTGTGACCGGCTCGCTCTGCCATCACGAGCGGACGACACCTGATTTTTATGAGGGGATAGTGCCATTTTTTCTGATCAGTGCCGTCTGCGTCCCCCACATCCGGTGTATCGGGAGATTCGGGACATCATAAAAACCGCGAAACTCCGGGTAGTTGAAACCCGTGAAGCTCCGGGTATTTGAAACCCGTGAAACTCCGGCTCCGAATAGTGAAAACTCGTGCAGACTTTATACCGGGAGGGAATGGTACGCCCCGGCAGCCCCAAGAGACGAGATCCAGGTGACCGGGCCCTTCCTGTCCTCCCTTCGTGGATATCCGCGGGGAGTGTTCCGGACGAACCGGGGTCGGGAGCGTGCTGACACGCCACTACTTTAAGAGAATATCCTCATGAGAGAAGTCTGTCGATGAAATCAATACGCCCTTCGGGTAAAAAAGAGAGCAGTGAGAGTGCACTCCCTGCTTCTACTGGATATAATTTCGTATCTGCTGGATGATCGAGAGCTGCAGGTTTGCTTCTTCACGCTTTGCTTTTTCAAGGGTATCCGTGATCTCCCCGACGGAGCGTGACAGCCGGTAGATCTTCACCGGCCTTCCCTTATTCTCGGCCTTGATCTCGCGGTTCTCGACCCAGTCCTGCTCGATCATGGCAGCCATCGCGAGGCTGACTTCGGGCTGACGGAGATCCGTACCCCGCTCGATATCCCGGGATGTTGCCTCCGAATTGTGGGCTAGGTAGACAAGCACCCTGGCCACATTCCGCTTCAGTCCTATCTTTATGAGCAGGTCTGCCAGCTCCTCCTCATCCTGGGTGAAATACATCACATTTCGGGCTCTCAACACATGAACACCTGTTGCTTTATTTTATATGTATAAAATAATAAGTTTTCTATATATAAAAATATTATTATTATATAACTAGTATCTGAAAAGAGAGGCTACAGAATAAAAAGGAATTCAAAAGCAAATAAAAATTGTGGTCACTGCAGCATCACAGGAGGCCAAGGTTCTTCAAGTCATTCAGGATCTTCTGCACCGCCTTCTTTGCATCCTGGGGCTCCTTGCCCCCGGTGATGATCAGTTTCCCGGACCCGAAGAGGAGTACCACCACTTTTGGATTCTCGAGTCGGTATACCAGCCCGGGGAACTGTTCGGGCTCGTACTCGATCCGGTCAAGGTTGAATCCGACCGCAATCTTGTTCAGGTTGATGCCCGATCCGAGGTCGGCGGAGGTGACAATATTCTGGATCTTGTAGGTCAGCTTCTGGGGGATATCGATCTGCAGTCCCCTGAGCAGGTTTCCAAGGATCTCGAGCCCTTCAGAGAGGCTCTCGATACTTTTTGCCCCGGTAAGTACTACCTTTCCCGACCCGAAGACCAGCGCCGCAATCTTGGGATCCTGCATCCTGATGACAACGCCCGGGAACCTCTTTTTATTGTACTCTGCATCCTTGATCTGGGAAGCCAGTGCTGGCAGATCAAGGTAATCCGTCACCTTTGCCGAGGCGACGATATTCTCAATTTTGAGAGAGTCCTCTGGCTTGACCTTCATATTTATAAATGCCTCAGGACAGTATATAAACAGTTGGGTGATGCTACCTCGAGAAACCAGCAGCACCCCTTTTCCGGCGTCCCCCCTCAAATGTGGTGATTGGACCCGATCGCGGGAGGGGGAAGGAAACCGGGCCTGTGGGAAGACCGCCCCTGCGGGTTCTCCTGATAACCTTTATTATCCTGGGGATGAAGACGGAACTGATTGTATGGCAAGCTGGCTCCTCACCCTCGGGATTATTTTTATCGTGATTGCAATCGTCCTGATGCTCCTTGGATTCATCGGGAGGATTGCGTGGACCATCGGAAAATGGCTGATCATCATCTTCATTGTGCTGGCACTCCTGTCGTGGGTATTCTCCGTCATCTGATCATCCGACGGGGATTACCACTATCTTCAACACGGATCGATGTTCGTTGATTCAGGTATGCGGGGCAACCAGGATGGGAGGGAAAAGCCATCCGTTCCTCTCTTCTCTTTTTTTATCCCCATGTTCTCTCTGAAGGTTCACCCCTTCTCCCTTCTGATGAGAACCATCGGAAGGATTGCCACCATTCATCAACAGGGGGCGAGGCACTGGCTTTTCGGGATGATGTCAACCCTCCCGTAGAAGAACGTAAAAAAAGAGCCGCATGATGGCCTTCCCTCGAGCCCGGGCTTATCGTCTCAGTCGCATTCTTGCGCTCGCCATATCGGGCAGGGCGTTTGGCTTTTTGACCAAGGTAAAGGGGGGCCATCCCTCCCAGGCTGGATATTCCGGCTCAGGGCGAATGACCTCCTGATCTTCTTCATTTGTGATGGGGGGAGTGGGTGTGTCCGCACTTCCCTCGCGGTGCCATTTCTCCCAGAGATCTCCTGCTTCCTCTGGGGAGATCGTATCAAAGACCAGCGAATAGTGATCTTCCCCAAACCGTTCAAGGTAATACTGGTCATATCCCTCCCAGGTATCCACCTCGTCAGCCGACGCAATCCCGAGCACGGTCACCAGGAACAGCATCAGGCCTGCCACGATCAGTATCCTCCCTCTCATCATTCATCATCTCTGAAGTGCATTGATGGGATCCTCACTAACTGCCTCATTTGGATTTCATATCGGGAATAGAGAAATGTGAGATAGATAGACTACTCCCTAATTAAACATTGGTATGATTGCTCTCCCCTGGGAACCGATAAAACGGGGTGTGATGGAGGTGGGTATGTGAGCTGTTGCAGGCTTCGTCCCGATTGGAGTGACATACGTCATCCTTGATGATATCGGCAAAGGGCACAACCACGTGGGTGTGCAGCAAGGCATCCGGACCCAGGGCACAGACCAGCTTTATAAGAGAATAGGAACCGTTTTTCCTGCGTTTCCATGCGTCACATCAAGACGCCATCATTTCAGCACAGGGCATTCATTTCAGCACAGGGAAAAGGGTCATACAAGGGCAGACCGGTGCATCTTATCACGGAAGGAGACCAGATCGGTGATCGGTGTATTTGCCAGTCCATACCTGTCTTGGACCAAACGTTCAGAAATAATCAGAGGGATAGGTATTCCAGGTGAACGGATCCGTTGCGTTCCTGAACCTGTCCTCCCCAAAAATTTCAAGGTAGCGTGCAATATACCCCTCCCTGTCAAGAGGGTTAATCTTGATCGCATACTTGTCCTCCCCGAATTTTTCGAGGTAGCGTGCGGTATATCCTTCAGCGTCAAGAGGCTCAGTCTTGATCGCATACTTGTCCTCCCCGAATTTTTCGAGGTAGCGTGCGGTATATCCTTCAGCGTCAAGGGGGGCAGTCTTGATCGCATACTTGTCCTCCCCGAATTTTTCGAGGTAGCTTGCTGTATACCCCTCCCAGAAAGAAGCCTCTGAGGCGGATGCACCCCCTGTTGCCAGTATCACCACCAGGATCAGACCGGCAAAGATGATCACTTTCTTCATCCACAATCACCTCCTTCTCCAGGATCGACCCGGGATGTATTATCCTGTTCTTTCGGGCTCCTGCTCCCGGAGTATGGCAATGAGAGTTACCTGGTCCACCCTCCTCTTAATAGTGTGTTTTGTACCAATCCGGCAATGGGATTGAGTGAGGGGGGGATGTGCATCATCGTCCTCCCGAACGTGAACCAAACACATCCCAGCGGGTTGGGTAACTCCTGCTCTATTATTTACTCATATGAGCATAATAATGTACATATAAGCAACGTACCCCTCTTCACCATCAGAGCAACGTACCCCTCTTCATCATAACCGGATGCGGCTCCGGGCATTTCCGTTATCCTTGTGGTGATCCGGGGTATGCCGGAATGGTGGAACCTCAATGAAAAAAACAGGTATTATTAAAGACCTTCTTGCCACTCTGCCGGGCAGTCCGGTCCCGGTCCGGGCTGTTCTGGTCGGTGCCCACTGGACCGCCGTCTGTAGCAGCCACTGCGGCCTTGCCACGACAGTGATCAGCGATAAACCCCATGACCACACGACCGTTGTGCGTGATGCGGGGCGGTTATCCCTGAAAAGCGCACAGGAACTGGCTGCATATGCCCTGTCAGAGAACAGCCTTGAGGCCGCGATCGGAGTGGCTGCTATCAACTCCCTCCTTGCCCCCGATGAGCGGGATGCCGTCGAGATGAACGCGTCTGAGGTACTGATGAAAGAAGGGGTCGGGAAAAATATTGCACTGGTGGGTCATTTTCCTTTCATCCCCAAACTCCGTACCCTTGCATCCAACCTCTGGGTGATCGAGCAGTATCCCTTCGGCGATGAGTACCCCGCGGACTCTGCGGGGAGTCTCATTCCCAGGGCAGATGTGGTGGCACTGACCGGAAGTGCACTGATCAACCATACCCTCGATCATCTGCTCGACCTGTGCAGTCCTGACGCTCTGGTCATGGTGCTCGGACCCAGCACACCACTCTCACCAGTCCTTTTTGATCACGGTGCAACCATAATCGCCGGTTCTCGTGTTGTGGACGAGACCGCTGTGATGAGCTGTATCGGGCAGGGTGCGATATTCAGACAGGTTTCCGGCGTCCGCCTCCTGGCATTCACGCGCCCGGGTCCGCTCCCGGGAAAAGAGAGGGGGGTCAGCTGATGAAAGGAAACGAACACAAGGCGCTGGAATCCGAAGACAGCGGTCAGTCCACCGATTTCTCTTCACCGTTTACCTATACGCCGATAGGGATCGTTCATTCCCCCTTCTCCGATCTCGCAGGAATGCCGATCCAGCCGTCGGGGGCAAAGGGGATAAAGGGAACGATCGAGATCCGTCAGGAGTTCATTGCAGGTCTTCGCGATGTTGAGGAATTCTCCCATCTCATCCTGATCTATGCGTTTCATCGCTGCCAGGGGTATTCGCTTGAAGTGACACCCTTCCTCGATCCCCGGTCCCACGGGGTCTTCGCGACGCGGGCACCAAAACGGCCAAACGCGATCGGCCTCTCGATCGTTCAGCTCACCGGGATAAAGGGAACCATCCTGGCGATCGAGGATGTGGACATCCTTGATGGCACCCCGCTCCTGGACATCAAGCCCTATGTACCTGCGTTTGATTCCTACAGCAATGCAAAGGCCGGGTGGCTTGATGGAGTCTCCCACCATGCAGCATTCGTCAGGTCTGATGAACGGTTTCACTAGAAGGGGGACTATCGAATTCCGGAGAAGGATCGGCACCTGCCTCCCGGATACCTGCCGTGGCTTTTTGAGTGCAGGGATCTGATGGGGGATCGTACCAAGAAAGCTCCGACGGCGGGACGGGATCTGCATCTTCGGGGATCCCAGGCCCCCCCCTAAAAGACCGACTGCCAAAGAAGAGGAGGTGACTATTCACCAGGTTCCGACCCTTTTTGCTCTCAAAATCCGGCGTAAAGGGAGTGGGACAGGGTTTTTTTCATCCCATCAGGGACGGAGATTTTTCATTCCGTCGGATACAGAGATACGTTAATCGTACTGCCGCCAGGTATGCCCGCAGACGGTGCACCGGAAGAACCTGACCTCGCTCTCGTCTGCAGCCCGGAGCTGGCGGAGCCACCAGAATGCAAGGTTGTTCTCGCACTTGGGGCACTTGATCGCGATCGTCGGGAGGGTCGGGATCGAACCCTCCTCCTCGACGATAACGATCTCCTTTTCACTCCGCTTCCTCGTCTTCTGGAGCTGGTCTTTTTCGGTGATCTTCCTGATGTACCCGCACTTCCGGCATTTGAGCTGGCCCGCCGAGGATATCATCAGGCTCTTGCACTCAGGACAGAACATTGGTTCATTAATTTGTGCACATTCATGATTAAAGCTCCGGAGAACGTCGGAACGCTCTCCAATCAGCACTATGCCCAATCGGAAACCCTTTTTTCATTGTGCGACGAACCATACAGGGATGAAAGAGCTCTTCGTGCTTGCATCATGCATCTTTTTTCTTGCATTCCTGATCCCCACCAGGGCACGGAGATATTTCGCTATCCTCGGGTGGACGGCGATCGTCCTCTTCCTGTTTGCCGAGGTCCCCTACTATTTCTCCATCAACAATTTCCTGTATCCCACCCTCGCGGTCCTGGCAGTTCCGTTCCTGTACATCACGGTAAAATACCTCCTTGCCGGGGACCCGAGGGTCGAGCACCTCTCAAGGGCAGCTGCCGTTGCCTTCCTCATCTATGCACCGTTTGCCTTTACCCCGCTTGGTGACTGGCTCATCTCGGTGGTGGTCGGGCAGACGCTCTGGCTCGTCCGGTCGCTTGGATTCGGGGCGGATCTCCATGCCTGGAACATGGTGATCAGGAACGGATTCCGGGTGGAGATCATCCTTGCCTGCACCGGGATCCAGGCCATCGCCATCATGCTCGGGGTTGCGTTTGCCATCCCGACCACGCTGCGGTCGAAGATCCTGTCGTTTCTCCTGGTCGTCCCCACCATTTACCTCCTGAACCTGATCAGGAACACTGCCGTGATCATCGCCTACACCGAACAATGGTTCCCCTTCCTCCCGGATATTGCCGGGAACGGGGAGTTCGGGTACGAGAGCTTCTTCTGGGCTCATAACGTGATAGCTGAGCTGCTCGCCCTGGTTCTTCTCGTCGCCATTGCCTACGGCCTCTTCCGGATCATCCCGGGTCTCGCCGACCTTGCGGCAGGCCTCTACGATCTGTATTCAGGGGAGGTCAGGAGAGTCTTCCATAGAGATAGATGATCCGCTGCAGCGCCGAGAGGTTGGTGCAGAGGGCGATCAGGATAACCGAGACCCAGATAAACCCGGTGACCCCCCCGATGATCAGGACGAGGATCGTCTCCGGGCGCCCGAAAAAGCCGATCCCCTCAAGCGGGTCCTCGATCTTTCCGCCGATTCGGTCCTTGTATCCCGTCTCTGCATAGACCACCGGCTTGATGAACGTGTTCATCAGGGAGCCGATGATGGCAACGGCAACGATGGCAACATCACTGACGGGGGGAAAGTCCGCGAACTGGGACAGGATCGCGATGCCCGAGAGGCCGACTCCAAGGAGGACAAGGGCATCCACATACTTGTCAGCGATCCAGTCAAAGACTGCCCCAAAACGGGTTTCCCTGTCGGTCCGCCGGGCAACGCTGCCATCGACCAGGTCCAGGACAGCAGAGATGAAAAGAAAGAGACTCCCGAGAATGAACATCTGGTAAAAATAGCATACCGCACACAGCATCCCGGCGAAGAGAGAGAGAAGGGAGATCTGGTTCGGGGTGATGCCGGCCTTGCAGAACACGGTGGCGATCGGCTCAACATAACGGACAAGCCGGGGCCGGAGTGCGGTTATGTTCATGGATCATCTAAGCAGCAGCTCAATGGATAATACTTGCCATCGTCCGTCATGAATGTGGCAGGGAGCAGCAGAGGGGCCAACCTCTTTAACCGATCAGGGCGAAGCTTCTCCTGCAAAGGTCGTAGTCGTGCCGGAATCACCTGATCGCCCCCACGTGCTGATGATGTCGGAGATCACAGCGGATGGCAAGCTGACCCTCAAGAAAGGGAGCTCGAGCAAGATCCTGATGAAATACATGGATCCTGCCACCGAGATCCTGCTCCATCGGACCAGGGCTTCCCTTGATGCCATCATGGTCGGGGCAAATACGATCCGGATTGACAACTCCTACCTGACTGTCCGCCTGGTGGAAGGGAAGAGCCCGATCCGGGTCATCCCCTCAAGCATGGCCGATATCCCCCTTGACGCCAATGTCCTCTCCCCGGATGCTCCTACGGTCATTGCCGTCTCAGAGCAGGCACCGGCCGACAGGGTGGATGCCATCCGGAAGCGGGGTGCAGAGGTGGTGTGTGCCGGGCAGGGCCATGTCCACCTCCCCACCCTCATGAGGATTCTCCGGACACGGTACGGGGTGAGGAAACTGATGATCGAGGGAGGACCCACGCTGAACTGGCATATGCTCCACCACCGCCTCGTCGATGAGATCCGCCTCATCCACCTCCCCTTCATCGTCGGGGGTGCTGATACCCCGTCACTTGTCGGGGGTATGCATATCGAGACGGAGGAGGAGATGATCCGGCTGGTCCTGAAAGATCACTATCTCTGCGGTACCAACCTCGTGACCGAGTATGATGTGCTCTACCCTCCCGGGCAACTGAACGATGAACCCGGCCGGATCTCGTGAACGACCGCTGAAAAGGTTCACGCTCGTTCCTTTTTTCCTCAAATACCAGAGAGAGGTATCTTCCACAGATCTCAGAGAGAGGTATCTTCAGCATGTCTCATGGGGAGTGTTCTGAAAGAGTACATCACGAGTATTATCCTGAAGGGGAACACACCCGGGGTAATTTCCCCAGGAGAGTCTCTCGGGTAGCTGGCCTTCAGGGGAGCATCCCCCAAAGATCACTTCCGGGAATGATATCCCTGTACTATTCCAGCCAAGGATCCCCCCGGGTAACAACTACGGGGAGAGTTCAACTGAATGTCAGTGCCGGACCCTATGGATCCCGGGAATGTTGATCACGAGAGCCTTCCCCGGAGCATTCGTTTTGGAACGATCCCTGGATCATTCACCCTGCAATCAGATCATCGCAAGGGGATCGGTTTTCATGTACTCCCTGCACACGGTGGTGGCGTACTGCCCGGGCTGAAGGGAGAAGGCAAGTGTTACCCGGTCCCCCTCCAGGGTGGCGGTGATCCCGGTTGCAAGCGAGGCAGGGCGCATAGCCCCGTCAAACCGGGCATGCACGAGGTCAGATACTGTACAGAAATCGCTCTTCTGTATGCCATCATCAGAGAGGAAGTGTTCCATAGCCGAGGTGTCCGTACAGGGGAGTGCCTTGTCGCTGCACCCCGGCATCCGTATGGCGATCCGGCACCGGCCTCTCGCGACCTGGATCCGTGCGTTCCCGGCAGTCGCGGCAGAGACCCGGTCTTCCCTCCCGTTCAGGAAGAGAAGCCGGTCACCAGGGATTGGTTCGGAGAAGCTGCCCGCTTCAGCCATCCGTAATGACAGGGCCTTATTGAACAGGAGGGACTGGTATGCACTGACCAGCATCGAGAGGATCTTCGGGGGGAGGATCCGGAGTGCTCCACGGTAATCCCCGGGATGGGACGCGATGTGGTGGAGCATCGTCCGCTCGTAGTTCAGGTGCAGCGGAAACTCCCTGATCGACCGGAGCGGGTCCCGGTGCTCCAAAAACGAGCTGCGTGCCTCCCTCACCCCTTCGGGCTCCCCGGGAAATGCAGCCCCGATATAGTGGCAGACTGCCGCCTCATAGTCCCCCCGCAGAATATATGCCCCGGTGGTATGGCTGATCGGCCGGATCGCCCCGAATCGCTGGATTCCAAAGTAGTTCGGGATACCGTCCTGGCATGCGGCGGTCACCAGAGAGAGGATCTCCGGATCGGCACAGGCGTCCCGAATGGTAATGGTGAACCGGTTCGCTGCATGGGAGCCGAGTGCAAGGGGGGAGGAGGATCGCCCGACCGGCTCGAGCGTGATATCCCGGATCCGGACCTGCTCGATCTCCTCTGCAGTGATCCCCTCGATTGAGATCAGCTGGGAGGTGACGGCATGCTTGTCCTTGGTCCCTGCAAACCCGATCCGTTTATACGAGATGCCGAGGCGTTTTGCAATCTCCTTTACCGCCCGCTGCTGGTCCCAGTCCTTTTTCGTCAGCCTGCAGATCAGGAACCGGCCTTCTGTGCCGATATCGCCCGGAATCTCTTCAACAATGAAGTCTTCGGGCAGAGCACGGAGCCGCCCTCCTGTCCCGGCAGTGTCGGTCCCGTAGTACCGCATACCAAGCAGCTGCTCGAGGGGATACGGGCTCTCTCTCATAGGAGCGCGAGGTCCCCCGTGATCTTGTCGAGGTCTTCCGACTTTGCAGGCCCGAGCCCCAGCGCCGTGATGGTTCCCGGCGGCACCTCGGTCATCCCGGCATCCTGGACCAGGGCTGCCGCTATCCCTGCCACCTCTGCCAGGGTCTTCAGCTCAAAGAGGATCTTTTCACCGGCCACCTTCAGGACGACCTTCTTCTGCCCCTCGGCACACCAGCGCCTGCGTGAGGCAGCCTTCGACCGGCCGCAGGCAAGGATCGATGCATGTGCAGCCTGGGCGCACATCTTCCCGCAGCTCATCCTGAGGTCGGAGCGCACCACCAGGCACTGCTTCCACTCAAATACCGGACCTTTCTCCATTGCTCTCACACTACGTTCCCGTGGAGTATCAAATAGATGGCCATGGAGTAGTGGGAGGAGAAGAGGCCGCAATACCACCTGAATCGCTCGTGGTGCAATGCCCAGGTACCTGCTCGAGGATCAGTTCGTTTGCAGGTTCACCCGAACGTCACACAAAAGCAGGGAGTGGGTATCCCTGGCAGGACTGCATGGGGTGTGGGTGAGGACTTTTTTTCCGGGCTGGATCTGTCAGATTGATGCCCTGAAAGGAGAACCTAGAACACGATCGTGACAGAACGGGACCAGTATGATGTCGTGGTGGTGGGTGCCGGCCCTGCAGGGAGCACCTGCGCACGCCGGTGTGCCGAGCTCGGCCTCTCCACGTGCCTGATCGAGGAGCATGCCGCGATCGGGTATCCTGTCCAGTGTGCGGGGCTCCTCTCGGCCAGGGCACTCGCCGCGTGCCAGGTCTCAGAAAAACCGGTGCTCAACGAGGTCTCCGGCGCGAGTATCGTGACCTCCCGGGGCTCCCGGCTCACGTTTGATGCAGGTACGACCAAGGCATTCGTGGTCGACCGGGGACTTCTCGACAGGGAGATGGCAACGGCGGCCGCAGATGCCGGTGCCGAGGTCCGGGTCAAGACTGCCTACGTGAAGCGATCGGGATCGGTGATTATCACGAGAGGGATGGAGGGAAAGGGCGAGATCGCGTGCCGTATGCTGATCGCTGCAGACGGGCCACGGAGCCCGGTTGCTCGGGACCTCGGGATGGAGCGACCGCCTGTCTTCCTTGCCGGCATCCAGGCAGAGGTCCCACGGGAGATGGGGGGAAACCTTGTCGAGATCTACCCTGACGCATCGCCCGACTTCTTCGGTTGGATCATCCCGTCTGGGAAGGGGAGGGCCCGGATCGGCCTTGCCGGAAGGAGAGAGGTCGCCTCACGGTTCTCACGGTTCATCTCGCAACAGGGCGTGCGAAGCTGCTGCCACTTCGTGACCGGGACGATTCCGATCGGTGTGATGCCCCGGACGTATGGCCACGGGACCCTCTTTATTGGGGATGCTGCCGGGTTCCCGAAACCCACCTCGGGGGGTGGGGTCTATACCGGCGTGCGGTCGGCATACCACGCAGCAGAGACCGCCTGTGAAGCCTGCAACGAGGGGTCTGCCGCAGACGGCCTGCTCTGCCGGTACGAACGGCGCTGGAGAGCAGAACTGGGCAGGGACCTGGAGCTCGGCTTCCGCCTCTTCTCCGCCCGCGGGAAGCTGACAGGAGAAGAGGTTCACCAGCTGGTCAGGGTGCTGAACGATCCCTCCCTCAAGGCCGATATCCTCACGTATGGGGACATGGATCAGCCCGGCGTCCTGCTGCGGCGCATTTTAAAAAATCCGAAGATATATCCTGTTTTGGGAATACTACTCCGATCAGGAGTACGCCAAATTATCAAATAATAATCTTTTTTATGTATGAATTCATACGAATGTTTAAATTATTATGAAAAGGTGACGTCATGCACATCCCCGATGCGTTTATTCCGCTGCCCCAGGCAGCAGTCTACTGGATCATCGCCCTGGTCTTCATCGCCCTCGCCCTCAGGTGGGCAAGAAGGGAGCTCTCGGAAGAGAAGATCCCGCTCGTGGCCATCCTCGCCGCCGGGATCTTTGCCATACAGGCGGTCAATGTCCCGATCCCCTGGGGCACGAGCGGGCATATGATGGGTGCCGCGCTCGCTGCTATCGTTCTCGGCTCACCCTTCGCAGCCGTCTTCATCCTCACCCTCGTCCTGATTGTCCAGGGGGTGCTCTTCGGAGACGGGGGCCTTACCGTGATGGGAGCCAATATCATCAACATGGGAGTGATCGGAGGATTTGTCGGGTATTACAGCTACCGCGGGCTCTTACCGGTCTTCAAGTCCCCCTACGCTCCCGCCTTCATCGCCGGCTGGCTATCGCTGTTTGTTGCATCCCTGGCCTGTGCGGTGGAGATGGCACTCGCGGGCACTTTCCCGCTCGAACTCGGACTCCTCTCCATGGGCCTCTACCATGCCATCATCGGCATCATTGAGGGAGGGATCACCGCAATCGCGATCTATCTTATCACAACGGCACGTCCTGATATCATGGCGGAGCGTGAGGTGGTGCCGGCATGATGGACAAAAAGAACTTCCTCTTTGCAGGGATTGCCATCGCCCTGATCATCGCCGCTATGGCACCCTTTATCGCCTCCAGCAATCCTGACGGCCTCGAGAGTGCCTTCTTCGGAATTTTCGGAGCAAAGGACCTGAGAGGTTCGAACCTCGATGAGGAGATGGCCAGCACAGCTGAGGAGGAGGTGACCGCGATCACCGGCAACGAGTACTCCTTCGCTTCCCCGTTCCCCGATTACAGCATCGAAGGACTCGCAAAGTTTGGTGAGGCTGCTGCCGTTATCATCGGCACCCTTGTCGTGGTCGGCATCGCGTTCGGATTATCAAGGGTCGTCGCCCGCAAGAGTTGAAAGACAACCATTTATCTATTTTTTTCGCACAGTATTCCTGCAATGCACCTCCTTGAAACCCGCGATCTGACCTATGTCTACCCCGGGAACGTGACCGGGCTTGACCACGTGAACTTCATCGCCGGGAGAAATGCACGGATCGCGGTCATAGGTGCCAACGGGGCAGGAAAGAGCACCCTTTTCAAGCACTTCAACGGGATCCTCCGGCCAACGAGCGGGACGGTACTGGTCCATGGCGAGCCGATCACCCAGAAGAACATCCGGGAAGTCCGGAAGTTTGTCGGGCTCGTCTTCCAGAACGCCGATGACCAGATCTTCTCCCCCACGGTCGAGCAGGACGTGGCCTTCGGGCCGATGAACCTTGGGCTGGATGCCGAGACCGTCAATCATCGCGTCGATGAAGCCCTTGCAATGGTCGGGATCGAGCACCTGAGGGAGCGGGTACCCCACCATCTCTCCGGAGGAGAGAAGAAGCGGGTGGCGATCGCCGGGGTGATCGCAATGGAGCCGCAGGTGATCGTCCTCGACGAGCCGACTGCCGGGCTTGACCCGAAGGGGGTAAAGGACCTGATCGGGGTGATCAATGCCCTGGCCCGTGAGTACGGGATCACCGTCATCTTCTCCACCCACGATGTCTCCCTGGTCCCCGAGGTTGCTGATCACCTCTACGTGATGCACAGGGGAAGCATCGTTGCCGAGGGCCGCGTCTCGGATGTCTTCGCCGACCTGGAACTCTTAAGCTCGGTCCGGCTGGACGTCCCGGTCATCCCCAAGCTGATCCGGCAGCTCCGCGAGGAAGGGCTCGATATCGCGATGGCGTATACCCTCGACGAAGCAAAGGCCGCCTTCCTGAAGACCTACAGGGAACGGGCATGATCGAAGACCTCTTCTTCCTCGAGAAGCAGGCGTATAAAAAGAGCCCGGTCCATGCGCTCGATGCACGGGTCAAGATCATCATCGCTTTCGCGGCCATCATCGCGATCGTTGCCGTGCCGTACTCCACCATGATCTACACGGTCGGTGCGATCTTCTTTGCATTCTTTATCGTGCTGTGGGCATTCTCCCTGCTCTCTCCCGCGGTCTACCTCAAACGGCTTGCGGTCATCCTGCCGTTTGGCATCTTCCTGATCGTATTCCAGATCTTTTTCAAGAACCCGTACTACGAGAGTTTTACGACAATCGCCACCCTGCCGTTCGGGATCGAGATCTATGCCGAATCGGTCCAGTTTGCCTCCATCCTCCTCGTCAAGTTCCTCGTCTCTGTCTCGTTCATCATCCTCCTCTCTTCCACCACGCGGACCCAGGACCTCCTCGAGGGAGCCGGCCGGCTCGGCCTCCCTGCCGAGTTCACCCTCACGCTCGGGATGATGCTCCGCTACCTCTACGTCTTCGGGTACATGATACGGAAGATGACCCAGTCGCTTGAAACCCGCTGTTTCAATCCCTTCGACCGAACCCTCCCCTACCGGTACCGGCTGGAGAAGGTGGCGTACGCCGTAGGGACCCTGTTCATCCGTTCCTACGAGCAGGGGGAACGGACGTACACTGCCATGCTCTGCCGTGGATACGGACGGGAGAGCCACCTGTACATCGCGAAAAAACCCCTGAAAGGGAGGGACTGGACATTCCTCGCGGCAGGATTGCTGCTGATCATCGCCACCCCCCTCCTGGCATGGGCCCGGATCATCGTCCTTGCCTGACCCCCGCATCCTTTATCCTCCCCGCACCTGATATCTCTTTCATGGAGAGTAAATTCGGACGGGGATTTATCACGACCATCGTGCTCATCTGCAGGCATTTTGCCCTGCCTCCCGAGCAGGCATTCTACGGTGCAGCAGATCACCTTGACGGGTTCGAGATCCCCCCGCAATACAAGGGGACCGAAGTGGAGGAGCTGGCATTAAAATTAAGGAAAAGGATAGTCTGGCACCAGCCGGGAACCCTCGACAAGGAAGAGGCCGCCGAGGTGATCCGGATCCTCAACCGGCTGATCATTGCCATTGACACATCGCTTGGGATCACCAATCCCGAACTGGGCGAATTCCTCTGAATTCCTGGCCGTCTGAACCATTAAGAGGGAAAACGACCAATACTTAGTGTGACGGTCAGGAATTTCAATACATTTTTCACGGGGAGGTGAGTGATTGACCGAGACGTATGACGCATCGCATATCACCGTACTTGAAGGCCTGCAGCCGGTACGGGAACGACCGGCCATGTATATCGGGAGTACCGATGCGAGAGGGCTCCACCATCTCGTGTATGAAGTGGTGGACAACTCGATCGATGAAGCCCTTGCCGGGTACTGCACCCGCATCGCGGTGACGATCAACAAGGACGGTTCCATTGCGGTGGAGGACAACGGGCGGGGAATTCCTGTCGACCGGATGGAGAAGAACGGAAAGTCTGCCCTCGAAGTCGTACTCACCGTCCTCCATGCGGGGGGAAAATTCGACAAGGCGACCTACCAGGTCTCGGGGGGCCTCCATGGGGTCGGAGTATCGGTCGTCAATGCCCTGTCAAGCTGGCTTGAGGCCCGGGTGTACCGCGAGGGAAACATCTACGAGATGCGGTTTGCCCAGGGGAAGGTCCTCTCGGCCCCCTCGCAGCGCGAGGAGACCTGGCCCGAGCTGCTCACCCGGTACCAGGCCTGGTATGGTGAAATGGCACCCCTCCCGGCCGACAAGCCGGTTCCCGGCGACCAGCAGGGTGACCTGAGGCGGGAGTTCCTCTCCCGCTGCGGATCGAGGATGACGGGTACCCGGATTACCTTCATCCCTGACAAGACGATCTTTGAGACGACCCAGTTCGATTACGATCTCCTCTCCCACCGGCTCAGGGAGCTCGCCTTCCTGAATGCGGGCCTCACCATCATCATCACCGATGAGCGGACCGGGGATCATGTCAGCTACTGTTATGCCGGGGGCCTGTCGGAATTCGTGGGGTACCTGAACGAGGGGGCGGAATGCATCCACCCCGCCCCGATCTACATCTGCCGGAAGGACGAGGAGAATAAAGTCGAGCTCGAGGTGGCGATGCAGTATACCACGGGATACGATGAGAAGATCTTCAGCTACGTCAACTCCGTCAATACCCGGGAGGGCGGGACCCACCTTGAGGGATTCAGGAGCGCCATCACCCGTGCCATCAACATCGTTGCAAAGCGGAACGGCCTGATCAAGGAGAACGCCACGATCACGCTGCGGGGCGAGGATGTCAGGGAAGGCCTGACCTCGGTCGTCTCGGTCAAGATGGCGAGCCCGCAGTTTGAGGGGCAGACCAAGATGAGGCTGGGGAACAGCAATGTGAAAGGGATCGCCGACTCCCTCGTTTATGCCGCACTCACCGAATATTTCGATGAGAACCCCAAGGTGCTCCAGGCCATCGTGGAGAAGGCGCTGTCTGCGGCAAAAGCACGGGAGGCTGCAAGGAACGCCCGTGAGCTTGCCCGGCGGAAGAGCACACTTGAGAGTGCAGGCCTGCCCGGCAAGCTGGCAGACTGCTCCGAGCGTGACCCGAAAAAGAGCGAGATCTATATCGTGGAAGGAGATTCGGCAGGCGGGAGCGCCAAGCAGGGAAGGGACCGGAAATTCCAGGCCATCCTCCCGCTGCGGGGGAAGATCCTGAACGTGGAGAAGGCCGGGGAGCACCAGATCCTGAAAAATGCCGAGATCCAGACGCTCATCTCTGCCATCGGCACGGGTATTGGCGAGAAGTTCGAGATCGACCATGCACGATACCACCATATCGTGATCATGACTGATGCCGATGTCGACGGCGCCCATATCCGGACCCTTCTCCTCACCTTCTTCTACCGGTATATGCTCAGGCTGATCGAGGCCGGCTATGTCTACATCGCCCAGCCCCCGCTCTTCTCTGTCATGAAGGGAAAGGAGGAGCGGTATGCTTACCGCGAAGAGGACATGAAACGGATCCTCTCCGAGCTGGGGGAGAAGGGGGTCTCGGTCAAGCGGTACAAGGGTCTTGGGGAGATGAACGCCCAGCAGCTCTGGGATACGACCATGAACCCGGAGCAACGGATCTTCAAGCAGGTCACGATCGAGGACGCCATGGAGGCAAACGAGATCTTCAAGACCCTGATGGGCAAGGATGTTGAAGCCCGGAAGGATTTCATCAAGCGGCATGCAAAGGAGGTGACGAACCTTGACATCTGAGGAGGCCGGCACACCGGACGCTACCCCCACCCCACGCGTCGAGCCGGTCAGCATCGAGCACGAGATGAAGACATCCTATATCGATTACGCGATGAGTGTCATCATCGGTCGTGCCATCCCCGATGTGCGGGACGGTCTGAAACCCGTTCACCGCCGATCGCTCTACGCGATGTGGGAGATGGGGAATACCAGCGACAAGCCCACGAAGAAGAGCGCCCGTGTCGTGGGAGAGGTGATGGGGAAGTTCCATCCTCACGGTGATGCGTCCATCTATGACACGATCGTCAAGATGGCCCAGCCCTTCTCCTACCGCCACATGCTCGTCCATGGCCAGGGCAACTTCGGGTCGATCGATGGTGACTCTGCGGCAGCGAGCCGGTACACCGAGGTGAGGCTGACCCCGTATGCCGAGACACTCCTTGAGGATATCGAGAAAGAGACCGTTCCCTTCGTTCCGAACTATGATGAATCTCTCAAAGAGCCGGTCGTGCTCCCGGCTAAGTTACCAAACCTGCTCGTGAACGGTTCGGACGGGATCGCGGTCGGGCTTGCCACCAAGATGCCTCCCCACAACCTGCGGGAGGTCTGCGGGGCGGTCAGGGTATACCTCGACAACCCGGAAGCCGGTATGGAGGAATTCATACGGGTCATGCCGGGCCCCGATTTCCCGACCGGCGGGATCCTGATGGGGACTGAAGGGGCCAGGAACGTCTATGCGACAGGCCAGGGCCGGCTCGTCGTCCGGGGTGTTGCGAATATCGAGGAGGCCGCAAGCGGCAGCCGCGGGGACCGGATCATCGTGACCGAGCTCCCCTACCAGGTCAACAAGGCACAGTGGATCACCGCGATCGCCGATATGGTCAAAGAGAAGCGGATCGACGGTATCAGCGATATCCGGGACGAATCCGACAAGGAAGGGATCCGGGTGGTCTTTGAACTCCGGAAGGGGGCGATTGCCCCGGTCATCCTGAACAACCTCTACAAGCATACCGCACTCGAGTCGAGTTTCTGGGCGATCAACTATGCCATCGTCGATAACCAGCCCAAGATCCTCACCCTCACCGGACTCCTCGAGGAATTTGTCAGGCACCGGATTCAGGTAATCCGGGCACGTTCAGAGTTTGACCTGAAGAAAGCGCAGGAACGGGTCCATATTCTTGACGGGCTGCTCCTGGCACTCGCACGGATCGACGAGGTCATCGCGACCATCCGTGCTTCCGATACTGCTGACACCGCCCGGGCCGCCCTCATCAGCACCTTCGGGCTCTCGGAACCGCAGGCGGCTGCGATCCTCCAGATGCAGCTCCGCCGGCTTGCTGCGCTCGAACAGCAGAAGATACTGGATGAAAAGCACGGGCTGGAGGCCGAGATCGCGAGGCTCCAGAACATCCTCTCGAGTGAGGCGAACATCAGGGATGAGATCCGTCGCGAGACTGACGAGATCGCCGCCAAGTTCGGGGACGCAAGGAGGACCCAGATCGCGCTTGACATGAGCGAACTCTCGACCGAGGACCTGATCGAGGACAAGACGGTGCTGGTCTCTATCACGACTGCAAACTACATCAAGCGCACCGACATCGACAGCTACCGGAAACAGAGGAGGGGGGGCCACGGCGTCACCGGCATGACCATCAAGGAGGATGATGTCGTCGATTCCGTCTTTGTCGCCGGGATGAAAGATTACCTCCTCTGTTTCACCAATACCGGGCGGGTCTACTGGCTGAAGGTATACCAGATCCCCGAGAGCTCCCGGGTGGCAAAAGGCAAGCCGATCGTCAACCTCCTCAACCTCAAGGATGAGGTGGTGACCACGGTCATCCCCATCCGTGAGTTTGCACAGGATCAGCATCTCCTCTTTGCAACCAGGCTCGGCCAGGTCATCAAGATCCCCCTGGACCAGTTCTCGAACCCACGGTCGGTCGGCACCAATGCCATCAGGCTGCGCGGAGGTGACCAGCTGGTCGATGTGATCATGACCGATGGGACAAAGGAGATTATCCTCACCAGCCGGTTCGGCCAGAGCCTCCGGTTCCATGAGGAGACCATCAGGACCGTGGGGAGGAATGCCCAGGGGGTCAGGGGGATGAAACTGCGGGGCGGGGATACCGTGGTTGCCCTGACGCTTCTTGAGAAGGACCACCTCCTTACCCTCTCGGATGTCGGTTTTGGCAAGAGGACCGAGTTTGACGAGTTCAGGGGGCATGGAAGGGGGACGATGGGAGTCCGGAACATGCAGCTCGATCGTGATGCGGTCGTGATCGCCTCCTGCGCCGTGTCCCAGTCCGATGAGATCCTTGTTATGACCGCGTCCGGCATCGTCATCAGGACCCCCGTCAGCGAGATACGGGTGATCGGTCGGGGGACAAAAGGGGTCAGGATCATGCGCCTGGGGGAGAACGACAAGGTCGTCGGGATCGCTGTCGTCCCAGCCGATGTTGACGGGAACGATCAGAACGGGGCAGACGGTGAGAAGGACCCGACTCGCCCTGCTTCCCCTGAACCATGAGCGATCTTCCCTGACCCATTTCTCTTACCGCGGCTGAATGTGCTGATACATCGCTCCAGGTACTTTCTGCCGGCCTTTTTTTTGGGATTTCCCGAACCGTGATCGGGCATCGCGCAGTCACCTCCCTCTCAGGGTAAAGGAATACCTATCCGGAATACCTATCCTCGTTCATTCCTGCCGGCAATGCCCTGGTGGATGGCGTGACCCCGTATTTATCTCTTCATCGTCTCCAATCCGCTCCGTGATTGCAGGGTGCCGGGCTCAGACAGGGAAGGGATGGGGGAGCACTTCAAGGGATCCCCGGATCCCATGTCTCTCATATGTACCGGAAAGAGATCCAGGTGACAACCTCACATGAAGGGGATATTCTCGATATCACTCATCAGGTGCGGGAGATCGTCCGCGAGAGCGGGATCAATGAAGGGATCGCCCATGTGTTCGTGGCAGGGTCCACTGCCGCACTCACGACCATCGAGTATGAACCCGGCGTCCTTGCCGATCTCTCCCGTGCCCTGTCGACCATCGCGCCGGACTCGATCCCCTACGCCCATGACCGCCGCTGGGGGGATGGGAACGGCCGTTCGCATGTCAGGGCATCGATAGTCGGGCCCTCCCTCTCCCTCCCGGTGGCTGACCATGACCTCCTGCTCGGTACCTGGCAGCAGGTGGTCCTGCTCGAACTGGACGTCAGAAAGGGGAGGTCACGGACGATCTTCGTATCGGTCATCGATTAGGGAAGACCGGTCCGGTGCGTTCCTCTCCAAAAGGCTCTCCAAAAGGAACGGTCCTTCCCTGAAAGAAAGTACCTGAAGTGGGTTTAAGAACCAGCAAAAAAGAAAATGGCGGGGTCATCTTCATAAAAGCGGGTATTCTGCGATCAGTCCAGGGGAATTGTCTCAAGCTGGGAGACCAGCTCCCAGATTCGCGTCCGCGCGTGAACCGGCATGTTCGGGTCGTTACTGATCTCATCGATCTTTGAGATGGCTTCGGCTGCCCGGAGCCCAGTCCCCTTGCTCTGGTTCAAAAGGAGCTGACGTGTCTCATCGGCTACCCGGCGGATATTCCGGGGGATGGTGCTGTCATCCATGATATGTTGCAGCATCTGGATGCAGTTATCGATTGTTTTCTCGGGGTTTGGCATAGGGGGCCCTCCACTCTTCTCTTATTAATACGAATATCCCACTTATAAAGTTTGGTAATCGTCATCCTGTGACCTTTTTTTAGACAAAATGCGGTTTAATTTCATTATTTCCGTCCTCCCCAGTGCAGGGCGGACCTTTTTTTTGCCTGAGGAGAAATCATGATATCTGACCACATACCTAGTATGGTCAAAGGAGAACGGAGGATGCCTGCCCCTGTGAAGCGCGAAGATGATATCATGGCCGGATACCTCCTCAAGGGGGGGAAGATGCTCTCCAAGAGCTGCCCTGCCTGCGGCTGCCCCCTCTTTGAGATCAAGGGAGAGACGCTCTGCGTGGTATGCCGGGAAGATGAGGCCAGCCGGAATCCCCCTCCCCCTGCCCCCGCACCGCTGCCGGCCCCTGCCGATAAGGAGGTCCCGGCGGGGACTGCACCATCCACCCCCTCGCTTTCGGCAGCACTGGAGGAGACACTCATCGAACTCTGCCGGCGCATCCGGCACGAGCGGGATCCCGACCAGGTGCTGATCCTCGCGAACGCGGTGAGATCCGGGGTAAAAGCCCTGAAGCAGCTCCGCTAGGGGCTCAAGATCCGGTTCATAGAACTGCATCTGCTCCGCTAGCGGTACTCTTTCCTGACCAGGTCAGCGATCCGCTTCGCCCTCTTCTCCCCGATACCCTTCACCTCTGCGAGCTCCCCGGTACTGGCATTGGCAATCGCCTGGATCGTCCTGAAATGATCCAGGAGGAGCCTCGCATTCTTCAGCCCGATCTCGGGAAACGACCCGATGATCCGTTCCTGCTCCTCGGTGATCGATTGGTATGCCTTCCTGAACGGAAGCCGCCCGGTCCGCTCCCCGCCCTCCTCCTCCCTTCGTGCAAGGACAATGAGCATCTGGGCCGTCTCTTCCGGATCCCTGGTGAAGAAGGGGGTGATCCCCAGGTCAATGGCAATGGCGGCAAGGGCACCGCGGAGGGCATTCGGGTTTACGTCCCGCTCTCCGTAAAGGTCACCCCCTTCAAGGATCAGGACCGGCCGGAGCGCATGCCCTGCCAATCCCTTGAGTTGCCCAAACAGGTCCCGCTCAATGAGCGTATCAACGAAGTCCCTGGTGGTCTTCCGTTCCACCACGATGCGGTCCCCTGCCAGGTAATCGCCGTAGGGGAGCCGCTGCACGGAAAGGGATGCACCAAGAGAATGCAGGTGTTCTACCACTTTCGAGGAGGTCTCCCGGTCGTCCACGACGATCGAAGGACCTTGCGGCATGAACTCGCCGATCCTCTTCTGGATCGGCCTTTCCCCCACCTGTTCTGTCTGGTCCTCCCCGGCCCTTGCCTCCATCCGGGAACCAAGCGTCCTGATCCCGCTGATCATCGCACGCTCGCGTGACTGGCTGACCCACCGGTAAGTCTCATCAGAGGTACCCTTCGTGACCAGCACAACGATCCTGCCGCTCCCGCTCCGGCCGGTCCTGCCCTTCCGCTGGATACTCCTGATCTCTGAGGGGACAGCTTCGTAGAAGATCACCAGGTCCGTGGAGGGGACATCAAGCCCCTCCTCTCCGACCGAAGTAGCAACAAGCACCGGGAATTCCCCTTCCCGGAACCTCCTGAGGCAATCGATCTGCTTCTTCTGCGAGAGCCCGCGGTCCGCATCTCTCGCAGCCTGGCCGACAAACCGCTCGGCACGGATGCCCTTCCTTCCCAGGTATTCCACGATCTGCTGGACCATGTCCCGGAACGTGGCAAAGATGATGATCCTGCTCTCCGGATACCGGGTAAGCTGGTCCTGCGTCACCGATGCGAGGATCTCCAGTTTCGGGTGGAGTTCTGTCTCCCAGGACATGGTCCGTTCCAGGAGACGGATAAACACGGGATCCTTTACCAGCCGTGCTGCGGCCTTCGAACCTCCTGCAGACGAACCCTCGGAAAAGAGCCGGTGGATATACCCGGCAAGTACCGCACTTCCCTGGGACTCGGCCAGCGAGACAGCATGCCGGAGTTTCATCAGTTCTGCGTACAGGGATGCGGCAGTGTATCCGGCGGCATCCCTCTGCTGTATCCGCTCCTGGATCTGGCCATTGAGGGCATTGAGCACTCTCATCGTGAGCTGTTGCCTCCTGGGGAGGTCAAAGCCGAGTTCGCGGATGAGGGCGATCCGTGCATCCAGGAGCTCGTTTAAATCCACCACCGCGGATTTCAGCGAGAGGGGAAGATCAACCTCGATCACCTGGATCTCCCGTTCGTGGATGTAGGGTGCCACATCGCTGTCCTGTTCGGTCCGTGTCTCCACGATCGTCACCCCGAGGTTACGGCAGACCTCCTCGACTTTCATCTCCTGCCCACCCGGGGATGCGGTCATGGCAAGGAGCAGCGGTGAACGGGCCGTCTCACGGTAGACCGAGGCGATGAATACGTATGCGTAGTTCCCTACCGCACGATGGCACTCATCAACCACGAGGAGTGTGACATCGGAGAGGGTATAGGCGCCCGAAAGGAGATCGTTTTTGATCACCTGCGGGGTGGCAAAGACAAGCCTGGCACGAGAGAACTCCTCCCGCCGCTGGTCAGGAGGGGTCTCCCCGGTAAAGAGGGCACATTCAGGATCGGACCCGTCAATTGCGATAAACCGGCGGAAGAACCGGTAGTGCTGCTCCACCAGCGGTTTTGTCGGCGCCAGCATCAGCACTTTTCCCTTCTCGTTGTAGAGCCGCGAGGCCGCGACGATGAGGGCGATCGCCGTCTTGCCAAGGCCGGTCGGCAGCACCACCATCGTATGGCCATCGAGCGCCCTCATGGCGATCGAGAGCTGGTATGTCCGGGACTCGAGGGTCCCGGCACGGATGTACGGATGGGTGATCCAGGACATGGGATTCAGAGTTCGGAAAAGCTCACGGTTTGATCGATGAGTGACCGGACAAGGTCAGGGATCCTCCCGGTATCGACCCTGACCTGCCTCATGCTGTCCCGGTCCCTGATTGTGACCGTCCGGTCCTCCTTCGTGTCATAATCGACGGTGATGGCAAAGGGGGTCCCCACCTCGTCCTGCCTCCGGTAACGCCTCCCGATGGCCCCGGAATCATCGAACTCCGCGAGGATTCCCCTCGTCTTCAGGGCATCGGTGATCTCCAGCGCGATCTCCGGAAGGCCGTCCCTGTTCATGAGGGGAAAGACGGCGACCTGGATCGGTGCCACGGCCGGCGGAATCCGGAGTACTCTCCGCTCCTCCTCGTCTACGATCTCCTCGTGGTAGCTGTGCTCGAGCACCCCGTAGATCATCCGGTCGATCCCGTACGAAGGCTCGATCACGTGGGGAGTGACCTCCTCTCCAGGGACCTCCACCACCTCTTCGCGGACCTCGTAAAGATCCGGGGTGATGAGCACCTCCTTCCCCTCGATGGTCAGGGTGATCCCGTCAGGCCCGGGCATGCAGGAGGTGAGTGCATCGGCGACCGCCTTTGCCGATCCCCTGAACCGCGGCCCAAGCGCCCCCATATCGGGGATGACGCGGACCCGGCTCATACGCCGGGGGACTTCATAGGGGAGGAAGACGGAAAACCGCTGCCCGCTCTGTGTTTCGTGTGCCTTGAGGTCGTAATCGGTACGATCGGCGATCCCAACGGTCTCAACCCAGCCGAACCTGCCCGAGAAGACCTCGGCATCCCAGCAGTCCTCCGCATAGTGGGCGAGCTCATCGGGGAGATGCTGGCGGAACCGGAGCTTATCGGGGGAGATCCCGATCCGCACGAGGAGGTCATGGGTCAGGGCCAGGTAGTAGGCGACGTACTCGTTCGCCACCACTCCCCCGTCCACGGCTTCCCGCATGGTCATCACGAGGGGATCCGCCCCGGCCATCTGCTGCTTTGCAGAAAAGAGGGGCATCTCGTATCCGGCATAGCGGTGGAACCGGGGGTGGTTCTTCTGCCCGGGATGGACGAAGATCTCTGCTTCTGCCTGGGTAAACTCCCGGAGCCGTATCATGCCCTGCCGCGGGGAGATCTCGTTTCTGAAGGACTTGCCGATCTGGACCGTTCCAAACGGGAGCTTGTCGCGGTAAAACCGGAGGAGCCGCGAAAAATCGGTGAAGATCCCCTGTGCCGTCTCCGGCCGGAGATACCCGGTCCTCTGCGATCCCGGTCCGATGGTGGTGTGGAACATGAGGTTGAATGAGAAGACCTCGACCGGACCAAACACCTCTTCGCAGGCGGGGCAGGGCAGGGTGGCGATTGCTGATGCCAGTTCCTCGCTCTTCATCGCCGATGCCCCCGCAATTCCGCGGCCTTCGGCAACATGGTCGGCGCGAAGGTACTCGTTGCAGTGGGGGCACTGGCACATCTTGTCTGAAAAGCCTTTCACATGCCCCGAAGCGACATAGATCTCTTCCTGTCCGATGACCGGGCATTCGATCTCGTAATACCCTTCACCGACGATGTAGAACTTCCTCCAGATATTTTCGATATTGCGTTTCATCATCGACCCGAGCGGCCCGTAGTCGATAAAACCCGCCACGGAACCATAACATTCAGAGGTAGGCCAGATGAAACCTCTCCTTTTTGCCAGATCAATTATCTTCTCATAGATATCACTCAAGACAATCACGGCTCTTTATGTATGTCATTGCCCGGAATCAAAAAGCTGTGTGGATCCCGGACCATGGGGAGGGAGGGGTACCAATACGGGCAACTATGATGCCCCCCAGAGTGCGATTCCAAGCTCGGCAATGGTGATCTGGCTGGGAGCCGGTGCAGAAAAAATACCCTATCTTAGCGCCTATTTTAGTTTAAAATCCTTCTTATTGAAGAATCCGGCTCAGAGAGATAGTGTTAAATACATTGGCCGGTATGTATTTCGGTAATTCATGCAGGACGACACCAGAAAGACTCAACTGCTCCAGCTCTTTACCAACATTTCCGGGAAAACCAAGATCGTTGAGCCGATGAAGAAAATTCATGGCACCCTGCGTGACCGTGAAGCGGTCGAGCGGGAGATCGCCCTCGTGATGCGGGAGATCCTTGAACAGGGCCTTTTTAAAACCAAGTTACGCCCCATCCAGCTTGCAAAACTGGTATCTGCCTACTATGCGGGAAAGAATGATACCGAGATCGCCCGCGAGCTGGGCGATGAGAAACTGTCCAAGACCGTGGCACGGGCACGGGTCAGGCTGAAACTGTTCAGGGATCTCGACTTCAAGATGCCTTTCGACCGGGAAAAGATGGAATCGCTGCTCTACTCGGGAAAGACCATGAAGGAGATCAGCGATCACCTGGGGGTCAGTCCCTCGACCCTCCGCGAATACCGGCATGTGATCGAGCAGCGGGACGATGTCACCATCGACATCTACCTTGAGCGGATTAAGGACGTCATGGAGGATCGCGACCTCTCCGAGGTCATGACCAAGAGTGCAACCAAAGACGGGCTTGAGGACTCTATCGACATCACCGAGGCAGAGATGGTGGATGTCTCCTAGGAGAACATCTCTTTTCTTCGTTCCCTTGAATTCGCCTGTTGTAAAAGGGCATTCCCGGAAAATACCGGGATGGACTATCGTTTCATCCCGATGATACTGATCTCCTGCCATGATACGCTGGCGATAAGCCCCGGGCAGGATTTCTGTGCCAGCAGGCCCCTTGGGACTTCACTGCTCTGGCAGGGACTGGATTCCCTGGCATACTCCCTGCTGGATCACCATAGTGACCTGCTCATTCATCGAATCGGAACACCGTAAACGTCCACTAGAGGTATCCCCCGGTCTGGGAATCAAGGAGGAATCCCTTCCCAGGCTCCATGTGCTGGAGTACCCGGGACTGGCAGAATCCCTCGTCCCCCCAGGCAACCCTCCCCGGAATATCATGGTGAGGGAATCAATGAGGACTCCCTCCTCCTCACAGGCACTTCTCTCCCACTATCCCTGTCGGGAATATCACTATGCCATTCCTCTTCCGGATACCGCCCCCCCGCCACATTTTTCAATTAGTATCAGCCCAGATACTGTAGCATGGAGCTCACCTATTATGGACATTCCTGCATCCTCCTGAAAGGAGCCAGGACGGTGCTGGTCGATCCCTTCTTTCCCGAAGGGATGACCCCACCCCCCGCCGATATCGTGGCCGTCACCCATGGGCATGCGGATCACATGGGAGCTGCCGTTACTCTGAAACGGCCCACAGTAGCCATCAACGAGGTGGCGAAATACCTGAAATCGAAGGGGATCCCTGCCGAGGGGATGAACATCGGCGGCACCATCACGGTAGAGGGGGTGGCCTTCCACATGGTGCAGGCGGTCCATTCGTCATGGATTGAAGAGGCAGGCATCGGGTGCAATGGCGGCGGTGCAGCAGGGTTCGTGATCGGGATGGAGGGAAAACGGGTATACCATGCAGGGGACACCGCACTCTTCTCCGACATGAAGCTGATCGGCGAACTCTGCCACCCGGATGTTGCCCTGCTCCCGATTGGCGGAAGGTTCACCATGGGCCCCGAGGAGGCGATGATTGCGGCCCAGTACATCGGTGCCCCACTGGTCATCCCCATCCACTACGATACCTGGCCGGTAATCCGGCAGGATCCCGGACTGTTCAGGGCTGCCCTCCAAAGGACCACCGGTATCCGGGTGAACATACTTGCTCCGGGTGAGAGCCTCACCATTTGATGCGAAAAACCGAAAATCCCCTTTTATCGGGACCCTGGTGTGGTCGTGCGACTCCCCTTCCGCGGTAACACAATGTTCCAGCCGGAGATCCCGCTGACGAGGGAAAAGGGGCCGGTCCAGGGGAATGAAGCCCCCCCTGACCGGATTACCTGCTATTGAAGCATGAGGGGAGGTTTGCCCTGGCAGGCGGGCTTTTTTGCCCACGCCTTCTGCAAGAAGGTTTCACCTCGTTCTTGCCGTTCAGGGGAGGTGGTGCCTTCCAGCCGTTCTGCCAGGTCTGAAAGGGGTAGTCCACGGATTAAAATGAAGTATATTCCATCAGCAGAGATGACGTCCCTCAGAAGAGATGAATTCCGGGTATCCCCGGTTATTCCTTTGCCCTGCCCTTCTCCTGACCCTGGAGGAGGTGCAGTTTCAGAATGCCATTGCAGGAATTGCAGATATAGTAGTCCTGTGTCCAGCAGGTGGAGCAGGCCCACCTCCCGCACAGGGTGCACTGCTTCAGCCCGGTGGAAGGATACGTGCTGTTGCAGAGGTCGCAATGGAACCGCGAGAATGAGGATGCATCTTTCTCGGGGGGCTCACCCTGCTTTCTCATCACGGTGACGTCATTCCGGACGCGGGAGAACAGGTCAGGATCCTTCCGGGATCCCTTCGTCTCACTTCTTCCAGGTCTTTTTTTCCAGAGCATCCAGCCGCTCCTCGAGCGTTTTCAGGCTGTTTTCCATCGTCTCAGAAAAATCCTTCAGCGAGGCAACCTTCTCCTCGTTTGCCAGGAGGACCTGGTCCTTGGACTGCCTGAATGACTGGAGCCTTGCACGGCTGACAAGCGACCACTCCTCGATCATCAGCTCGAACCTGCGATCGAGATACTCGTCCACCCTGCTCTCCACCGGCCGGGCAAGCGACACCTCACCTTTTGCCCCCCTCCAGTAATAGTAGATCAGGAACAGGAGGATGGCGACGATGATGATAATGAGAACCGCCTCGAGGGGAGTCATCGCATTGCCCCCTTCAGCTGCAGCAGCCGGTGTTCAAGGTTCTCCAGCGTAATTTCAGCACTGGTCTCGAACGACTCGATCTCCTTTGTTGCCTCCTCGATAGAATGGAGCCGGTTCTCGAAATCGCCGATGTCATTCCGTGTCGCAAGATCCCAGTCCTGGATGAGGTTCTTCATCCTCCGGTCCAGGTAGGCGTTCATGTAGCTGTCCATGCCGACCATTATCCGACCTCCATCTCCCTGATGCCTGCCTCAAGGGCAGCGACCCGCTTCTCTATCTCGTCCCTGCCCCGTTCAAGGTTCCTGATCTCGGTCGTCACCATGTCCAGCCGGTCGTCGAGATCATCGAGGGTATGGGTGGTGATGAGCCCCCATTCGTTGATGATCGCTGACATGTGGGCATCGAAATACCGGTCGAGCCCTTTGTCCATCGTGGGAAGTCGTGACTCAATTGACCCGGGTATCGCTGCCAGAGAATCCCGGAACGAGGATTTTTTAGCCGTTTCAAAAGGTGCCTGTTCAAACATGATGATCACCCTATTCTCTTCTCCTCGTCCCTGATCTTCTCGACCATCCGGTCGAGCTTGGTCAGTTTCACCTTGTTCTCGAGCCGCTCGATCCGCTTGTCAACCATGCTGTGTTTCGCGAAGATATCGGTTGCAAGGCCTGCATTCTCATCGTCAAGTACCTGGATCTCCTTCATCTGCTCGGGTGAGACACGGAAGAATGGGGTCCCACGCTGGGCCATCTCGGCCTTCATCAGGTTGAGTTTCTCCTTCTCAAGGTCGATCTCGGCAAGGCGCCGGGTATTGGTCATCAGCCGGATCTCCTTGATGATGAAGTAGGCGATAATAAGGACGAGGACCAGGATGAGTATCCAGAACACCGATTCGAACCATTGCCAGTAAGGAGTGGCTGCAGCAACAATCAATTCCTCTGCCATCGGCCATCTCTCCGGCGGTTTACAGTTCCTTGTCACCCTTTTTCGGAGTGACTTTTTCTGCTATGTCCTTCGTGCTCTTCCCGAGGGCTTGGCCCGCCTTGGCTGCACCCTCCTTAACCGCTCCCCCTGCCTTGGTTGCACCCTCCTTGACTGCTCCTCCTGCCTTTGCTGCAGCACCGGTTATCTGTTCCGTCCACGTGATCTTCCGGATGACGGATATGGTGTCGCCCTCAGCGGCACCAAGGGCTGCCATATCTTCAGGTGAGATCATGATGACTGTTTTATCCACCATCGCATCGCCGTAGCCCGTGACAGCCACGGTCTTTGTCTTCTTGTCCCAGACGGTGGGATATTGTGCGAGGACGAGCGCCTCCCCCTCTTTCGCACCGATCATCGGCAGGACTGATTCATGGACACGGGCCCGGCCTTTGCTCGGAAACGTCCGTACCTTCACCTTCAATGTCACTGATCCTTCCATAGCAGTCAAGGGTAGCTTGTTAAACTATTAATGCTTTATTAAGCCCCCGGCGGGAACGTTGAAATAGACCGGAGAACCCAGTAATTCGCCCGTGCAGTCAGGCTCGCGGGAGAAAAAAACAATATCAGGTGGATGAGGGGTAGTGTAATGGACGGGAAAAAAAATCAGAAATCGGTCATAACCCTGAACTGGTCGATCTCCTCGCGATTCAGCTGCTCGAGGAAGAGATCCGCAGCGGTATGGATATCCTTGCTTGCGGTGATCGCCCGGCCCACTACGATGATATCTGCCCCGGCCTTCACGGCATCCTTCACGACATCGACCCTGATACCACCGGCAGTGGCAACGAGGAGCCGTCCCCCGGCAGCCTTCTTGAGAGCAGGGATATTGCCCCAGGCGTGGGCGGTGTCCTCGGCATCGATCGCCCGGTGGAGTTCAACGATATCGGGCTTGACCTTGAGGATTTTTATCACCTTAACGGGGTCAGGCACATTCAGCATGTCGATCACCGAGTAGATCCCGGTCTTCTTCGCCTCGGCGATGGCCTTCTCGAGCGTTGAGGTGGGTGCAAGCCCCGAGATGACCACGGCATCGGCAGAGGCATCTGCCGCCATCCGGGCCTCAAGGTTCCCGGTATCGAGGATCTTCATGTCCGCGATGATGAAGGCATTCGGGCGGAACTTCCTGATCTCCGGGATGATCTCAAGCCCGAACTTCTTGATGAGCGGGGTCCCTGCCTCGATGATAAGGTGGTCATTTTCAGGGAGCTCGGAAAGAACAGAGGAGACCTTGTTCATGTCAACAAGATCGAGTGCCACCTGGAGATAGGGCGGGTCCCAGAGCCGCTGGACCTTGAAGCCCATGACCGCATGGGTCGACCGGTCCTTCTCGTAGAGGAGTGTCTTTCTGTCCGGGAATCCCTCCATGGCCCTCCGGAGTGCCAGTTTCATGGCGCCATAGTTGTACCGGTAGATCCGGTTGTAGTCTGCCGCCCCGGGACCAAGGTAGATGCTCGCCAGGATCACCAGCGAGTCGATGTCACTGTCCGGGAATACTCCCTCTTCGACCGAGTCGGCGACCGCTTTTGCCACCGCGGCCTGGACCGGGCCGAACATCTCCCGGATCTGGACATCTTTCTTCAGCGTGACCTTGGGGATGACCAGCGTCGCCGGTTTTGTGAGGAGGTTTGGCCGGACCACGGCAAGGAGCGGCGTGTGGCCGGCAGAAAGCTGGGAGAGGGCGTTTGCAAACGCCGTCCCGACAGGCCCGTCTTTGTCGCCGATCAGAAGGTCGATATGGGCGAGTTCAGGACCATCGCCTACGAGTGCTTCACCGATAAGATACATGGGATACCCTTTTCCTGCCTACTAGGTTTGGGATAGTGGTTTAAAAAGCCCTCTGGTAGTCGGGGCAGAGTCAGAGTGGCAGGGAAATGCCCCGTACAGAGTGGAATGACGCGGGAAGGGAGGGAAATGATACGAGAGAGGTACTGGATGAAATGGATGGACCTGTCAGCATCTGGAAAGAAGGGGATCGGTGAGCAGGATGATAGAGGGAGAAATGCCGGGACGCGGGAAATCTCACTCCTTTATTAAGCGAATGTCCAGGTAAAGGGGATCACCCCTGGAATACCTGAAGGGGATATACCGGAGCGTGCCTGGGATCAGGGATGGCTTGGGCTGGAGAAGAACGGAAAGCGCCAAGAGAATGCCTGGGGGTCAGAACAGCAGGGTCAGGGGCATGGGAAACCGTGCAATGCGGAACAGGAAAATGTGGGGTCGGTGAGATTTGAACTCACGATCGACGGGTCTCTCCGACATGCGTCAGTGCTCCAACGGATCATCATCTTTTCATCAGGAGACCCATTGTTCATCATCCACACGACGCGAAAGACCGCTGGAGCCCGTCGCCATTCCGGACTAGGCCACGACCCCCTTGGCCGTATTAAGGTCGCATTGTGCCGATTTAATGGTTATGCATTGGAATCAGTAGTGATATATCCTGAAAAATCCTCTTTTGTTAGGATGGATCCCCGGAGCTATGATTGCGGTATCTCAACCCAGCCCCTTCTTGGTCTCACTCTCGGTGAAATGCTCTCTTCTGTCACCGCCCGCCATCCTGACACGGAAGCGGTAGTCTCGGTCCACCAGGATATCCGGTGGACCTATCGGGACCTCCTCACCCAGGTCGATCGCCTCGCAAAGGGGCTGATGGCGCTGGGAGTCGAGAAAGGTGACCGGGTGGGAATCTGGGCAATGAATTATGCCGAATGGATCGCCGTCCAGTTTGCCACAGCCACGATCGGCGCCATCATGGTGAATATCAACCCGGCATACCGGACGTATGAACTGGAATATGTTCTGAAGCAGGCCGAGATCCAGACCCTGATTCTGCAGGGACGGTTCAAAACCTCGGATTATATCGGGATGTTCTACGAAGCCTGTCCTGATGCGAAGGAGGCCAGGCCCGGGAGACTGAACTCGGAAAAATTCCCGTTCCTGAAAAACGTGGTCTTCCTCGGGGATATCGCGTACAATGGCATGTATACCTGGCCTGACCTGATGAAGAAGGGGGAGAAGATCAGCGATGACGAGCTTATTGCAAGGGGAGAGATGCTCGATTTCGACGATCCGATCAACATCCAGTACACGAGCGGGACAACAGGATTTCCCAAGGGGGTCGTGCTCACCCACCACAGTGTCCTCAACAACGGGTACATCATCGGGGAAGGGATGGGTTTTACGGAAAAAGACCGCCTCTGCATCCCGGTCCCGTTCTACCATTGTTTCGGGATGGTCCTCTCAAACCTTGCGTGCATGACGCACGGGTCTACCATGGTCCTCCCCTCCCCTACCTTCAGTGCCGAGGATGTGTTGAAGACGGTCGAACAGGAGCAGTGCACAGCCCTCCACGGGGTCCCGACCATGTTCATCGCCGAACTCTCCCACCCTGACTTTCCGAACTACTCAATGAAATCGCTCCGTACCGGGATCATGGCCGGCTCTCCTTGCCCGATCGAGGTGATGAAGGAGGTGAACCGGAAGATGAACATGTCCGAGATCGTGATCGTCTACGGGCAGACCGAGACCTCCCCCGGTGTGACCATGACGACCACGAGAGATCCCGTTGAGCGACGTGTCTCAACCGTCGGAAGGGTATTCCCCCACACCGAACTGAAGATCGTCGACCCGAAGAGCGGGAAGATCGTCCCGCGTGGCGAGATCGGCGAGATCTGCGCCCGGGGCTACTGCGTCATGAAATGCTACTACAACAACCCGAGCGCTACCCATGCCACCCTTGATACCAACGGGTGGAACCATACCGGGGATCTCGGGACGATGGATGAAGAGGGCTATGTCAAGATTGTCGGAAGGCTGAAGGACATGGTGATCAGGGGAGGGGAGAATATCTATCCGCGTGAGATCGAGGAGTTCCTCCACCACCATCCGAAGATTGCCGATGTCTATGTGATCGGTGTCCCCGATGAAAAATACGGGGAAGAGCTGATGGCCTGGGTGATGCTGACGGAGGGGGCCGGCACCAGCGAGGAGGAGATCAAGGAGTTCTGCCGGGGAAAGATAGCCCACTACAAGATTCCCCGCTACGTGAAATTCGTCAAAGAGTTCCCCATGAGCGTTTCAGGAAAGATCCAGAAGTTCAAGATGCGGGAACTCTCCATCCGGGAACTGCAGCTCGAAGACGTCTCCCGGATCGAGACGGCCTGAAACAGACTGCCCGCCTCCAGGCCCGGTCCATAGCCCCTTTTTTCCGGAACCGGTCGAGGGCTCCTCTCTCCTATGCCGTCCCGCCCCGCTTCACGAGGTCAGCAGCTACGGCAGATGCCCTGCTGATCACCTCCTCCTCGCCCGGGATGTGCCGGTCCAGCATCAGCACCCTCCCCTGGCAGATGACCGTTGTTACCGCCGATCCGTTGCATGAATAGACTGCATTGGAGGGGATCTGGTGCATGGGCGTGTTGCAGGGCGCATGCCGGTCTAGGAGTATCAGGTCAGCAGGAGTGCCCGGAGTGATGGTGCCGCTCCCGATCCCGAGCGCCCGTGCTCCCCCGCTGGTGGCCATCGCAAGCATCTCCGTGGCTGGGAGGAGGGTCGGGGAGTTCCAGTAAAATTTCTGGAGAAGGGCTCCGGTTTTCATCTCCTCAAACATATCGAGGTTGTTGTTCGAAGAACACCCATCCGTCCCGAGCGAGACATTCACCCCGGCCTCCCGGAGCCAGTGGTAGGGCATCGCCCGGTTCACGGCCAGTTTCATGTTGCTTGCAGGATTGTAGGCGACAGAGACGCCCCGTTCTCCCAGGAGGGTGCACTCCGCCTGGTCAAGCCAGCAGCAGTGGGCGGCGACCGTCCGTGGGGTGAGGATGCCACACCGGTCAAGGATCCCGGGAGGACGCATCCCCCATGCCTTCACCGCATCCCCTACCTCCTGTTCGGTCTCGGAAAGGTGAATATGGATCCCGATCCCTTCCTCCCTGCTGTACTCTGCCAGCCAGCGGAGCCCTTCCTGTGAGACCGTGTAGACGGCATGCGGCCCGACCGACGCCTTTATCTGCGGATTTTCCAGGGCCTTTATATGACGGACAAACCGTTCGGTTGCCCGGATCTCCTGCTCCCGTCTCTCCTCGCTGAAAAGATCGATGAACCCATAAGTCAGCACCGCCCGTATCCCGGCTGCTTCTACCGCCCGGGCAGCGTCCTCCATGAAGAAGTACATGTCATGGAACGCAGTGGTGCCGGTTTTGATCATCTCGAGGCAGGCAAGCCGCGTTCCCCAGTAGACATCGTCCCCGGTAAGGTGGGATTCCAGCGGCCAGATCTTTTCGGAGAGCCACTGCTGCAGGGGCATGTCATCGGCGTAGCCTCGGAGCAGGGTCATGGCAGCATGGGTATGGGTATTGACAAGACCGGGGAGGAGAACCCTGCCTTTTCCTTCGATGATGGAGTCCGCCTCGCCCCTGAAGGTCCGGCCGGCATCCGGTCCTGCGGCGATGATGAATCCCTCCCTGCTGATGCAGACGTCAACCGGTCCCCTTTCTGTTTGAGCTCCCCTGATCAGGAGCGAGCCCTGCTTAATGGGGAACTCTTCAGGTGGTCCTGCCGTCATGCCAGCCCCGCGATGATCCGCTTCACCATGTCTCCGGTCCGGTCCTTGCATTCCTCGGACCGTTTCAGGAGATGTTCATAGGTCGGGCTCTCATCGGCGATCCCATGGGCATAGTTATCCACGGTGCAGAGCGCTGCAATCTCCATCCCGAGCTCACGGGCAAGAGTGGCTTCTGACGCCACGGTCATGCCGACCAGGTCAGCACCGGCAGCGAGGGCACGAACCTCGGCCCTGGTCTCCAGGCGTGGTCCCGGGGTCTGCACATAGATCCCGCCGTGCCGGGCTTCCGGGATGAGCGCTGCAAGCTGCCGGGACAAGCCGGGAGAGAACTCCGGGAGGACATGACGGATCGCATGGTCATGGAAGGAGGGGATGGGTGCCATGCTCATGTAATCGGAGGGGATCACCACGGATCCTTCAGGGATCTCCTGTTTCAGGGTCCCTGCCGACCCGATGGAGACAAGGTGCGTGACCCCGCAGAGGGCAAGCGCTGCAAGATGGGACCGGAAATTGATCCGGTGCGGGGGCTTGTTCCGCTGGTGCCGCATAAGCAGTGCATACTCACCGCAAAGCACTTCAGAATTTCCAAACGGGGTATAAACCACCCTTGTTTCAAGGTCAGGCAATCGGGTAAAAAGGAGACTCGTGCCCCCGATAATTCCTAGCATCGTCGGCTCACCTGTTGTCAGTATAGTGAGGATGCATGCAGAATGTATCATTTTCGGTCTTTTCGCAGGGGGCTGTCCCGGAAGCTGTATCAGCCCGCTCTTCCAGATCTCCTCTCCATGGGCAGGTTTGCCATCGTTGACGATGATGCGATCAGGCGCGGTGAATGCACCGATATTTACTTTGTCAGGACCGAAGAGATCCTCCGCAAGTCCGGCAAAAATCCAAGGGTTGCCATGGAGGTGACCGCCTCCTCGCTCCCTGACGGCTTCGCGGTCTTCTGCGGGCTCGATGATGTCATCACCCTTCTCGAGGGAATTCCGATCTGCCTCGACGCAATGGACGAGGGATCGATCTTCTATCCCGGAGAACCCGTGCTCAGGATCGTAGGGCACTACCAGGATTTCATCCGGTACGAAACCGCGATACTGGGATTCCTCTGCCATGCTTCCGGGATAGCTACCGCTGCGGCTTCGGTCCGGTGTATCTCCGGGGGGAGAGCGATCTACTCCTTTGGCTCCCGGAGACAACACCCGGCCATCGCCACGATGGTCGAACGCGCCGCATGGGTAGGGGGGGTTGACGGGGTCTCAAACACTGCCGCTCCCCCTGAGATCCCGCTCTCCGGCACGATGCCCCACTCCTTTGTGATGTGCTACTCCTCCCCGAACGAGGCATTCATGGCCTTTGACCGGTATGCCGACCCGGATGTCCCCCGGATCTTCCTCTGTGACACATTCTGCGACGAGAAGATGGAATCGCTTGCAGGGGCGCGATCAGGGGCGCAGGGGGTGCGGCTGGATACACCCCGGTCGAGGAGGGGTAACATGCGGGCGATCATCGAAGAGGTCAGGTGGGAGCTTGACGCTGCTGGATACCGCGGAGTAAAGATGGTCCTTTCCGGTGGTGTGACCCGCGATGACATCATCGCCTACCGCGATCTCGTGGACGCGTTCGGGGTGGGTGGAACGATTGCCAATGCCCCGGTAGTCGACTTTGCCCTGGATATCGTCTCGATCGGGGGCAATCCCTCCGCTAAGCGGGGCAAGAAGAGCGGGGAGAAACAGGTCTGGGAGATCCCGGATGGCCGCCATCACCTCCTCCCCGCCGGGCAGCCGGGGCCTCGGGAGGGAATCCCTCTCCTCTCTCCTTACCTGAAGGACGGAGTGGTCGTGCAACGCCCCCCGCTCTCTGCGGCACGGGAGCGGCTCCTGCGTTCGCTGATGCAGCGGGGATGGCTGGACTCCCCTGGAGTGGATTGCGCGGGTCCTCCTGCCGACCCGGCTCGCGATAAATAATTCTTTTAACCAGGAGCGACCACATTACTAGGAGCGGGCCGATAGATCAGAGGAAGATCGCTTCCTTGGCATGGAAGAGGCCGCGGGTTCAATTCCCGCTCGGTCCATCACTTTTTATTCGTGTGCGCTGTTCTTTCCCGGGCGGCCCGATCAAATTCAGATCGGAGTTTTTTTACCTCTGTGGGATGATGTAGCATCGATATCTCGTGGGCCTTAAGGAATGGATAATACCGCAGGATGACATCTTTTTTGACCATTTCGACCGTTTATCTGCCGTCCTGGTGCTTGCGTCCTACCGGCTTGTGGATCTCACCGACAATTTCGGCGACCTGAAGAACTATGCCCAGCAGATAAAGCAGCTCGAGCATGAAGGGGACAAGATCACCCACGAGATCTACGAGCAGCTGAACATCAGCTTCATCACCCCGCTCCAGCCCGATGAGATCTCCCATCTCGCCTCGTCACTCGATGATGTACTCGACTACATCGATTCGACAACAAGGAAGATGGACTATTACGAGATCACTGAGGTGGATTCATACATGCGGGAGCTGATCAGGCTGATCCAGCTCTCGGTGATCGAGATCGAACAGGCGGTCAAGTGCATCCGGTCGATCAAGGATCCGATGCAGATCGAGAAGCGCTGCATCGAGGTGAACCGGCTTGAGAACGTCGCCGATGACGTCCTTGCCCATGCGATCAAGGATCTCTTTAAGACAAAGGGCGCCGTGGACATCATCAAGTACAAGGATATCTACGAATACCTGGAGATTGCGACCGACAAGTGCGAGGACGTGGCAAACATCCTTTCCGACCTCGCAATCCGGCATTCCTGACGGGGTGGCCCTGCCTCATGAAAGCCAAGGGACGAATTGCCGGAGTGGTTCTCATTCCTGTGGTTCCGGGAGCGTGCTGATCCATGCTGGTCCCGACCCCGGATATCATCGCGATCATCATCCTTATCGCCCTGATATTCGATTTCACAAATGGATTCCATGACTCGGCCAACTCGATATCGACCGTTATCTCCACGAAGGTTCTCTCACCGCAGAGGGCAGTGGTGTTCGCCGCTTTTTTCAACTTCATCGCTGCCTTCTTCTTCGGTGTTGCAGTCGCGAGCACCATCAGCAAAATAATCAATCTCGGGTATGTCGATCCCATGATCGTCCCTTATATCATCCTTGCCGCTCTCTTCGGCGCGATCGGATGGAACCTGATTACCTGGTATTCCGGTCTTCCGACCTCTTCATCTCACGCGCTGATCGGTTCCCTCGCAGGGGCAGGTATCTCTGCGGGTGGCTTAGCGGCGATCAAGATGGGAACCATCGACACCGTGATCCTCTTCATGGTCCTCTCTCCCATCATCGGGTTCATCGTCGCATTCTTGTTCATGTCATGTGTCCTCTGGATCGCGAAAGGTGCCCAGCGGATGGTGGCTGAACGCCACTTCAGGAGACTGCAGCTCTTCTCTGCCGCTGCCTACAGTTTCAGCCACGGGACCAACGACGCCCAGAAAACGATTGGTATCATCACCCCGCTCCTTTTCAGTATCGGATATTTTGGCACGACAGTGGATCCGAACAACCTCCCAGTACCGATATGGGTCATTCTGGCTGCCTACAGTGCCATAGCATTGGGCACTCTCACGGGAGGATGGCGTATTGTCAAGACAATGGGCTACAATATCACCCGCTTGAGACCCGTGGATGGATTCGCTGCCGAAACAGCAGGGGCTGCGACCATCATCGGCGCCTCCATCGCTGGCATTCCTGTAAGTACCACCCACGTGATATCCTCATCGATCATGGGGGTTGGTGCAACACAGGGAAGCGGGTATGTACGGTGGAGCGTCGCCCGGCGGATCGTGTGGGCATGGGTCCTTACCATTCCGGTGAGCGCGATCATGGGCTACGTCCTATTCACCGGGATCTTTTATATCGTGAACCTGTTCTGAAGGGATGGCTGCCGGAGATCAGGTCTTCCGGGGACGCTCCTCTTTCGCCCGCCCCTCACGCCCTTTTTCCGGCCCTGGTGCTTTCTCTCTGGCAGGGCAGCGCTCTATCCCGGTGTTCCTGTCCTTATCTGATCCTGGTAATACCTGCAGAGGGGGGAGACCGGGCAGACCGGGCAGGCCGGTTTTCTGGCCATACAGACCGCCCTGCCATGCGAGATGAGGATGTCGGTGAGGACCCCCCAGTCCTTTTCCGGGAACAGGTGCATCAGGTCCCTCTCAATACCGTCAGCATTCCGGGAGTCGGAAAACCCGAGCCTCCCTGCGAGCCTGAACACGTGGGTGTCCACCGCTACCCCTTCATTCTTCCCGAATGCATGGTACAGCACGATATTCGCCGTTTTCCTCCCCACCCCGGGAATGGTCAGGAGATCCTCCATGGTATCAGGGACCGCTCCGGAAAATTTCTCCACGAGGGTGCGTGAAGCGGCAATGATGTGTTTGGCCTTCATGTGGAAGAACCCGGTACTGTGAATGACCTCCTCAACCTCGGCGATATCCGCGGTTGCAAGGGATTGCGGGCCAGGAAACCGGGAGAAGAGCTCATCCCTGATGGCATCCACCGACTTGTCCGTGGTCTGTGCAGAGAGGATGGTCGTGATCAGCACCTCAAAGGGGGATGCCGCATACCGTTCCCGGGCCCACCGGTCCGGGTAGCGGCTGGCAAGGATGGCAAGGATCCGGCGGGCGTTCTTCCTGTCCATGCAGAACAGGTAGTGCCGTGATCCATAAAATGGGCACGATTGAGAGAAGGAGATGGGGTAGGGCAGATTCGAACTGCCGTCAAAGCGTCCCAAACGCTCTAGGATGGACCAGGCTACCCTACTACCCCTGATATGAGGAAGATGGTTGGTCAGACACCCAAAAATAGTTACCTGTCCCGTTCATGTTCCCCTGACAGGCAGCGGCCTCCCGCCACCCCTGGTGACCAGGCTCCCGGAATAGGTGCCTGAAAGGAGCGCACGCGCCAGGTTGCCCGGGTCACGGCCGTCAATGACGAGCAGCGGGATGCCCGAGCGCTGGATCACTTTCGCGGCGATCATATCGATCACCGTGTTTGCCCCTGCCCTGAGCGATCCGGTCCCCACGATCTCCAGCAGCCGTTCGGGAGTGAGCTGGTCGAGCCGTTCGGCTGCCGGATCGGTCCTGGGATCCGCGGTGTAAATGCCGTCCACCGAAGTGAGGTTGACCATCAGGTCTGCCCCGCACCGCTCTGCAAGGACTGCAGCTACCGCATCCGTGGTCTGGGCAGGGGTGACCCCGCCCATCAGGACGATCTTGTCTCCTGCCCCGTAGGCCATCGCCTCGGCCTGGCTTTCCGCAATGAGGGGGCAGGCTGCCTCACCGAGCGCACCGGCAAGCAGCATCGCATTCAGCCTGGTGACCGCAACCCCGATCTCATCAGCCATGGCTTCGGAGCAGCCGATCTCCCGTGCTGCCGTGATGTATCTCCGGGCCTCCCCGCCGCCTCCGACCACCACATACAACCGGACATATCCGGCGATCTCCTGCAGCACCGTGGCATAGCGGGCGATACGGTGCTCTTCAAGGGCAGGGATGAGCACGGATCCACCCAGGGAGAGAACGACCTTCTTCATGCACCCAATGGTTTCTTTATACGCTACATATAATTGTTGAAGATGATCCGCTGCCCGGTCTGCAGGAGTATCGATATCTACAGGATTGCCGGAGGGTGCATCGGCGAGGTGTACCGATGCAAACACTGCGGCTATTACGGCTCTTTTATGATTGAGGAGGAGGAAAAACCCCGGCATAACGAGGAATGATCAGCAGGATTTTTTCTTCCTTTCACCGGCATGTTTATCTCCTACAGCCCCGGTTATTCTCCACTGATGGAAGACTGGCACGAAGCGCGACAGTATCAAAAAGGGGACGATCTTGAGGTGGTATGTTCGCTCTGCAGCCACCGGTGCCATATCAGGGACGGGAAGCACGGGGTCTGCGGGGTCAGGGTAAACCGGAACGGCACCCTCTACGCAACCACCTTTGGCAGGGTATGGAGAGGACCAGAAATTGATCCTATTGAAAAAAAACCACTTTATCACTATCTGCCAGGAACAATGACCTATTCTCTTGGTAGTATTGGATGCAATTTCCGGTGTGAACACTGTCAGAACTGGCACATGTCGCAGAAATTGGAAAACAATGATATGCTGATTGATATTAGTCCAGAATTTGGGGTAAAAGATGCAGTTCTCAAGGGTTGCGCAAGCATCTCCTGGACCTACAACGAACCGACCATCTGGCATGAATATCCTCTCGAGATGGGACTCCTCGCAAAACAGCAGGGACTCGGGACGGTATACGTGACAAACGGGTATATCACCGAGGAGGCACTCAGGGAGATCAGGCCTGTTCTCGATGCGTTCAGGGTGGATATCAAGGCATTTTCGGAGGAATTCTACCGGAAGGTCTGCGGTGCAAAACTCCAGCCGGTCCTTGATGCAGCCACGCTTGCCCGGGAGCTTGGCCTGCACATCGAGGTGGTCACCCTTGTCATCCCCGGGCTGAACGATTCACCTGATGAGACCGGGGCTCTCATCCGATGGATCATCGAATACCTGGGACCGGACACCCCTGTCCACTTCACCAGGTATCACCCGGACTACCAGATGCATGAGCCGGGACCGACCCCTCTCGCCGTTCTCGAGAGGATCTACCGGCAGGCCAGGGAACTCGGGCTCCATTATCCCTATCTTGGCAATGTCTTCCCGCACCGGTTCGAGAACACGTACTGCCCGGTCTGCGGGGCACTCCTGATCGAGCGGCAGGGATTCTCATCCGCATTCAGGAACCTGTCAGGAAAGAAGTGCACCCAATGCGGGGAAGTGATCCCTTATGTCGAAAGAACGGCATGACCGCCCGGATCCCCCCTCATTCCTGGTGGACCGGATGCTTGGCACCCTCTGCCGCTACCTGCGGTTCATGGGATACGATGCCGAGAGTGCCAGTTCCATGGCAGAGGGAAATCCCCGCGAGGATACCCTCCTGATCCGGTCTGCGGAGCGGAAGGGGCGTATCCTGCTGACCAGGGACAGGGAGCTTGCGAGGCGTGCAGGGGAAGGGGCAGTCCTTGTCGCTGGAGACGATGTCATCGACCAGCTCAGGGCGCTCGTGAACCTGGGCCTCATCGAGCCGGAGCTCCGGCTGAACCGGTGTTCGATCTGCAACGAACTCCTCCGGCCTGCACAGATCGGGGAGGTTTTGTCCGCTGCGTATGCCCCGAAAAACAGACAGGATCTCCGGTTTTTCTGGTGCAGGCGATGCAGGAAACTCTACTGGCTGGGATCCCACCGCGAGCAGCTTGAAAAAAGAATAAGGGGGGGTCTTTAGTCGTCTTGTCGGTCTGCTTTCCTTTTTTTCAGGAACGCTTTGCAGCGGAGGCTTTCTCGCTCACCTGGTTTCTTCTCTTGAGCCAGACGAGTTCCTTGTTCTCCCATGCAAAGCTCTGCATCGGGAGTACAGTAACCTCTGAAGGAACAACCATCACATTGGTGTTCTGCGGGATGACGAGGATCTTTTTCGGGGATGCAAGACCCGGGACAGGGTTGTTCCGTGCCATGGCCGTAAGGGAATCGATGGTACCGGGTGTCACGACATGGTCGAATGAGACCAGCACATGGGCACCCTCTGATTTCCCAAGGATTCTCCTTGCCACTACGAATCCCTGCTCTTTTCCTCCGGATTTTGCCGCTGGCCTGATCTGCCATCCGTCAACGCTGGGATAGAGTTTCTTGAGCTCCTTTCTTACAAATTCATGCATGATGTCGTCATTAGATCCCATGGTCAATCACGGCAGAAGATAGATTGTCAGATAACTACTAAAATTGTTTGGTATGGTGGCGGCCGGGCATTTTTCAGCCATCGGAATGCAGGGATTGTTCCCCTTACACCTGCTTGCAGTATCTGCTGTATCCGCACCGGCAGGGTGAAAAAGGAGAAACATCGGATGAATCCGGGGGTAGCGCCTGGTCCCGGGAAGAGAGCATTCGCGCCCGTCCTGCCCGGGCGGGAAGTCCTCTCCCTGCTCTCTCCCGCATGGTTTTAAATTTTCCTTCTCCAATAGTATGTGAAACCTGGTGGAGAGGATGGCGGGCGGAACAGGCAGACAGGAAAAGACGGATGATTCCGGGAAGACGGGTGATTCCGCGAAAGGCCGGTCTTATCCGTCCTCTCTCTTCATCAACCGCGAACTCTCCTGGCTCGAATTCAACCGGAGGGTCCTTTCGGAAGCCTGTGCCCCTGTCCACCCTCTCATCGAACGGATCAAGTTCGTCTCCATCTTCTCCAACAATCTCGATGAATTCTTCATGATCAGGGTCGCAGGACTGCAGCGGCAGCTGGAAAGGGGGGTGCGTGAACCTCCTCCTGATGGCATGAGCCCCCAGGACCAGCTGGCAGAGATCCACCGGATCCTTGAACCAATGCTTGCACAGCAGTCCGACCTCTGGGGAAAGGAACTCATCCCGGCTCTGCAGGAGGCAGGGATCCACATTGTCTCCTGCGGGGACCTCCTCCCGGGTGACAGGGCAGCGCTCCGCGATTATTTCCAGCGTGAAGTATTTCCCGTCCTCACGCCCCTTGCCCTGGATCCATCCCATCCCTTCCCCTTTATCTCGAACCTTTCACTCAACCTGGCAGTCATCCTGAACTACTCCCCGCGAGGAAAGGATAACTTTGCCCGGGTCAAGGTCCCCACCGACCTCTTTCCCCGTTTGATCCGGGTCCCTGACCAGGCCCGGGAACGTGTTCCGAAAGACGGGATACGGATGGTATTTCTCGAGGATCTCATCGCAGAAAACCTCGATCTGCTCTTCCCCGGCTGCATTGTCAGGGGTGCGTATACCTTCAGGATCACCCGTGATGCCGACCTCGAGATCGAGGAGGACGAAGCATCAGATCTTCTCACTGCGGTCGAAGAGAGTATCGGCATGCGAAGGACAGGGTCCCCGGTCCGGATTGAGATCACCCCTGAAATGCCCGCCTCTGCCAGCGGGATCATCGGGAGGAAGCTTGGGATCAACCCGGGGATGTTCTACCGGGTGAGCGCTCCCCTCGGAATGGCAGACCTGATGGAACTGACCGGGCTGGATCGCCCTGACCTGAAGGATCCCCCCTTCATCCCGGCCGTCCCGCACGGCCTCGGGGAGAATGACGGGATATTCTCCCACATCCGTGACAGGGATGAGCTCCTGCTCCACCCCTACGAGAGCTTCACCCCGGTCATCACCCTGCTCCGTCAGGCAGCCCATGATCCGGCCGTGCTCGCCATCAAGATCACGCTCTACCGTGTCGGGAGGAATTCACCGATCGTCGATGCCCTTCTTGAAGCCCGGGAGAATGGTAAGGTGGTGGCAGCCTTGATCGAGCTCAAGGCCCGGTTCGACGAGGAGAACAATATCGGTTGGGCACGGGCACTTGAGAGAGCGGGGGTACATGTCGTCTATGGCCTCCCCGGACTCAAGGTGCATGCCAAGATCTGCATGATCGTGCGGCGGGAACAGGACGGCCTCCGAACCTATGTCCACCTGAGCACCGGGAATTATAACGCGGGATCTGCCAGGGTGTACACGGACCTCGGCATGTTCACCGCCGATCCCGCTGTCGGTGCCGATGCTGCTGACCTGTTCAATAGCCTGACCGGCGGTGCAACACTGCTGGAATACCGGAGACTGCTCGTTGCGCCTCATACCCTCCGCCAGGGCATCCTCTCCCGGATCGAGAGGGAGATCGAGCGGCACCGCGAGCATGGTGACGGATCCATCATATTCAAGATGAATGCTCTCGTTGACCGGGACTGTATTGTCGCCCTCTACCGGGCTTCAGAGGCAGGAGTCCGGGTCATGCTCCAGGTCCGGGGCATCTGCTGCCTGCGGCCTGGCATCAGCGGGGTGAGTGAAACGATCACCGTCACTTCGCTCGTGGGCAGGTTCCTTGAACATGCCCGCCTGTATTATTTCCGGAATGGGGGAGAGGAGGAGGTGCTGCTCGGATCAGCGGACCTGATGCCACGGAATCTTGACCGGAGGGTTGAGATCCTTTTCCCGGTCAGGGACCGGGACCTTGCGGCATGGCTGGTGAGGACGATCATTCCCGTGCATCTCGGTGATAATGTCAAGAACCGGGTGCTTCAACCGGATGGAACCTATACCCTCCTGCTGCCCGAACCGGGGAAGCCGCTCCTGAATGCCCAGGAATGGTGCCTGATCACCAGAAACGGATGGGAGGAAGAGAAGAGGAATGCGGCTAAAAAGACCTGATCCCGGCAGCAAGCCCTTCTGCCCCTATGGGATGGAGCGTATCAGGAAGGGATATACGTCCCTGAAAAAGGAGGTGAGTGGGGCACAGGCCGGGGACGATACTACCCATATCCACCGGATGAGGGTTGCCTCGCGCCGCCTGCGTGCTGCACTGCCCATCTTCTCCTCCTGCCTCCCAAAAAAGGCCTATCGCAGGTGGTTTCATGCCGTGAAGACGATCACGAGATCCCTTGGAAGGGCCCGCGACCTGGATGTCCAGATTGCATTTCTCGGGGAATACATGAGGGACGGGTATCCTTCTGGATGTCCAAAACCACCATTCCAGGAAGAGAATCCCGCCGATTCCGGATTTTCAGCGCTTATGAGAACACTGAAGTCACAGCGGGCAGCCATCCAGCCTGAGATCGATGCAATTGCAAGTCTCTTCTCGGATACGGGTGTCTTTTCTGACCTCCCGTCAGCAATTCGTACTGCCACTACCGTGCACACATCCGGCACCAGCATCCGTAAACGAGCAGTCCGTGAGACAACGAGGCGGTATGCAGCACTTATCGAGTTCGATCCTTCTGCCAGGGATCCGGAGGCGGTAAAAGCCCATCATGCGATGCGGATAGCAGCAAAAAAATACCGGTACACCCTGGAGATCTTTGACGAAGCATGTGGCGGCAGGTACAAGGAAACGATCAAGGTAGTGCGGAAGCTCCAGGAGATCCTCGGGATGATGCATGACTGCGATGTCTGGATCGAAACACTGGAAGGAGCGTGGCTTTCCAGGGAAGGAGATCCCGGAACAACGCCAGGTGACCAGGGGCTGATCGCCCTGCTTGAAGACCGGAAGAACGAGCGGAATGCCCGATACCGGAAGTTCCTCCTGCTCTGGGAGCGATTCCTGCAGCAGTCTCCCTGAACAGGGGAGCACGGTGAGGCTGTAAAAAAGTCCGGAAGTGTCAGGGACCGGCAGATGTGCCCACCTGGAAGGCTCCTTTCAAAGAATAGCCGTTCTGAAAGGTTTCATGTTCCTTACCGCCGGTGAGATTAAGACCATCTCACGATTGAGAGGGAAAAGGGAGGGATGCTGACGTGCCATGCCGCACCGTAGAGCCCTGGGCACTCACGCCATTTCACCTGTCACCCCATCCGGGAATGAAGGTAATGTCCAACGGAGTGAATTGAGAGCACTGAACCCGTCATGGGAACTGAACCCGTCATGGAAAGTCAACCATCCTGCGTACCGTCATGCCCTTCCCTTTCCTGTTCCGGGCGCTGTGAACGGGCCCTCAAGCACCTGCCGGTCGTGCAGAATTGCCCGCATAACGCCAGTTTTCCTGAATGGCAAAAGGATATGTTTTTGAAACGCACAACCACTCTTATTGCAGTCCGAATGCAGGAAGGCGACATGATCGTACTCGGGATCGATCCGGGTCTCGCCACGGTGGGATATGGCGTCCTTGAGTCCAGGGACGGAAGGGTGAAGACCGTTCTTGCGTATGACTGTATCAGGACTTCGGGAAAGGACAGCACCACCCCCCAGCGCCTGGAAGAGATTTTCAACCGGGTCTGCAGCCTGATATCGGAGCATCACCCCGGGTGGATCGCCCTCGAGAAACTCTTTTTTTCAAAGAACGTGACTTCAGCGCTGGGGGTTGCCGAGGTGAGGGGGGTGATCCTGCTTGCAGCAGAGCAGCACGGGGTGAAGGTCGCCGAGTATACTCCAAACCAGGTAAAACTGGCGATCACCGGTTCAGGGAGGGCAGACAAGCGACAGATGCAGGAGATGATCTGCCGTCTCCTCGCCCTCCCCGGGATACCAAAACCAGACGATGTGGCTGACGGTCTCTGCTTAGCCCTGTGCCATCTCCACGTAGTGAGGGAGCCATGATCTCCCTCCTCTCCGGCACGGTCCTCTGGTGCGGTGAGAACACGGTGGTCATCGATGTGCATGGAGTAGGATTTGAAGTCACCATGACGGATGCGGCGGTCAGGGACCTTGCCGGCACCGCCACGCCCGTAAAGATCCATACCCATCTTGCCGTCCGTGACGGCGAACCTGTGCTCTATGGGTTTCTCACCCGGTCAGAAGTGGAGATGTTTCTTCTCCTGATCCAGGTCAACCGGGTGGGACCCGCCCTTGCCTTGCGAATCCTCTCGCAGATCAGCATCCCTGATCTGGCCGGTGCAATCCTTGACGGTGATGAGGCTGTCCTCTCGAAGATCTCCGGGATCGGGTCCAAGAGTGCAAAGCGTCTCATCCTGGAGCTTGGGGACAAGATGAAGAAGCGGGCCGCGCTGTTCGTGACTGGTCTCCCATCAGGCGGTGATCCCGTCCGGAGGGATGCGGAAAGTGCCCTTGTAGCGTTGGGATTCTCGCACAAGGAGGCTGTGGCCTCTGTTGAGGCCGTGCTCCGCGGGAATAGCAGATCCTCTGACGTTGCAACGGTCGTGCGGGCTGCGCTCTCTCTTCTCCGGGAGGGATCATGAGGGAAGAGGCGCTCATCGCTGCCACGATGAAAGAGGAGGACCGGGATGAGGAGGGGATCAGGCCTGAAACGCTCCCCGAATTCATCGGCCAGGCGCAACTGAGGGAATCCCTGTCAATTGCTATTGCCGCCGCAAAGAAGCGGGGGGTCCCGCTCGACCATGTGCTCTTCTCGGGCCCGCCAGGTCTCGGGAAGACCACGCTTGCCCATATCATTGCCCGGGAGATGGGGTCCGCTATACACTGCACCAGCGGCCCGGTGCTTGAGAAGGCCGGGGATCTTGCTGCGATCCTTACCCTCGTCTCTGAAGGGGACCTCCTTTTCATCGACGAGATCCACCGGCTCCCCACGGTTGTCGAAGAGATCCTATATCCTGCCATGGAGGACTTCCGGATCGATGTGATGATCGGTGAGGGGCCCAGCGCCCGCTCGATTCGGATCGATCTGGCCCCGTTCACCCTGATCGGGGCGACGACACGGGTCGGGCAGCTCGGCTCACCGTTCCGGGACCGGTTCGGCATGATCTTCCGGCTGAATGCGTATTCCTGCGAAGAGCTGGCAGCGATTGTCAGGAGGAGTGCACGGATCCTGGCACTCCCGATCACGGAGAGCGGCTCACGGGAGATCGCTGCACGGAGCCGCGGCACTCCCCGGATAGCAAACCGCCTTCTGCGAAGGGTAGGGGATTACGCCCTGGTCAGGAGTGACGGCAGGATCGATGAGGATCTTGCCGATCAGGCGCTCACCATGCTTGGAGTGGACCGGAACGGGCTCGATGAAACTGACCGGCGGATCCTCAGGGTAATCGTCGAGGATTTTGGAGGAGGGCCGGTCGGGATCAAGACGATAGCCATCTCGATCGGGGAGGATGTGCGCACGATCGAGGAGGTCTATGAGCCGTACCTCATCCAGTCAGGATTTATCAAGCGTACCCCGCAGGGAAGGGAAGCCACCCCGGCGGCACGGAGCCATATCCAGCCGGCATGGTGGTGAATTTTTTGGTATCTCCCCAAAATTTGATGAGATAGCCCGCAGAACTCTAGGGGATGATCCCTTTCACCGGCCTTGAGCTCTCCCCCGGCAAAGCCGCCTATCTGAAGTACCTCTCTCTCCAGGGCGGCAGCGTGAAGATCTCCGGCATCGCGGGCTATTTCGAGGTCGATCCATCCACCGTCACCCGGACCATCACCGACCTTACCCGGGAGGGGTACGTTGAGCATGAGCCGTACGGAAGGGTTATCCTGACGGAGTTCGGGAGAAAATACGGGGCGTTTCTCGTGAGGAGACACCGGATCCTTGGCCTTGTGCTCTCCCATTATGGCCTCTCCGAGGAGGAGGCCTGCACCGAGGCCTCCAGGATGGAGTGCTATCTCTCGAGGGAGGCGGTCAATAAAATCTGCCGGGCCCTTGGCCATCCCACCAGGGGATTCTGCGGGGAGATCTGCCATGATCCGCTCTGCCTTTCAGGAACCTTTCATGGGCTGCATGAAAATGTGAGCTGATATGCAAATAAAAGGTGCTTCCATGATACCACGGAGCGGCGTGATAACCTTGGCCCTTGTTCTCCTCGTCCTTGCTGCCGGGTGCAACGACATCGCCAGGAACGCTCCCGGAGAACGGATCAGCGTTGCGGTCACCATCCCTCCCCAGGAAGAGATGGTGCGGGAGATAGGGGGCGAACGGGTCGAGGTGGTGGTGATGGTGCCCCCCGGATCCGATCCCCATACCTACGAGCCGGAGCCTGCGCTGGTGGCACGAGCTGCCGGGGCCGATCTGTACGTGACAATCGGGACAGGGCTGCTTCCCATCGAGGATACTCTTGTATCACGTTTGACGGCTATGAACCCGGGCCTCGTTGTTGCTGACAGCAGCACGGGTATCCCCTCTCTCTCCCCGGACCGGGGAGGAGAAACCAGCCTGGTTCAGGGGGAAGATCTCGGAAGAGAGACAGGCCAGGCAAACCCGAGCCCCGACCCCCACATCTGGCTCTCGCTCCGAAATGCCGTGATCATGTCGGAGAACACCAGGGATGCCCTGATCAAGGTCGATCCTGCCAATGAAAACGAGTACAGGAGGAACTGTGACAAATATACCTCCCGCCTGCGGGATCTTGATCAGGAGATCGATGCTGCCTACTCCCGGAATGACCCGGGGATGATCCTCGTCACCCATCAGGCATGGGACTATTTTGCGAGGGATTATCATCTCGACATTGTCGCAATCGAGAATGATGGGAAAGAAGCGACGGCAAAAGACCTTGCCTCGTTCATTCTTCTTGCCCGATCACACGGGATCCGGGTGGTATTTGCCGAGGCCCAGGAGAGCACCCGGGAAGCCGAGACCATTGCCGGGGAGATAGGCGGCTCGGTCAGGGTCATCGATCCCCTGGCCGGGGACTACCTTGCCAACATGGAACGGGTGGCAGAAGCGTTTGGAGGGGCGGCCCAGGGATGAACGGCCCGGTGATCGAACTCGAATCGGTCTCCTGCCTTCTCTCAGGACGAACGGTGCTTGATGCGGTCGACCTGAAGGTCCGTGAAGGAGACCTGTATGCAGTGATAGGCCCCAACGGCGGCGGAAAAACCACGTTGCTCAAGGTCATACTCGGACTCCTCCCTGCCAGCTCCGGAACGGTGCGGGTCTTTGGGACAGACCCCCGGAAAGCCCGGAGCAGGATCGGGTACGTCCCCCAGTACAGGACGTTTGACTTCCGCTACCCGCTCACCGTTGAGGAGATGGTGCTTTCGGGACGGCTCGGCCTTGTCCCCGGCCTTGTCAGGCGATTCTCCGAAAAAGACCGGAAAGCCGCAAGGAAGGCGCTTGAACGGACTGCGATCCTTCACCTCTCCCGCCGGCCGATCTGCGACCTCTCCGGGGGTGAGCAGCAGCGGGCAATCATAGCCCGCGCCCTTGTCGGCGAACCGGACCTGCTCATCCTCGATGAGCCCATGGTGTATGTCGATATGCCCACCGAGCTGCAGTTGTTCGACATGCTCAAAGCCCTCAAGGATGAGATGACCGTCCTTCTGGTCACGCATGACATCGGGGCCATCTCCACGAATGTCACGAGGGTAGCCTGCCTCAACGGTAAGATCTTCACTCATGACACCAGCGAGATATCAGAGGAAATGCTCACCGCAGCATATCACTGCCCCGTTGACCTGATAGCCCATGGGATCCCGCACCGGGTTTTCCGTGATCACGGGAGGGTGGGATGATGCTTTCGATCCTGGGGTTTGAATTTTTCAGGAACGCCGTGGCAGCCGGGCTGATGGCAAGCATAGTCTGTGGTATAATCGGTTCTTTCGTGATCGTCAAACGCCTCGTATCTCTCTCGGGGGGGCTTGCCCATGCCGCGTTCGGCGGGGTCGGTCTGGGGTATTTTCTCGGGGTCGATCCCTTCCTCGGGGCTGCCGGATTTACCCTCGCAATCGCCCTTCTCATCGGGACCATCCGCGAGAAGTTCGGGCAGTACATGGAGACGCTGACCGGCGTGGTGTGGGCTGCGGGGATGGCGACCGGAATCCTCTTTATTGCACTGACCCCTGGCTATGCACCGGAACTGTTCGGATTCCTGTTTGGCAATATTCTCCTGATCCCTTCAGAAGATCTGATCATCATGGGTATCCTGGCACTGGGTATCCTCCTCATCGTGACCGCCGGGTTCAACCAGCTCGTGGCAGTCACGTTCGATGAGGAGTACGCCCGTGTGATGAACCTCCCGGTGACAGCCCTCCTCCTCCTCCTCCTGATGCTCATTGCATTCAGCGTGATTGTTCTCCTCCGGGTCGTGGGAATTATCCTCGTCATTGCCCTTCTCACCATCCCGCCTGCCATCGCCCGCGAGTATTCGGGAAGTATGCGATCCATGATGTGCCTCTCGGTCCTGGCCGCTGCGGGATGCACCATCGGGGGACTCTTCCTGTCCTATGTCATGAACGTTCCGTCCGGTGCGACAATCATTCTCCTGGCAACCCTCGGATACGGGCTCATGCTCTTCGAGCGCTGGATGGCCGGGAGAAGGACACAGGGTGCAGCAGGATAAGGTGCCCCTCCACATCCCGTCCCTCTGAAAAAACCGAACAACGCCAGGGGATTTCCGGAATGGCCCCTCCCGCATGGTGCAATACCGCTGTGGTGGCTTGCCCCCCCCCCTTTTGGTATTCCTGACTACGTCTTCCCCGGGTGCGTGAGCAGGGTGGGATAGTTCCCGGTCCATTCGTGCAGTTCTTCGAGATCGGCAGTGACAATTCTCGTGATGAGTGTCTTTCCAAACACGCGTTCGAAATGATCGGCCTCATTCTCGATCCCCGACAGTTCAAGCTGGCACTCGCCGACGGCAGTGATCTCGAGCACGGCACCTGTCGGACTGGTGGAGAGGAACCTTGCATGCCGGATCAGCCCGGCATGGCTCCGGTCAAGACTCTCCGCCATCCGGAGCAGGGCCGAGAGGACCCTGATCCGCTCCCGATCTCCCGGCTCGAGGGGAAGTACCGCAAACGTCCTCTTTTTTGGCGGCTTCTTCCGGTGATAACGGGCGATGAACGCCATCATGAGGAGTTCCCTAGGGAGAAAACCAGGGATATCGGTGTTCCTGATCACGTAATAGGAGTGTATATGGTGATTGTGGTAGGAGATGAAGGATCCCACGTCATGGAGGAACGTGGCATAGACAAGGAGGTCCTCCTCGGGGCTGGAATATGCATGCAACCCGCACTGCTTTCCGCTGGAGAAGAGCTCCTGGGCGAGGCGTGCAACGGTTCGTGCATGATGCTCATTGATACCGCAGGAGCGGGCGAGCTGGAGGACGCTTCGTTCCCGCGGGGATACGCTGTCGATCAGGGGGATCTCCTCCATCCGTGTGAGATAATCCGCAAGAAGACCATCCTGCAACCCTCTCTGGGTGGAGAAGACCCGGTCGATGGAGAGGGTCTCCATCAGGGTTTCAAGGATGGCGGCGCCGCAGATGATGATATCCCCCCGTTCCGGGTTGATACCCGGGACTTTCCTCCTGGCAGGGAGGGAGAGGGAGCAGAGGAGACCGGTTACCCGTGCCAGCTCTGACCGGGAAAGCCCGGTCTCAGGGGTGGTTATTCCCTCCCCGGTTTTCATGGCAATCTCTGAAAGGTTGATGATGGTGCCCGAGCTGCCGATGGCAATGTCGAACTGATGGGAGGAGAGCCCTGGTAAAGCCGGGGCGATCACCTCTCTCACATGATCCCGGATGCGTGCGTACTTCTTTTTTGTGACCGGCTTCTCGTCATCGCGGGAGAAGAAGAGGTTGGTGAGCCGGATCGATCCCAAGAGCAGGCTTTCGAGGTGGCAGGAGGTATGCTGCCCTCCTATGGCGATCTCTGTGGAACCCCCCCCGATATCGATGAAGACCGCCTGTTTCTTCCCGAGCTGGATCCCGGTTGCCACCCCCATGTAGATCAGCCGGGCTTCGTCCCTTCCCGAGATGATCCGGACATCGATCCCAGCTTCATGACGCAGGCGGTTCAGGAGCACGTTCCGGTTCCGCGCCTCCCGTGCCGCGGACGTGGCAACCGCTACCACTTCATCGGCTGAGAAGGATCGGGCAAGGGAGGTGAAATTCCGGCAGACCCTGACAGCCCGTTCGATAGCCTCGTCCCGAATGAGATCCTCCTCGAACTCTCCATCGCCAAGCCTGACCGTCTCCTTCTGGCGGGAAAGAACATGATAGGTGCAGTGGGGGAAGAGACGGACGATCAGCAGTCGGATCGAATTGGTACCGATATCGAGAAAGGCAACTACGCGTTCCCGTGATAGCCCGGCGGGATGTTCTGAACCTGTCATTCCTGCCTGTACTTCTCTTTCTGGCACCATGAAATGCGGGGTCAGGAGGATGGAGGATCCCCGGCAGCTCCCGGAGCGAGGCGGCACCGGCACCTCCCGATGGTAAAGGCTACGAATACCGCAGAAAGAGCGATGATGGCGAATGCCAGGACAAACGTGGTCAGTTCAGCGATGAATCCTGCAAGGACCGGAAGGAACGTCATTCCCCCGTAGCTGGCCGCATTGAACAGTCCCATCACCACCCCCTGCCGGGTTTCAGACTCGGCAAGATACGCCAGCTGGGCGATCATCACCACCCCTGCAATCGCGCCGACCAGGATGAAAAAGACAGGCGAGAAGAAGACGCAGAGCACGGCTGCCGCCATCGCAAGAGATGCTCCTTTTATCGTCGGAATCGGGGGAAGGTGGGCATGGGATACCACGATCACAGCGATCGCAGTGGCGGTGCTCATCCCGGCAATGACCAGTCCGACAAGGCTGGGTGAGAGATCCGAGAATTCCGGATAGAGGGAGGTGAGCGCCCCTGTTATCCCAAGGAGCACGATGGTCGAGATCCAGAGCCAGAAGTATTCCTGTATCACACGAAGAAGCCGTCTCCCCGTATTCCGGATCGGTTCACGGGCCGGGCGTGGCTGTCCCCCTCCTGGCTGCATGACCATGCTCGCGAGGGTGGGGATCGCCCCGATCAGGGTGAAGGTGGCGATGCCCGACACGCCAAAACCGGTCATCTCAACTAGCCAGCCGCTGGCGATCAGCCCTGCGACAAGACCAATATTCAGCATCGCCATGAAATATCCGCTCGAGGTCTCATGGTCAGGCCGTGAATTGATCAGGGAGAGGGCAGCCGGGACGAACAGCCCTGCCCCGATCCCCTCGATAACACGGAACACCACGATCAGAAGAGTGGAGGTGGTAAGCGTGAGGAGCACACCTGAAGCAACGGTCAGCAGGAGACCTCCCCTCACGAGAGGCAGTTCGCCTGCACGGTCAGCAATCAGGCCTGCCGGGAGGACGAGAAGGAATGCCCCGAGGAAGTATGCAGAATAGATGGTACCCTGGGCGATCGTACTGTCCCCGAACGATGCAAGTTCCGGCACGATCGCATTCGACAGTGCCATGATGGAAAAAACGCCTAAAAAGAGAGGGAAGCGGTTTCTCATGGCATCGCTTCAGATCATGCGGTATGTCTCAAGGTTCATCGGGGAATGAGTCTCGATATGGTACCGCTTGTAGAGCGAGCTTGCCAGATCGATCGTATTGTTCTCGTCGCCATGAATCGTGAAGATCTTTTCCGGTTTGGGCTGGACATGGCCGATATAGTTGATCAGCTGTCTCCGGTCTGAATGGCCGGAAAACCCGTCGATGGTTACGATCTCGAGGTTGATAACAATGGTCCCCTTCCGCCCGACAGGAATCTCCCTCCATCCTTTCTGGATACGCCTCCCCATCGTCCCTTCTGCCTGGTACCCGACAAAGACGAGTGCATTCCTCTCATCGGAAGCGAGCCCGCTCAGGTATTCCATGACCGGCCCGCCGTTCAGCATACCGCTGGTCGTGACGATGACACAGGGGTCCCCATTGATCACCTTCTCACGGAGATCCGATGAATCGACAGGGACAAAGCATTCAGCGAGGAATGGGTTCAAACCTTCCTTGAAGATCTGGTTGCGGAGTTCACTGTTCAGGTACTCCGGGTAGGTCGTGTGGATTGCCGTAGCCTCCCGGATCATCCCGTCGAGGTAGATCCTGACCGCCGGGATCTTCTCTCTCCTGATCCCCTCCTCCAGCGCAAGCATGACCTCCTGGGATCGCCCCACGGCAAACGCCGGGATGATAACTTTTCCACCCCTGGAGATGACGTTTCCTATCGTCTCGTACAGCTTCTCCTCGGCATCTGCACGGGCCGGCTGGAGATCGCCGCTGCCCCCGTAGGTACTCTCCATGAAGATCGCTTCGAGCCGGGGGAACTGGTTGGTGGCAGGATTAAAGAGCCTGCTCTTGCTGTAGTTAAAGTCACCGGTAAACGCGACATTATAGAGCCCGTCTCCGACGTGGAAGTGGGCGATCGCCGACCCGAGGATGTGGCCTGCATTGTGGAAGGTCAGCTTGATATCAGGAGCGATATCCGTCACGCTCCCGTAATTGAGGGTGATGGAATGCTTGATGTAACTCTTCACATCGTTTGAGCTGTAAGGGATCTTCCGATCTTCTTTTGAGACAACGTCCAGGTAATCCAGCTGGAGCATCGCTGACAGATCCCGCGTGGGGGGGGTGCTGTACACGGGACCGTCAAATCCGTACTTGTACAGGAGGGGTACCAGCGCACAATGGTCGAGGTGTGCATGAGTGAGCACGACAGCATCCAGTTGTGAAAGGGGGTGAATCTCCGGCACATAGAGATAGGGGGCATTGTTGGTGCTGTTGTCAGGTTTCTCTCCACAGTCGATCAGGATCTTGCTCTCGGGAGTGGAGAGGAGGAATGCCGCCCTCCCTACCTCCCTGCAGCAGCCGAGCATGGTCACCCGGACCCATGCGTCCTTGCTCGTGACATCGCGGTGGATACGCCGCCCGATGGTCCGGAGAAACTGTTTCCGGTCCTCATTCACCGATCGCAGGAACTGCCTGACCTGTTTTACTGTTGAACTCTCGATCGGCGGTGTCCTGACGACCTTGGGCGTCCATCCGATATGTTTCGTGATCTCACGGAGCGTTGCACCGTTCTTGCCGATGACGACACCTGGTTTCTCAGCCTCGATGAGCACCTCACCGGTATCTGCATCAAAGAAGATATCGGTGATCCCTGCATTTTCTGCGACAACCTCACGGATCTCAAGCATTGCCCGTTCGGGATCCTCAAGCACATTCGGCCTGACAACGATACGCTTCCGCAGGTCCCTCGCCAGGATCTTGATCAGGTCGGCCTCATCGGCAAACCGCTTGGGGTCATCGGTATAGATGACCAGCTCGGGCCCTTCAAATTCCACTTCAGAGACAGTGATACCCGCAGGTACTCTCTCATCGATCTTATTCTTCAGTTCTTTCAGCCGATCTTCAATAAGCATCCAATCAGTCCTAAAAAAAAGTATTATGCCGTCGCTGCCGCGCTGTTTTTCGGGAGCTGGTCTTCAGGGACCTCGAAATACTCGTCCTTCGTGATCACCACGACGTGCACTCCTTCTCCCGAACCAGCATCCCTTTTCATGGCAGCACGGACCGCTCTCACTGCAAGTGAGATCGCGTCTTTCCTTTTCATTCCCTTGGTAAACCGGTCCTCGAGCACCCCGTATGCCATGGGAGATCCGGATCCTGTCGCAACGATCTCCTCTTCCTTCGTTGCCCCACCCATCGCATCCACCGAGAACAGGCCTGGTCCGGAGTCATTAACTCCTCCCACGAGGAGTTGGACGTAAAAGGGGTAGTACCGGTTATTGTTCAGGATGTTGGAGAGGAGAGTTGAGGCGGCGGCAACCGACATCGCTCTCCCCCTCCTGATATTGTAGAGACTGCACTCTACGGTCATGATCCGGGCGATCTGCTGGGCATCTCCCACCCCCCCTGCTATGGTCATCCCGATTCGGTCTGCGATCTGGTACACTTTTTTTGCTTTCTTGCTTGCGATCATGTACCCCATTGTTGCCCTTTTCTCGGTAGCAAGCACGACACCGTCTTCAAAGACAAGTCCGACAGTGGTCGTTCCCTTCAGGGGCTCCTGATATTGCTCACTCATATATTCACCCCAAAACATGGAAAACGCTGGAAAAATCTCACAAAAGCGCTTCACAAATTAAATGTCATCCAAAAATTTAAAGGTTTTTATTGTCTGGTGCACGGCACATTGCCCTGATGAGGTCGCGGTCAAAGAGCATGGCAACCAGTTTTTTGTCACCGTTCACGACCGGGAGCTGGTCAATCCTCCCCCGCTTCATTTTGAGAGCACATTCGCTCACCTCGGCATTCAGGGGCACCGAGATGACATTGCTGACCATCGCGGTCTTGACCGGTTTATCGGGGAGCTGGATCTTTGAGATACCATAGCTGATGGTGTGCATGTCCCGGATGCTCTCCCAGGTCCATTCATCGTCATCGGTCCCGTTCGAAAAATCACTCACCTCTACCATGTCCTCGATGGAAGAATGCCGGATCAGGTCACGCTCTGATATGATCCCCTGGAGCTTGCTCTCTGCATCGAGGATGGGGATCGCATCGAACCCTGATATCTCCATGATACGGGCGACAAGCGGGAGGGGTGTCTCCTCCCAGAGGGCAAAGGTCTGGCTGATATACGTGGGTTTTATCTCGTCCTTTACCCGCAACTGGGCGATGGCATGGACAAGATCGGCGACGGAGAGCAATCCGACGAGTTTCTCCCCTTCGACCACCGGAAGCCTTCTCACGTTCTTCTCGATAAGGATACGGGCGGCCTCCTCGACAGGGGTGTCAGGGGAGACGGTCGCAGGGTTGCGTGTCATCAGGAGCCCGAGCTGGGTCTCGTCTGCCTTGCGCAGGAGGTCTTTTCTCGTGATGATCCCGACGAGCTTCCCTTCCTTGAGGACAGGGACCCCGGAAATTCCGGTACGCTTCAGTATCTTCAGGACATCATCCCTGTTCCCCGGTATCTCAACAGTGACCACCTCGGTGGTCATGAAATCAGAGACGTTCATGGCTTCGATGGTCGCACCACCATAACTGTTTTTGGAGAGTTTGAGACGACAAATGAACTGACACTGCCAAGGAGTATCCGGTCTACCTCGCTCTTTCCATGGGATCCCATCACCACAAGGTCAACAGGAAGTTCATTGATTGCTTTCAGGATCTCGTTTCCCGCATGCCCCTGGCGGATGTAGGTCTGGATCGTGACGCCATGCTGTTCTCCCAGCTCTTTTGCCGTATCCAGCGCAGTCTTTCCTTCCTTTTCAAGCATGCTGTACATGATCTCCCAGGTACTGTCCATGGGCAGGGATGAAAAGAGCCCTGTCTCCACAACGTAGACGGCATGAACCTCTGCCTTCCAGACCCGTGCCTCTTCGATCGCGGCCTTCAATGCATTATCGCTTATTTTTGACCCGTCTATGGCCACCAGGATGTGTCGGAACATGGTACTCTCCAAAAGAGCTTTTCTATTAATGTCTTTTCAGCAATTAAAAACTTTTGTGACGATATTTTTCCGTCCGGCCCGCTTGACCAGCGTTGTTACCATATCATGGGAGAGCCAGAGGTTGGAGTCACCGGGGTGGATCACGAGAAACCGGGCGGGACATCCCTCCGTGATAAAAGGGGGAGTCTTTGTGAGGCACGATCCTTCCACCGCTGCCCTGAATATGAGGGCGGGAGGAATCTGGTAGACCGTCGCGATAAAGGACATCTCGCGCCACAGGTCGGGCTGGACGAACATGCAGTTGTCAGTTCCAAGAACGATCCTGCACCCCGCCTCTATCATCTTTTTTAAAGGCGGCTTGCCCGGGGAATCGGTCACCCCGAGGGTCCAGTTCGACCGGGCACAGACGGCGATGGGTATCTCCTCTTCTGCACACCTGCGAAGCTGGCGGCTCGTTGCGTGAGTGCAGTGCACGATGAGATCGGGGGCATAGTCAAGGGCCGAATCGATGTCAAAACGGTCCCGCTCTCCGGCATGAAAGGCGATCAGCCTCTTCATTTCACGCGAACGGCGTACGATCTGTTCAAGACCGTGGTTATCCCTTGCACTACTGACCCCCAGCCCATCGGCATACGCTTCTCCCCCTTCACGGCCGAAGATGACTGGGACGCAGGAGATCCCCTCTGCAGCGGTGCGCAGTGCCTGCACTCCTGCCGGGCCGCCTTCCCGGAAATCGGCACATCCGGCTGTCCCTGCCTCCTGCATGAACTCCAGGGTTGCGCGCATCGCCCGGATCAGCTCGCCAGGGGGTGTTTTTTCGAGTATCTGGTGCTTGAGCCCGTGGGGAGGGGTGACCAGGTTCTCCAGGCTCCCCTCTGCCCGGACGTCCATTGCCACACTGTCTCCCAGGTGCGTGTGTGCATTGAAGAGGGCCGGGCAGATCCAGGGGGCACCCGGTCGGGGCGCACGGTCTTCGATGCGGTGGATCCTGCCCCCGCGGATAACAATCGCTACCTCTCTCTCCTCAAGCATCTCTCCGATAAGGGCCCGCCCCTCCACCACACGCTCGCCACTGGGCATATCCCGGGTTCACCGATTTTAAATAGGGATAATGAGAAATTAATAGGTATGGCAAAAAAAGCAGGAGGCAGGCTGATCTCCTCTGCCGGGCTGGTCAACTACTACGAGAGCGAGGATAAAAGGGCGATCCATATCAATCCCATTGCTGTTATTGTGGTAGCGGTTGCAATTTCGGTATTCATCCTTGTATTGAACCTCTTTACCTGAAATCAGGTATCCCCCCCTTCCCTCTGTTTTTCCGATTCCCGGGCGGCAACACCGTTGTACCTGTTCGAAGGAGGTGGCTGTACCAGTCTTTTCCCGGCATAAAGAGGGGTGACCATGATCCCGCCCTTTGCAGCCTGGGGTGTCGTTGGGATGCTCCCGATCTCCCGCGGGGTGATTCTGCACTACGATCTGCTCCAGCACAGCTCCTTGTAGGCCAAAAAGTCAGGGTTCTCATCGTATGGCTTCAATCGGAACCTGTGTCTGCACGGCTCCTTGTCTGCAAGGAAAGAGGAGTTTCCTCAAGATCGCAGTAGCGGGACGATTCCCCCAGGTCCCTGAACGTCAGGAGTCCAGGATCGTCATTCTGATGTCTTCATTCGGGAACCGTTCCGGCGCAGATCCTGACACTCAGGAGGTGAGCAGCCTCCTCATGATGTCTTCTTCGGGGGAGAAGTACAGGTTGTCATGGCCGCTCCAGGAGGGACAGTTCCGGAAGACCACTGCCGGGACCGCGTTATTGCTCTCTCCCATGATGAAGTTGGCAAACCCGGCGATCTCGTCAACCACCGCCTCTTCGGTGATCTTCAGGACATGCCCGAAGAGATCGGTATCCCCCCGGAAATCGCGGATCGCTGTCATGCCGCTCCAACCGATGGCATGGCCGGTCTGTCCCCTCCGAAACGATCGGCCGCAGGTATCGGTCACGATCACCCCTGTCTCGACTCCTGCAACAGCACGGAATCCCTCCTTCAGATCGAATGCTGCACCCATGGGATCAGGGGGGAGAAGGATGATGTGCTCCTTCTCGATGTTGCTCTGATCGACCCCTGCCCTCACCCCTACATGGCCGCAGGGCAGCTCAGAGAGGACAAAGGGATACTCCAGGAGGACCTCCTTTGAGGCGTCAAGCACCCCCTGGATGAAGCGGGGGTCTTCCCCGGTTCTCCCGGCTATCCGGCACGCCCGCTCGCCGGGAATGATCTCCCCGAGTGACCGCGTGTATCCCATTGCCTTGGAATAGACCGATGAAGCGATGCAGATGATATCGCCCTCCTGCAGATCTACCCGCTCACTGATCAGGGTGCAGAGATCATCCCCTTCCTGTATCAGCGGGAGCCCGCGGACTCCCATGACCTGGATCGACTCGTCTCTCATATCTTTTCTAGCGTAGGTAAACCAGGATGATAAAATACAGCTGCCGTAGCCAGGGGGATCCCGGGAGCACGATATTTATATACCAGAAAGGATGCAATCAGCCATTGCTGATGTATCTCATCATCCGGTGTCCCGGCTGCCATACGTTCTCTTACGTAGACCGGTACCAGCAGTGGAAACTCTGCCCCCGGTGCGGGGAGGCGATCAGTGTCAGGCAGGGGCCGGCTTACCTTGAAGTAGAGGATTATTCGGTTGCAGAGCAGATCATCAGGCAGCTCGAACGCTACCTCGACAGCACCCAGAAAAAGGAACTGTCATCCGATGAGATTGCCGCACTCCGCCAGCAGTACGCGGACTGGATCCGGAGCAGGATCTGACCCCGGCAGTCCTGCTTCCCTCCGGTGTCCTGTACCTCCCCCTGGTGAGATCGGTATCGTGCTGTTCCCCTTGGATGGAAAAAGAGCTCTTCGCTTTTCTGTTCTTCGCTCCGCTCCGCGATTCATCCGATCTGGTACCTCAGCAGGGCAGCGATGCCCCCGAGCCCCTCCAGCTGTCTGCCCGGCTCAAATGCGCTGGAAAAGACAACGATGCCGGCGTTCATCTGCTCCGCCCTGTCCATCAGGTGGATGATCTCCTCATCACGCAGGAGGGTGTCCACGATGAGCAGGCGTTCGCAGGCGCCAAAATCGATCGCTTTCTTCACCTCTGCCCTTCCATAGGCGGCCGGGAGGCCTTTCGCTATCCGGGAAAGGAGCTCGGCAAACAGCCTGACCTCGTTTCCGAGCTGGATGTCCTCGTGTATCCGCTCAAGGATGCCAAGCCCGATCACCTCCTGGACCGCCCCGATCCCGATCCTCCGGGTCTCGACCACGAGGGATCGTGCGGCGAGTTCCGGACTGGCGGAACGGAGATACCGAACCAGATCGTCCTTCACAAATCCGGGTCCCGCAATGACAAGCGGCCCGGTGATCCCTTCCAGAAGGGAGGCCACCCGCTCAAACAAAGATGACCGGAGCCCGGTTCCCGATTCCTTTCCGCTTCCCGAGGTGATGGTAAGGACCGCCTCCGGGCCGAACTGCCGCATACGGAAGAGCTCGGCCTCGCCCTCCTCGATGGTCAGGATGTGGACCGCTTCATAGACCGATGCCTTCACGGCCCGGTCGATCCGTTCCCGATCGACAGGACGCCACCGTTTGATGACCGAGATCTCGTATCCAGGTTCAATATTCAGGGTATGGTAGGAACCGGCCTCGTCCCCGTGTTCGATGATCCCGGTGATCCGGAGCCGGTTGGCAAACCGGTGGAATTCGGTACGTTCGACCCGTATGCCGAGCCGGACCGGCCGCTTCTCCGGCTTGTCCGGGCGCAGCTTGTCCGAAGCCGACTCCACCGAACGGAGCGTCGTGGCAAAGACGAGATCACCCGGACCGATCAGGTGTTCCAGGTGCCAGAGATCGTCCAGGCTCTCCTGGAACAGGCGTATCTCGCCGAATCCGCGCTGCAGTTCTCCCTCTTCAGCTTTCATGGCTCCACGATGTCAGACCCGCCTGGCGGGACAAATGCCGCGATCCGGTCAGTGTTCAGGACTGCCTTCTGTGTCCTTGCCTCTTCCTCGCCAATCCTCGCACGCAATGCCCGGAGCACTTTCTTGGCCGTATCGTTCGGTTCGAACGTGCCGGGTTTCAGGACCACGAAGAGAGAGGTCCGGCAGGCCACCGCGGAGGGAGGTCCTCCAATCACTGCCAGTTCAGGCTCACGCTGAAGGCCGATGGCGGCTGCAAGCGGCACATCCCTGAAATATTCCCGTTCACCCCTGACGATAAAAGAANNCTGGCCGGGATCTGCCGCGTAGACATCAGCGGTGGCATGGCCGCTCCTCCATGCCCCCGAGTACGATGCGGCAAACTGTGTCACCTCATCCATCCTGCCAGTCCTCCCTTTCACGATCACGACACTTGCACCGTGCACATCGGCATGGACAAAGCGGTCGCCCCCTTCCATGTACCGCTTGACAAGCTCCTCGTTCTGCGAGGCATCTTTCCCGCCGATCACCAGGACGCCGTCACTGGTGGAAAACCACCTGAACCGGTGATACCATCGCTTCTTCATGACCGGGGATCCCGCACGTTGCTGCCGTGGGGGAGCGACCGGGCGATCCATCGCGGCTTTTGCACCGGCTATCTTCTTCCGCAGTTTTTTCAGGGTATCGTAGTACCTGCCGATATTTGCCTCGAGGCTCTCATGGACATACAGGGTCACCCGCTCCCCGATATCTACCTCTACCGAGGCGTCGGCGGGATTCACGGACCTGATCCTTCCTGCAGGACCGTCTCTGCCCTTCCGGAGTACCTGCTCGATCTCCTGCCATGACATTCTCCTGCTGGCCTCATCGAGCACCCGTATGATATCCCCGAGATCCTGGTACGACTCGTACATCATGGCCGCAATCTTCTCAGTCCGGGCAGCTTTCTGCTCATATCCGGCAAGGATTTCAGACTGCCGCTTCCGTATCCGCTCCTCTTTGGAGAGACCCTTCGCGGCTGGTGCCGCTTCAGCGGGGGAGGACGGAATCCCGGGGAAGAACCGGTCGAGGGCCTGGTTGAAACTGCCGGTGCCGGCCGTTCCGCTCCCTGCATCCTCGGGGAAGGGCAGGCACTCCCTCCCGGTGAGTACCGGTTCGATCCCTTCTTCTGCACGGTGCATCAGTGCCTGGAGCTCCCGATACAGCCGGTCTGCATCTGCCTCGCCGGCAGGAATGGTCTTCTCTACGCCTGCCTTCCGGCAGAGATATTCGGCGTACCTCCCTCCGAGCAATGCACCGACGGCAAGTGCCCGCACGACATCCCGGTCGTCATTCTTCAGGAAGCTGCCGAATGCCTCCCTGGAAAATGTTGCCGGATCGGCAGGAGGGAGGCGGTACACCTCACCCGCAATGATATCTCTCTCCCGGAACCGGTGAGGCCTGAGCGGCTGGATGATCGTCCAGGCATCGTTGCAGAGTACCAGATTCCCCTGATCGAACAGTTCGATCACCAGGTGGAACGTGGTATTCTGTTTTCCGATATCAAAACAGATGATCCGCTGGAGACCCGGCTGCGATACTCCGAGCACCCTGCCCCCCTCAAGGTGTTTGCGGAGGAGCATCGCAAAGGGTGGCGGTAATTTGGGGGGTGCGGGGATACTACTCACCAGGTGGGCACGCCGGCCGCTCTCGACCAGGAGCAGGTGCCGGGCATGCTCCTGCCCGTTGAGCCGGATCACGATATGTGAGGAGGAGAACTGGTAAATCTTGCTGACCCAGAGGGGGAGGAATTTCTGCCATTCGGCCACGACCGCGTGAACATCTACCCCGCTCATCCCTTCTTTTGTGGCCATCCGATACCAAATTACATATTGCTTAAAGACTAAAAAATAGGACTACTGGTATCACGATGAGTGCAGATGAGGTAAAGGAGAAGGAGGAACTGCCAAAGAAACTCTCGCCTGAAGAGAAGCGGCAGGAAAACAGCAGGAAAATCAAACGCACCCTTATTGCAACGGCACTGGGGATCATCACCGGGGTGATCTCGTACCTTGCCATCGACTCATCACAGATCCTTGGGTTCCAGAGCTATACCATCCTTGCCCTCCTCATCATGATCGCAGGCATCGTGGTGCAGAAACATATCTTCATGCTGATGCACCTCTTTTTAAAGCCCCTCGGGTTCAAGGACTGGTTCTATCAGGGTTTCATGACCTTTGCCTTCTGGTTCATCACCTGGACCATCCTCCTGACGAGCGGAATTATAGCGTGAACCACCCATGCGTATCGCAGTAGTCCACCGTGACCGGTGCCATTCCAGGAAATGCGGCACCGAGTGCATCCTGTACTGTCCGCGGGTGAGGACCGGAGACGAGACGGTCATCATCGGCGAGGACAAGAAGGCGGTCATCTCAGAAGAGCTCTGTGTCGGCTGTGGGATCTGCGTAAAAAAATGCCCGTTCGAAGCAATCGACATCGTCAGCCTCCCCGAGGAGCTGGAGCATGCCACCCACCGGTACGGGAAGAACGGGTTCGCCCTGTACGGCCTTCCCATCCCGGTCGAGGGAAAGGTGACCGGCATCCTCGGCGCAAATGGTATCGGGAAGAGTACCGCAGTCAAGATCCTTTCGGGCCAGCTCAAGCCGAACCTTGGTGAGTTCGAACGGGAAGCCGGGTGGGAAGAGATTCTCAGGAAATATACCGGCACCGAGCTCTTCGACTACCTGAGGACGGTCTCAGAGAAACGGCTGAAAGTGGCGATCAAGCCCCAGTATATCGATTATATCCCGCGGGTGTTTTCGGGAACCCCTGCAGAGCTCCTCAAAACTACCGATGAGAGGGGAAAACTCGATGAGTACATCGGGGCCCTGATGCTCACTCCCCTGCTTGATCATGACATCGCAACCCTTTCCGGGGGAGAGCTCCAGCGTGTGGCAATCGTGGCCTGCCTTGCCCGCGAGGCTGACTTCTACTTCCTCGATGAGATCACCCCGTTCCTGGACATCTACCAGCGGATGGCTGCCGCCCGGATCATCCGGGAACTTGCTGCCACCCGGCCGATCGTGATCGTTGAGCACGATCTTGCGATCCTCGACATGCTTGCAGATACCGTCCATGTCGCCTACGGAAAACCGGCCGTTTTTGGGGTTATCACCCAGCCGAAAGGGGTGCGTGTCGGGATCAATGAGTACTTGGAGGGCTACCTCCCTGAAGAGAATGTGCGGTTCAGGGAGTACCCGGTGGTGTTCGAGAAGCGTGCACACGAGAAGCATGCCGAACGTGCACTCCTTTTTGAGTTCCCGGCGATGAGCAAGAGCTACGATCGGTTCCGGCTCGAGATATCCCCCGGGGAGATACGCACGGGGGAAGTGCTCGGGGTGGTCGGTGCGAACGGGATCGGTAAGAGTACCTTTGCCCGGCTCCTGGCGGGAGTGGAAGAGCCTGATGAGGGCCCACTTTCCGGAGAGACCCGGATCTCCTATAAACCTCAGTACCTCAAAGCCACGTCATCAGACACCGTTGAATTTTCCCTCAGGCAGATCACGCGTTCGTTTGACAGCTCAGCCTACCAGCACGATATCATCGAACCCCTCTCGCTCTCTCCGCTCCTCCAGTCCCCGATCGATACCCTCTCAGGGGGAGAGCTCCAGCGGGTCGCGATCGCTGCCTGCCTTTCAAGGGATGCCGATCTCTACGTGCTCGATGAGCCGAGCGCCCACCTCGATGTAGAGCAGCGGGTCCGGATCACCAGGATGTTCAAGCAGCATGTCGATGGGAAGGATGCTGCCATCCTTGTCATCGACCATGATATCTACCTGATCGACATGATCAGCGAGCGGATCCTCTTCTTCGATGGGGAACCAGGGGTGAGGGGTGAGGCCACTGGTCCTTTCGATATGCGGCAGGGAATGAACCGCTTCCTCTCCCGCCTTGGGGTTACCTTCAGGCGGGACAAAACCGGGAGGCCGAGGATCAACAAGCCTGGTTCATACCTCGACCGGGACCAGAAATCGAGCGGAGAATATTATTATTACACCGATAAAGAGGCGGGGGAATAGGCAGGCGGGCTCATTAAAAAATAACATGATTCCTTTGAGGGCCACAAGCATAAAAGATGAAAATCCCGGAGGCATTTTCATATAAAAAAGGGTATAGGGGCATTTCATCCACCTTTTCTCTCATCAACGGATTTCATATCTTTCATTAGCTCTCACGGGATGGCACTTCAGGCTCATCCCGCCATGTGGCGTCCTCAAAGATGCGAGAGGGCCGCATTGTGCACAAACATTCTTCATGGTTCCTATTGAATGGGGTCTCACTTTTTTGCATAGATCTGAGAACTCCAACTACTGTACATTTTCCGTCGTGATTTTTGAGAAAGAATGGTGGTAAAAATAGTACTATACCAAAAAAAATGCGGAAAGGCAGGTCAGAAGCCTGCGACCTCGAGGAGGTAAAGGAAAGCGACGATCCCGATACATCCTGCAAGGACCACCAGCCATTCCGGCAGTCCCAGAAGTTCGTGAACGGTCTCCTTTTGTATCTTCCCATATGCAAGTACAGTCCTGTTGAGAGACGGGTAGAACCTCGCAAAGATTCCGACCCCGATGAGCAGGCCGCCGAATCCACCAAACAGGGCATCGAGGGCACCCTGCCCCACCGCTCCTGCAACGGTTCCCGGGCAGTACCCGAGGAGCCCGAAACCAAGACCGAAGATCAGCCCCCCCACCACATTCGATCCGATGGTCCCCGCCTTTACATGCCTTTGTGCATAACCGGCATGGTTGAGGAGGAAAAATCCCACGAGCCCAACCGCAACGGCGGATGCCATGATCTTGAGAACGGTAAAGTCGGTGAGCATGAGCTGGCCCATGATCACGTCATAGCTGGTGGCCCCTCCCTTCTGCAGGAGAAATCCGAACACGATGCCAAAGCAGAGACCGAGAACTACCTGGGCTTTTTTATTGTTATGCAACTGGCTGAACTTCATTCCCGACCAGCTCCTCACAGGGGAACTCCAAAGAGGATCATCGCCATGGCGATCCCGCCCACAAAGAAGCAGGCGGCGGAGAGGATGCTGCCAACCGAGAGCTGCAGGCTTCCGCTGATACCATGACCACTTGTGCAGCCGCCTGCCCACCGGGCCCCTATCCCGAGCAGAATCCCTCCGGCCACGGCGGCAAGGATCCTGAGTGCTGCGGAACTTCCAAACTGATCAGCCCAGAGCGGAGGAACAAGGAAGAGGCCAAACGTCCCCGAGAGGGAGGAAGACAGGAATGCCCCGATGATGATGCCAGGAAGAATCATGAGCTGCCAGTCAACTGCAGGAGGAAATTTCTGATAATATTCCTTCTCCTGGACCTGTTTACCACAAAAGATCTGCTCTGCAAGGCCGCGGATCTTGACAAAACCCGTGGAACAACCGATCGGCCTGTCCGACAATACCAAAGCAAAGCACACTAAGAGCCCGATACACACCCCGACTAGATAGGGTGACCAGAGTGGGAGAGCAAGGAATCCGTTCATAATGTCCTCAGAGGATACGCGTGGTTTTTCCCGGAATACCGTTTCATTTTGGTATTCCTTGTGGATACAAAGAAGAAACATCACCATTTTTCTTAATAGTAACTGTCAGGGCGGATATCGGCCACCTGTTTTCGTCCATCCAGGCGAGGACATCTGCCATGACCTTAGGACTATGTGCTCAAATGAGACATTCATCCGATCTGCACGCTGGCCAGGGATCAGTGAGCAGGTGGCGAGATGACGTATTCCGGATGGGGAAGTATTGCCGGGAGTGAAATGAACGATCGTTCCCGTACCAGAAAAGTGCCCTTCAGAGATGAAGAAGGACTGATGAGTCTGATTGTCGTGCGGGGAATCTGCCACTGTCCCCAAATAAGCTTCAGCTCCTCCCGCGGTGATGATGCCGGAACGGATACCTCGTTACTATTGGGAAAGCGAAGATTTCGAGAAAAAGGGATGTTGAATCCTATAAGTGAAAAAGGAGACTATTGGCCACCTTCCGGTGGAGAACCGTCATTCGTTGTCCGGGTGCTGATCAGGTATGCGATCACTCCCACGACCACGATGATGAGCAGGCTTGCCAGGGCGATAATGCCCAGCGAGAATCCCGGGGATCCGGTAGCTACGGGAGTAACCGGTGGCTCCGTGGTGGGCAGGGGTTGTGCACCCTCATCGAGACAGAGTACATAGGTGCCTCCTCTTGTTATAGCCGCCTTCATCGTCCGTGAACCGGGATCCATACTGGTAGCAATCTTCTCCCATGATCCGTCGGTTGTATTGTACCGTGCCAGTGAAGCTCCCTCCTTGTCCAGACCTGCCCATGTGGTCTCGTTAAAAGAGAGCACAAGGGTGACTCCGGAAGTAAACCTCACCCCGGCAGGTGCGATCTCGTATTGATAGGGGGCAGCACTGCAGGGAGATTTCGGGGGGATTGTACCGGCAGGCAGAGCGGAGAGAGAGATGGTTGAGAGCGGGGCTCCGGTGGAATCGACAGGTGCCACCCCCTTCCCGATCGCCAGTGACCCGATGGTGTCGGTAGCTGCAATGGTAACCTCTCTTGTAGTGGTATTGTCAGTGCCGAGGAGCAGGTTTCCAGCACTTATCCGGGTTACCGTCGGGGTGGGGGTCAGGGTTCCTGTCATAGTGGTGGTGGCAGTCTGACCGCTGGTGATGACGGTTCCGCTGCCGCCTCCGCCTCCACCGCCTCCGCCTCCACCGCCCCCGCCTCCGCTGGGGCTGCCCTGGGCAAACACGGTGATATAATTGCTCTTCGTACGGACATTGGTCAACGGTCCGCTGATGACCGTGAGGGATACCGTGTACGTACCGGCAGTTGTGTAGGTATGGCTCGGGTTCTGTTCGGTAGAGGTCTTCCCGTCACCAAAATTCCATAACCATTGATCGTGGGATCCAGTGCTCTGATCAGCGAACTGCGCCGTATGCGGGGCATACCCGTCCGGCCGATTCACCGAAAAATCAGCCAGGAGGGCCACCTCCCCTACGTTCAATTCAAGGTTGGTCACCGCACCCGGCGTGAAGGGGTAACTCTCCTGCCATCCCTCTCCGCTCCCGTACTCCCGACAGAGTGCCGGCGATCCCTCAACCGTGAACGTGATCCTGGAAGTGGATGCCTGGAAATCTCCCTGGACGATCAGCTTCTGGTCCAGTGCACCTTCCCCTCCGAAGATTCCTGCAGGGGATACGATGATCATGCCATTCGCCGCACCGTCAACCGCCGTGGTGATAGTATATCCTTCGGGTGCCGGGCTTCCCGTGATTGTTGCCGTCCCGTAGAACATATGGGGGAACTGGGGCTGGGTGTTGCTCTCTCCTCCACAGATACCACAAAAAGCGAGAGCCAGACAGAGGATGACCATTATGCACTGTCCCGTTCTGCCAATCCCCCCGGTTTGTTCATCCCTTCCTATCGGATTATGAGCGTTATTATTCCGATGTTGTTCCTGGTTACTTCTCTCCTGCACCATGCTTCTTTCAACCTCTGCTGGCCGGATTGCAAACCCGGCAGGTCAGGGGATCTCTTTCCCGGGGGATGCCAATCCTTCCACGCACGTAATGTTTATATATAAGGGAATGATGGCGTTCATACATAAGTTTTTTGGAAGAATCTCCCTTTTTTCCGAAGAAAATTAAAAAAAGAACCCGTTCAATCCATTGTCTGATCACCAATCAGGAACCTTCACCAATCAGGAACTATAAGTCTCCCCTGCCTCATGGTACCACTGCAGAGGGTGCCACCATCAACCGTGTCAGGCCTTTCGAAGGAGCGTGATGAGTGGTGATAAGAGAACTATACTCATAAAAAAAGGAATGGGATCAGTTGGTATACGTTGATTTTCCAAGCTTTGGCTCGAACTCCGCATCTCCCTCAACCCGAATGGCATGCGAGAACTTTGCAAGGGGGATCTCCATTGGACAGAGTTCCTCGCACTGCCCGCAGTTTACGCAGGCGTCAGAGATGTGGGCAAACCTGCGCAGGTGGAACATCGGATTTGGCGGGACTTCACCGGGTTTTACCATGTACTGCTTCCCCTTCATCTTCTCCTCAACCGGGAAACAGACCGGGCAATTCTCAATGCAGGAGTAGCACTTGATGCACCGCGCCGTCTCTTTCTTGATGGCACCCCAGGGGTCGGCTGAGAGGGCAGCAAAGTCCTTCTTCCGCCATTTCTCTCCGAGTTTGAGCATTGCCCCTTCTACTTTTCCGCGGATCTCGAGCCCCTTCGGGATTGGTGCCTCGGTCTTGAGAGCCCCGGCCTTTACCGCACGGGAAAGCAGGTCGGCACCCTTGTCACTGCAGACCTCGACGAAGGTGGCCTTGCCGGCTTTCTCACCGATGACCCCCCAGTTCCCGCAGGCGAGGTCGGCCTGCCGCGGGACCTTGTACAGGCAACGGCGACAGTTGCTCCTCCGGCCATAGCCTTCCTCTTCGAGCTCATCGATGGAGATCCCCTTGTGGCCTCCCTCGTACTCGATGATGAACTGCCCTTTGTCGATCTCTTCCTTGTGGACAGTGTCCGGGTCGACCCCGTACTTCTCGGTGATCATCTTCCGGGCAAGGACAGGGCTGACCGTCCCTCCGCAGTTCACTCCGATGAGAAGCAGCTGGTCAAGGTTCACCTTCTTTCTCTTGGCAAGCTCCTGCAGGGCCATCAGGTCGCAGCCCTTGACGGTCATCCCGATCTTCATACCCTTGGCGCCATCGAGATACTTTGCCACAAGCTTGGCGGTATTCAGGGTCCCGCAGTGGAGGGATCCTGCCGTCTTTACAAGGTCTTTGGGGTCCTTGATCAGGGTAGGGACGGCATCGTAGATGTCCTGCCCTTTGGTGATGGCAAGAACGGCATCAACCATCTTGTGCTCAAGGGCAAACTTGAGCAGGGAGGTGACGGCACCGCCGCACTCTGCCTTCTTCTCAATCTCGGAGTCCGTGGTCCACGCGTAATACATATCTCCTTTCTTCTGGTCCGGTTTTCCGCTAAAGAGTCCCATGTTACTTCGCCTCCGCAATCTTCTCGACCTTGACAGCACAGGCCTTGAACTCCGGGATCTTGGCGATGGGATCGAGTGCGTTGTTGGTCAGGACGTTGGCGGCACATTCCTTGTAGTGGAACGGCATGAACATCACGCCCTTCATGATATCCTTGGTGACCCGTGCCGGGACATTGACGGTTCCGCGTCGGGTGGTTGCCTTGACCATCTCCTTGTCTTTGACATTGAGCGCCTTGGCATCCTCGGGGTTGATCTCGATCCAGCCGGTCGGCTCCTCGTTCTCGAGCGATTCGGACCGGCGGGTCATGGTCCCCGTGTGCCACTGCCAGATGCACCGGCCGGTGGTGAGGATGAACGGGTATTCGGCGTCCGGGACCTCCGCGGGCGGTTTCCATTCGACGGCGAAGAACTGGCCGAGCCCATCGGGGTGGGAGAACTTCTCCTTATGGAGGATCGGGGTTCCCGGGTGTTCCGCGGTCGGGCAGGGCCAGTGGGCGGCTTCCGGCTTGTTGAGCCGTGCGTAGCTCATCCCCGCGTAGGAGGGCGTAAGTTTGGCCATCTCGGTGAAGATATCCTCGGCCGACTTCCAGGGGAACTGCTTGGCGTAGCCCATTTTTGCGGCGATATCGGCGATGATCTGCCAGTCGAGTTTGGCGTCGCCCGGCGGGTTGACGGCCTTTCTCCACATCTGGACACGCCGCTCGGTGCTGGTCTGGGTGCCGTCCTTCTCGGCGTAGCAGCAGGCGGGCAGCACGACGTCGGCGAGTTCCGCGGTCTCGTTCAAGAAGATGTCCTGGACGACCAGGAACTCGAGGTTCTTGAGCGCCTTCTCGACATGGTGGAGGTCCGGGTCCGAGATCATCGGGTTCTCGCCCATGATGTACATGCACTTGAGTTCGCCGGGCTTGTCAGCGAGCACGTCCATCATGGTCGTCACCTCATACCCGTTCTTGCCCTCGGCGATCCCGTCCGGGAATCCCCAGGCGTCGGCAAACTTCTTGTGGGCAGCCGGGTCGATGACCTTCTGGTATGCCGTGAACACTACCGGCAGTGCACCCATGTCGCAGGCGCCCTGGACATTGTTCTGGCCACGGAGCGCGTTGACCCCGCATCCCGGCCGGCCGAGGTTGCCGGTCAGCATCTGGATGTTGGCGCATGACTTGACGTTATCGACCCCGACAGTGTGCTGGGTGATC
>MTKZ01012503.1_pt1 | contig 77175 bp, 47 predicted proteins | sample 1042781 | NCBI WGS metagenome assembly MTKZ01 (sample SAMN06212207, study PRJNA360539) | anaerobic digester metagenome | biome: Wastewater treatment plant; material: sludge; isolation source: anaerobic digester fed with sludge from wastewater treatment plant | place: Denmark: WWTP Viborg ... | reverse complement strand
AGTTCTTTTCCTTCCGACAGTTTACGATCTGGCTGCTGCATCAGGATCATGCAACATTATGCTTGAGGCTGCCGAAAAAACCAGAGTTGATGAAATTCTTAAAGGGAATATGCCCACAACCCTCTTTGCACCTGACGACGGAGCTTTTTGGGGACTTTTTTCCACACTCGGGGTTTCAGGTCTAGACGAGCTGACCGCCGAACAATTAACCCCAATTCTGAAAAATCACATTGCAAACGGAAACGTAAGATTATCAGGCACTGAAGAGTTTAGTCTTGAGACTTTGAATGGGCCGGTTCAGATTTACTCCCCTCATCTGGATCTTGAAGAATCATATTATATCGGACCGGGCTCAAGGGTAATAACAAATAATCTTCAGGCCACTAACGGAGTATTGCATATTATCGACGTTGCAATCCTGGATGAAGCCAGGTGAGCTGTACTTCACGATTTATATTATCATAATATTCTGATAGTCTGGGTGTTCTTTATGTGCCATGACTAAAGGATGGAAGCATTTCTGTACTTTGGTTCATTTAATTTATCCAGCCGGAAAAGCAGCTGAATACTGCTGACTGGTAATAATCTGCAATAGTTCCTAATTTTCCTGCTTCTGTCAGAATTAAGTCTTCATTTAACAATATTTAAACTGTTTGTGAGAAGGTAAATATTATATTTGAGTACCGATATTTACCAAAGAAGACAAGCTTATGAATAACCTGAATCGCCGACACTTTATCAGGACCTCGCTTCTTGCGGGTGCAGCAGTATCAGTCGCATCGCCTTTGGCCGCCTTCGCCACATCAGCCCGGTCAGTTAATACCTCACAGCTGAAATCGGGTGTTGGTCTTACAACAGGAGACAACAGGGCCGACATGGTCTTCAGGGCACTGCTCCCATACTCCAGACAGATCCGTCAGGCAATAGGAAACCGGCGCGTTGTTCTTAAGCCGAATAACGTCTCGATTGATATTCCGCTCTGCGCAACTCATGCCGATACCCTTGAAGGAATTCTGGAATTCCTTAAATCGATAAAGAAACTGGATAACGTGGTAATTGCAGAATCAGCTGCAAACGGTCCTACATTGGACGGATTCAGCAATTACGGATACTTCAGGCTCGCCCGGAAGTACCCGGTAAAGTTCATCGATCTCGACAAGGAGAAGTACGAAATACTTCATGTTTTTGATGAAAAGGATTTCCGGCCCCATCCCGTTCGCTTCTCAAGTGTCCTTCTGAGCCCTGACTCCTACGTTGTATCTGTGGCAAGGATGAAAACACACGACAGGGCTGTAGCCACACTCTCTCTTAAGAATATCGTTTTCGGCGCACCTGTCAAAGATGAGGGTTTTACTTTCGGAAGAAACCGGAGGGAAGGTTCCAGAAGTGATAAGGCCATAGTGCACGGGAGCGGATTCAGGGGAATAAACTATAACCTGTATGACATGTCTTCGAGGCTTCATCCCCATCTTGCTGTAATTGACGGCTTTGAGGGAATGGAAGGGAACGGGCCCAACAACGGTACACCCGTCGACCACAGGGTATGCGTTGTCAGCACCGACTGGCTCGCAGCCGACAGGGTAGGGATAGAACTTATGGGTATTGACCATACAACCGTTGCCTGGCTGACCTATTGTGCACAGGCAGGAAGAGGAACAGCCGATCTTGACAGAATTGAAATCACAGGGGAAAAGATCAGCGATCATATTATACGCTACAAGCTGAGCGATAATATCGACAAGCAATTGATCCTTAAAAGCCAGGCCTGAAAGGCCAGAAATGCTAAAGGGGCCTTACTGCAACTTCTTTGAAATATACGGTCGAAAGTCCGTCATGATTCTGAAGCCCGATATATCCTGATTCGGGCCTTGGACCCCTGTCAGGTTCGAAATCCCTTGTCTTCTCGGGGACAGCATCACCTTCGGTAAAATCGGTAACCTGCTCCCCGTTAATATGAACAATAGTCCTCTGGCCATCAAGGGTTATTTCCATCGTGTTCCACTCGCCCGGCGCTTTCTGGGGATGAGCCTTTGCCTTTGTCAGTGAGTACAGAACTCCTGAACAATGATATTCTCCCCCGACATGCCTTGTCCCGTTATCTATCTGAACCTCATATCCTCTGTTTACAGCAAACCACTCATCAGAAGGTTTTTCCGGAATGCGGATAAATACACCAGAATTGGCGTCATTATCCTTAACATTGTATACAACCCGGATAACGACATTACTGAATTTTTCAGCCGGATAAAGAATCATACCCATTCCTCCCACGGTCTTGAGAAGTCCGTCCTCAACGACAAACTCGCCCGGTCCCACCTGTTCCCATCCTGTAAGATCCTTCCCGTTAAAAAGCTGACGCCATGACTTGTCCTGGCCTGAGCAGGAAACAAGAAGAAAAGCAATAACCAGTGTGATGATGTTTTTTTTCATGTGAGATTGTTTTTGGTTTCTGCTAATATAAGAAATACATGCATTAACTCAAAACCAACCTGCGCCATAAGTCACAGCAAAATCAACCTTCAGAAACATAAATATAAAAGCTTTCAGGAATTTCAATCGATGAAACTCCACTGGAAAGCTTTTAAAACAAAGGAGGGCTTAAAATACGACCGCCTTAATGATCTCAGGCCTGAGCGGCCATAATTTCCTCTACCATTTTTGTCACGGTCCGGAAATCTATTTTACCGGTTCCCATCATCGGAAGCTCATCGATGACGATAAACTGCCTTGGGAGTGCTATAATCGGAAGGTCTTCCATCATCTTCCTCAGGATCTCAGTCTTGTTTATATCCCTTGAAACAGTGGCCACGATGTATGAACCCTTCTTTTCATCGGATACTTCTACAACACAACATGAGACTCCAGCCGGAAGATGCTTTTCCATAACATTCTCCACTTTCACAAGCGAAACCATTTCGCCTCCTATCTTGGCAAACCTCTTGAACCTGCCGGCATGCCAGAGATAACCATCAGCATCGAAATAACCCATGTCGCCTGTATTGTACCATCCGTCTTCCAGGGCTTCAGCAGTAAGTTCCGGATCATCATAATAACCTTTCATCACCGAGTCACCCTTTACAAATACCTTTCCTGTCTCACCGGTTTTGCATTCCTCTCCGGTTTCAAAATTCACCACCCTGACTTTTAATCCGGGAATTACCTTACCTGTACTTCCCGGCCTGTTGAACTGATGCGAATTGACCGAAATGACAGGCGAGGTCTCTGTTGCACCATAACCCTCAAGCAGGGTCACTCCATGCTTCTTAAGAAATCCTTCCCTTAATGAGTCAGGACACTTGTCCGCCCCGGCAACCATTAACCTGAGACTCTTGTAGTCGCCCGGCTCGGATTTCTGAAGGTATCCCCTGAAGAAACTGGGTGTCCCAACCATAAGGGTAGGCTTCTCCTCGCGAGCGATATTGCTTATTGTCTGGAAATCGAGGGGATTGGCATAGGTAATCATTGTCATCCCATGATAAAAAGGAACCCATAGATTAACAGTAAGCCCGAAAATATGGAAGAAAACAAGATTCGACAGTATTACATCCGATTCACTTATTCCCACATAAGAACTGAAGTTCTCGATATTTGATGAAATATTCCGATGAGTTAACTGAACAGCCTTGGGATCCTTTTCGCTTCCGCTTGTGAACAGGATCGCGACTGTGTCATTCTCATCACCCTTATGTATGGAATTCAGGATCATTCCTGCAGGCAGCATCGACTTGAAAGCAGCCCCAAGCTTGTCAAATGTGGTCACACTCTCCATTATGTCCTCTATCATAACCATACCCTCCACAACCGGACAGTTGATCTTTTGAAGCAGCGACCTCGAGGTGATTATTGTCGTGAATTTACATTTCCTCTGAGCATATTTCGCATTTTCTGCAGCTCCGGTCGAATAATTTATCATCACAGGAATCCTTCCACTGAACAGGGCTCCTGTTGTTGCAAGAGCTCAGCCGGCTGAAGTCGGAATCATGATCCCTATGAATCCCTTATCATACTTCTCAAATTTGGAACTTAGTATTAAACTGGCAATCAATGCCTTGGAATACGTGACGCTTTTTCCGGTTGTCTTGTCAATAATGGCAAGCTTACCTGAATGCTTTTTGGCCATCCTGACAAATTGATGATGTAACAGCATATTTACGGCTTTAAGTTTGACTCATTTTTTCTGGGGCCAATATAATTATTTATTTAAAGCACGCAATAAGACAGACAAAGTCATTTTCAATCCGGTCGAAAAAACATTATTTACGTCATTGCCGTTACGCCTTTATTTATAAGCTTCTTAACAACCTCAGACCTGATGTGCCTCCACAGAATGCAGTGCCATTCGAAAATTATACCCTGCAAGACAAATCCGGCATACGCTGATCATAAAAGCGGAAACAGACGATGATAAATTTGTTATGCTGCATAATATATGATTCATCCTGTATGGAATCAGCACTACCGGCACTATCCGCAAAAAAGGAAGAATGGATTGTACCCCCGTTTGTCCAGGACAGCAGCCTCAGATAGTAATCATGGCTTATTCAAACGGATGCTCCTTCCTGAAATCAGGCCTGTAATTCATGTGGCTTTCCATATCCTGGATCCAGCCGTTCCTGAAACCAAGCTTCTCCATCTCCCTGACAACAACTTCATATTCTGCATTGTAAAGGGTTCTGTCAAGATCCCGGTGACCTCTGACATAAGGGGTGGGATGATATTGTGACATAAGCGACAGATGTATCCCCGGTGAAAGTTCATCAGCAATGCTCCTGAGTACCTTCAGACTGTCGTCTGAATGACCGGGAAGGACAAGATGCCTGATCAGAATTCCGCTCTCAGCCCTGCCTTCCTCATCAAGCTGCAGTGTCGAACCCTTCTGATAGTACATCCTTTTAAGTGCCCTGACCGCTGCTTCAGGGTAATCCGGCGCATCTGAAAAATCCCCTGCAAGCTGCGGGGAAAAATACTTGTAATCAGGAAGGTAAACGTCTATCAGTCCTTCGAGCGAATCAATTACTTCAGGCTTGTCATAACCGTTGGTATTATAAACCGTGACAGGATTCCATCCTCTTTCATTCAGACCCCTTATTATTGCCTTAACCTGTGGAACGACATGCGAGGGAGAAACAAAGCCCACTGCCCTGATCCCTTTTTCAAGGATTGAAATTATAGTGTCTATCGCATCTGTATAACTGTATGTATCCTGCATACCTGCAACCGTCTGACGGCTTATCTCGTGATTCTGACAGTAAACACAGCGCAGATTGCAGCCCGAGAAGAAAATGTTGCATATCCCATCAGGCCCGCTTATCGGCGGCTCCTCACCCCTGTGAATGCATACCGAGGCAATGTTCATCCCCCCTCCGGTCCTGCAGTAACCGGTCCGTCCGCTCAACCTGTCAGCCCTGCATTCCCTTGGACAGATAGTACATTCCGACAAAAGCGCTGCTTCCTGCTTCGTATAAAAACTATAATCCATTTCAGTAGAATAGAATCGGTTAGCGAAGATAACCAATTTTCCTTCCTCACCCATTTTCCCGCAAATCACAAGGGAAATCAGCCTGCCGCCAAGGCTCCATCCGGGATAAAGGATAAATTAATATCAGCCTGATGCTTTGAAAATCAAAAAGAATCATTATATTTGCATCCGAATTGAGGCGCAATTGAGACCTAGGGGACCAGAGTCCCCTATTTTATTATGATATTCAGAACATGATCGATAAGGCATCCATAGAAAATCTTGTAAACCAGTTCGTTAAGGACAACGATCTGTTTCTTGTGGCTGTTAAGGTCAGCAGCTCAAATAAGATCACCGTCCTTGCCGACAGTATGAAGGGAATCACTATAGACGAATGTGCCCTCCTGCATCGTCATATAGAAAACGGGCTCGACAGGGAGGTTGAGGACTTTGAACTGCAGGTATCTTCTCCCGGCCTCGAAATGCCCTTCTGCGTTATTCAGCAATACTACAGGAACGAAGGACGCAAAGTGGCAGTAATTGATGAGGAAGGCTCGAAATACACCGGGATCCTCAGAAATGTGACAAGCGGAGGATTTGACCTCGAAATGGAAATAAAGCAAAAGGGCAAGATTAAGGAGATAAAAATACTCCCCTTTAATTTTGACCAGGTAAAATCGGTAAAAGAAGTACTGGAAATAAGGTGAAAAGATATCATAATGATATCGCTATGATATCATAAACATAGCATAATAATATTAAAATGATATCTGAAATGATTTAATGAAGAAACAGAAATAAAAAATATATCACAGTTTTATCAAGAAGAATAAAGCAGATGGAGAATATTAATTTGATAGATACCTTTTCGGAATTCAAGGAGCTTAAGAATATTGACCGTCCGACGATGATGAGCGTGCTCGAAGACGTTTTCAGAAGCATGCTTGCCAAGAAATACGGATCAGCCGATAATTTCGACATAATTGTCAATATCGATAAGGGCGACTTTGAAATCTGGAGAAACCGCGTGGTTGTGGAGGATGATGAACTCGAGGATCCGAATACACAGATCCCGCTCTCGAAAGCAAAGGAGATTGATGAGGACTATGAGGTGGGAGAAGAGGTCTCTGATGAGGTCAAGTTCCTCGATTTCGGCCGCAGGGCCATTCTGTCGCTGCGGCAGAATCTCACGGCCCGGATACTCGATCTGGAAAAGAACAACATTTACATTAAATACAAGGACAGGATAGGGGAAATTGTTACCGGTGAGGTTTACCAGGTATGGAAACGCGAGATCCTTGTCCTCGACGACGACGGCAACGAACTTATAATCCCGAAAAGCGAGCAGATACCTTCCGACCATTTCCGCAAGGGCGATTCGATACGCGCTGTGGTGATAAAGGTCGAAATGAGGAACAACACCCCGTTCATAATCCTGAGCCGTACTTCGCCAGTGTTCCTTGAAAGGCTCTTCGAGCTTGAAGTTCCGGAGATATTTGACGGACTGATAACCATAAAGAAGATAGTCAGGGTGCCCGGGGAAAGGGCCAAGGTGGCTGTCGAATCATACGACGAAAGGATCGATCCGGTCGGAGCCTGCGTAGGAATGAAGGGTTCGAGGATACATGGAATCGTAAGGGAGCTTCGCAACGAGAACATAGATGTGATAAACTTTACTTCGAATAATCAGCTCTTCATTCAGAGAGCACTCAGTCCGGCCAAGATAACTTCAATAAAACTCATCGAGGAAACCAAGAGGGCTGAAATATATCTCAAACCCAACGAAGTATCACTTGCCATCGGAAAGGGCGGATTGAACATAAAGCTTGCAAGCCAGCTTACAGGATATGAGATAGATGTTTACCGCGAGCCGGGAGGTGAGGATGAGGAAGATGTCAACCTTGAAGAATTCAGCGATGAAATAGATGAGTGGATCATCGATGAACTGAAGGCAATCGGATGCGATACGGCGCGCAGCGTCCTGAATCTCTCCATAAACGATCTGGTTAAACGCACCGATCTGGAGGAGGAAACCGTGAGGGAAGTAGTCAATATTCTCAGAGCCGAATTTGAGTAAGAGCATAATAACATAAAAACGGATTAAGATTTAAGAAAGACTAAGGACTTATCTATGAGTGAAGATATTAAGGCAACAAGATTGAGTAAGGCAGCCCGTGAATTCAATGTGGGGATTTCCACTATCGTGGAATTCCTGCACAGGAAGGGCTTTGATCTTGATCCAAACCCAAACACAAAACTTCCGCATGAGGCCTACCTGCTTCTTCTCAAAGAATACAGCAGCGACCTTAACGTAAAAAAGGAATCGGAAAAACTGATGCTGAAAGACCTTCACAGAAAGAAGGAAACAGTATCGATCGACGATCTTTCAGGAAGCCAGAAGAGCGATGAACAGGAAAGGGATGAGGAGATTCTCATAAAGGACAGCTCCGCTCCAAAGAAAACCATCGATATCAAGACCGAAGTCAAGAAGCCCGATATAAAGCTTGTAGGCAAAATCGACCTTGAAAAGACTCTTAAACCCAAACCGGTAACGCCAGAACCTCCGAAACCCGCTGAAGAGAAAAAACCAGCAAAGGAAACACCCGCTCCCGAAAAGAAAAAACCTGCCGCCGAAAAACCGGCTGAACCTGAAAAAGAAGCCGTTAAAGACGAAAAAGCAAAATCCCCGATCGACATTCATATTGTCGGAAAGATCGATCTGGAAACCGTGACAAAGGATGGCAAGGCTCAGAAAAAAGAAGAAAAACCTAAGGAAAAAGCACCTGAAGCTGAAAAAACCGAAGCGGAAAAAGCGCTCCTGAATGAAGCTGTTCCTCTTACCGGGGAAAAGATCAGGGAAAAACCTGCTGCAGAACCGGCAGCAGAAACAGCGGAAGTGGTGAAGGAACAGGAACCGGAAGAACAGGCAGCCCCGGAAGTGTTCAAGACTGAGTTCAAAAAACTCTCAGGACCTACAGTGGTCGGGAAAATAGAACTGCCTGTTGAAGAACGAAAGAAATCCGCTCCCTACCAGCATGTAAGTGTTAACGGAGAATCGGATCCGAGAAGAAAGAAGAAAAGAAAACGTATAACAAAGGATAAGGAACAGGTCCAGGTAGCCAAACCGGCGACAACTCCGGAGAAGAAAGACAAGACGCCAAGAAAGGGAAGCAAGAAAAGACCTGTCCGTGTTGAAGTTGACGAGGAAGAAGTACAGAAACAGATCAAGGAGACTCTTGCCCGCCTTACCACAAAAGGAAAATCAAAAGGCTCACGCTACCGTCGCGAGAAAAGAGAGGCAATAAGTCAGAAGCACAGGGAGGATGAGGACAGGATGGAACAGGAAAAGAACATCCTGAAGGTCACGGAATTCGTTTCTGCTAATGAACTGGCCTCCATGATGAACATACCTGTAAACAACATCATCTCAACATGTATGAACCTTGGCTTGTTTGTTTCCATTAACCAGAGGCTCGACGCCGAAACAATGGCCCTGCTTGCCGATGAATTCGGCTATTCGGTTGAGTTTGTAAGTGCAGAACTCCTTGAGGCCGTGAAGGAAGCGGAGGACGACGAGACTGACCTTAAGTCAAGGTCACCGATCGTGACAGTGATGGGACATGTCGACCACGGTAAGACAAAACTTCTCGATTATATCCGCCGAACCAACGTTATTGCCGGTGAAGCAGGCGGAATTACGCAGCATATCGGAGCCTACGCGGTTGTTCTCGACGACGGGCGAAAGTTAACATTCCTCGATACCCCGGGTCACGAGGCATTTACCGCGATGAGGGCAAGAGGAGCACAAATAACCGACATCGCTATTATTGTAGTTGCGGCCGACGACGGGGTGATGCCCCAGACCGTGGAGGCCATCAACCATGCATCGGCTGCAGGAGTTCCCATTGTGTTTGCCATAAACAAAATAGATAAACCCACTGCCAACCCTGAGAAGATAAAGGAAGCCCTTGCAAATATGAATTACCTGGTCGAAGACTGGGGCGGCAAATACCAGTCGCAGGAGATCTCAGCCAAAAGCGGCCTCAACATCGACCTGCTTCTTGAGAAAGTCCTTCTCGAAGCTGAAATGCTCGAGCTCAAAGCTAATCCCGACAAACCTGCCATCGGAACAATTATTGAATCATCACTCGACAAGGGACGCGGGTTCACTGCAACAGTACTTGTAAAAGCAGGCACACTGAGAGTCGGCGATATTATGATAGCAGGCTCGACCTACGGACATGTCAAGGCCATGTATAACGAAAGAGGGGTCAAGGTGAACGAAGTGGGGCCGGCAACACCCGCCCTTATACTCGGGCTTAACGGTGCACCTCAGGCCGGAGACAAGTTCAACGTGATGGATAGCGACCGTGAAGCAAAGGAAATCGCGACAAAGAGAGCTCAGCTTCAGAGAGAACAGGGACTGAGAACCCAGAAGCACATAACTCTCGACGAGATTGGAAGACGTATTGCCATTGGCAACTTCCAGGAACTGAACATTATCGTCAAGGGCGATGTCGACGGATCAGTGGAGGCGCTGAGCGATTCACTTATCAAACTGTCAACCCCTGAAATACAACTTAACATTATCCATAAAGCCGTAGGTCAGATATCTGAATCGGATATCCTTCTTGCTGCTGCTTCCAACGCCATTATAGTGGGATTCCAGGTACGTCCTTCACTCTCGGCACGCAAGCTTGCTGAAAAAGAAGAGATCGATATCCGCCTGTACTCGATAATCTATGATGCGATCGAGGAAATAAGGGCGGCTATGGAAGGAATGCTCTCGCCTGAGGTCAAGGAAGAAATAGTAGCTACCCTCGAGATCCGCGACATCTTCAAGGTAACAAAAGTAGGTACGGTTGCAGGATGCTATGTCAAGGAAGGGAAAATAACCAGGAATACAAGAGTAAGAGTGATCCGCGACGGTATTGTTATATACACAGGCGAACTCGGTTCACTGAAACGATTCAAGGATGACGTCAGGGAAGTCGTCGGAGGATACGAATGCGGCCTTAACATCACCAACTTCAACGATCTGAAGATCGGCGATGTGATCGAAGGATATCAGCAGGTAGAGGTAAAGAAGACTCTATAAAAGCTCCCCGTACTGCTCAGGATTAAGAAGACCTTCAACCTCAGCAGGGTCGCTGATCTTTATCTTTATCATCCATCCTTCGCCATAGGGATCCTTATTAACAAGATCAGGCGAATCCTCGAGTGCCGGATTGACCTCAAGAATTTCTCCTCCTACCGGCATGAACAGGTCAGAAACAGTTTTGACAGCCTCGATGGTGCCGAAAACTTCCTCCTTGTTCAGTGTTTCTCCAAGAGTCTCTATCTCGATAAATACAATGTCCCCAAGTTCTCCCTGGGCAAAATCGGTAACACCGATATATCCGAATTCACCTTCTACGCGAAGCCATTCATGATCCTTTGAGTAGTGCAGATTAGCCGGTATATTCATATCTCTTTTATTATAAGTTGTTTACCTGTGGTTTATGTTCTTAGCTTTACCTGCTAACAAAAATATATTAATTTTTTAAATATTTCTCATTTGTTTCTTTCTTCCATGTGAACAACGAGGGAGGCCAGGTGATCAATGCCCGGGGCTCGTAACATGGCATGGACGACGATGAACACCACCAGGTCTGATAAAACTTGTTTTTCCTGTTTTTCTCAGATCTTAATATTTACTGGGCAAGAGTAAATTTAAGACTAAATCCGAAATTAGTGTTGGAAGTTGGGAATGTTTGTGCAACAAAAGGATTGGTGAGGGAATGATCCGCGAAAATCTGAAGGTTGAATCTGTCGCTTAACACATAGTCTGCCGTAGCTCCTATGGTGAATATCTTCGTTCCTGCAACCGGCTGGTTAACGTCTTCAATAAGCTTTCTGGCAATAGTCTTGTTGTCACGCAACGACAGATCAAACCTGAGGTTAAGGTCGCTCTTCAGAACCTTCTGGGTCCCTCCCGTCCTTAACATGATCTGAACGTCATCGAACCGGTACCCTGCCCCTACCACAAGCTCGTTGACGCGGTTGTCGGTTATCTGGTTTCCCGTCAGGTTAAGTGAAACAGTTCTCGATTTACGCCACTCAAGCCTCGATGTGAGATTATTTTTCCAGTTCATGTCTACGTTTATCATAGGGCTGAACTGTTCACTCACGGTGACAACGTTGATCTCGTACTGCTGAATGAAATTCTTCTGAAGATCTCTTATATTATTCAGACCGTTGGCGTCGGTGTAGTAGTTGAGGTTGGTGGTGTAGGACCCAACCTGGTAAACACTCCGGTATTGATGCGTAATATTTATCGATCTGAAAACCTTCCTTACAAATTCAAACTTCGAAAAACCGTCGAAAGTTATCCTCCAGTTCGGCATCATTCTGGCAGCTGAAGGGAATGTCGACAGGGTAACCTTGTGCGGATCAGTTTTTGTGTAGGCTGCGTAGAACGCAGGAATAAGAACTTCCCTCGAAGTCTTTCCGTATCCGCTTCTAAAGCCGTCCTCGATCGGGAGACCAGTTGAAGGATCGATATCAGGTTCATAGCCCGGATCCAGTTCCCTCCTTGCATCAGCCCTGCGCTGCGAGATGATTATTGCATTCTTTTTGAAGTTCTCAAAGGTGTTTGAAACGTAATTGTTTTCCTTCGATACTTTCTCGAAAGCTGTACCCCATGAGATGACCGAGATCGAGAAGTTGCCGTTTACGACCCGGTTCCGTGTGCTGTCGGGAAAGTTGCCGTTGAAATCGGCAGTATAATAGGATATCTCATTCTCGAGAAACCTCCTGTCGGCATTAACGTCGATCTTCAGCCCAGGGAAAGGCTCAATAACACCCCTGAGCGAAAGGTCGAGCCTGTTGTTGTAAATGGCGGGAGTGTTAAGTAGGGTGTCGGTAGTTATCCATCTGTTATCAACGGCTTTATCGAAGAAGTCCCTGTTGCTGAATCCGAGAATAAAAGGAATTCCCGGTGCAAGGCTATTGTTTGTCCTCGAAAGGCCCATGAATCTTGACTCGGGCATGAAACCCGGGAGAAGCTGTCCCTGCGATGATGTATAAGTCATGCTGAGCGATCTTACTCCCATTAGCGCTCTTACCATGTATTCGCCCGTGACAATGGCAGGATTTCGTTTCTTCTCCACCCTTCCCTCAACAGTTACCTGGGCCCCGTTAACCGTTTCGGAGGGTGTGAAGTTTACCCTGTTCTCGCTAACGATCTCAAGATTTCCCTTTAGTTCGGTACCATCTGGCTTCATGATCTTTACAGTGACATCCTTTGTCTTCAGGTTATGTGTTATATACCTGACTGTATTTTCTCGGAAATTCAGATTGCCTCTCGTATAGGTTACCGTTTTGTATTCAGTCTTCATCCTGCTTGCAGCGTCAGGCCTGGTATTGTTTTCAATGTTCTTGAGAAACTTCGACTTACCGTAAAGGGTAGCCAGATTGGCTGTGGTTGAAAGAGTGAGCTCGTTGCGGTTTTTTATGGTGTTGCCAAGGTTTATTTCCATTGAATCTGGATAAAGCGCGCCGGCTATCCAGGAATAATCCGATCCGAACCTCGCATTGGCGTTGACCCACGAAAGAAGGGGTATCTTATTCACCGGAATGTTGTAGGTAACGTTGAAATAATGATTATACGAGGTTGTCCTGCCCAGCTGTTTGAGGTTGGTGAGAACCGAATCGCGCCAGTTGTCATAATCGCTTCTGTACCGCTTTCTGTCGGCAGCCCCTTCGGGTTCGTCGATACGGGCAACATTCGTTGAAGTGAAATCGATCTTAAGCTGCCGTGTAAGGTCATATTTCACATCGAACATTCTCGTCCATTCAAAATCCTTTCTGAATGTAGGATGTATCATGAGCCCGGGATTATTTATGTTACGCGTCTTCACTTCATTGTAATACCTTGCCACATCGGTACGGAATGAAATGCTTCTTGGGAAAGGATAGAAATTAAAATCCTTTATCAGCCTGAATACCGGAGAGTTAAGAAACTTCACATTTTTGAATGGCATGATATTCTGAGGCTGGGCCTCAAAGTTGTAGTTTATCCCTCCTTTGTAATTCCTTTCCAGATCGATCTCTGTCCTGGTATTGCTCCTGTAGGTCTCGTTATAGGTATAGTTCACGCTGAAGTTTGCCAGATCCCAGGCCTGGGGCTTCTCTCCCCTTTTGGTGATCCCCGCGTTGTTTATTGATATAGTCTTCCTCCTTGAATAATCTTCCGAAATTGTTTTGATCGAGTCCCTTACCCTTTCGTCCGGAGCTTCCTTCAGCGCATCTTTCAGCAGGATGTCAGGGTCAAGGGGATTATACTGGGGCTTGATGCGCGTTTCGGAGAAACCTGCATAAACAGGCAGCCTGACCCCTGCTTTCTCAGGAAAGAATTTTCCAAGCTCCATCGTAGCCGATACATCATACTTGTAAACCTCTTCCTTGCTTCTCTCATTTACCTTCTTGTCGATGCTTCCCCATCCCGGCGTGCTGGCCTGTCCGACGATATCCACTGTTCCAAGATCGGCAAGGCGTGCCTGGAGATGCGCGTTGGCCGCCCATCCTCCATCCTCCTTGAAATCGCTCAGACGCAGTTCGTTAACCCAGATCTCAGCCGATTTGGGATCGCCGGCATCGTTGTCAGGATCTCTTGTCTTGATCGGATTCCTTATCCCCACCATTATCACCTTTATGTTGCTCAGGTTGGGATTACCGCAGACATACACCCTGTTGGAGTCGTCCCTGAAAGCGAACACGTCGGAGATGCTTAGCGGCGACCCGGGAACCTGCATCTGCCTGTTCCTTTCCTTTTTTGCTTCCTGCAGAATAGAAAGATCTATGTTGAATTGGTTGGCTTCAGGCCAAACCAGGGCCCTGTCCTCGTCGGAGTCGTTATCGTAATTGTCGCTGTAAGGCGTTAGCTTAAGCGGAACCTCGTATTCGTAAAAGTTTGACTTGTAGTCAGAACCTATCCTTACAAAAGCAGTCAGTTCATTGTCGTAGAGAGGCTGGCCAATAAGGGCTTCGGCATGAACCTCCATTCTAAGCTTCCGGTACTGACGAATGTCAAGATTCACATTCCGGTAGGCTGCCCGGGCATCCCCGTCGGCCAGGTCCTGAACCTTAAGTACCATCGACTGTTCATCAAGCTGCCTCAGCTGAGGATTCTGAGGGTCAACAACCCTGTCAAATCCGGGAGGAAGGACATAGTTGACAGGCTTCTTGCCTGCATTATCCTCAATACTTACCGAACTGATCTCGAATGATGCATCCTCCGGTTCCGGAATTGTTATTCTTTCGCCCCCTTCCATGAAGGTGATATTGTACTTCCTCCATTCAGCCCTTACAAGATTCAGCTCTGCAAAGCGCATAACAACGGGCTCATTGAAGTTCTTCATGAAAAGCCTCATGAAACGGATCGATTTGAAATCGTTTATCACCCCGACTGTTTTCTGGTATTCCGTAACAGGGATCCTGAACTGATACCATTTAACTTTCGATTCGACTCCGTTGGCAAACTTTACCGTCGGCTCTATCTCATCAACGATATAGTTCATCCCAACCTTCATGTTTTCAGGCCTGAGGCTTACCCTGTACTGGTAATAGCTTTCTGTTTCATTGAGGGTGTTGTCGCGGTTGATATCTTCCATGTCGGGAAGGGTGGACCCGGAGGTGGGATAAGACTCCTCAGACATATCTGATGTCGGAGAGTTCCCCTCCTGACCGTTGTATCTCTTGTACCTGTCGAGGATACCAAGCTGATCGGCGTCATAATCAGATCCCCTGAAATAATGGAAATCATCATTGGAAGGGTCCTTCAATATCTCTGTATAAGCATCGGATGAGGTCACTGCCTGTGCTCGCTGAAGGAAATCCTGGAAGAAGCTTCCTTCATCATCATTCATGAGACCGTCGAGGCCGACATCCTGGAACATCCTCGATTCATTGCTGTTATCAAATGCATGAACCACCGACTGGACTGTCGGAACGCGTCCCCACGACGTTGTATCTACGTTTATCACATCGGCCGATGAAGGAAGACCGTTCTCAAAGCTTTTCCGGCTGTCGCGGAGAATATCCTCTGAAACATTTCCAAGGTTGAAATAGAGATCGCCTCCCCCGTGCTGCGGATCTTCAACAAAGGGGTCCATCATCCAGAACTCAATGTACTGGACGTTGGCAGTTTCAAAATCGCTCGTGAGTACTTCCCTCATTATACCTCCCCACCTCGATTCAGGATTGTTCAGCCTGCCCTGTTCATTAATTCCCCTTGAGTAAATTCCCGGTTCTGCGTCATAGTTATAAGGCCCTTTTTCATTGGGATAGTATGCGACGTTAAGTATCGACAATGTGGTAGGTATTCCGCTCTGGCTCTCCCTGTTCGGAAAGATTTCATTCTCATATATCTCCCTGACGAAATGACTCGACTGCGTCTCAGGATCGTTTTTTATGTGTGCAGGTGTCGACGAACCGTTCCTGAGGAAAAGCGGGTCAATTACATACCATGCTATCCTTGCCCTGTTATTGCCGCTGTTAAGGTCGTTGTTCAGCCTTGCCTCAGGGAAGAGCTGATCCTGCCCCTGCGGGATGCTTGCTATCGACCAGGCATTGAACGATTTCAGGTCAAGTGGTATCTCACTTGATTCAAAATCGTCGATGTACGAATTACCCGCATTCGATATGGCACGTGAATGACCGGGTATCAGCTGGGCAAATTCACCGTTAAAGGAGAAACTCGAAGGGGTCTTGGTATCAAGAAGAGGGATCTTGTCGAGAAGGTTGGTCAGCATCTGCGACTCTCCACGGTAAGAAGTGTTCAGGCCCCAGATGGTATTGGAAATTGGTTCCTCGCCGAAATTGACCTTCTGTGTATATGGACGCTCATTAAGATGAAGGATGGTACCGCCGATATTGAATCTGTCCGAAAACCTGTAATCGAGATGCGAGCCAAGAAGTGTCTTTGTCTGAAAGCCGAAAAACTGATTGCTTTCGAGAGAAACCTGAATCGGGGTTTGCGACTCGATAAGGGCAGGGTTGATCACTGTGACAACACCCAGGTTGTAATCCACCGTAAAGTCGACATTCTCCGTAAGGGTGACACCTCCGGCTGTAACTTTTACCGATCCGGCAGGGATATTGGTTGCATTAAGTCTTATCTCCGAACCTGACTCTGAGGAATATTGCCCCATCATCTTGAATTTGTTCCGCTCTGCCATCTGCCTTGCCACGGTCTGAGTGGAATCGTAAAGCTCCTGAAAGACATATTTCTCAGCAATGAAGGCATCGCCAATCTGGCCTCGCAGATAACTTCCGAACGGCTCCGTAACAGGAAAGATGATCTTGCCCCGGCTCATATTGACGGTAACGCCTTCTATAAAGTCAAAATAGCCGTCCGGTACCCGGTCGCTCTGAGAATTGAGGTTATCAAGTCCGAGAACCTGAAGAAGGATTCTGTTGGCTATCCTTCCTTCGGGAAGATAGTTGACTGCATTTCCGGTCTTGTCATCTTCATAGAGTACGTTAAGCTGGAAACTACCGCTTTCAAGCCTTCCTGAACCCAGAGAATAAATGTTCTTCATCATAAGGTCCCATGTGGGATATTTCGGGCTCAGGGTGGTCCCTTTAATAAGCTTAAGAATAAGTGTCTGGGGCGCTGTGATGCCATCGGTTGAGAATTCCCCCACCTTATAGACCTGTCCGTTGAGGGTGTATTCAAAAGCCACTGCCAGCACTTCGTCGGTATTAAGGGCAGTGTTCAGGGAGATATAGCCCAGCTGGGTGTTTACCGTGTATTCCCTGTCGTTAAGCTTCCTTGCATTTTCGATCTTCTCAAAATCCCTGCCTATCTGAAACCCGGGGTATAAGGCGCTGAAGGCTGTAGTAACCTGGTCGACGTCGCGCAACGCCGTATAGTTTGTATTGAGTTCTTCGTAAAGACGGTTAGCCGAGTTGTCGGGATACCTTGCAGCTCCCGGCACCGCCTGGAACGAAGGCACATTATTGTAAATATGTGAACTGTTCTCCGCCAGATCAGCAAAAGCAGCTATGTTCCTCGTCTCGTCATAACTGCTTGTCTTGTTGGTTATCCATACCTCAATACGGGTGATATTCAACCCGGAGGCAATTACCGGTAGATTCCTGAGGGCATCGTCGTAGATATCCCTGAAATGATGGGAGAGGAAGAAATGCCTGTTAGCTTCATAATCATCAGCGTAGATCTCAAATTCGCTTATCTGCGCTCCTCCCTTCACATCGATAGTTGAAGACTCGCCTTTCTGCTGCGAAAGGACGGTGGTTACATTAAGCTTTCCGAACTGCATCTCGGTTTTAAGACCGAAAAGACTGTAGCTTCCCGTGATAAGAGTACCTGGAAGCGGCAGGGTAACGTCGCCCGCTTCAACCTTTTTTATGATCTCATCCTCCTTCCCTGAATACTGAAGCTTTGTCCTGTTCTCGAACTCGAACATCGCATCGGTATTGTAGTTGACCCCCAGCTCCATCTTATCGCCGATGGTCCCGGTCACATTCATCTGGATCTTTTCCTTGAAGTCGAAGGTTGGGATGGTCCTCAGCTTCTCCGATAAGGTGGGATTCTGAGTCCTGGAAATGTTAATACCGAAAACAAGCTCGGCCGAACCCTGAGGGACAATGTTTATTACATTGCTGCCAAAGATCTTGTCGAATGTGGCTCCCCCAATTTCTATCTGGGGAATAAGGTTCGACCTGAAGCCTGAAACCTCTCCTGAGACCCGCGACTCCCAGTATTCGCGCATCTCCTTATTGAACTGATACTTCCGGAACTCCTCGGGCGACATGCGAACCGGGGTCCTGTAATCAAAATCACCCACCTTCTGATAGATAACATATTCATTACGGTCGGTGTCGTACACGACAGTCGATTTGATATTCGAAGGATTGTAGAGAAATAGTGGTGCTTTGGGTACTGTCTCATACGGATTGGAAGGAATATCAGTGAGTTTGAGAGGGGATTTTCTTGTGGTGTCGGCTGATGATGCCTGGACAGGGATCTGACTATTGGCTTCCGATGAAAATAATATTAGAGAAGCAAATAATAGAAAACATGAAATCTTCAGAAGATTCTTATATGATATCCCTGATCCCAAATGAAATTATATTCTTATTTACAGGCTTTTAAGTGCCTTCTTGATAAGTTCCTCAACAGTCAGGCCTTTTTCTTCCCTGATAATCCTGTCGAGAACCTTCAGAACGGCACTACGGCCAAACCCAAGCATCACTAAAGCTGATAACGCCTCTTCACGTTTGGTATTGTCTGTAAATGCAAATATTTCACCGGTTCCTGTATGTTTTCCCAGTTTGTCCTTGAGCTCAACAATAAGCCTTTGGGCTGTCTTTAAACCAATTCCCTTTATACCCTTCAAAGTATTGAGGTCCGATTCGAGGATAGCCTTTTCAATCTCATTATGATTCAGTGACGAAAGCATCATCCTTGCCGTTCCGGCTCCGACACCGCTGACGGATATAAGAAGCCTGAACATATCGCGCTCCTGCCGGGCGGAAAAACCATATAACTGATGAGCATCTTCCCTTATAACCTCATGCACGAGTATCATGCATTCCTGTTTGCCTTCAAGCTCTGTAAAGGTCGAAAGGGATATGTTCAGGAAGTATCCTATCCCGCCATTGTCGACAACAATATATGCGGGTGTAAGTTCCGCAACTTTCCCTTTTATATAATCGATCATAACTGATTTTCTGAATTGAGTATCTCCGGAGGCAATTCATCGACGCGGTCGGTATGTATCTCAATCTCCTGATGCCTGAGAGGATTGCGCGATATCTCATTGTACATCTCGCGGTTCCTGAAAATATCGCAGGCAAGATAGAGAGCATGACGAAATGAGCTTTCTGATGCCTCTCCCTTACCTGCTATCTGAAAAGCTGTACCGTGGGCAGGAGATGTCCTGACGAAAGGAAGACCTGCGGTAAAATTCACTCCGGTATCGAACGAAATGGCTTTGAAAGGGGCCAGACCCTGATCGTGATACATTGCCAGTATCGCATCATACTTCACAAACAATCCCGCTCCGAAGAACCCGTCGGCCGGGAAAGGTCCGAAAACAAGCATGCTCTCTTTCTGAGCCTGTAGAAGTGCCGGAGCAATTATCTCTTCTTCTTCCGTTCCCAGCAAACTGTTGTCGCCGGCATGGGGATTAAGACCCAGAACTGCAATCCTTGGCTTGCGGACAGCAAAATCATATTGCAGCGACCTGTTCATCAACCTGAGCTTTCTCAGAATAAGCTCGGTATTCAGCATCCCGGGAACAGCGCTCAGAGGAACATGGCCCGTGGCAACACCTATCTTCATGCTCTCGCTTACCATGAACATAAGGACATCCTCCACCCCTGCCTTCGACATAAGATACTCTGTATGACCGTTAAACCTGAATTTATCCGACTGGATGTTCTTCTTGTCTATCGGGGCCGTAACCAGAACATCAACTCTTCCGTTCTTAATATCACTGACTGCCCTCTCGAGTGAGGCAAGAGCGGCTTCTCCACCCTGAGGAGAGGATTTCCCAAGCTCAACCCTTATGTTATCGTCGAGACAGTTTATAAGGTTGGCCTTCCTTGGATTTGCCTCTTCGGCTGATCGTACGTTATTGAAACTGAAATTATTGATATTAAGAGCCTTGCGATGATATGCTGCCACCTTGGGAGAACCGTAAACGACCGGTGTGCAAATATCGGCCATCCCCGGATCCATAAGAGCCTTAATTATCACTTCATATCCGATACCGTTTATATCTCCCTGTGATATCCCTGCTACAACTAATTTTTTATCCATATTTAAGCTCATTTCTTCGTTTCAAGAGTTTCCGCATACATTTTCAGAAAGGTCGAAAGCAGCCTGACACCCGTCCCCGGACCGTCTTTCAGCCTGTAATAATCGTCTTTCTTAAGGGAACCCGGACCTGCAATATCGATATGTATAAGCGGATATTCAGCAAATCTTTCAAGAAACTTGCCAGCGGTTATCGCTCCGGCTTCCCTCGGACCGACATTTCTTACGTCAGCAAAATCCGATTTTATAAGTTCACCGTACTCATCCCAGAATGGAAGCCCGGCAACTCTTTCATAGACTTCATTGCCCGCTTCTTCAAGGAGACTGAAATATTCTTTTCCTGCATTCCCCATTACAGCCGATGCCTGAATGCCAAAAGTATTCGCAGCTGACCCGGTGAGGGTGGCAATGTCAATGATTAGTTCAGGCCTGTACTTGGACGCATAGCTGATGGCATCAGCAAGGATAAGTCGCCCCTCTGCATCGGTGTTGCCGATCTCCACTGTCATCTTGTTGAACATGGTAATTATGTCTCCCTGTGTGTAGGCATTCCCTCCGGGACGATTGTCGGTTGCGGGGATAAGTCCGATTACATGCAGTGGAATGCCGGTGCGTGCAATTGTGTGGAGTACTCCTGTTACAGCCGCAGCACCCGCCATGTCGCCCTTCATATTGTCCATGTGGTCTCCGGTCTTTATGTTGAGACCTCCGGTGTCATAAACAACACCCTTGCCAACCAGAACTACGGGCCTGCTGTTAAGTTGCCTTTCAGGCTTCCACTCAAGAATGCAGAAAACCGGCGGATCAACACTCCCCCTGTTTACGGAAAGAAGACCCCCCATTTTAAGAGCTTCTATCTTCCCTTTGTTAAGTACCTCAACGCTGAAACCAGCGGCATCTCCCCTCTTTTTTATCTCGCCGGCCAGGGCAGGTGCGTTCAGATGGTTGACCGGCTCATTTATAAGATCCCTTACAAAATAAACGGCATCGGTCAATTCGCTGAGCCATCTCACATCAACCTCATCCTTTTTATCAAGGATAAGAAGCTTTGCAGGATAATTACTCTTGTCCTCCCTTTCCTTCTTTGTCTTATACTTGCTGAATGTATAAATGCTTAGAAGGAGTCCCTCTGTAAAAGCTTCAAGGGCCCCCTGAAAAGATACTGATGAAGATATTACGAGCTCAGAATGATTGTTTGACTTTATCAGTTTCTTCATGCCGGACGCGGTCTTGCGCAGCTCCTCCTTTTTTCTGTAATCGGGGCCCTCGCCTCTTGCCATAACAATATACGTCTGCCGTGAAAAACTGTTGATTAAGATGTATTCCTCCTTTTCACCTGCCTGCTTCAGGGCATACTCCTTTTCAGATAAGGAAAGATTCAGCCATTCAGGAATTTCCTTATTATCGGTAATAAAAACAACTGACTGATCCGGTGTTATTTGTGATATTTTGACTATGTGAGGTTTCATAAAATTCGTAATGGATTTTTGAAGAGGTAAAGTTAATTAAATTATCGATTGTTTAATTTCTAAAGAGTTACCTTTGTTCCTCATCTGCCGGCTGAGAGGGAAGAAATCGGAACGCAGGCAGGCTGAAAAAATTTTTAATAAAAAAGACATAATTTCACATGGTTCGTGATGACCTTTATCTTAAAGCACTGGATCTTGTCCCGCTTACATTGGAGGAAGGTCTTTTCCTTTATGAATCTGCTCCCCTTGAGGAACTGATGTTTACTGCAGACAGGCTAAGGCATATTCATGTGCCGGGAAATATTGCCGGATGGATGATTGACCGTAACGTGAATATTACCAACGTCTGCTTTTCACAATGCGCCTTTTGTAACTTCTGCAGGAAGAAGGGATCGCCGGATGCCTATGTAACAACTGTCAGCCAGTATATCACCAAGATAGAAGAGATGAAAGCACTTGACGGCGACCAGCTTCTTCTTCAGGGCGGAATGAATCCTGATCTCGACCTTGATTTCTATACAAACCTGTTCAGGAAGCTCAAGGAACAGTATCCCACGCTTAAACTTCATGCCCTTGGACCGCCTGAGATAGTCTATCTTTCCAGAAAAAGCAGAAAATCATATGCCGGAATTCTGGAGTTACTGGTCGAAGCTGGTCTTGACAGCCTCCCGGGAGCCGGGGCTGAGATCCTGTCAGACAGGGTGCGGAAAATAGTCTCACCGGCCAAAGCAACTTCTGAAGAATGGCTCGGGGTGATGAGGGCAGCACACAGGCTGAACCTCCCGACTTCAGCAACCATGATGTATGGCTTTATTGAAACCATTGAGGAAAGAGTGCAGCATTTAGTAAAACTCAGGGAGCTTCAGAACGAGAAACCGGAAGGTGCCTGGGGTTTTATAACTTTCATCCCCTGGCCCTTCCGTGATGAAGGTACCATTCTCAGGGAACTTATGGGAGTGAAAAGCAGTTACACTTCAGCAGGTTACCTCAGGCTCATAGCAATAAGCAGAATTATGCTAAACAACATAAAAAACCTTCAGGCTTCAATTCTTACAGTTGGGAAGGATACCGGAATGCTGTCGCTTCATTCAGGCGCCAACGACCTCGGATCTGTAATGATAGAGGAAAACGTTGTCAGCGCTGCGGGATCAAACTATCGCTTTGGTGCCGGAGAAATGCAGTCGATTATCAGGGAGGCGGGATTTATTCCTGCAAGGAGGAACCAGAAGTACGAATATCTTTGAAAACTTACTACAGGAAAGAACGGTAAAAAGTGTTTTCTTCTTGATTTACAAATAGTTCCATGATTGTTGCTGACTGAATCACCTTACAGGAGTATATATAAGCAAAAAAAGGGACGCTGCAGAGAGGTCCCTTTGCTAAAATTCAAAGAATCTTATTTCTTATTTAACTACTTCCTTATTGTCGGAATCGGTATCAACCTTTGAGGCTTTCTTGAATTCTTTCATTCCCTGGCCAATTCCTTTCATAAGTTCAGGTATCTTACGTCCGCCGAACAGGAGAACCAGCACCAGCAGAATAAGAATAATTTCAGTCATTCCAATCTTTCCCATCTCAATAAGTTTTAGAATTAACGCAAAGTTATAAATACTTTGATGATATACAAACCACTTAAAAATAATTCTTGTCTGCTGCTTCTGTCATATACATACGCTTCGAATCCTAAAGTGCGGTACCATGGCCAATTATCTGACCGGCAGTTGTACGATCTGAAAACCAGCCTATTTGCTCAGAAGCCGCATTATATCGTTTCCGTTCGCCAGAATGAGAAGACCCAGAAGGATGATCATTCCTGTCATCTGTGCATACTCGAGGAACTTATCGCTGGGCTTTCTTCCGGTTATTACCTCATAGAGCAGGAACATCACATGTCCTCCGTCGAGAGCCGGTATTGGAAGGATGTTCATTACTGCAAGTATTATGGAAAGAAGTGCAGTGAGGTTCCAGAACGACTGCCAGTCCCATACTCCCGGGAAAATGCTTCCTATTGTAATAAAACCGCCGAGCGATTCATATGCCTTGGTATGCTTTGAAAAGATCACCTTGAATTGCTTCAGGTAATCTCCTATCGTCCTGAATCCTTTTGCTATTCCTGCCGGTATCGACTCAAGGAACCCGTATTTTACAGTAGTGAGCTCAAAGATCTGGTCATAGGATCGCGAGCTTGCTATCCCAAGAAAACCGTCGGATGTTGGTTTAACCGCGATATCCATCCTTTCACCGTTTCGCAGAACATTAACTTCAATGGTTCCGGCGCGGTTTTCAGCCAGATAATTCTGAAATTCGTCAAACCATTCAAACTGGTTCCCATCCAGTCCGACAACTTCATCGCCTTCAAGGAGGCCGGCATCTTTCCCCGGCGATTCTTTGCCGAAACCTGAAATTACATACGGCCCGAAGGGCGTCCGTGGATCGAAACCTCCCCTGCCTTTAAGCATCTGAGCTATATACTCAACCGGGATATTGATGTCAACGATTTCTCCGTTCCTCTCTACCTGAATGGTTTTTCTGCTGTTGAGGACTATATCGGATGTGATCTGTGCGAAATTCTCTATCTTCTGATTATCGACCGATATGATCTTGTCTCCGTTCCGGAGGCCTATTGAATAACCTACGGAATCGGTCACAATTCCGTATTTCACATTAGAGGTGGGAAGGTATGTTTCGCCCCAGGCATAAAGCACTCCGACATATATTATCAGAGCAGATATAAAGTTGAATATTACGCCTGCCGTCATTATAAGAAGGCGCTGTCCCGACGATTTTGACCTGAATTCGTATGGCTGGGGAGGCTGTTTCATCTGTTCCCTGTCCATCGACTCGTCAATCATTCCGGAAATCTTCACATAGCCGCCAAGCGGGATCCATCCTATACCGTATTCCGTGTCTCCCACCTTCTTTCTGAATATCGAAAACCAGGGATCGAAGAAGAGGTAGAATTTCTCAACCCTTGTCCTGAAAAGTTTTGCGAAGATGAAATGGCCAAACTCGTGGATGATAACAATTATTGATAGGCTGAGAAGAAACTGCAGTATCTTGATTAGTATTATCATGATCTTTTTTGTAATTCGTTAATATAGTCTGTTGCGATGGCTCTTGCCCTTTTGTCCGATGTCTGAAGGAAGCCAAGTCCCGGTGATGAGAAATACTCTGTCTTTTCCATTGCATGTTCAACGACATCCGACATCTGAAGGAATCCTATCCTGCCCGAAAGAAAGGCGTTTACCGCGATCTCATTTGCAGCATTCAGTATGCATGGCATGTTGCCTCCCTCCTGCAGAGCCCTGTATGCAAGAGCCAGGTTCCTGAACCTGCCGGTGTCGGGAGTAAGGAATGAAAGCGAAGGGCATTTTTGGAGGTCGAGTTTCGGAAGGTCGGATACAAAGCGGTCGGGGTAGGTAAGTGCATACAGTATGGGAACCCGCATGTCGGGCATCCCAAGCTGTGCCTTTACCGATCCGTCGGCGAAATGAACAAAGGAATGGATTACCGACTGAGGATGAATGATGACATCAATCCTGTCGGGACTTAGATCGAAGAGCCATCTTGCTTCTATCACTTCAAGACCTTTGTTCATCAGCGATGCCGAATCGACTGTCACCTTGTTTCCCATTTCCCAGTTGGGATGCTTCAGAGCCTCGTGAGGTTTCACCTTCTGAAGCTCTGATGCCGTAAGATTAAGGAAAGGTCCTCCCGATGCGGTAAGGGTTATCTTCTCGACAGGATTCCCTGCTTCTCCTGCAAGGCACTGGAAAATGGCGGAATGTTCCGAATCGACAGGGATTATTCTGCTGCCCGATTCCTTCATTAGTTTCCTTATTATCTCACCGGCAACGACAAGGGTTTCCTTGTTGGCGAGGGCAATCCTCTTTCCGGCATTAACCGCTGAGATTGTAGGTCGCAGGCCCGAATAACCCACCATACCTGCAACCACCATGTCGATATTTGAGCCAGTAACTATCTGTTCTATTGCGTCTTCACCGGCATACACCTTTACCGGAACATCTCTCAGGGAATCCCTGAGAAGATGGTAGTGACCCTCATTGCCGATAACCACTGCATTGGGCATGAACTTTCTTGCCTGCTGCTCGAGAAGACGAACATTATTTCCGGCAGTAAGGACCTCAACCTCGAATTCGCCGGGATATCTGGAAATAACATCAAGGGTTTGGGTACCAATTGATCCTGTCGATCCAAGCACGGCAATTCTCTTTGGCATGGCACTTATCCCCCCTTAAAAGATTATGTGTTTTTCAGGGTCCAGCGGACTGCCCTTGTACCAGATCTCAAAATGAAGGTGAGGACCCGAGGTGTAAAGCTCTCCGGAGTCTCCCACCACGGCAATGGCTTCACCTGTTCTGACCTGGTCGCCGATCGATTTGAGAAGAGAAGCGTTATGCTTGTAAACCGAAACAATATTATTGGAATGCTGCAGCTGGATGACATATCCTGTTTCGAGGGTCCATCCGGTGAAGATAACTGTTCCGTCGAGTGCGGCATCGACGTACGAGTTTGGTCTGGTTACTATATCGGTACCGAAATGCCTGAGCAGCGGATCGAATTTTGCCGAGACTATTCCTTTCACCGGAGGAAAGAAATGCAGTCCTGCAAGGCTGGTCACGGCTTCTGGTGTGACAGGGCTAAGTGTCAGGTTATATCTCTCGTTGTTTTCCACCTGCACCCTGAGGGCGGAGTCTTCGGGCGAATCGACGAAAGTTATGGTTCCGTAGTTGCGGGCAGTATCCCTCAGAGTGTAGATATTGACAGGTTCACGGCCGGATATTATGGAATTAAGGTTATCAAAATAATTGTCCCTGAGATCAAGTTCCTTTTCGAGCGAATCGAGGCGGATTGCGCTGAGAAGGATGTTCCTTCGCATTTCCACATCGGGGTAGCCCGGAATAAACTCCCGGAGGTTCGTGAAAGCAATAAGCGCTGCTGTTGATCCTATTATGAAGAAAACAAGAAATGTGATGAGAAGGAATGAGTTATACTTTGTAAGCCGTATTCTCCAAACCTCTTCAAAAGTAGTATCGTTGCTGACCGAAAATCTGTATTTGTCGCGCCAGTTACGTTTTTTCTTTTCGTTTTTAGCCATCCTTTACCATTGATAGGCCTGCAAAGATAATAAACCTCAGACAACCTTCACAGCTTTGTCTTCACTTTGCCATAATCCATGTTTCGTGCATACAGACATGGCCGACAGATTCATCGAAACGTCGGGGGCGACAATGTAAAAGTCGACCTCAACATGCGAAGGGAGGTTGCCGTAAACACCTGGCGTATAGCGGGCCTCTGCAAGAAGTGTTTCCCTGTTCCACAACTGAATGAGGCTAATGGAGTGATCATATTCATCAGGATGGGGGTAATCCTCTCCCATAATCACCTTTACCATGAATTTCTCACCTCTCTTTACCTGGTCGGGGCAAATAACGTGAGGCATATGGCGGTCGAGATAGTCGCGTTTTATTTCCTTCTCTTCCTTTTCGATATCTGTTGCTTTGAATACACGTGGCATGATTTTATTATTTGATTTACAGACAAAAGTAACTCTAATTCCTTTTTGTGGCAAAATGTTGGTCTAAAATATGGCAGTTGGCAGTTGCAGTTGGCAGTTGCAGTTGGCAGTTGGCAGTTGTTGTTGGCAGTAAAAACTACTTACGGGGAGAGAATTTTTCAGGATTTGTGATCAGTGCATTTAGTATACGGCCGATTTCTTCAGATGTTTCTATTAATTCTGTGTATAAGTCCTGTGAAATGTAATTGCACGATTTTGCGAAATCAAGGGAAACCTGTGTTTCAGTGTTTTCCATATCGGCATCGCTCATTTTTCCAGAAAAATGCTTTGGATACTGGCGTTTTCTGTAGCCTTCCCCTATGGCCCGGCAAATTGCTCTTGAAGACCTTCTTATCTGATCAGTCAGTTCATATTTTTCATCGTCCGGGAATTTTTTTGTGATGTGGAATATTCGCATGGCAAAAGCAAAAGCTTTCTGATAAACTATTAATTCTCTAAAACTGTTTTTCATATGAATTGACTTTAACTATTTTTCAATCCAAGGCTTTGACTGCCAACTGCAACTGCCAACTGCCCACATTGAAAAAACTTCCTACTTTGGGAAATAAATAACAATGCAACGATATCATAAAATTAGGCAAAACTGCTACCAGGATTCAAAAAAATCACAACAAATTTGTTATTTGGTTTTCAAATATTAACTTTGCATCGAAATTGCGGGGTGGAGCAGTGGTAGCTCGTTGGGCTCATAACCCAAAGGTCGGAGGTTCGAATCCTCCCTCCGCTACAAGAAAAAATCCCTTTCTGCGAAAGCAGTGAGGGATTTATGATTTTAGCCCGAACCAGGCTCGCCTGAGTGAGGGATAAAAGCAAAAATACCTCAGTCGCGACGAAGGAGCGACAAGGGATTTTTTCTTGTTTAGCACCCCTGAAGAGGATCATGAAATAATCCTCACTTCTCAACTGTCATAATTGGGCTAAAGCCCCTATCCATCAGATAATACTAAAGCCGTTGGCTGAAGCCAACGGCAATTTAATATCATTGAATAGCTCCCTTTTTTAAGGGATGGAAAAATAAAGCCCTTTCACATGTACTCGTACCAACCCTTTGCTTTAATATGACTCATTAATCTGAAAATATTACATATTCTTAACTATAAAAATTTATCCTTAACTTTCATTCATAAAGCCTGACAGCAATGAACAAGAATATGAAAAGATCCTTCCTGCGTCTTTCCGTAATAATAATATTTCATTTGCTGTTCAAACAGGGCGACCAGACATTTTCAGGCGCATTTGAACCAGGTCTAAGAAGTCTGGTGTTCAGCATTTACTTTATTATTTACTGGTTACTTTTCTGGGAAGCTTGCAGCTTAACTTACAATAAGCTCGTAAGAAATTCACAGGACAAGAAACTTTGGTTCCGCCGACTTTCATTCGTTACACCTGTTCTGTTATTACTTGTCATTGCAGGATCAATGATCTTTAGCTGGGGATACTCTCTTATGGATCACCTGTTCGGGATTACAGCCGCAGAAGATTTGTCATTCTTGAATCCCGAAATATTTGGCTCATTTAATCTCCCTGGATCAATTAATGTCAATCCGGAGTTGTTGTTCGGATTCATTTTATTTTTCATACTGGTATTTGGAACTCATATTTTCATTACCTCCATGAAGAATGCAAAAGAACTGGAGGTGCTTGCAGCCCAACAGAAGAAGGAGAGCATAACAGCACAATATGCAGCGCTTAAAAATCAGGTTGATCCACACTTCTTTTTTAACAGTCTGAGTGTCTTATCATCATTGATTTATGAAAATACTGAACTCTCTGCTGAATATATTTCGCATCTGTCGAAACATTATCGCTATATACTTGAAACAAATACCGACAGTCTGATAACAGTCGACAAAGAGCTTGAAATTCTTGATTCCTGGTTTTTCATGATCAGTATCCGTTATCAGGACTATATTCGCTTGTCAGTGAAACTGACGAAGGGAACCCGCTCAAAATGCAAAATACTCCCGCTCTCACTGCTGATGCTTTCAGAAAATGCAGTGAAGCACAATGTATTTACAAAGGATAATCCACTGATCGTTGAAATTACTGAAGATGAAGGGTATATCATTATCCGTAACAATATAAAAAAACGAAAATTGCTGGAGGAATCAACAGGCATCGGATTGCAAAATATCAGAAAAAGATATACAATTGAAAGCAATAAGGAGGTTCTTATTGAGGTATCCGATAATTACTTCGTTGTAAAACTTCCCAAACTCAGCTGAAATATGAAGATATTGATTATAGAAGATGAGCGTCGAACTGCTGACCTGATTGCAAGGCTTATAAAACAATTCGATAATTCATATTCTGTCCTGGGAGTAATTGATTCGGTTGAGAATGGGGTGAATTGGTTCATACGCAAAACCGAAATACCTGACCTTATTCTTGCAGATATCCAGCTGACTGACGGAACGTCATTTGATCTCTTTGACCAGGTGAACCTGGAACTACCTGTGATTTTCATAACCGCCTATAACGAATTTGCATTAAATGCCTTCAGGCTGAACAGTATTGATTATTTACTGAAACCGTTGAATTTTGGTGACCTTAAAAAGGCTTTTGATAAATTTATAAGAACAAGGGAAGCATATCAAAAAGTAAATCTTAAAGAATATAATCAAATCATTTCAAATACCAGGAAAACATTTAAGCGGAGGTTTCTTGTAAAATCAGGTAATCACTATAAATACCTTTCAACGGATGAAATTGCATATTTTCTTTCTGAGGATGGTCTGGTGTTTGCAGGATTATTGAAAGGGGGAAGATCGATTGTAGAAAATACAATTACTGAATTGAGCGAATTGCTTGATCCTGAACAGTTTTTTCAGGTAAATCGCAATGCTATTGCAGGGATAAAAGCTATTAGTAAATTTTCTGGCTATTTCAACCGCCGCCTGATTCTTCAGCTCCTGCCCGATAATCAGGAAGTCATTGTAAGCCGTGAAAGAGTACAGGGCTTCAAAGAATGGCTCAGTAAATAAACCATAAGTACGATCCACTTTGTGTTAATTACATCCTGACTGACTTAATAGCCAGTATACCAGAATAATCTTGCCGCTCAAAGCCGTCATTTATATTTTAACCTGTGATAGTTGATATCCTCAAACTAAACCAGGTTCATAATGAATAAATTTGCCAAAATTCAGAATGATAAAAACCAACATTCTTCAATTAACATCCTCTGGCTCGTTACAGGATGCGTTATCCTCTTGTTTATGGGCGGTAAATGGAACCTCCCGGTTACAACCTGGATCGGCTCAGTTTTCTTCTTGAGATATTTCAGGATGCAACGCAGGTATTGGGGAATCCTGCTGGCTTTCCCGTTTATTTTGCTGACTTCACATATCTGGTTTATAGGTCTTGCTGAACAGGTGGACCCGGGATTTAAAATTCTCATTGCAGCGAGTTTTACCCTTTATATAATAATCCCATGTCTTATCGACCTGTACATGCATAAAAGAATCCGAAATCAGTTTCTTGCAACCCTGGTATATCCCACTTCTCTGATTGTTATACAGTTCCTTCTCTCATATGTTGAACAATTGGGAACCATTCTGCACTGGACCGGTTCTATGTTCTCCTTTAAGCCGATGATCCAGCTTGTTGCAATAACGGGTGTATGGGGGCCTTCTTTCCTTGCAGGCTGGCTGGCTTCAATTGTCAACTTGTTGTGGGAGGAAAAATTCGAATTGAAGAAAGTTAAACTGCCTGTCGCTGTTTTCACAGGTCTTTTCCTTCTGACAGTAATCTGGGGAAGCATCCGTATGGCTTTCTTTGCTCCGGATCCGGGAACTGTTAAGGTAGGTTCTGTGATAGCCGGCTTTGAGGAAGACAATATGTTCTACACTTATGAGGATGATATGTCTGAGACAGAAAAGCTCATGGAGAAAGATAAATACCGGGCATTAACATTTAAGGTTCTGGATGAATTGTTCGCTTCTTCAGAAAAGCTCATTCCTTCGGGCATAAGGATTCTCTCCTGGGCTAGCGGCAATGCGGTTGTGTTTGCCGAGGATGAGGCTGCATTAATAAGCCGGATGCAGAATTTCGCCAGGGAATATCAGATTTACTTTTTCCCCAGTCTGCTTGTACTCGGTGATTACAAAGGGCCGGATCAAAATCATGTATTGGCAATCCGGCCCGACGGTCAGATCGAATACGATCATTATAAGGGAAGAAATCCAAATGCCGGTTTTTACAGGGGCAACCTGATCGAAATCATAATTACACCTTACGGAAGAATTGCCTCACCCATTTGTTTCGAAATGGAATTTCACCGCTTCATCCGTCAGGCTGGGAAAAAAGGGGTGGACATACTTTTGGTTCCGGGAGATGAACCCGCAAGAGGTGCCGCTATTATGCATACTGAAGTTTCAATGTTCCGTGCTATTGAGAACGGATGTTCAATGCTTAGAACCACCCTTGAAGGATTAACAATGGGGGCAGATTACCAGGGAAGGGTTCTTTCACAATTGGATTATTATAAAACGCTGGAAAACAGAACAATCATTACCGAGTTACCTGTAAAAGGAGTGAGAACATTTTATTCCATGGCCGGGGACTGGTTCGCCTGGCTTTGCGTAGTTATGTTGGTCTTTTTAGCAGCTTCAATATCCTTCAATATTGACCTGAAGAATATTTTCATGGCAAAATTGAAGCAGACAAATCATGTCTCTAAATAATTCCAGGTTCGATATTTCAAACCTCTTGTCTGCAAGGGAAAAGCCCTGGCACGAAAGCCCAGGGATTTATTCCTTGTTAAGCTCCCTCCCTGAGGATCATGCAAATAATCCTCCCTAATAAAAAGATGTTGGGCTAAAGCCCTTTTATGATATCTGAAACTAAAACCGTTGGCTGAAGCCAACGGCAATTTAATATGAATGATTAGATCATTTCTGAAAGGGATCAAAATATAAAATCCCAATAGCCGACGCAGGAGGCTGACAGGGCCTTTTCCTTGTTAAGCTCCCCCCTGAGGATCATGAAATAATCCTCCATACACCAATCTGATCACCATAGCCTTACTCTCCTGTAAGAAAACTTACCTTTTATTTCTATGATAGTCCATTGTCTGAGCTTACTCAGTTGGATTGGGTATTTCTTGACTTGAAAATAACTTCCTTATATTTCTGCACTGAACCATCCAGCAGAATCGAAGACTCACCTTTCAGATATTGATTAAAAAACGCAAGAACATAATCATTCTGGATTTTTAAGAAACGTCTTCCGTTAATTGAGCCTATATTACCCTGACTTCTATTAACTCCCCTCAAAAGAGAGAAATCGGTGAAATTGGCATGTGTGGCGTCATTTATCCTTACCATATATGCAGCGTTTAAAGAATTTTCGTAAAACAGATCACAAATCGGATCACAATCAGGACACCATGGTTCAATGCTTTCCATTATCATAAAAGGCTGGGTAAACGGTCTTTCAACTGCATCACCAAACATGAAGCCGCTTAAATTAATCCCTGCCTTGCATCTGTTATCAGTAACGCAGAACTGTCCTGCAGCAGCACCTCCCTTGGAAAACCCTACCGCTGCAACTTTCGATGTATCTATATTGTCAAAAATTGCTACGCCGGTTATAGCCTTACCTTCAATTTGATCCAGAAGAAAACTGATATCTCCAGCCCATAGACGGATATCTGCGACTTCTTCAGGCATATATTCATTAAGCATTTGCTGGGCCATTTGTTTAGAATGGAGGTCTTTTACATTGGTTATCTCTTCCTTGATTTTGATTACTTCTGATGAATTTTCGTCTTCCCACATAGATTTATAATGTTTATTTTCCACATCCAATGGTACGACCTTCTCCTTTTCATTGTAATAAAAAGCATTCCAGTATGGATGCCCAACACTGAGTACAACATACCCGTGACTCGCTAGTTCCTGGCAAAGTGTAGTATTATCTACAATGCTACCTGAGGGAGAATAAAAGATGACGGGGAAATGGCCTTTGAGAGGCTCTGAATTCAAATATGAGTCTGTTTTGATCAGACTAAAATGAGTCAGAATAAAGACTGGTGAATTCGTATGCATAGCCAGGTATCTGGCTTCATCTCTTTGCATATAAGGCATCCTCTTTTCCCGATTGCCTGGTGATGCAGGATACCAGACACGGACAGATAATTCCCTGAATCTGTTATTCTCATTGGAGAATGCATCAATGCGCGCCGTATCCCTGAAAAAAAGAATTGAAGATCCAACTTTAAATTTACCAGTGGGATGAGGGATTCTGAACATTGGCACTGATAAAGGTGGAATAAGAGTAAGGATCAACAACAGAAATGCAATAAGTATACCGGATACTTTCAGTATACGTTTCAAAAGAGAGAGCCTTTCTGGTTGCTCCCTTTTTGTAATGAATATTTTTAGCAGGGTGATCAGGAATATTACAGAAGCAAAAGCATACATGGGGATCATCTGCCATCTCACACCTTCAAAAACAACCTGACAAAGGACTGCAATTAAGATGAAGCCTGGAATATAAACAACCCAGCGAGGTTTTTTCCTTTTAATAAACAAAGCAATTAAGGAAAATAAAAGAGTAACAAAGGTCAAAATTTCAAAAGGGCGCATGGTGCTGAATTTTTTGTTTGTTTATGAAAATAAATTTCAGACACAAGACGTTTATCTATTTCATTATCAAAATTAAACCAAAAACAGACTAAAAGCAAAAGATATTGGGCTAAAGCCCTCTATGATTTCTGAAACTAAAGCCGTTGGCTGAAGCCAACGGCAATTTAACATCATTGAATAGCTCATTTCTGAAAGGGATGAAAATAAAAAAAAACCGGCAGCCGGCGCAGTTGGCTGACAGGGATTTTTCTTTGTTAATCCCCCTCCAGAAGATGATGATGGAAGCGAATAATCTTCCGTTCAGGCAGGCAGAGGAAAAGATTTTTTTTTGACCTTTATACTTAATTTCGTATAATCAGGTCATGGATTCGGAAATTACATTTTACAGACAGTTACAGGAACATCTTGATAAGCTGCCCATTGGATATCCTAAAACAAATTCAGGAGTAGAGATCAGGATTCTGCAATTGCTTTTTACACCCGTTGAGGTAAAAGTGGCTCTTTGCCTGAGTCTGGGAAATGCTTCCGTTGAAACGGTAAGGAAAAGACTTGATAAAAAATTCGGGATTTCGCATGAGGCTGATAAGATAGCAACGATACTTCATGATATGTTTATGAAAGGTTCTATTAACAGATCCAATAAGGAGCCATTCAAATATAGCAATGCAATGCTTGCAATCGGGATGTTTGAACATCAGCTGGGTGACTTAAGCAAGGAAATGTTGGAGCTGGTTCATCAGTACTTCGATGAGGGTTTTAATGATGAGTTTTTCAGGTCTTCATTGCCGCAGTTACGTACAAGTCCCCATATGAAGGCCATTGTCCCGGAATTTAAAATCGCCACCTACGATAATATCCGGAAGATTGTGGAGAAGACAGACAAGTCCATCCAGGTGGCAAATTGCGTTTGCAAGGAAGGGGAGGCAATCCTTGGTAAGCCATGCAAACAAACGAAAGATATCGAAGTGTGTCTGATGTTTGATGCGAAAAGCTATTTAGACAGGGGAAAAGCCAGGACCATAACTAAAGAGGAGTGCATGGAAATCATTAACCGGGCTGAACGGGAAGGATTGGTCCTGCAACCCGGTAATTCACTTCAACCATTTTGTATCTGCCTTTGTTGCGGGTGTTGCTGTGGCGTGCTGACCTCTGCAAAAAAATACAGGAAGCCTGCTGAACTAATCGCGCATAATTTTTATGCAAAAGTTGAGGAAGAATTGTGTAATGGCTGTGCGGTTTGTGTTACGAGGTGCCAGATGGAGGCTATTCAAATTGGAAATAAAAAAGCATTCATTGACCTCGATCGATGCATTGGATGTGGCCTGTGTGTTACTACCTGCAAAAAAGAAGCGCTGAGTCTAATGGGAAAAACCAAAAAAACGATCCCTCCCAGGAATGCTGCGATGTTGTACCTGGGCATATTGAGCGACAAAGTAAGCAAACGAAAGATGATGGGAAATATGTTAAAGCTGCTTACGGGAAAGCAACTTTAGAAAAGAAGGGAGCCCAATCCAGGGTATTGAGCTATTAATTGAACAGCAGGACCAGATAATAAGCCGAACCCTAAAGCCGTTGGCTGAAGCCAACGGCAATTTATTATCAATGAATAGCCCGCTTTTTAAAGGGTGGAAATACAAAATCCCATTAGCCGGTGCAGGAGACTGACAGGGCTTTTTCCTTGTTAAGCTCTACCCATGAGGATCATGCAAATAATCCACACTCATCATTTCAAACTCACAGAAATTATTAACAACGCCTGAAAGATTTTGTAAAATATTATTCAATCTTGAGAGCTGTTGCAGGATTGATTCCTGTTGCCTTATATGCCTGGAAACTCACCGTGAGAAACGCGATCAGGATCGCTCCTGAGGAGATGAGAATAAATATCAGGGGATCGATTTCTATCCTGTAGGCAAATTCCGAGAGCAGCTTATTCACAATATACCATCCCACGGGAACAGCAATGACAATAGAAATAACAACCAGCATAACAAATTCCCTCGAAAGAGAGAAAATTATGGAAAAAGGACCAGCGCCCATGACCTTTCTGATCGCGATTTCATTTGTCCGGCGTTCCGCTGAAAAAAGGGATAACCCGTAGAGTCCGAGGCATGCGATTATGACAGCAAGGATCGTGAAATATTTCAAAAGACCCGTGAACCTGATCTGTGTTCTGAAGAGATTATCATAATCCTGGTCTACAAAAGTATATTCGAGCGGATATTCAGGAATGACATTTCTCCAGACCTTCTCAACCACCTTCAGGGAAGCAGGAATATCATCTGCAAGCCTGATTATTATGTAATTGAACCTTCTGGTATCTGTAAGTACAAAGGCTACCGGACTCACAGGCTGATCAGGATCCCTGAAATGAAAGTTTTTCATTACACCAATAATGGTGCCGTTTATACCCATGAATGAGAATCTCTTCCCGACAGGATCATCGCCCCCCATGGCTTTTGCCACCTCTTCGTTAATGAGGAAATTGCCAGTCGTGTCCCTGGCAAAATCACCCGGATAATCAACTGAAAAATCCCGGCCGGACACCAGCTTCAACTGAAGGGTATTCAGATAATCATAGTCAATGGCATTAGTGCCTATAAGTACTCTTTTGGTGGGATCCTGTCCATCCCATCTTGCTCCTCCTGAATTACTTCCTATCAGAACAGGATTGGAGGTGGCTGCAGTTACTCCACTGATAAGGCTTTCATTCTTCAGCTCCTTCTTTAAGGCATCATAATTCTGCCTCATATTCTGGGCCATTGGTATGACTATCAGATTTTCTTTATTGAATCCCAGATTTTTATTCTGCAGGAATTTCAATTGCATGAACATAAATACCGAGGTCGTCGCTATAAGTATCGAAAGAGTGAATTGCAGCACGACAAGACCCTGTCTCAGCCGTGCCTTGCCTCCTGTTACCATCTCACCCTTAAGAACTGCTGCCGGCTTAAAAGCTGACAGGTAAACTGCAGGATAGATACCTGCAATAACACCGGCAAAAAGACCGACCAGGATTAAACCAGCGATATATCTCCAGGTCAGGAGGTCATCAAGTGCGAAGTGCTTGCCGGACAGCTCATTAAAAGTATTCAGAAACAGCCCGATCAGCACAAGGGCCAGAACAAGGGATATGAAAACCAGAAATAACGATTCAAGCATGAACTGTGAAAATATATTCATCCGTCCTGCTCCTGTTGCCTTCTTTATTCCAATCTCCTTTGCCCTGGCAGACGCCCTTGCTGTTGAAAGATTTATGAAGTTAATGCATGCTATGAGAAGAACGAATATCCCGATAAGACTGAATATGTAAACCGTTATTACAGCCCCTTTTGTTTCCTTAAAACCAAATTGCCCATGCAGGTGAATGTCCAACAGCGGAAACACCAAATATTTTGTGGTTGTCTGGGGATAATACTCCAGTACCACATCAGTAAGTTTTTTATTTACTGATTCAATATCTGCTCCGTTCGCGAGTACAACATAGGTAAAAATAGAATTACTTCCCCAGTGCGAACTTACAGGGACTCTTAATGCAGGCTGCAGTGAGTAAGGAAAAATAGCCGTATATGAAAAGATCGAATTATTAGGCAGATCCTTTATTACACCCGTAACTTTCACTTCCAGGTTGTTTTCTATTGTAAGCGACTGTCCAAGCGGATCGTCCTTTCCGAAATACTTTTCAGCCAGTGTCTTTGTCAGGACCACTGAATTGGGATCATTCAGCGCTGTTTCAGGATCGCCCAGAATCATCTGGAGTGTAAAAACCCTGAATATCGTTGAATCGGCAGCAACAATTTGTGATTCAAAAAAAACTTTATCATCCTTTTTGAAAAGTATCCTGGGAAGCCATGGATTGATCCTTACCTGCTCAATGATTTCGGGGATCTTCTCCTTCCAGACCGGACCGCTTGGAAACGGGGTGACAGTAACATGATACCTTTGATCAGAATAAAACTGGTCCTCCTCCACCCTGTATATGTTTTCAGAGTTAACATTGAATTTCTCAAAGCTCAGCTCGTTCTGTACCCACAGAAGTATAAGCAGGGATGCAGCCAATCCTGTAGCCAGTCCTGTAACATTTATGAAAGTGGAGACCTTATTCCGGGCAATATTCCGGAAAACCATTGAAAAGAAATTTCTTGTCACGGTCTTTATTGTTTATTGATTTTCAACATAAAGACGACAAGAAAAAAGGAATGTTAACAGCAGAACATAAGAATTTTCAAAAAAACTGCCAGCCATGAAGATGTCATACTAAACAAATGTCGCAAACAGAAAGGATGCAGAATACCTGATCGAAAAAGATTGCCAATTTTTGATTTGGAGTAACGGAGAGACGACATTCCGTAAATCGCAAGCAGATTAAGGTCTGGGGAATTCACGCATCGGACTGTACCGGATATAAGTGTCAAAAATTCCGGTATCCGGACCGACAACCCTGGGATCTTCCGATCTTATGAGTTCCCGGATTAGTTGATCTTTCATTTCCTGTTCAACAGGTAAAAAATCAGGATTTCCGGAAAGATTAATGAGGCAATCAGGGTCACTGATCACATCATAAAGCTCATATTCAGGTCGTTTGGCAAAAGCCAGATTAAAAAACCTGCTGATCTCCTCATCGGAATGATTTTCGACAATGAAAGATTTTGACGGAGCAGCATCAACGTCGGTGAAGGCCCAGTCGGAATTATGTTTTCCAGCCTCGTCGATCCCGAAAAGAGGTAAAAGTTCTGTCTCAGAGCCCGGTTTAAGCCTCTGTGGGTCGCCGGCCGGCCAAAGATCAGGCTTTATATTCCAGATAAGCAGGTACTGTGTACTACGTATGGCGCGCTGGGGATAGCCAAGGTTGTCGTATCTTGATGATGAATGCCGTTCTCTTCCTGCAAATACATATTTCTTTGTTTCATCAACAATTCCGGAATTTTCTGACCGCAGGATATTAACCAGGCTTCTTCCGGATACCGGCATCATGCCATCAGTTCCGGTACCGGTCATTTCAAGGATTGTGGGGGCAAGATCTGCAAAGCTGACCGGATCATCAACAATCCTTCTGCCGGGAAAACCTTCAGGGTAACTGATAGCCAGAGGTACATGGATACCATATTCAAAACAATTGGCTTTGGCTCTCGGAAAAGGCATTCCGTTATCTCCTGTTACGATAACAATAGTGTTATTCAACTCCCCTATCGAATCGAGGTAATCGAGCATCATTACAAGATGACGATCAAACCATTCTATTTCAACAGCATAGTCAAGGATATCACCTCTTATTTCGTCATTATCAGGCAAAAAACCGGGCACCTCAGCCATTTTCAGGTCTTTACCGTTTCTTTTCCATGAATCTTTTTCATAATCCCTGTGAGGTTCGGTGGCTCCGTACCAGAAATAAAATGGTTTGCCAGTATCCCGCCTGTTCATGAAATCCCTGAAGTTCGCATAATAATTGTTGCCGCCTATTCCTCCGGCACTTCTCTCATCTCCCTCATCCCCTTTCGTATACTGATAGCTGTTAAAGGCCGGTCCGGCTGCATTCTCCTTTCTCCATAACGAATCCATCTCATTTCCTGCGTACTGAAAGGGTCCGACCCCTTTACCCGTAAAGCCTGTATAATAACCATTATCTGCAAGGAGGTCACAAAATGGAATATGTTTTTTCATCCAGCTCGACGCATGTTGTCCGCTCTGCTCATTCTGCCAGTGATATCGTCCAGTCACAAGCGAACTGCGGGATGGAGCTGACCCGGGGGAACCTGCATAGCAATTTGAAAAATAAATACCATTGCCTGCTATCCTGTCAAATCCAGGAGTATTAACGAATTTACAGCCTGCAAAGCTTGTGTGGAGCCACGACTGATCATCGCTTATGGCTATGAGGATGTTGGGACGGTCTTTTGCTTGCGGAGTCACAGACTGACAAGCACCAAGTAACATTGTTCCTCCAAGTGAACAATAAATTGCAGTTTTGATGCTATCCATGACACAGTTGAGATTTGTTAAGGACACAATATAAAACAATTTTAGCCTCTCTTCAATACCCTTAACGGATTACACTCACCGGTCTGGTTCGAATAAGAGATCGTCTGAATCAAAGACAATCAGATACAGAAACTATGATGAAAGCCTTGTGGAAAGAGTTGGTATTAAGATGAGGCATTTAAGCTTTCCTTCAAGGTTCTTGAATAATTCATGGGATTAATGAAGCTGGTCTGCAGTTCGGTTATGTAGCACAGACAGCAGAAACCCAGCTAAAGGCCCCTGAGAATCTCCCCTTTCCACCTTTTCTTCCCGGCAACTGGTAACCGGCGATGAACCAAAATGGGCCCGGGGACCCGATCAATACCTGTTGAATCGAGGATTAACCACATTGCTATAGATCGAACCAAAAGTATAATTTATGCTTAGCGACGCTCCAACTTCAAAGCTTGTTGCCTGTTGTTTAAGGCGTAGCAGCCTTTCAGCCTCAGTGAGTTCTCCTTTTCTCTGGTTAAGACGATCGTTGATATAAGCTGCCTCACCATTAACCGACATTGACAAACCCTTGAATAATCTTATCCTTATAAATCCATCAACTTCAATGCTGTTCTTCGAAAAATCGTGAAAATAATTTGATCCTGACAGAGAAAGGTTAATTGATCCCCATTTCTCCTGTACCTGGTACCCAATTCTCAGTATCTGCTTAAATCTGTGTTCATTCGTTAAATTATAGATGGTGGTGTCAATATAATTGCTTCCCTGATAACCTGCACTGTAAAGGAATCTTAATTGTTTATGAGTTGCCTTGGAGTAGGGATAAAGGTCATATTCAATCGCAGGCATGACTTCGTGATTTGAATTATAGTTAGCCTGGGAGGAGCCCCTCAATCCCCATGTCAGACCTGCAGACCAGTGTTCACCAAGGCTCCTCACAAAAAGAATATCAACGGCTTCAGATTGCCTTATATAGGTATTTTCCTCCTCATCCTCCTTGTATTTCTGCTTATTGAAAGAGTGATCGAAGTCAATTTCCAGTTTAATATCGGGTGTAACTTTAGATATATTTATTGAGTTGAAAAGGTTCAGGGTACTGTAACTTTCTTCCGAATTGAACCTCGGACTTGTCTGTAAATCAATTACCCAGTTGTTCCATTTGTCAATTACCTCTTCAGTCTGAAGTCCTTCAGTGTATCTGATATCAATTTCCTTTCTCATGGGAGTATGAGCAATATATCTCATCAATCCGATTTTAAGGACATTCACCTGCCCTTCCCTGATCATTGCACTTGTCTCATCAGGAAGGGTTGTAAGTACCAGGGTATCGTTAACACCCTTGAATTCCGCCAGTCCCTCAAATGAAAATGTGTATTCATTCCCGCCACTGGCAGTATTCTGGTTTGTGACTCGAATATAGACCTGAGCAATGGCGACATCCCTGACGTAATTGATATAAGGAATTTCCTGCCTTATAAAGTTTATATCACAGCGGCAATCCATAAACACCTTCAGAGCCCCCGTCCTTGAGATTACTGAGGCGTCCTGCTGTGTTTGTGTGAAACCTGTAAGTGAAAGATGAATAATCATCGATGAGAATAAGATCAGTTTGGATAACTTGTTCATTATATATTGTTTGTTTTACAAATTTACCGGCCTTTCAGTCTCTTCAAGGGAAAAACCTTCGATATTGCCGTATTTATGCAAATAGCAAATTAATTTCCATAATGGAAAAAGGAGGATGATTCCAGAAGTGTGAATTAAGGTTTTTTAACATCATGATTTTAAATGCAGGATTACCTGGCTCAAACCGTAAGATCATTGTTCCTGGTTGCTTGCTGCTGGTTGCTTGGGCCAGTTGTCATCAACACGAGAAGTCCTTTTTTAACGTCTGTAAGTCCTTGAGTCGCCCCTACGCCTTCATGCCTCTCCCCTGACTCGTCCTCTCCCATTCTCCCTTTCCCCCACTCTCCCTTTCATTCGTACCTCACTGGTCCGAAGTACCTGTCCAGCCATGCAAGCGTCTCCCTTATATACTCGGTTTTCGGAGGTATGTGATCGGTTTCATAAAGTATTAATTTTTTATGCTCAGGAGGTGTTCCAAGCAACTCGTGCATGGGTCTTATCTCCTGGTCGATCCACCTGTCATACTTCCCGTTCAGCATCAGGGTGGGAATTTTTACCCTTCCAACGTAATTTATTGCATTTACTTCCTCCCGGCCCCTTGGATTCAATCCTCCGGCAACAACTAAATTCAGTGCAAGGCGATCTTCAATTGCAGGGAGAATTGTCCCTAACCATCCTCCCCAGCTCATGCCATAAAAGGCTAGTTTGCCGGTATCAATTTCCGGCCTTGTAGCAAGATAGTCGATACTTCTGCGAAAGTCTTTTATAAGCTGAACCATGAATTCCGTAAAGGCATATGAATCGTTTCCTGCGTGGATGGCCGCGAGTTCAGGCTTGCTTCGCTCAAAAGTTCCCTTGTAGACCGGCCACAGCACTGCCCTCCCGTTCCTGATGTAATATGACAAAAACATAGGGAATTCAATATATTCCTCGATCTGATCACTTGATATCATTCGTGTTGCTGCACTGCCTGGGAAATATATAACTGTCTGGTAAGGGGGGTCAACATTCTTTGGAAGGAAAAGATAGGCCGTGATCCTTTCTCCACCATAGGAAGCATCAAAAGAGACTTTTTCCCTGATCCACCCGCCCGGACTCTCGATATGATACTCAATCTGGGAATTCAATTCAGCGGGATCATATGAAAAGAGCTCCAGATAAATCCTGAAAATATCATCGTTCACAGGTTTGATCTTCATGGGATCCGGTTGTACCGGCAGAGTAACCGCAGCAAATACCTCAGGAGAGATGGAGTCAATCTCAGGATAGAATGCCAGTCTGAACCCGTTCCTTCGGGAGCGGTCCATTTCCGGTGCCTGTCTCTGGTTGCCGAACTCGTATGTGTTGTCTTCCCATGAACCTCCCCTTATTATTCTTCCATCAGTGGTTTTGTTCCAGCACCATTCCCTGACGTTCCCTGCCATGTCATATGCGCCATATGGTGTAATTCCTGGAAGAGAACCGGCAGCAACAGTACCGGTGCTTCCGAAATTGCTGAAAGGGGCAAGTAAGGCAAAACCTCCCAGCTGGAAGGTTTGAATCATTGGCGTAAATGCGCCCCTTGCAACATTCCAGTGTGTTGTTGTCGGAAGACTCATACCTGAATATTCGGCATAGGCAGCAGCCTCATACCAGCTTACCCCCGATACTGGATAATCTCCCTGACCTGAAGGGAAGTCGCCTCCAATCCATGCTGAAGGGCCTGGCTGACCCGACTGGTCAATAAATTCACTGATCCCCTCATTCCAGGTAAGTTCTTTGCCGTCTTTTATAAATTTATACTTCCAGTACTCAGGTTCCCTGTATCCTCCGGCATCAATAAAAGCCTTATACTCATCGTTAGTCACCTCGTACATACCAATAAAAAAGTCACCTACCCTGCCCATGTTTGCTTGTGTCGCAGGAATACGCACCATTCTGTCAGGAATACTTCCAGTCTTATCCATTTTTCTGACAAGCAGATTTGGCCCCACCTCCCCCGGTTTTCCTTCAGATCCAAGCATTCTCCAACTGGATGCAGCTCCCAGAACTGTAACAAAACCTTCCTTTTCAAGCTTCCACCGGAAGATCCCGACAGGAAGCCTGACTTTCTCCAGGGGTGATACTCCCAGGAATTTCCACTCGTCATCGGGCTTGCTGTATTCCTTTAAATAAACATTAGCACCCGGAGGATCAGTAATAACATCAATATTCAGGGATATTTTTGAGAATAATTCAGCAAGCCGGGGGTCATTTCCGAGAACAGCCTCTGCCTTCTCAGCCAGATAGTAAGGTTCGGCAAGGTTCCTCCATACATCGTTCTCTTCAATCATTCTCTCTATTTCAGGCAATGCCACTTCCCTTGCCCACCTCCTGTCTGCCTGCCGTTTAAAAAGAAATACCGAAACGGCTAATACTGCAACCAGGATCAAAGCTGCAGACGGAATGAGGATCCGTGTCCGCATTATTGACCGGCTTAGTCTTCCGTGTTTATCCTGTTCTTCTATCCCTGCCCTGATTGCTTCCTTTATATCATCCTTGTCCACTTCATCCATCTTCAGAAGCATCTGGATCACGCTGGCCAGTCTGTTGATGTGTCTTTCGAGAGGAGGCTTGAGGGCATCAAGCCAATGGACATCGCTTACATAATACTCAAGCTGTTTCGACATGGGGATATCCTCAAGGCGGAATGGTATGATCGCCAGTCCATGGTGGACCGCCCTGTCCACTTCTTTGATAACCTGGACGGACCTGTTGGTGTTTGAAGAGTAGATAAGAATGAAAACTTTCGATCCTTTTATCCCGTCGATTATGGCCTCTGCAAAAGCTGCTCCGGGAGTGATGTCGCGGGGAGCCAACCAGCATCTTATGCCGTTCTGCTCAAGTATGGAGCATACAGCATCGGCCGTTGTCTTATCCTGATTGGAGTAACTTATGAATACATCATGAGCCATAATCACGGCATTTCTCAGGAACGACTATCGTAAAGTTAGGAAACTGCCAAATAAACAACAAATAAACTAAACATCCCCGGTTTTTCGCCTTCTTGCCTTCACGTCCTACTTATACGGCAGCCCCATCTTCCGGGCAATCTCCTGAAATCCTGGCTCATCTCGAATAAGATCAAAAGTCGGCATTAAAAGATAAGGCAAATTTGTTTCACGTATTTCGTAGGCTTTCTCTGTCCATTTCAAAGCTTTCTCTTTGTTACCTGCCAAAATATATACATTTGCCAAATACAAAGGATTAATATAAGTTGATTCCGATGCTGTCTCAAGTACTCCTGCAGCTTGATTCAAGGCACTTACATAACCCAATTCATTAAAATCCAGATTAAAAGCCTGACCATGGCCCAGGTTCATCCATTCACTTTTTATTGACTCCCACGCTTCCCTGTGCCTTCCGGTCAGATGCAATGCATCGTGCAGACTTGACTGAGCTACAGGAGAGACTGGCTCCATCCGTAACGCTTCCCTGGCAACTTTTATAGCTTCTTCAAAACGACGTGCATATAATAAATCTACACTATACAGACTTATTAGCAGAGGATTATGAGGGTCAAGCTTAAGTGCTGTTTTAATCTCTGCCATAGCTTCCTCGGCCCTACCTGTTATATTTAAGAAATGTGAGTAGTATGCGTGGGCTTCTGCATGATTGGGATTTAGTTCCAGGGCTTTTTTGAAAGCTGATTCACCACTTTCCCAGTCCCACATCATCCATGTATTAATACATGCCAGTGTGTATATTACTTCGGCGTTTGTGCTGTCAAGCTCATTAGCCTTCGTGAGTGCTTCCATAATTTTTGGGCCAGCTTCCTCAGGGGAAATGTGGCCCATCTGCATAAACCCGGTCCAGACAAGGGAGATACCTGCATATGCAGGAGCATACTCCGGATCCTTTTCTATTGCCTGTTCGAAGTATTTTCTTGCGGTTTCAAGATCATTTTGTGTCAGTTTATACAAATAGAACCTGCCTTTGAGAAAAGCTTCATAGGCTTCCGTATTCTTTGTTGAAATTTTCTCTATCAGTTTAACCTCCTGTGGTGACAAGACAGCCTTCAGTTCCCTTGCCACTGATTGTGCCACCTCACTCTGAATATTAAATATGCGTGACAAATCACTCAGATCACCATTGTAGATCTCTGACCATAAATGTGCATCGGTTCCAGCATCAATCAGCTGAACGGCAATGCGCACCATATTGCCTGCTCTGCGCACACTGCCTTCAATTATGTTTGCTACTTTTAGTTCACGGGCAATCTCTTTTATCGATTTGTCCGTATTCTTATAATGCATTGAAGAAGTTCTTGAGATCACCTTCAGATCGCCGACCTTGAACAGACGGTCAAGTATTTCCTCCATCATCCCGTCGCTGAAATACTCCTGTTCAGGATCATTGCTCAAGTTCTTAAAAGGCAGCACGGCAATTGATTTTTTATCCTGTCCCACCTGCAGTATTCCATCCCTCATTGCTTTGTCGAGATCCTTCTCTCTGGCTCCATCTTTCCTGAGAAGGATTTTAACCACTTCCGATAATTTATTAATGTGCCCTTCCAGTGTAGGAGTCTCGGCATCGAGCCAGTGAACACTGCTCAGGTAATAATCAAGTTGTTTTGACATCGGAACATCCTCGAGCCGGAGGTTGATGACCTGGAGTCCGAAATGCACTGCCCGGTCCACTTCCCTTATAACCTGTTTGGAGTTGTTCGAGTTTGATGTATAGACCAGGATAAACAGCTTCGATGATTTTATTCCATCGATGATGGCTTCAGCAAAATCAAGTCCCGGAGTGATATCCCGCGGCGCTATCCAGCAGCTTATACCATTTTGCTCAAGTATCGAACAGACAGTTTCACCAGCAGTCGAGTCGATGCTGGAGTAGCTTATAAAAACATCGTGTGCCATTTTAATAGTATAGAGTGATATAGTATTAAAAAGTCTTGCAGGTCTTGCGGTATTACAATCGTGCAATCGTGCGATCATGCAATCATGCTATTCCCGAATCTCTACGTTTGTCGGGGCTTCGTCTCATTGCTCATCGCATTCGATCATTCAATCCCGATAAGTTACAAGACTGTTTTTCTCCTGTTCTCCCCTTTCCGCTGTGCGGAACTTCTTCACCCTGTCTGGCGGTGTTCCTTGTCTCCTCTTCTCCTAATTCTCCTCTTCTCCCATTCATTCTATCGATTTGTCGTTCTTTCTTTTTCCGACTTTATACTGTTACTCCTACGCCATGGCTTCGGAGTACAAAGTACGCCATTGCGCCGTTACGCCATTATTTTAAGTGGTAGATTCAATTTCCGCATCAGTTCCTGAAATCGCGGCTCATCGCGTAAAATGCCAAAATTCGGAAATACTCCAATATAAGGTACAACCGGATCGCGCATTTCGTAAGCCTGCTCCAGGCAATCCAGAGCCTTCTCCTTATTCCCGGCAAAAGAATACATAGTAGCTAAATCATATTGGGATACGTATTTAGTTTTTGATTGAGCCAGCAGTGTATCAGCTTCCAGATTGATTGTGCCGGCATAGCCTAATTTCTCATACTGATCAAAAACATGTTCAAAATCTTTGTACCCGATATAAAAAACTATTTTCAGTGCTTCAAATGCCTCATCGTACTCTTCTTTCATATGGTGTGAAATGTATTTGCCAATCAGGAGCATCCAGTAAGTGGTGTGATTTTTCCCGTAGAATTCACGGCACAGAGAGATACACTCGTCATAACGATGTAAACATATAAGATTGGAACCATACCACATAATCGTCCACAGATTATTAGGATCGAGCTTAAGCGAAAGTTCAGAATGTTCCATAGCTTCTTCAGTACGTCCCTTTATTATCAGCAGGTGCGAATATACCCCATGTGCTTCAGCATGGTTGGGATTTATTTCAAGAACCTTTTTATAAGCTGTTTCAGCGGCTTCCCAGTTCCATTTTACAAGAAAATAATTACTTGCCAGAATATAATGCAATTCAGCCAGATGGAAGTCCAGTTCAAGAACCTTTTCGATGGCTTCTGTTATTTTGGGACCTGCTTCGTCGGGCGGTGCGAAACCCATTTGCTGGCGAATTAGCCAGACTTGAGCAATACCTGCATATGCAAGTGGAAATGCAGGATCTCTTTCTTTTGCCCGCTCAAAGTATTCCATTGCAGTATTCATGCTAAGATCATCCGGACTGACATTATTAATATAAAATTTGCCCTTAAGATATTCATCATAGGCTGTCAGGTTCATTGTCGGAATTTTCTCAATAAGTTGTTTCTCATCAGGTGTAACAATAGCCTTTAGTTCTTTTGCTACTGATTCCGCTATCTTGTTCTGGATGTTGAAGATATCTTCCACCTCTGTAATCTTTTGCTGAAAAGATTCTCCCCAGAGATGAGTTTCCCTGGCAGCCATGATGAGCTGGGTACGTAAGCGAAAGTTGCTGCCATATTTCTGACCGCTGCCTTCAACGATATATTTTACACCCAGCTCCTGAGCAATCTCCGGTATGGGCTTCTTCTGATCCCTGTACTGCTCAACTGAGGTTCGCGAGATTACCCTCAGGTCCTTTATCTTCTGAAGATTATTCAATATCTCCTCCATCACCCCGTTAATGAAATATGTATTCTCCTGGTCAGGACTGTCGTTGATAAAGGGAAGAACCGCAATGGACTTTTCTTCCTGTCTCATAAGAAGTGTTCCGTTCCTGAAAGCTTCTTTCAGATCATCATCCCTTCCCTCTTCTTTCGAAAGAAGCATTTTAACCACTAGGGATAAGCGGGTACAGTGTTGTTCAAGCGGAGGTGTCTTTGCATCGAGCCAGTGAACACTGCTCAGGTAATAATCAAGTTGTTTTGACATAGGCACATCCTCGAGCCGCAGATTGATGACCTGGAGTCCGAAATGCACCGCCCGGTCCACTTCCCTTATGACCTGTTTGGAATTGTTCGAGTTTGATGTATAGACCAGAATAAACAGTTTCGATGATTTTATTCCATCGATGATGGCCTCTGCAAAATCAAGCCCCGGAGTAATATTCCGCGGTGCTATCCAGCAGCTCAGCTGGTTCTGTTCAAGAATGGAACAGACAGTTTCACCAGCAGACTTGTCAATGCTGGAGTAGCTTATAAAAACATCGTGTGCCATATAAAAATTTGTTAAACAACGGATTATCCAGATCCCAGTTATATGTTAAAGGTAAGAAATTGATGTATGTGAGTCAAGATAATTTAGACGGAAGACCGGAGACCGGAGAAAGAAGACAGCATTAAACAGGGTTGTTGCTGGTTCTTATAGCTGATAACTGACAGCTGGTTGAGGGTTGCTGGTTAGGTGAAAAGCAAATGGAATATGGGCTAAACAATACCAGATCCTGGAATTGAGGTAAAAATTACTTCAATACTTTCATGACTGATTGTATAATTTTCTTTTTTCCCATCCGTCAGTCAATTTCTTCAGCCAGAATGAACGGTTTATCATTTAAATGTATTTTACACTATTAATGTCCATATGTAATTTATAATTTACATAAATGCAAATCATTCTTCTTTGATGAGCGCCCCATCATGAGGATTAAAACAATCTGCTTAATGGGGTAGACCCATCTTCCGTGCAATCTCCCGAAAACGGGGTTCATAGCGAATAATATCAAAAATTGGCGCCCCCAGATAAGGCAGGTTTGTTTCACGTATTTCGTAGGCTTTTTCCAGACATTCCAGAGCTGGTTCTACATTACCAGCTAATATATATATAAATGCCAGCAGAAAGGGATTGATATAGGTCAAATCCGCTGAGATTTTCATGGCTTCCGCAGCTTTGTTCAATGCAACGGCATATCCCGATTCGTTAAAGTCCTGGTCACTAAAATAGCTTCCAGATCCAGTAAATTGCCAATCATTTTTAATTACCTCCCAGGCTTCATCATATCTTCCGGTCATATGCAGGGCCCACTCGAGTGCTGTAAGAGCTACCGGAGCTGTTGGTTCCATCCTCAATGCTTTTTCAGCAGCCTTTACTGCTTCTTCAAACCGACGTACAAATAATAAATCAACACTATAAAGACTAATTATAAGAGGGTTATATGGATCCAGTTTCAGGGCTGTCTCAATCTCCGTCATTGCCTCTTCAGTCCTCCCCAATATGTTCAGGAGATGAGAGTAGTATGCATGTGCTTCCGCATGGTTGGGATTGATCTCCAGTGCTTTTTTAAATGCTGATTCACCACCTTCCCAGTCCCACGACATCCATGTGTTCCCACATGCCTGTGTATATATTACTTCTGCATTTGTGCTGTCAAGCTCAATAGCCTTAGTTAATGCTTCAATGCCTTTAGGACCTGCTTCCTCAGGGGAAATAAGACCCATCTGCATTAACCCACCCCATATAAAACAAATACCGGCATAAGCAGGCGCATATTCGGGATCCTTTTCTATTGCAAGGTCAAAATATTTTTTTGCGGTTTCAAGGTCATTCCGGGTCAGTTTTCTCCAGTAAAACATACCGCGAAGGTAAGCATCGTAAGCCTCAGTATTTTTGGTGGGTTTCTTCTCAATGAGCTCCAACTCCTGCGGTGACAAAACAGTTTTCAACTCCCTGGCCACAGATTGTGCCACTTCACTCTGAATATTAAATATGCGCGACAGATCACTCAGATCTCCATTATAAATCTCCGACCACAAGTGGGCATCGGTTCCGGCATCAATCAGCTGTACGGCAATACGCACCATATTACCTGCCCTACGCACACTGCCTTCAATTATGTTTGCTACTCCCAATTCCCGGGCAATCTCCTTTATCGATTTTTCAGAATTCTTGTAACGCATGGAAGAAGTCCGGGAAATTACCTTCAGATCGCCGATCTTGAAGAGTCGGTCAAGGATCTCCTCCATCATCCCGTCGCTGAAATACTCCTGTTCGGGATCATTGCTCATGTTCTTGAAAGGCATGACGGCAATGGATTTTTTATCCTGTCCCATATGTAGTGTCCCATCCCGTATGGCCTTTTCAAGGTCATCATCACTCAACTTCTCTTTAGAAAGCAGCATTTTAACCACTAAGGATAAGCGGGTACAGTGTTGTTCAAGCGGAGGGGCCTTTGCATCGAGCCAGTGAACACTGCTCAGGTAATAATCAAGTTGTTTTGACATCGGAACATCCTCGAGCCTGAGGTTGATGACCTGGAGCCCGAAATGCACCGCCCGGTCCACTTCCCTAATGACCTGTTTAGAGTTGTTCGAGCTGGATGTATAAACCAGGATAAATAACTTGGAAGACTTTATTCCATCGATGATGGCTTCTGCAAAATCAAGTCCCGGGGTGATATCCCGCGGCGCTATCCAGCAGCTTATACCATTTTGCTCAAGTATCGAACAGACAGTTTCACCAGCAGTCGAGTCGATGCTGGAGTAGCTTATAAAAACATCTTTTGCCATAATTTCAGGGATTCTCAGGGATAATTATTATAAAGTTAGGAAACTGGCAAATACGGGACAAATAAAAAGCTCGAAGAGAAAAAAGGGAAATGGGACAGAAAATCCTTTATTGTCATTTGTACCGGGAATAAAAGGATGAGATGAGAGGCCAGTAGTCTGAAAATCCCTGCTTTCTGTGTTTTCCCGGTACAAACCATAATATAAACTGAATTCATCAGTTTTAAAGGAATAATCTATATCCCTTTCGCACATGAAATACGCTTTTATAATTCTGTTATCAGCGCTGCTGACATTTTCCCTTGCTGCCCAGGAACAGCGTTCAAGGGTTAAAAGAGAAACGGGAAACGAACAGCCTGCAGAAGCCAGGGAAAGAAAAGTAATTGTTCTTGAGCTGTCCCGGAAGCGCCTGGATCTTTTTGAAAGGGGAGATAAGGAAAGGCTTTCTGTTTTGAGATCAGCCAGTGGAGAAATACCCCCTGAAGTCAGATGGATATCAGATGATCCGGCGATTGCAAGGATTGATGAGAATGGTTACGTAGAGCCAGCAGGCCCGGGAAGCACAACAGTATGGGCACAGGCTGCAGATGGCAGGAGAACAGGGAAATGCATTGTCACTGTTACGAAACCATTAAAATGGGGAAGTGTTTCCGGGAAGGACCGGCTGGTAGTGCAGGAACCATGGGTATACTTTTCAAACAAAGCCGATAATGGCAAACTCTATAAGGTGCTTATCAACGGGAGCTCTCTGATGAAATTATCGGATGATATTCCTGCCAACCTCAACGTTACCGGTCAGTGGATGTACTATTACAATTTGAATGAGGACACGCAGAAAGGAGTTTACAGGATGTCAGTTGAGGGAAAAATGCGAACCTGTCTTATTGACAATGATTTTGTTTCATATCTCAGGGTAAACAGGGATGGATGGATGTTTTACCTTAACGGGGACAATGAAGTTTATGCCTTAAGAACCCATAAGCCCAATGAACCCAGAAGGAAGATGTTTGATGAGAGACCGGTTTATTCCATGGCTGTGAATGATTACTACATTGTTTATAACCGTCACTGGGAGGACAGTCCTCAGCCCCAGGGCGGTGGCGGACTGTTCCTTTATGATATGAAAGAAAATAACAGGGAGGAATATGTTTCGGTAAACAGGAATACCTATGGTCTTGTGTTCGGGGATGACGAGAAAACCATCTATTTCGGAACGACTGATCATGATGTAAATCTGCCGTTTAAATTTGATCTTTTTTCATCTTCTGACAAAGCTCCCCAGGGCTGGTTCAGTTTCGATCTGTCAGTCATGTCTGCTCAGGAAAAGGCAGCTGAAATGATCCTGACTAAGGATATGTCAAATGAACAAAGAATGCAAAGAAAACTATCGCAGAAACTTAGTAAAACAGCTAAATTCCAATCACTGAACAAGGATGACCGGATTGTACTGGCGGTTGATGAATGGATCTATTATTCAAGGAATGGAAATATACGCCGGATCCGGGAAAACAGTCAGCAGGATCAGGCCGTATCAGGAGTAATAACAGGATCTGATTCATTCCCGGGACTTTATGCAGGGAGCAATTACCTCTTTTACTGGACGAAAGACAACAAACTCATCAGAACACTTCCTGACGGAAGGAACTCTTTTGAAATAAAAGTAATGCCGCAGCCTCAGTAATAGGGGCTGGTTTTGAATTTGTCAGCAGAGATAAGGTAAATACATATGTCGATTATATAAGACCTTCATTGCACAACTTCGCCCTTCGACCAGCGTTACCTGTCTGGACCAGCAAAGCCCCGGCTGACCAGGATTAATTTGTTGGCGAAAGCTGTTTTATGTCTTTTTTATATTGGCCCGGGAATCGGTAGCTTCATTTTCTCACATATGGCTATAAACCTCGGATTTTCATATAATGCATCAAAATATCGTGCAGGGGAGGCTATATACATCATTTTCGGGTCGTGCATCTCAAATCCCTTTTCAATCCAGTCCATTGCTTTATCGAGTTGATCCGCGTAAATGTATCTCAATGCTATATCATGAGGTGACTCGTAATTATTTTCCAAAAATTTCTCAAGGTGTTTTAGTACTTCCACATTTGCTATGGTAAAACCTTGGTTACTAAAAGTCCTTTCAATTTCTATAATATTCTCTTCTTTAATATTATAGTAAGGAAGAACATGCTTTACTGCATTGATTGCTTTGTTGTACTTTTTCAATCTGAAAGCTGTAACTTCAATCATATAATAAGCGGATATATTCAAAGGATTATCGGCTACAATTTCCTCCATCACAGGTAAGGCTGTTTTGTACTCACCAGCTTGCGCCAAAGTTCCTGCATAAAGAAACTTGGAGTTAGGGTTTGCCGGGTCAAGGCTGATTGCCAGCCTTGCCTGTGCCATTCCTTCATCTTTCCTGTGCAGGATCAATAATAGCTGTGCATATACTAATCTCGATTGAGCGTCATTGGGATTTAATGCCAGGGCTTTCAGGAACTCTTTTTCACTTTTCTCCCAGTCCCATTCCACCCACTGAGCGACGAGGCCGCTGAGATAATGAATTCCAGAAATATCCTGATCCAAATCCATCGCTTTATTAAGGTATTCGAAAATTTTCGGACCTGCCACTGAAGGGGATTCATAACCCCCAAGCTGTATCCACATCCAAACATCTGCCAGACCCGCATACAGAGGAGCCCAGCCAGAATTTTTCCCGATTGCGTTGTTAAGATATTCCAGGGCTTGATTCAAAGCTTCCCGGGTTCCTCCTTCAAATAAGTAAGAGCGGGCTTTCAGATATTCTTCATAGACAGCAAGGTCTATTGAGGGCATTTTCTCTATCAATTCTTTTTCCCTTGGGGATATTACAGCTTTCAATTCCCTGGCCACAGATTGTGCTATTTCACTTTGTATAAGAAATATGCGCGACAGGTCACTCAGGTCCCCGTTGTAAATATCTGACCATAAGTGAGCATCTGTTCCGGCATCAATCAGCTGAACTGCAATGCGCACGTTATTCCCTATTCTGCGCACACTACCTTCAATTATGTTTGCTACTCTCAATTCCCGGGCAATCTCCTTCATGGATTTGTCGGTATTCTTATAATGCATTGAAGAAGTTCGTGAGATCACCTTCAGATCGCCGATCTTGAAGAGGCGGTCAAGGATCTCTTCCATCATACCGTCGCTGAAATACTCCTGTTCGGGATCGTTGCTCATGTTCTTAAAGGGCAGCACGGCAATTGATTTTTTATCCTGTCCAACCTGCAATATTCCATCCCTTATGGCTTTTTCAAGATCTTCCTCTCTGGCCCTATCTTTTCTGAGGAGGATTTTTACTACTCCCGATAATTTATTAATGTGCTCTTCCAACAGAGGGGTCTTTGCATCGAGCCAGTGAACACTGCTAAGGTAATAATCAAGTTGTTTTGACATCGGTATATCCTCGAGCCGGAGGTTGATGACCGGGAGTCCGAAATGCACTGCCCGGTCCACTTCCCTGATGACCTGTTTGGAATTGTTCGAGCTTGCTGTATATATCAGGATAAAAAGCTTCGATGATTTTATTCCATCGATAATGGCTTCAGCAAAATCAAGTCCCGGGGTGATATCCCGCGGTGCCATCCAGCAGCTTATGCCATTTTGCTCAAGTATGGAACAGACAGTTTCACCGGCGGTCGTATCGACGCTCGAGTAGCTTATGAAAACATCATGTGCCATATAAAAATTTGTTAAGCAACGGATTATCTTATTCCCAGTTATATGTTAAAGGTAAGAAACAGATGTATGTGAATCAAGAATATTTTGATTTTAGGTTCGTTGCATGTAACGAACCCACAATGCCATCTGTATCTATATGTTTATTGGTAAAAATTGATTTGAAATAGGTTTCTTTGCATATTATTTCAGATCAGGATGCGAAGTCATACCAGTAAAGCAGATTCAGTAAAAGGTCAGAAATCAGGTTTATTCAGTGTGATTGGGCCTTACAGAGGATTTGTTATTCTGCTTATCCTGCTGGCACTTGGAGGCAGCGCAATTAATCTTATTATACCAAGGATCATTGCAGTGGCCATTGATGATTTCTCCGCCAACAGTTTCAATGCCGGACAAATTATCGTTCAATTCCTTCTCGCTGCATCCGGGATTTTTGTTTTCACCTTTCTCCAGGGCGTAGTACAAACCATCACAGCTGAAAGAGTCGCCCTGGATATGCGCAACAGGCTGGCAAATAAACTGTCCCATCAGAGTTTTTCCTATATTCTGAAAGCTAATCCGGCAAAGCTTCTTACCAACATGACTTCCGACATGGACTCGGTGAAGATGTTTGTATCCCAGGCATTTGTTACTATCATTTCCTCTCTGTTCGTCATTGCAGGAGCATCAGTCCTCTTGATAATGATTAACTTAAAGCTTGCACTTGCTGTTCTTTTAATGGTTCCAGTCATTGCTACCGCCTTTTATATAGTTTTCCGAAAAGTGCGGGTGCTGTTCCGTAAAAGCAGGGAGGTTATTGATGCTCTCAACAGGGTGATAAACGAGAGTATTCTTGGTTCAGCGATAATAAGGGTTCTAAACTCACAGCAGCCTGAAAATCAAAAATTCCTCGAAAAGAACATAGAATCAAGGGAACTGGGCCTTAGTATTGTAAGACTCTTTTCAGTCCTTGTTCCGGTAATAATGTTTGTCTCAAACCTGGCAGTTGTAACTATACTAGCCCTGGGCGGCCGTTTTGTTGTTCTCGGTACCCTTTCACTGGGTAATTTTGCCGCTTTCAACAGCTATCTTGTAATGCTCATCTTCCCGGTAATGATGATCGGATTTATGAGTAATATAATTGCTTCAGCAACAGCTTCATACGGAAGAATAAGAAAGGTTTTGGATGAACCGCCGCCCCAGGAGTCAGGAACAATCTCATCGGATATAAAAGGTGAGATTGTGCTGAAGAACGTATCATTAAGCTATGACGAAAAACCCATACTGAAAAATGTTTCATTTTCTGTCAAAGCCGGCAGCAAATGTGCAATTATAGGTCCTACCGCTGCAGGTAAAAGTCAGTTGCTCTACCTTCTTACTAACCTTATATCTCCTGATTCCGGAATTATAGAATTTGATGGGATTTCTATAGAAAAATATTCAAGGGAAGTATTTCATAAACAGATTGGCTTTGTATTTCAGGACAGTATAATTTTCAACCTCAGCCTCAGGGAAAATATCGCATTTAATGACTCTGTAACTGAAGAATCTCTGAAAAAAGCGATCGAAACAGCTGAGCTGGAAGATTTTATTGAATCACTTCCCGGGAAGCTAGAAACAATGGTCACGGAAAGAGGAACAAGTTTGTCGGGAGGACAAAAGCAAAGGATCATGCTCGCCAGGGCCCTGGCCATGAATCCGGCAATATTGCTGCTCGATGATTTCACCTCAAGGGTCGACAGAAAAACAGAAGACAGGATACTATGCAATATCCAGGCAAACTACCCCAACCTTACACTACTGTCGGTAACCCAGAAAATAGCGCCTGTAAAACATTATGATAAGATAATACTTCTTATGGAAGGAGAGATAATAGCCTCCGGGAAGCATAAGGACCTGCTGGAAAGTTCACCTGAATATATACAGATCTACAGTTCACAAAAAAGCACTCACCATTATGAATTATGATCTGAGCCAGGTAACGGATAAAATGTCAGGGAAGCTCCCTGTGCTGGCATCGCTCAGGAAGCTTATCACAATTATTAGCGGAGAACGCCGCAACCTGATCATTGCATTCTCAGCCATTTTCCTGAATGCAGGACTTAGCCTTGCAGGCCCTTATATAGTTGGCTATACAATCGATAATCAAGTTCAGGCGAAAGATTTTCATGGTGTGCTTCTTTTTTCCGGGATACTCCTTACAATGTATGTTATGGCATTTGCCGTAAATTATGCACAGATGCGTATGATGGGAGGCATTGGTCAGCGTATGCTTTTCAGCCTTCGAAATTCGGTTTTCAATAAGCTGCAGGAACTTCCTCTCGATTTTTTCAATCAGAATAAGGCAGGGGACCTGATATCGCGCATAAACAATGATACCGATAAGGTTAACCAGTTCTTTTCCCAGTCGCTTATGCAGTTCATAGGAAGCCTCATAACCATGACAGGTGCAGGGATACTTCTCCTGGTGATAAGCCTGCCCCTGGGAGTGGCAGCTCTTTCCCCTGCAATATTGCTATGGATATTTACCAAAAGTGTTTCTCCATGGATAAGAAGGAAGAATGAAGCAAGTCTCATAAGTCTTGGTAATCTGTCTGCCGAAATACAGGAGAGCCTCGCAAATTTCAGGGTGGTTGTTGCCTTTAACAGGCGCGATTATTTCCGTAAAAGATTCGAAGAGGTTAACAATGAGAATTATGACAGATCAGTCAGGGCAGGTATTGCCAATATTATTCTGACACCTGTCTATACCTTTGCATCCAATCTTGGTCAGCTCATAGTGCTTTCCCTGGGTATCTGGCTTATTATCAAGGGCTATTTTTCGGTAGGACTATTGATAAGCTTCATTGCCTACATAGCCAACTTTTATAATCCACTGAGGCAGATGGCCGCCCTGTGGGCTAACTTTCAGCTGGCGCTTGCAGCCTGGGACAGGATCTCTCATCTGCTCTCATTTGAAAATAACCTTAAGGTCATTGATGACAGGAGTAATAACAAAAACAAATCCTACCTTCATTTCAGAGATGTCTCCTTCAGTTATCCCAACGGGAAGGAGGTATTGCACAAAGTCAGCTTTGACCTTCAGAGAGGAAGGACATATGCTTTTGTCGGTCCCACCGGTGGTGGAAAAACGACCACGGCTTCTCTCATTGCAAGGCTTTACGATGCTAAAAAGGGAACGATCTTGCTTGATGGCAGGGATATAAGGTCGTACACTCCCTGTGAGAGAGCTGTGAAGATTGGCTTTATTCTGCAGGAACCTGTGCTGTTTTCAGGTACGGTACGCGATAATATTATGTACGGCAATCCTGAATGTGCAGGATTCTCCAACGATCAGCTTAAAGAGGCCCTTGAGGATGTTCAACTTGCCGGTTTGCTCAGGCGTTTTGATAAAGGGCTGGAGACGCAGATCCAGTCGGGTGGCGATGGAATAAGCCTCGGACAGAAACAGCTTATTGCTTTTATGAGAGCCATATTGCGAAAGCCGGAGCTTCTCATTCTTGATGAGGCTACTGCAAATATTGACACGGTAACCGAACAGCAGCTTGAAGCAATAATGGACAGATTGCCGGAAACGACTACCAAGGTTATAATTGCCCATCGCCTTAATACAATCGAGAACGCCGATGAGATCTTTTTTGTCAACTCAGGGGAGATTATCGCGGCAGGATCATTCGATGAAGCTCTCGACCTCCTAATGCACGGAAAGATGGAGAGCTGATAAATTCCTGAGCCCCGGATCACCTCGGATCCACAACCAGACCCATAAAAACGATCGTACCGGTGGTTGTCTCCCTGATGAAATAAAGGAACGGACGGTTGACATTCACGACAGTAACGGAAGGCATCGATGTGAACTCAAATTCCACCACCGTGGCAGCAGCAGCCTCAGTGCCTTCCTCATCATTTTTTATAAACGTCTGGTGTAGTACGCGTGATATAAAAATGTCCTGGTCGGTAATATTACTGAAGTCGGCGGCACCGGGGCTGAAGGCAATACCCATACCCATGGCAGCAAGATCATCCTTAAGTTCACGCTTGTATTCATATTCAAACTTTGGAAGACTCAGCTGAACTTCTGAGGCTCCCATTGAGAGGTCCTGCATCCACCTGTCCCAGTCAGAGGGATTGAGAGTTGCAGCTGCTTCGGAGGGAGTAACATTTTCATCTGGAAGCATAACAACCATTGAATAATTACCCTGCCCGAAAGGAAGCTCTGCAAGAGTTGCATTTCCCGTATGGGTAACAGCAAAATTCTCCTCCTGGTACATCATCGGAACATCCACCGGAGAATCGGGCGTGACATAGAAGGGCATGTCGCTGGTATCATCCTTGTCAAACTGGTGCCTCCACTTGCCGTCGAAATAAATAGCATTGATAAGAAGCATGGCGAGATCGGGACTTAGGTAATCCAGCATGTCCTGAATCCTGTCGTGAGTCTTTTCCTCGATCCAGCCGTTGACGATATCCACCGCAGCGGGATCTGAAGCATCAATATTTCTTGCCTCGGCAAGGTACCATTTCTTAAGAGCATCCACATATGGCTGCTTTACAACAAGCCGCTTCTCAAGCCACACTGAGTTGGCGATTTCCATGGTGACCCTGGGATCGACCGGGATCATATCTTCCATCAGCTTCAGATAGGTCTCATTTATTTCCTGAAGAGTCTTTTCATCATACTGCAGCGTATGCCTGACTGCATCAAAGGTCTCCCCCGCAGCGCCGTTGAGAACCATCGAAAGAGCACTGGTGATGCTGAAAGGAGATATCATCATATTGCCGGTGCCCTTAGTCTCACCGGCAACAATGGGCGTGAAAATTTCAAAGGCAAATTTATTCGCCTGATCAACTATTGTCTTTTGCGCGACACTAAGATCTATCTTAACAGGATCACCCGGAACAGGATCACCCTTGTCTTTCTCACAGGAGACGACCATTACTGATATCCCAGCAATAGCAGAAAGTGCAAGAACCGTATACAATTTTTTCATGACCTTGGCTGTGATTGGGTTACAGTAGATTGTCGCAAAAATCATACCGTTAATGAATTCTTTTGCAAAACCCTTCTCCTGTATTCACTGCAAAACTGGTGGAGATAAGGATGTCTTTAAGAAAGCTGCGGATTTGCCCCGGCAGCCTGACAAGTCTATCATTCCGAAGCCGCTGATAAATAACATTTCTGTCCAAACCATTGACCCGAAGTACTTTTTTTACGAAATTAGTTTTCTGGTGCAAACAGGGAAAAACCATGATCCGGGGGATAGACTTTAAAAAATATGTTCTGATCCTTTTTGCTATGCTCTTATCCGAAGGCCATAACCAGGGACAGGTGTTTAGTGATACTTCGGCTATCTCAAAAACCACATCTGAAGCTTACTTGATTGCGCGTAGAAATCCTGATGCGGCAATCAGAATATCTCACAAGGCAATGATTGCCTCGAAGGATCTTAATTTCACCAAAGGGATTGCGGATGCTTACCTGGCACTCGGGATGGCTTACCTGGCAAAATACAATCCTGGCGACAGTGCCTCCTACTACAACTTCAGGGCCCTCGGACTTTATGAGGCAGCCGGCGATTTCAGGGGGATGGCCCGTGCATATTACGGCCTCTCATATGTCTTCAGTTTCAGAGATGACCTTGAATCTTCAGGCAAATACAGCAAACTTGCCCTTGAATACTTTGAGAAGGCCGGAGATCACCGGGGAATGGTCAACAGTCTGAACGTTCTGGCCTACATTGCCAGACAGAAACAGGAACTTGAAGAAGCCAAAGGATACATCGAAAGAGCCATCAGCACTGCCAGGGAGGTAAGCGACACTCTTCCGCTGGCTGACGCAACAAATAACCTGGGTAATATCTACAAGGATATGGCTCTTTTCAGTCAGGCAATCGATGTTTATTTTGAAGCCCTTCGGTTATGGGAACTCAAGGGAGACAGTGCCGGAATCTCAGTTGCTTATGGTAGTATCGGGCTCGCTTACTTCTATCAGAAGAATTACAGCAAGGCGCTCGAATACAGCCTGAAGCACCTGAACCTTTCTGAAAAGCGCAGCGACCTTTGGGAGATGGCTAAAATGTGCAATAATATTGCCCAGATATATAATTCAAGAAGTATACATGACAGTGCACTTATCTACCTCCGCAGAAGCCTGTCGCTTCACAGACAGACTAACCTTGCCTCGGGAGAAGCAGATGCCTGTCATAATATAGCTTCTACACTGCTTTATCTTTCACAGCCCGATTCAGCCCTGTGGTACATGAACAAGGCAATGTCGATTGCATCAGAAGCTGGAAAATCTGCACCGCCTGAATATTATCTGGTACTCGGCAACATCTGGCAATCGCTCGGGAACTACGACAAAGCCCTCTCAAACAGCCTTAAGGCTTACCGTCTGGGAAGGGAAAAGGATCTTCCACTCATCGTATCCGATGCTTCTCTCCTTCTGAGCGATATCTCAGTTAAAAGGGGCAGGGAAGATCTTGCTTACAGGTACCTCAGGGAGCACATGCAGCTGAGCGATTCAATAAGCAACGACCAATTCCTGAAACAGATAACAAGGATGGAGATCCAGTATGACTTCGACAAGAAACAGGAGGCTGCAGAATATGCCCGCTTACAGGAAAGGTTTCTCTCAGAGAACAAGATTAAACAACAAAGGACCATCCTTTCAGGTCTTGCAGTTCTTCTTTTCGCTGTAATACTTTTATTTTTCCTGTACCTGAGGCATACGCGACTTAAAGCAGAATTTTCACGGATCGACCTCGAGCAAAGATTGCTGAGAGCCCAGATGAACCCGCACTTCATTTTTAATTCACTCTGTGCAATACAGGACCTTATTCTTAAGGACAAGCCGAATAAGGCAAATGCCTTCCTTACAAAGATTGCAAGACTGATGCGAAACATCCTCGAAAATTCGCATGAAGAATATGTTTCGCTCGAAAAAGAGATAGAAACGCTTAAACTTTATATGGATGTTCAGCAGCTGAGGTTCGACAACGGCTTTGAATATGACATCCAGATTGACAAGTCGATTGATCCGGAGAACATTTCCGTTCCGCCCATGCTTGCTCAGCCCTGCGTGGAGAACTCAATTGAACACGGCCTTATTCCCCGGAAGGACGAAGGCCGGATAAGTGTCAGCTACTCACTGCGCGACAATCTCATGATGCTCGAGGTTACCGACAACGGTATAGGCCGTGTGAAGGCTGCAGAAATAAAATCCCCTGTCAGGAAACAGTCTGTCTCAACCTTACTCACACAAAAACGCCTCGAACACTTCAGGAAGTTTCTCAGGGAAAAAGATATCAGTTACGAGATCATCGACCTTTACGAAGAGGGAAATGCCTCAGGTACAAGAGTGGTAATGATGCTCCCGTACAGAAGAATTTATGCTTAACACCCTGTCTGTAATGAAAGCAGTAATAATTGATGATGAACCGGCAATAGGGAATACAATTTCCTCCATTCTTAAAAAGAACTTCAGCGATATCATTGTTATCGCAACGGCAGGCTCAGTTGCAGAAGGACTTACAGCCATAATGCTGCACAAACCGGAAATAGTTTTTCTCGACGTTGAGCTTCCCGATGGTTCGGGCTTTGATATATTAAAGCAGTTATCGTCAGTAACATTCAGGATAATATTCATCACAGGTCACCGTGAATATGCTCTTGATGCAATCAAGGTAAGCGCCCTCGACTACATATTGAAACCTATTGATAATGATGAGTTTATTGCAGCTATAAATAAAGCCCGCGAACTGATCGATCACGAGGAAGAGCAGCTTAAACTGAGTGCTTTAAAGGAGAACATAAGAGAAAGGAAAGTACTCAAACGCATTATTCTTCGTACATCGGATGCACTCCAGCTGATTTCGGTCGCCGATATCATCAGGGCAGAAGCTGAAAGTAATTATACTCATTTCTATCTTAGAGGAGGAAAGCACATTATGGTATCACGTACTATCAAGGAATATGATGCCATGCTAAGCGGATCGGGACTGATACGGGTTCATCAGTCGCACCTCGTCAATATTGATTTCATCGATAAATTCCTTAAGCGTGATGGAGGTCACCTTAAGCTTAAAGACGGATCAGTTGTCCAGGTATCGCCAAACCTGAAACAAAAAGTCCTCAAGGCAATCAACGATCATCTCTACGACTGAGTTCAACTGATCAGATTCCGGCTTGTCAGCAACACATAGTCTCCCGGCATTGATGAGGAGCAACTTAACCTTTTTACCCCTCAGCACCAGGAAGACCTTATGTAAAGAACCCCTCGATACTAAACAGAAGACCCTCCCTGCTAATTTGCTATTGATTCATGATGGTTACGGAATGTAACTTTGGATCAAAACAGGGAAGCAATGAAATATACAATTATTTCCGTGGCATTAATCGCCCTGGTGTTCTGTTTTACGACCGAGGCCAATTCCCAGGTTACAAATCCTGCAAAAAAGGTCAAAGAAAAAGGAGTTGACAGAACCAACAGTGGAATCGACAGGACTATAGACAAAGGCTATGACAAGCTTGAAGAAGGCGTAGGCAATCTTTTCAGGAAAAAGGATAAACAGGAAAATGATCCGGAAACTACAGATGAGTCTGCTGAAAAAGGACAACCGGTTGAAGCAGGAGCCCAGGACAAAGGTAAATCGGGTCCTGCTCTCAGCTGGTCAAAATACGACTTCGTGCCCGGTGACGAAGTGATCTTTGAGGATATCCTTGCGGGAGAAGAGAACGGTGAATTCCCTTCCAGATGGGACCTGTGGAGGGGGAATGTTGAAATTGCAGAACTGGATGGTGAAAAGGTAATTATGATGAGAGACGGAAGTCCGGGAATCATCCCATATTTTAAAGACCCTTCCGGAGACCATCTGCCAGATATCTTCACGATCGAATTTGATCTTCTTTACAAAGGAGAGTATCCTTTTGAGATAAACCTGTTTGACAGAAAGAATCAGGAGAATACAAGCCCTACAGGTTATACTGAAGTAACCGTTTCAGGGAATCAGATGAGGATGGGGACAGCTTCCAGCGAATATCCCGACAATGCAAAGGATCCTGATGTCTGGAGACATATTTCAATTGCTTACACCGAAGGCAAGCTAAAGGCATATCTTGATGATACCCGCCTGATAAATATACCGCGCCTTGACTTCAATCCTGCAGGAATAACCCTTCATGCCTACCACGCTTCGGATGAGAACCACTGCTATGTTAAGAATGTACGTATTGCCAAGGGTGGCGTGAAATACTACGACCGTTTCATGCAGGACGGTAAGATCATTGCCAACGGTATCCGCTTTGATGTGAACAAGGCAACGCTGAAGCCGGAATCAATGGGTATCATCAATGAAATTTTCACTCTCATGAAGGAGCATCCGGAGATCAGTTTCAGTGTCGAAGGTCATACCGACAGCGACGGTGACGAGGTTTCTAACCAAAGCCTCTCCGAGCAGCGGGCTGCCACGGTGGTGAACACTCTTAGGGAAATGGGCATCGATGCCGGACGAATGACTTCAAAGGGATGGGGCGAAAGCAAGCCTCTTGACTCAAACACAACAACCGAAGGAAAAGCCAACAACCGCAGGGTTGAGTTCGTCAGATCCTGAAAAAAATAAAATCATGTTTCCATCACATAAACAGCACCCCTTCCCTTGAGCTTTCCCTGTATCCGGGAGTCCTTCCGGATGGAAACAGATGCATTTAAGGCATCAAATTGCTTCTAACAGGCTCACCTAAAAAATGTGGAAAAAAACATGAGTTCCGGGGAGTAAAATCCCCGGATTTTTATGCATTTTTCAAACATTTGTTTTAGTTTAGTAACAAAACTCTCCTGTTGAAGATTCTGGTATTATACAACATTGATCCTCTGTGGGATAGACAAGAAATATCCGAGGCCCGAGAATCCAACGCCATCCTGATTCAAGCGCTTATTGATGAAGGACTGGAAACTTGCCGTGAAGAACTGACCAATCCGGATCTTGAAAAGATCCTGGACAGGTACAATCCTGACGAGACAATCGTTTTTAACCTTTGTGAAAACCTTCCCGGCAACGGACACAGTGAAAAAAGGGTTGCTGAAATAATTGAAAATAACGGTTTCACTTATACGGGCAATGTACCTGAAGTTATCGAACTAAGCTACGATAAACAGAAGACCAAGGAGAAACTTGTTTCGCTGGGGATACGGGTTCCCTATGGGGCAGTACTTAGTCCCGAAGCAGCAGACGAATGGAAAATCTTTCCCGCAATTGTCAAACCTTCACGGGAACATTGCAGTCTAACACTGACGGAAAAATCGGTTGTATTCGACAGGGCTTCACTCAAAGAACAGATCCGCTTTGTAAACTCTGAACTGAATCAGCCGGCTATTGTAGAGGACTTCATTGATGGCCGGGAATTCCATATATCGGTTTGGAACAACGATCCTCCCGAAATGCTTCCACCGGTCGAAATGGATTTTTCGGCTTTCGCTGAAGCCCGTAAAAGGCTTTGCACCTACGATTCCAAATTCATTCCGGGATCCGAGCACTATGAAAAGATCGAAAGCCTCATTCCTGCCCCCCTCAGCAAAGAGCTTCTCAAAACGCTTGAAAAGAAAGCCCTCGCTGCATGGCATGGATTCGGATGTCTCGATTATGCCCGCATGGATTTCCGCCTTCGTGACGACGAATTTTTCCTGCTTGATATTAACCCCAACAATGATATAAGCTTCGATACCAGCTTTGCGATCTCTGCTGAAATGAGGAACTATCCCTATAGCCGGCTGGTAAAGCGTATTGTCATGATGGCTGCCGTGCGTCATCCCATTTTCGGGGAAAAAATAGCAAAAGCCTCTTAACTCAGGATAGGTCCAGCATCAGTTATGCCGTAAATAGTGCAGGCTTAAGTACTAACTGAAGCCATTCATTCCTGAAAAAAATTCACTATTCAGAAGAAAGAAACAGAAGCTGATCTTAGCGGTCAATCGCTCCCCATTTCTTCAGAAGGTATTCCGACATTGTTATGTCATAGTTGCTGTAACGTGCCGCAAATCCCTGTGAGTCTGATGACTTTTTATAATAAAGGCTCCTTACGGCCTCGACGATTCCGGGGTCCTTTGCATCAACGGCATCAATGCTGTTCAGGGCAAAATTTCTGTCTTTCATCCCATAGGTAACTGTATCCTTCAGTACTGTTGTATATGCCTTTATGGCTGCTTCCTTTTCGCCCAGCCCATACAGGGCTTCAGCTGCCAGCGTTGCAACTGATCCCGACCTGTCGGTTGATGCAGTCTTAAGTTCAGGGATGGCAGCTCTGGCACCCTCCTTCAGGATCAGCAGCCCCGTTACTCCCCAGTAGCGGATGGCGCTGTTGGCATGCTTCAGAAATCCAGCAAAGGAGTCCAGATCCTTCGGATTACCGGATGTTGCCAGTCCGGAAACCTCCAAAAGTTCATCAAGAGGACATCCGGGCGAACGCATGTAGTCGTACATCGACTTTTCACCCATAAAGTCTTCATACTCCGTCTCAGGGATCAATCCCACATCCCTCACTTCTTTTCTCCATTCATTTTCCGCCTTCCGCATCCTCATCAGTACCTTTCTGTACGCCGGATCACCGGCGAGATTTTTTATTTCCCAGGGATCATTCTCAGTATCATAAAGTTCCTCAATGGGTTTTGTTCTGAAATATCTGCTGCGCAGTTCATCAGTCTTTCCTTCCATAAAAGCTTTTTCCCACGAAAGTGCCGATGGCGCAGTAAAAAGGTAATCCAGATGCTGCAAGGTTATCCTGAAGGGCATGTAATTATGTATGTAACGGTACTTTTTGTCCCTTACCGCCCTGACCATATCATACCTCTCATCCATCCTCTGTCTCGACATGAAAACATATCGGGGATCCCCTGTCCTGTACCTTCCAAGAAAAGCCTGCCCTTGCATATATTCAGGAGCAGCAATCCCCGCAATACTCAGAAGGGTTGGGGCCAGATCCACAAAGTTAACCAGACGGTCCACCCTTTCACCAGGCTTCTTTGCAGGAAACATGAATTTGTATTTTTCAGGAATTCTGACAACCAAAGGTACATGCGTGCCGGTCTCGTACATGAACCTCTTGCTTCTGGCCAGGCCACCACCGTTGTCCCCGTAATACATTACAATAGTGTTATCGGCCAGCCCGCTCTCTTCAAGTTCCTTCAGAAGGACGCCAACCTCCCTGTCCATATCCTCAATTTTGTCGTAGTACTGGGCCCAGTCGTGCCTCATTTCAGGAGTATCTGGATGATAAGGAGGAAGAACAACCTTCGAGGGATCATGCCTTAATTGCTGTGCAGGAACAGGCTTGTGTATACTGCTTTCATGACTAGTCATCAGATTGAAAACAGCAAAAAATGGTTTGCCCTCAGGACGGTTTTTATAATGTGCTTTATTGCTGCTTTCGTCCCAGATAAGAGCCGGATCAATGCCTGAGGTGTTGTAATCGGTCTTCGAATTGTTGGTGCAGTAATACCCGGCCTTACGCAAATATTCAGGATAAGTACGCACTTCCTCTGATTTGGGATAATTGCTCCTCATCTGCTCATTGCCGTTCGAAGCCGAATAAGCCCCTGTGATAATCGTATTTCTCGACGGCGATGAAACTGCGTTCGGACTGTAGGCATGTGTATATAAAAATCCCTGAGCAGCCAACCGGTCGATATTGGGCGTTGTTGCAAAAGAATTCCCGTAACAGCCTGTAAAATATGCACTGTTATCTTCACTGACTATCCAGAGAATATTGGGTAATTCCGCTTTTTCTTCCTTTTCTTTCACAGGGAGCTGAGTATGTGTAAGGGACAAAACTCCGGCAATTCCAAGAACAATCTTTTCCATTTGGAAGTCTTACTTTAAAAACTATTTTTTTTTAATTCTGAACCATAATTCCCGGCATTGTACCACGGCGCTTTTCATTCTTCAGGTCTTTGCCTGTCTCCCTGTCATACCAGTCAGGCGTTAGATCATCAGGGGTCGTGTCTCCGGTGTTTTTGCGCCAGCTTTCAAGAAGTCTCCTCAGATTCTGAAGCTCTTCCTGGTACCCAGGCACGGATGCAAGATTTATAAGCTGGTGAGGATCATTTTCCATGTCATACAGTTCTTCAGCGGGACGTGGAATCACAAACACATCCGCCTGGGCAGGTGTCAGCTTTCCTTCATCCCTCAGCTGGTTCAGGGCATGCTGGGTCGGAGATCCTTTAGAATCAGCAGGCCCGCAGTTTGAAAGCCAGGGCCTGGAGTTAAGAACATAAAGGAAATCCTTTGTCCTTATCATCCTTTCGTGTGCTTCAAAATCATGCCAGTTATGTTCTGAAAATACAGCGGTCCTTACTTCAGCAGAAGGATTCCTGAGAATCTCTGCAAAGCTTGTGCCCTGAAACTCCACCGGGATGCTTAACCCAGCCAGTTCAAGGATCGTTGGAGCTATATCAACAGAACTTACAAGGCTCGCTGAATTTACTCCTTTCTGCCTGATGCCGTCGGGCCAGTAAACAATAAAAGGAGTTTTCATTCCACTGTCGTAAACCCTGGTTTTACATCTTGGAAAAGGCCTTCCGTTATCCGCCATAACAATTATAACAGTGTTGTTTAGCACCCCCTGCCTCTGCAACTCCTCTCTTACCTTTCCTACATGGTAATCAAAACGGGCAATCTCGTTATAATATGAGGCAATGTCCTTTCGTGTCTCCGGCGTATCAGCAAAATATGGAGGCACAATAACAAGACCGGGATCGTGGGTTATCCTGAAAGTATCTGCCCCCCACTGACGATGCGCATCATGCGATGCCAGCCAGAAAAAGAAAGGTTTGTCTTTTGGCCTCTCCCTCAGAAACCTTACCCAGTTGTCTTCTCCCCCGTCCCCGTTATTATATCCGTTTTCATCGGTGTAACGGTCAAAAGCCCTGTGTACCGAAGGTCCGAAATGCCACTTCCCGGCATGAGCAGTGTAATAATTGTTTTTCTTTAAAAGAAGGGGAAATGGTATCATACTTTCAGGCAGAGGAGTATGGAGCTCGGCAGCTCCGTTCGAATGAGGATATCTTCCGCTGATAATACTGCAACGGCTCGGACTTGACGAGCTGGCGGTAAGGTAAGCATTGGTAAAACAGATACCCTCGCTCGCGAGCCTGTCAATATTAGGGGTTTTAACCGCCTTGTTTCCATAGCAGCCAATATCATCCTGACTCACATCATCAGCAATTATGAAAACGATGTTAGGCTTTTCCTTCGCCTGGAGAAGAACCGGACTGATAACAATACTCCCCAGAACCAGCTTCTGAATTACTCCTTTGTTCATTTTCTTTATTTTTCGAGCTGGTTCTCAACAGGCACCAGCGTTGACATATGCTCTTCAAGCAATTTCCTCATTTCTTCAATAATCTCAGGATGATCCTTTGCAATATCGTGCTTCTCTGATGGATCTGTCATCAGATTATAAAGAAGAGGTGTTTCGTGGACCACCCTTGGATCGGGTCCGTATTCCGACTGTGTCATGAAGTGAGCCTTAAATGCTCTCTTTCTTATTGCAAACACGTCGGTGTCGCGGTAGAACAAAACCATGTCCCTCGGATTAGGACCAGTACCGAACATAACCGGTGAAATGTCGTAGCCGTCATAGACTCTGTCGTCAGGGATCTTAACACCTGCAAGCTTGCAGAATGTTGGAAGGAGATCCATGGTGGTCGCCATTTCCATTACAACGCCTGCCGGGATTTTTCCCGGCCACCAGAAAATAGTCGGCTCGCGCATCCCGCCTTCAAAGGTCCCTCCCTTGCCTCCCCTGAGAAGCCCGGCCGAACCACCGTGTGTCCTGAATGTGAGCCATGGGCCGTTATCCGATGTAAAGACAACCAGTGTGTTCTCCGCCAGACCTTCTGCCCTGAGTGTTTCAAGTATCTTTCCTACCGACCAGTCAATTTCTTCGATAACATCCCCGTATATTCCCGCAGCTGAGCGTCCTTTGAATTCTTCCGAACGGAAAAGCGGAATATGCGGCATGGAATGAGCGAGATAGATGAAGAAAGGCTCATCCCTGAATTCCTTTATCAGCTTTACCGTTTCTTCAGTGTACCTTCTTGTAATAGTCCTCTGATCTGCCGGCCTCTCAACAATATCGGTGTTTCGCATAAGCGGAACATTGTAGGCCTGAAATTTCTCCTGCTCAACAAGAGTAAAGTGATCGGTGGGATCAATCTTATCCATATCATTTGAATAAGGGATCCCGAAATAACTGTCAAAACCATGGTCCGTCGGAAGATAAGGAGAAAGGTGACCCAGGTGCCATTTACCTACTGCAGCCGTGTGGTAGCCGTTGTCGTTAAGGAGCTTTGCAATTGTGACCTCGCTCTGAGGAAGACCACCTTTTGAATCGGGAAAGAGAACGCGTCTTTTTTCACTGCTCATCCCTGTTCTTATCGGAAGTCTTCCGGTTAGTAATGCTGCACGGGACGGTGTACTTACAGGAGCCGCAGAATAAAAGTTTGTCCATTTCTGACCCTGACTGGCCATGTTGTCAAAATTAGGCGTTCTTATCGTGGGATTACCGAATGCTCCGATATCACCATACCCCATGTCGTCAGCAAATACGACAATGAAGTTGGGTCTGCTTCCACTGTCGGGTTTACCGGCGGATTCATTCTGCTGGCTGGCACAGCTCACACAGAGAATGCCGTTTAATGCCAGAATACCTTTGTTTAGTATTTTCATATCGTTAATGTTTTTCAATAGTGTCCGAAGAAAAGTATATTATAAGTCTTAATTTATTAATTAATAGCTTGAAACAATGATTATCATATTCGCAAGGTATAGAATTGATTTTTTTTACTTATGATAAAATGCTTTGCCCGTATTTACATGTACTCACCCCCTGCCTTCGCGAAGCTCAGGCTTCCCCCTCTCTACGGCGTAGAGAGGGGGATCGAGGGGGTGAGTTCGTGTAGGATGGGATAATTTGTTTGGGCTATCTTTCATGTGATGAAATTTATCCGGATACTAATGATTGTTTTTAGTCTTTTCAGTCAGTTGTGTTATTCCTTTCTCCAGGGCTAAGGCTTCTGCCACGGAATGTTTCCGGTTCTCCTGATATGCTGAGCCAGCTCAGACTTTAAATACTGGAACTGCTCGGAACTAACATCAAGAGGACTTTTTTCATACGGATCCCTGACAATATCAAAAAGCTGGTAGTTTTCAAAAGGAGTGTTCTGAAGAAGCTTGTAGGAGCCCTTCCGGACTGCATAATAACATTGTCCGCCATAAATACCGCCTTCCCTTCGCATGAAGTAGACCATCCTGTTATCTTCTTCCCCGGTGCTTTTTCCGAAAAGTCCGGGCAGAAGATCTATTCCGTCTATCCTGTGTGTCACCCTGAGTCCTGCTGCAGAACATAATGTGGGATAAAGATCCATAGTAAGGGATAACTTTTCAGATAAGGTTCCCGGTTTTATTACCCCCGGCCATACCATGCATGCTGGCACCTTTATTCCGCCTTCAAACATCTCCTGTTTGCCACCCCTGAGAGCTCCGTTTGATGCTCCGCTGGGAAGATGGCCTCCGTTGTCGGATGAAAAGATTATAATGGTATTCCCTGATTCACCCGATTCCTTTAAGGCATTCATGACCCTTCCGATATTGAAATCAAGATGTTCAACAAAAGCAATGTTCTTTGCTCTCTTTTCATCTGCATTCTTCTCCCTTTTCTTTATCTTCTCAAGCCATTCTGGCGGAGGCTGTATAGGAAAATGGGGAGCATTGTAGGCCAGGTAAAGGAAAAAAGGATCCTTGTCGCCGGTGTTGCCTTTTATGTATTCAATGGCCCAGTCGGAAAAAATGTCCGTGGCATGTCCGTCCGGAAATATTTCGGTCTGGTTCATTCTCATGTAGTTGTTCCCATGACGGAGGTGATTCCAGTAATCATCCATCATATCGCCAAGGAATCCATGGAAAAAGTCAAAGCCTCGTTCATTTGGGAGGTTGGGCGATTCGAGCCCCAGATGCCATTTCCCTATCAGGGCAGTCTGATAGCCTGCTTTCTTCATCATGTCGGGAAGAGTGACTGTCGCCGGATCGAAAAATCCCCAGTTATCCGATTCATATGTACGGATTACTCCCGGGACACCAACTTTGTCGGGATAACAGCCGGTCATTAGACTGGCTCTTGTTGGGGAACTGACTGTACAATTGGCGTAGAAATTCGTAAACCTTACTCCGTCTGCAAAGAGCTTGTCTATATTCGGTGTCTGGATGTCCTGGCCACCATTGCAGGAAAGATCTCCATAGCCAAGGTCGTCGGTAAGGATCACAATGACATTTGGCTTTTCCTGGGCAAGGCCCAGCACCGGACAAGAAAGAAGGCTTCCTATGTAAAGATTTCTCAGAAGTTTCTGTGTCATCAGGATTAATTTTAGGTTAAGTCAATATACAATTAAAAAATAACTCTCTACTCCACATAAGCCGGCCTTAATTCATCTGTCAGCTCCTTATCGGCCGACAGAGCAAGTTCTGTTAATTCCTTAACAATAGCGGGGTACTGGTCAGCAACATTATTTACCTCTCCGATATCAGTCGAAAGATTATAAAGCCAGGGTAGCGGCGTTGCAGGTTTGGTGTCGAGGAGTGCTTCCTTAACAGGCTGCTTGCCTGCCCATCTCTCGCTGGGTTCCAGAAGGTGAAGCTTCCATTCGCCTTTCCGTATTGCGGCAAGATTACCATCCCTGCCGTAATAGCAAAGATATGAATAGGGTGTTTTGGCTTTCCTGTCAGTCAGGAGAGGAAGGATATTGTGCCCGTCTGTTTCCTTTCCTTCGGGAAGAGGAGCCCCGATAATACCGCTCAGGGTGGGCAGGAAGTCCATCATGGTAGCCATCTCATGGCACAGACTTCCTTTTTTTATTTTCCCCGGCCAGCGTACAATAAGGGGTACACGGAAGCCAGCCTCCCAGGTACTGCCTTTTCCTCCATGGAGAGGGGGTGCAGCAACGCCTGAAGGGCCATTGTCGGAAGTGAAAACAACAATGGTATTCTTCTGCAGACCTTCTTCCTCCAAAGTTCTGAAGATCTCACCACAGCTCCAGTCAAGCTCTTCGATCATATCGTAATACAATCCGTTGGGACCCTCATGGCGGCGGAATGCCTCTGAGGCGTAAAGAGGAATATGTACCGCACTGTGTGCCATATAGAGAAAGAAAGGTCTCTCTTTGTTCTTTCTGATAAACGCAACTGCTTCCTTTGTATAATCAAGGGTGATCTGATCATACTCCACCTCACTGTTCTTCTTCAGAAGTTCCTTGCCCCTGTACAGATCAGACCGGCCATGGTTCGGACCGGGCATTCCGTAATAATAGTCAAAGCCCTGGGAAACCGGCAATACTTCCGGCAGGAGACCGAGATGCCATTTCCCTATGCAGCAGGTAGAGTAACCCCTGCCTTTAAACTGTTCTGCGATTGTTATCTCATCCGGTTTCAGACCGCTGTGGGTATCTGGGGGGAGGACGGCAATGTGCAGACCGACCCGTTTGGGGTATGATCCTGTCATTAAGCTAGCTCGCGTCGGCGTGGATACTCCGGCAGGTGCATAAAAACTTGTGAAACGTATCCCTTCCTTTGCAAGTCTGTCGAGGTTTGGCGTTTCATAACCTAAGGCCCCATAGCAGCCAAGATCAGCATAACCGAGATCGTCGGTGAGAATGAACACAACATTCGGTAAGGTTTCAGATGCCGGACCAGCAGTTGCGGCCGACAAAAGAGGAGATGAGATCAGACTTATAAGAGCTGTGGATCTGACTAATGAAGGCACATAGTCATTTATTCCTTTATGGGATTCTCCTTTCATAGTTTATTTTTTTCCTTGTAATTAATTGCATAATGAAAATGGAGCGACTATCCGCACAAATAAGAATATGCGGATAGTCAACTTCATTTCGACCTATGAACTAACCTGTTACCACCCGGGATTCTGGGTCAGGTTGGAATTTAACGAACGCTCGCTGTCAGGAATAGGAAGAAGATTATAATACTCAAGATATCCATTCGGGAACTTGGTTTCAATAATGCTTCCTGTGTGATCCCTTACTTCAACGGGATATATATCACTTCCGATGTTCCATCTCCTTATATCCATCCAGTACAGTCCTTCCAGGGCAAATTCGATCCTTCTTTCGTGCCTGAGTCTTTCACGTGCTTCATCCCTTGATAAACCTGCCGGTAAAAGGGAGATCTTGACATCATTCCTTTCAGTCCTGATCCTGTTTATGAGTGCAACAGCTTCTTCCACATCGCCTCCTGTCTCAATAATGGCTTCGGCTTTTGAGAGGATGACATCAGCATAACGAAGTACTATATTGTTGATTTCCGATTGTCCCGAAGGAGGAAGATTTTCCATCTTGTCGCACCTGTATTTGCGTGTGCTAAGATGCCTCAGCCTGTTTCCGGCATGATTGAAAGCACCTCCCGGGTAAAGATAATTCGGGAAGCGGAATCCAAGGAAATATGATCCGGGAACCACAACGGTGAATTTAAGCCTGGGATCCCATCCTTCATAGGGATTGTCAAGATCAATAACCGATTCGAAGTATTTCCCGGGCGAACCGTCGATCCTTTCGTATGCATTTACCAGATCAGGGGTCGGAACATAACGGCTTCCCCTTGTCCAGCTCCCTGTTCCAGTTCCACAGTACTGATCCAGGAATGTACCCTGTGAATTCTCACCTTTTATGTACTGGACATCAAATAATACCTCAAGGTTGTTTTCATTTTCCACCTTGAACAGTCCCTCATAGCTGGGGAAAAGAGAATATTTGCCAAGGGCATCAATTTCGTCAGCAACAGTAAGAACATCACTGTATTTGCCCTGGTAAAGGTAGGCTCTCATTTTCAGACCCAGCGCTGCTCCCTTGGTTGCCCTGCCCTTGGCAGGTGCATCTGCCTTAAGCTTGCTTATGGCCACATTATAATCTGAAATAACCTGATCCCAAACCTGCTGTGCTGTTGACCTGCTTATCGTCTTTGCTTCCTCGGTGGTTATATCCGAAAGGATAAGCGGAACACCTCCGTAAGACTCAACAAGTAACGAATAGGCCAGACCGCGTAAAAAATGAGCCTCCCCTTCATAGGTTGCCTTAACATCTTCACCCAGTTCAACAGTGCCAAGTATTTTAAGAAGATAATTCGCCCTGAATATAATTCCATAGCATTTCTGCCAGCGATAGGTTACCAGGTTCCCGTCTGCCGAAGTCAGCTGACCGTTTCCTGCTTTTGTTATCGGTGTGTTTCCCCAGTTGAAAGCGTTTGGCGTAGCTCCATCAAGTGCTCCAAAACCAAAAAGACCCTGATTATATATTTCAGTTTCACGCAGCTGGGCATATACGCCGTTCAATGCAAGCTTTATGTCTGCTTCATTTGTTGGGAAATTAGCAGATGTAATCTTGTCTTCAGGAAGAAAATCCAGAAATTCATCGCTGCATCCACTGGTGGATAATATCATAAATATGATTAATCCGCTGAGAATAATATTTTTAAGATTCATTGCTTCAGAAATTAAGATTTATACCAAATGAAGTTATTCTCGGGACCGGGTACATATTGCTGTCTCCGGTAAAAGTATTACGTTCCGGATCCCAGCCGTCGTACTCCTTGCTAACAATAGTAAAGACGTTCTGTGAATTGACATAGACATAGACACTCTGGAAACCTAACCTCGATACAGCGCTATCCGGGATCTTGTATCCCAGCTGAATATTCTTGAGCTTAATGAAACTTATGTCCTTAATCCAGAAGGACGACACCTGATTGTCCCATGAATTATTATATCTGATAGCGGGGATATCCGTGTCCGTGTTTTGGGGGGTCCACGAATCTCGCCACATTTCATTAATTGTCCTGTTCTCCCAGGTTATGTTTGTTAGCGGATCCTGAGTATACATGTGGGCTATCGCCACTCCCTGGAACAGAAGATTCAGGTCAAAACCCTTGAAGTTGAAACTCGAGGTCAGACCAAAAGTAAGTTTGGGTATTGTATTGCCCAATCCCTGCTTGTCTTCAAAACCAAGCTTACCATCACCGTTAACGTCTTCAAACTTTAGTTCCCCGGCATGGGGTTTATACGAGTTATTGCTCATATGGGCCAGGGCTTCTTCATTCGACTGATATATGCCGACTGCCTTGAATCCATAAAGGGTCCTGAAGGCATAACCTTCCCTTATCAGGTAGGTCTGATCAGGTGATTTTCCTCCCTGGAATTTTGTTACTTCATTATCAATATAGGTGAGATTTGCTCCTATGTTGTATCCGAAATCGTTCAGCCCTTTGGGCTTGCTTGCATAGTTGATGCTGAATTCTATCCCGGTGTTAAGCATCTCGCCAACGTTTTCAAAAGGAGCTGTCAGACCTCCCATAATGTTGGGTATTGGAAGTTGCACAAGAATATCTGTTGTGTTCTTCCTGAAAAAATCAGCTTCGAGGTTAAGCCTGTTGTTCAGGAATCCTGCCTCAACACCGATATCAAAGGTGGAAGTTGTTTCCCATGTGATGTTTTCATCAATTAAGGCAGTTACGGCTGCTCCCGGGGCAAAAGCCCCGTTATAACTGTAACTCAATCCATTGTTCTGATTAATAACAGTTAAGTAAGGCCAGTAACCTGAAATACTCTGGTTGCCAAGCTGACCCCAGGAAGCCCTAAGTTTAAGGTTTGAAAATAATCCGAGATTCTGGATAAACGGTTCGTCAACCAATCTCCAGCCTACAGAAAAACCCGGGAAATATCCCCATCTGTTTGCTTCAGCAAAACGGCTTNNGAAACGGCTTGAGGCATCAGCCCTGAAGTTGGCTTCAAAGAGGTACTTGTTCTTCAGAGCGTAATTTACACGGCCGAAGTATGAAAACATCCTCAGACCCACCATGTTACCTTCTCCCTGAATACCCGTTGTTCCTGCATCTACCTGTGTAAGTCCTTCTTTTGGAGGAGTTGTCCTCCGGGAATATACATCCTGAACTTTGTGGTGCTCAAGCTGTATTCCTGCTATTGCAGCTATATCATGGATCTCACCAAGCGTTTTGTTATAATTCAAAGTGGTGTACATCTGGTTATCAATAGTCGAAACCTGCCTTCTGTTTGCCTCTATCCCTTCGCGGTTATAATTCTTTGTAATTGTCTGCACCCCTGTGCTTGTGTACCCGAAGAGACTTTCGTTCCATCTGTCGGTAAGGCCCCAGTTCCCTATTGATGCAAGTGTGGTTATTACTGAAAGATCTTTTGTAAGCTTTATTTCTGCTGAAGCATTGGCCATAAGCATGTCTGCTTCATTTTTAGTCTGACCGTTGGCAGCATCGATCAGGGGGTTTCTGTTATCATAGAGAAGGTTTCCCTGGCCATCAATGGCCTGTACCGATCCGAAACGGCCGTCGCTTGTATAAGGTGCTATAAAAGGGACTGCACCGTCGAGCATATCAAAGACACGACCCAGTGATCCGTAGGTAATATCAGCGTAAGGCTCCTTTGATATCTTCCTGCTGTAGTTAAATTTACCGCTTATC
>MTKZ01123381.1_pt1 | contig 80432 bp, 68 predicted proteins | sample 1042781 | NCBI WGS metagenome assembly MTKZ01 (sample SAMN06212207, study PRJNA360539) | anaerobic digester metagenome | biome: Wastewater treatment plant; material: sludge; isolation source: anaerobic digester fed with sludge from wastewater treatment plant | place: Denmark: WWTP Viborg ... | reverse complement strand
TCTGGCGTTTGTCTTTTGCCGGGCGCTTCCGCTCGGCTTCCGGTCGATACTTACCGGAGCTCCCTTCGGGGTGTCGGACCTGGGTTGACGACAGGGGAGGCGTTAACAGCGGGCGGAAAAGGAATGGAGAATCGGAGAATCGGGAGGGCACATCCGAGAGCGGCGGACGAAAACGTCAGCGTTCATCCGCGAAGCCCGAAGGCTGTGCGGGAATCGGAGAAGAGGAGAGAATGTGTGGGCTGGCGCAAAGCGGCGTGGAATCGCCCAAAACAGCAAAACCCCGAGGGGATGACCCGACGGGGTTTCGCGCTAACAAACGACCGCTGAAGTTCAGCGGATTAAATTTGGCTCCCCGGGAGGGATTTGAACCCCCGACCTAGTGATTAACAGTCACCCGCTCTGACCAACTGAGCTACCGGGGAGCAGGAACTGCGTATTGTAAGCAAAAAAGCGAAAAAAATCAAGGAGGTATACGCGCCGGTTATTTCCCGCTAGGCACGCCTTCGCCGCCTGGAAAACCGGAACCTTCACTTTAAATGCTGATCCTCAGCTTTTCCGGCTATTTGCCTGAAATTGTTCCACATGGAACAGCCGCGAGAAAGATCCCCCAGCTCTCTTCTATCCTATTTTCAACCGAGAACCCGCATTTCCAAAGTTCCGATTCGTAATACTCGCCGGCTTCTTTTCCGGTCCATACCAGGAAAGGGGCTCCGGGCTTGAGGCTTTTCTGGACGAGTTTCATGAGCCTTGGACGCAGCTTGACTCCTCTTACCGTTATTCCGTCAACCGTCTTATCGCCGACTGAAAAGTATTCTTCCGCCGCGCTCTCGATCACTTTTGCGGGAAGGCCAAGCTCCGAAGCGCACTCCCTCAGGAAATAAGCCTTGAGCCTGGCGGGCTCCAAAAGGATCCACTGATCGGCGTTCCCGCACAGGGCGAGAGGTATCGCCGGGATCCCGCTGCCGCTGCCTATGTCCACGAAGGTCCCGCCCTTGACGAAAGGCAAGCCGCAGAAGGTCGACTCGATCCCCTTCTCCAGGAGCTCTTCCCTCCCGCTGAAAGAAGTCAGGTTCGTCCTGCTGTTGCAGATGAACAGCTTTTCGATGTACTTCTCCAACTTATCCCGCTTTTCGGCAGCAAGGTCTTCGTATCTCATTTTCTCCTGAGCCTTTCGATCTCCACGCGGAGGATCGTCAGCGCTGAAGGCGTCACCCCCGGTATCCGCGAAGCTTCCAGCAGGGTCGCGGGCTTCTTTGAGATCAACCTTTCGACGATCTCCCTCGAAAGTCCCGGCAGACTCTTGATATCAAGCTTTGCAGGGATCCTTGTTCCCAGAGAGCCGGCCAGCTTCTCCGCTTCCTCCCTCTGCCTTTCCCTGTAGCCTTCGTCCTTTATCTCGGATACCAGGTACGCCCGCATGAAGGGGTCTTCAAGGGATATTTCACTCATTATATTTGGGATATCCGCGTCCGATCTTTTTAATAACGTGTACAGGCTCGATCCTTTCCCCCCGAGCTTTTTCGTTTTGAGGTCCGCGAGATGACGGTCGAAGGCTTTTTCCCTGGACCCGCGGAACCCGGATTCCCCTTCCGGTATCAACCCTCTTTCTTCGGCGCAGCCGCTCAGCCTGCGGTAGGCCGAATGGCGGTCCAGAAGAAGCCTGTATTCCGCCCTTGAGGTGAAAAGCCTGTATGGCTCCAGGACCCCGTTGGCCACGAGGTCTGACACCATGACGCCAAGGTAGCTCTCGTGCCGTCCAAGCCTGAAAGGATCTTTCTTTCCGAGTTTCGCTCCTATGTTGAAAGCCGCGTAGAGCCCGAGCCCCGCGGCTTCCTCGTACCCCGTCGTCCCGATGATCTGCCCCGCGAAATGTAGTCCTTCGACGCCTTTGAAACACAGGTCCATGTCAAGGGATGTCGGCTGGATGAAGTCGTACTCCACCGCGTAGCCGTAAGTCAGGACCTTCGCCTCCTCGAGGGCCGGAATGGACCTTATGAAGGCGTCCTGAGCCTTCCTAGGGAGCGATGTGGATATCCCGTTCGGGTAGATCTCGTCCGAATCAAGTCCCTGGGGCTCCAGGAACACCTGGTGCCTTTCATGGTGGGGGAACTTGACCACCTTGTCCTCGAGGGAAGGACAGTACCGCGGTCCTATCCCGCGGATAAGTCCTTTATAGAGAGGCGATTCTCCGAGGAACGACCTGACTATCTCCGCGGTCTCCTTGGTGGTGTGGGTGATGTGACAGGCCACCTGCGGAAGCGCCGGGAACGGCCTCGAAAAGAGGGAGAAAGGTTCCGGAACCTCGTCCCCCAGTTGAGTTTCCGCCGCGTCCCAGTTTATTGACCTTCGGGCAAGCCTCGCGGGAGTGCCGGTCTTGAGCCTGCCGAAGACCACTCCCTGCTTTTCCAGGTTGTCTGCCAGAAGGTTCGACGAGGGTTCACCGATCCTTCCCCCATAGGTTTCCTCTAGGCCGACGAACATCTTTGCCCTGAGGAAGGTCCCCGAGGTTATGAGCGCCATCCCGGTCCTGAGAATACGCCCGTCCTCCAGCCGTACGCCTCTGACGCGTCCTGCCGAGACCTCCAGCTCGACCGCCTCTCCCTGCAAGATCTCGAGTAAGGGGCGTCCGGCAAGTATACGGCGGACTTCCCTTGAATACTCCTCCCTGTCCGACTGACAGCGCAGCCCCTGGACGGCGTCCCCCTTGCTGCCGTTCAGGATCCTGAACTGGATCCCGGTCCTGTCCGCCGCCTTTGCCATCAGGCCGCCGAGAGCATCTATCTCTCTGACCAGGTGTCCCTTCCCTACTCCGCCGATGCTCGGATTGCAGGACATCCTCGATATGGCGTCTCCGTCGTGGGTCACGAGGGCTGTATCGAACCCCATACCCGACAGGATATAAGCGGCCTCTGCCCCGGCGTGCCCTCCGCCGATGACCACCGCGTCATATTTCGTCCCTTTGTTCCCCGTCCTCATTTTCCTATGCAGAAACCGCTGAAAATAAGATCGTACAGCTCTTCCCCCGAAGCTGAAAGGAGCAGTTCGTCTATCTCCCTCTGGGCTTCCCGCGCTTTCTCCGCGGCAAGAAGCTCGTTCTCCACGGAAGTCACCGCTTTTTCCGCTTCTGCAAGAGCCGCTTCGACCCCTAGCAGGCATTCTTCCTGCCTTCCGTTCATGAGGAAAAAACCTTTCTTCGGCAGGTTCCTTTTCCCCCACGTGGAAAGCCTCTTTATCAGGCCGTCCATGCCCTCCCCCGTCCTGTTGCTTATTTCAAGGGCTTTTAGTGCGGCTCCATGGCCTTTTTTTCCGTAAAGGTCCTTCTTCGAGGCAATGAACAAAAGCGGTTTCCTGTCCAGCATCCTCAGCGCTTCTTCGTCCGCCGCATCCCAGCCTCTGCTACCGTCGAAAAGGAACAGGACCGCGTCCGCTCTTTTCGCGCTTTCCAAAGCCCTTAAGATCCCTTCCTTTTCTATCCCGGGCTTCTTCCTCCTGGCGCCCGCCATGTCCATGAAAACCATGGGTATCCCATCGATGTCGAGCTTTTCCTCTATCATGTCCCTGGTCGTTCCGGGATGAGGCGTGACGATCGCCCGTTCCCTTCCCAGCAGGCAATTGAAAAGGGAGGACTTTCCGGAGTTCGGCGCCCCGAAAATGGCCACCCTGAAACCTTCACGGACCGGGCGGCTTCTCCTCGAAAGGGAGAGCGCGTCCCTTACGCTTTTAAGGACCGGAAGGAGCTCTTTTTTCCAGGTTTTTATCCCCGGCTGGGGGACCTCTTCCGGAAAATCTATCCTAGCCTCCCACTTCGCCCTTAGCTGAAGTATAGCCTCTTTAAGGGCGAGGATCCTGGACCGGGAAGATCCGGAGCCGGAGATCCCGACGGCGCAGGCTTCGAGTTCGGTTTCGGCCCTCACCAGGTCGCCGAGGCTCTCAGCTTCCTCCGCGGCCATCTTGCCAGCAAGGACCGCCCGGTATGAGAACTCCCCCGGAAGAGCTTCCCTCGCCCCCAGTGCGAAGAGGGACGAGCGCAGCCCCCTGATCACGCCTTCCGAGCCGTGGCATTGGAACTCCGCGCAATCCTCCCCGGTGTAGGAGTTGGGAGATGGAAACGCCAATGCCAGGATCGAGTCCACCGGCTTCCCTTCCAGGTTCCTGAGAAGCCCGCTTACGGCCGTCCTGGGGTTTTTCCAGGGGTCGGATTTCGAAAAGAAGAGTTTTTTCGTTATCTTTCTGGACAGCGACCCGGACACTCTCACTGCTCTCAGAGCCGAGCGGCCGGGATAGGTCATCTCTCCGAATATGGTTCCTTCAAGGTCAGGCATGGGACGGGCGCGAAGGCCCCTTTGGCGTGGATTTCTTTGCCTTCTGGGCTTCGAGCGCCCTCTTTTCCACCTGCTTGTTGATGATCGCCTGCTGACCCATCGTCAGGAGGTTGTTCGCAAGCCAGTAAAGGGTCAGCCCGGCGGGCGCCCACAGGCAGAACCATGTGAACATAATCGGCATCGTGTACATCATGACCTTCTGGGTCGGCTCCGTCATCTGCGTTCCGCTCATCATCGTCGAAAGGAACATGGAGATCCCCATCAGGATGGGCGTGATGTAGAGCGGATCGGCCAAGGACAGGTCCTTGATCCAAAGGAAGAAGTGGGCACCCCTGAGGTCGATCGTGTTCGGAAGCATAGTGAAAAGCGCCCAGAAAACCGGTAGCTGCAGCAGGAGAGGCAGGCATCCGCTCATCCCCCCGAGAGGATTCACGCCCTCTTTCTTGTACAGCTCCATGACCTCTTCGTTCATCTTCGCGCGGGTCTGCATGGTGAGGCCGATCTTCTTATACTTGGCCCGGATCTTGTCGATCTGAGGCTTCAGCTTCTTCATCGCCTCGCCCATCTCCTTCATTTTTACCATCGAGCTCTGGGTGAAGGGATAGAAGAATATCTTCATAACAAGCGTCAGCATCAGGATCGCTATTCCGTAATTCGCCGTGTAGGCATAGAGCTTGTTGAGTCCCCACAAGAGGAAAGCGCAGATGGCTGAGAACCAGCTCCATCCCCAGTTCATCATCCTGAAGACCTGTCCGCCGAGGCTTTTGAGCGACGCGTAATCCTTCGGGCCGAGAAAGAGCCTGCCCTTTCCTTTCGTCTCGATGATCAATAGGATGTTGGTATCCGGTGGATGAATCTTTTCGAGTTCTTTCCCCACCGCGATGGTCTTCACCCTTATTAATGTGGCTGCCTCGTCAGGAAAGAATATCGCCGAGAAATAGCTGTTTGCCATCCCCACCCAAGGGGCTCCCGAGCCTAAATTAGTTTCTTGTCCGACCAAATCTCCAGATTTCTTGGTATCGTCTTTTTTTCTCTTTTGTCTGTCTTTCTTCTCATATTTATTAAAATCTCCTCCAATTTCATATCCAATGTATTCTTGGAGGTAGTAGTTGCTCTTCGCCTGCTCCTTGGACAGCCTGGAGAGGCCGGGGCCCCATATTACCGGGATGGTTTCCATTGGCTTCCCGTCCTTTGAGGCGGATATTTCGTACGAAACGATGTAGCCTTTTTCATCAATCGAGAACCTCTTGGAAGCCGAATTGCCTTTCCCGTCAGCCCATTTGAAGAAAATACCTTGAGAGGATTGTTCCACATGGAACAACCCCTCGTTGACGGCCTTGTCATAAGCCGGGTCACCGGTCGCGATCGCCAGCGGGTAGGACTGCATGGCCTCGGCAAGCGGAGACACCAGATCGTCCTGCAAAGAAGCCCCCTTCTCCTTGAACTTTTTCATGAACGCGTGAACGAGGACCGCGCCCCTGTTCGAAAAATGAAGCTCGATCTCGCTGTTCTCCAGCCTTACCGTCTCTATCTTGTCTGAGGATAGCGGTTCCGCAGGAACGGGCTGAGGAACAGCCGGCTTCATTTCGGGCAGCTTGTCCCCCGGGGCGATGGCAGCCGCAGACGGTTGTTGTTTCCCGGGCTGTTCCGTCGGTTTGTTGGGAGGGAAAAACGTTATCCACAAGATCAAAACCCCGACTATTAGCACAGTGGTCATGATGAGTCTGGAAAACCCGATCGGTTCTTCCTGTCCTATCTGATTCATTATAAAGACCTTTCGCTATTTTCAGCCTCTGGGACGGGATCGTAGCCTCCCGCGTGGAAAGGGTGGCACTTCGAGAGCCTCTTGGCCGCCAGCACCCCCCCCTTGAGCGCCCCGAACCTCTCTATGGACCCGAAGGCGTAATCGGAACAGGAGGGATAAAACCTGCATGCCGGCGGTAAAATGGGCCTGAAGACCCACCTGTATATCTTTATGAGAAGGAGGAGTATTTCCCTCATTGCGACAGCTTTTCCGCGAGAAGGGCGAACGATTCCGCCGCCTCCGGCGTCCTCATTTCCGCGGATCCCTTTTTCGCGTTGACGACGATGTCGAAGCTCCCGGCGATGAGCGCCCTCTGCCTCCTGAACGCCTCCCTGAGGACTCTCTTCACCCTGTTCCTCACGACCGAACCCCCGACCTTCTTCGAGACCGTGAGTCCGAGCCTGTGACGCCCGAGGCCGTTCTCCCTGACGTAAACGACAAAAAGCCGAAAGAAATAAGATCTCTTGATCTCATATACAGAGAGGAACTCCCTTCTCTTTCGGAGACGGTCCGTTTTTGCAAAGGTTCCGGTTCTCGGAGTCTTTAGGGCGTGAGGCGCCATCGGCCCTTGGCACGCCTGGCGGCAAGGACCTTTCTTCCGCCCTTGGTGGCCATTCTAGCCCTGAATCCGTGGGTCTTGGCCCTGTGGCGTCTGTTCGGCTGATATGTTCTCTTCATGACTCAACTTCCTTTCGTCGAACGGGTGATTATAGCACAAAACTCTTTTTTTCCAAAAGCAGCAGTTTCTGCGCCGCCTCTTCGTACGAGATGAACGGCCCCCGGTCATCCGGTCCGGCCGTCCTGAGCCTGTCCTCGGCGGTCTTTTTCAGCTCTTTCACCCTTTCGATCTCCAGTTCCTCTTCTCTCTCCACTCTTTCCGCTATCACGGTCACTTTTTTCGGGAGGACCTCGACGAAGCCTCCCTCCACGAAGAAGCGGCGCGGCTTCCCCGCCGGCCCGGCGAATTCCAGGATGCCCGGGCTCAGAGTCGAGATGAGCGGAACATGATATACCATGGCGCTCAGGTACCCTTTCGCGCAGGGTATCAGAACTATCGACACTTCCTCCTTCAGGACCCTCCTGAGGGGGGTTACGATCTCGAGCAATAGGTGCGGTTCGTGCCTGTCGGTCATGCCGGCCTACTTTGCGAGCCTTTCCATTTTTTCCAGAGCTTCGTCCATGGTCCCTACCATGTAGAAAGCCTGTTCCGGAACCTCGTCATGTTTTCCTTCGGCTATTTCCCGGAATCCTTTTATCGTCTCTTCTATCTTGACGTATCTTCCCTGCATGCCGGTGAATTGTTCGGCGACGTGGAAAGGCTGGGAGAGGAATTTCTGTATCTTTCTCGCCCGGGAGACTGTCACTTTGTCCTCTTCGGAAAGCTCGTCCATGCCGAGGATCGCTATGATGTCCTGCAAGTCCTTGTATTTCTGAAGGATGGCCTGGACCTTCCTGGCCACGCCGTAGTGCTCGCCTCCCAGGATCCTTGGATCGAGGATCCTCGATGTCGAAGCTAGGGGGTCCACAGCGGGATAGATGCCAAGCTCCGAGATCTGCCTGGAAAGGACCGTCGTCGCGTCGAGGTGCGCGAACGCGGTTGCTGGGGCCGGGTCGGTCAGGTCGTCGGCAGGCACGTAGATGGCCTGGACGGATGTTATGGAGCCCTTCTTGGTCGAGGTGATCCTCTCCTGCAGCTCGCCCATCTCGGTCGCGAGGTTAGGTTGGTATCCGACGGCCGAAGGCATCCTGCCCAGAAGCGCCGAAACTTCCGAGCCGGCCTGGGTGAACCTGAATATGTTGTCTATGAAGAGAAGGACGTCCTGTCCCTCGACATCCCTGAAATATTCGGCCACGGTCAGGCCGGTGAGGCCGACCCTGAGCCTCGCCCCCGGCGGCTCGGTCATCTGGCCGTAAATGAGCGCGGCCTTCGATTTCGCGTGGTCTCCCGGCGTTATTACCTTGGATTCGGTCATTTCCAGCCAGAGATCGTTCCCTTCCCTCGTCCTTTCACCGACGCCCGAGAAGACCGACACTCCCCCGTGGTGCATGGCCACGTTGTTGATCAGCTCCATGATGAGGACCGTCTTGCCCACACCGGCCCCGCCGAAAAGCCCGGTCTTTCCGCCCTTGAGGTATGGCTCAAGCAGGTCAACGACCTTGATCCCGGTCTCGAACATCTCGAGAGATGTCGCCTGGTCCTCGAACGGAGGCGCCGGGCGGTGGATCGGAAAGCGTTCTTTCGTGTTTATGGGACCGAGCTCGTCGGACGGCTTTCCGAGCACGTTCATTATCCTTCCGAGGGTTTCCTTCCCCACCGGGACCGAGATCGCCTCGCCCGTATCGAGGGCTTCCATGCCCCGAACCATCCCGTCGGTCGGCTCCATCGCTACGCAGCGGACCTTGTTGTCGCCCAGGTGCTGCGCCACTTCCGCGGTGACGTCGATCGGGACACTCGTGCTGAAACCCGTCGACGTTATGTGAACGGCGTTGTAGATCTCCGGTATGTGCCCCTCGGGGAACTCGACGTCGACCACCGGGCCGATCACCTGAACGACTTTTCCTGCTACTGCAGCCATTTTATCTCCTTAGCTCTGGGCCTCAGCGCCGCTGACGACCTCTATGATCTCTTTCGTTATCGCCGCCTGCCTCACGCGGTTGGCGTGAAGGGTCAGCTTGTCTATCATTTCCTTCGCGCTCCTGGTGGCGTTCTCCATGGCCGCCATCCTCGCCCCCTGCTCGGAAGCGTACGATTCCAGGAGAGCCTGAAAGATCGAGAAAGAAAGCTGCCTCGGAAGGAGCGTCCTGAGTATCTCCTCCTCGGAAGGCTCGAAAATGAACTCCTCCTCGAAAGCGGTCTGGACCTCCTCCCTGCAGAACGGAACAAGCCTTTTAACGGTGATCTTCTGTGTGATAAGGGTCTTGAACTCGTTGTAGACCAGGTAGACCGCGTCGTACCCTCCCTCGAGGAATAGCCTGGAGGCGTGATCTGCTATTTCCCCCGCCTTCTCGTATTCGGGCTTCGAAGAGACCCCTATCCAGATCTTTCCGATCTCGAACTCCCTTCTCTTGAAGAAGTCCCTGCCCCTCCTGCCGACGATGTCGACCGTGACCTCGGCTCCCGAGTCGGCCTTGTCCTTTATGAACGCCAAAGAAGCTCTCAGGAGGTTGGAGTTGAAAGCCCCGCAAAGACCGCGGTCGGCTGTGACGACGATGACCCGTACCCTCTTCTCTTCCCTTTCGGAAAGCATCGGATGAGTCCCGTCGGCGGCCCTTCTCGCAAGGGCGCACACCACATCTTCAAGCTTGCCTGCGTAGGGCCTCGAGCGCATCATGGCCTCTTCGGCCCTGCGGAGCTTTGCCGCGGAGACCATCTTCATGGCCTTCGTTATCTGCCCCGTGTTCCTGACCGACTTGATGCGCCTTCTTATGTCCCTTATGTTCGCCATGGATCAGCCCTTGAGGAAATCCCTCTTGTAATCTCCCAGGAGCTTGTTCAGGGTTTCCTCCAGATCCTTCGACAGGACCTTCTCCTTCCTCAGGGACTCCATGAACTTCTCGCCGTTCACGTCGAGGTATTCGGAAAGCCCTTTCTCGAACTCGCGGCATCTTTCGATGGGAAGTTCGTCGAGGTAGCCGTGGGTCCCGGCGTAGACGATCGCTATCTGCTTGACGACGTCGATCGGCTGGTACTGGTCCTGCTTCAATATCTCGACGAGTCTGGCGCCTCTGTTGAGCTGAGCCTGCGTGGCCTTGTCCAGGTCGGAGCCGAACTGGGCGAAAGCCGCCAGCTCGCGGTACTGGGCGAGGTCCAACCTCAGCGTTCCCGCCACCCCTTTCATCGCCTTGATCTGCGCGTTGCCTCCTACCCTGCTGACCGATATGCCGACGTTGAGCGCCGGGCGGACTCCCTGGTAGAAAAGGTCCGATTCGAGGTAGATCTGCCCGTCGGTTATCGATATGACGTTCGTCGGGATGTAGGCGGAAACGTCTCCCGCCTGGGTTTCTATTATCGGAAGGGCGGTCAGGGAGCCCCCGCCGTTCTTAGCGTTGAGCTTCGCCGCCCTTTCGAGGAGCCTGGAATGAAGGTAGAAGACGTCGCCGGGGTAAGCCTCGCGGCCGGGGGGCCTCCTGAGCAGGAGGGAGATCTCCCTGTACGCCGCGGCGTGCTTGGAAAGATCGTCGTAAACGACAAGGACGTCCTTGCCCCTGTGCATGAAATACTCGCCTATGGCGCATCCCGCGTAGGGCGCTATGTACTGCAGGGTCGCCGGTTCCGAAGCGGAGGCCGAAACAACGATGGTGTGATTCATCGCCCCGTACGATTCGAGCGTCTTGACCACCTGCGCGATGGTGGACCTCTTCTGGCCTACAGCCACATAGATGCAGATGACATCCTTCCCCTTCTGGTTGATTATCGTGTCGAGGGCGATCGCGGTCTTGCCTGTCTGTCTGTCGCCGATTATCAGCTCTCTCTGGCCCCTGCCGATCGGGATCATGGTGTCTATGGCCTTCAGGCCTGTCTGGAGGGGGACCCTTACCGGCTCCCTCTGGACTATCGAGGGGGCGATAACTTCAAGCGGGCGCCTCTCGCTTGCTTCTATCTGGGAAGCCCCGTCCAGCGGTTCGCCCAGCGGGTTCACCACCCTCCCCATCAGGGCGTCGCTCACGGGAACGCTGAGGATGTTTCCGGTCCTTCTGGCCTCGTCTCCCTCTTTGAGGTGGGTGTACTCTCCCAGCAGGACCACGCCTACGCTGTCTTCCTCGAGGTTCAGGGCCATACCGTAAAGGTCTTTGTCGAAGGAGACAAGCTCGCCCGACATGACCTTGTCGAGGCCGTAGACCCTGGCGATGCCGTCCCCGACGGAGATGACATATCCCACTTCGGAGACCTGGAGCTTCTTCTCGAAGCCCTGCAGTTCCGCCTTCAGAATCGATTCGATCTCAGAAACCCTTATCATCCATCACCTCTTAAGGAGTGAATTTCTCATGTCTTCAAGGGCCCTTCTGAGGGTCCCGTCGTAAACCCTTGAGCCTATCCTCACTTCGCAGCCGCCTATCAGGTCAGGCTCGACGACCGGCTCGAGCTCCACCTTCCTGCGGAGTTTCGCGGAGACCTCCGCCTCCAGGGATCTTTTCTGTTCAGCCGAAATGGGCTTCGCGGAAAGGACCTTACCCCTCGCGACTCCTTCCGATTCATCCGCCAGGTCCGAGATGGAGCTCACCATCTCCCGCCAGATGGAGATCCTTCTCCTTGAGACCACGAGCTTCACGAACGCCTCGAGATCCCTGTCGAATCCCGCGTTCTTCGCCACAACCTCTATCATCCGCTCCTTTGCCTCGGCCGGCACCGAGGGGTTGGAAAAGAGCTTCTGAAGATCCGGCACGGCCTCGAGCACCTCCGAAAAGAACCTTGCTTCCCGGAGGATCCTCCGCATTTTTTCCCTGCCGGCCACCGCCATCAGGGAATCGGCGTATTCTTTCGCGAGCCCTTTGTCAGCCATCGGCCCTGTCCCTGATATCTTTTGAAAAAAGCCCTATCAGCCTTTCTTCGTCCTCCGGTCGCATCGCTCCCCGTACCTGCTCGCGGGCCAGTCTGAGGGCTTCATCCACGGCGATGGCCCTGAGCCGCCTCTCGGCTTCCCGTTCCCTTCTCGAGAACTCATCGTCCGCTTCTTTTCTCAGCCACTCCGCGCTCTTCCTGGCTTCGTCGGTGAGCCTCGCCTTTTCTCTTTCCGCCGCCCCCCTCGCTTCAGTTTCGATCTTCGCGACCTCGTCTTCCAGGCGCGCCATCTTGTCTTCCAGCTCTTTCAGTTTGGCGAGGGACTCCTTCTTCTCTTTCCTTGCGGTCTCGAGAGCGGACTCTATTTCGACCGTCCTCTTCCTCAGGACGTTGGGAAGCCTCCACCTGAGAAGGTAGTAGAAAAGGCCGGCGACGAGGGTCAGGTTTATGAACTGCCATACGACCGCGGGAATCCCCCAGATCGGGGAGAACCAGCCATGATGCCCTCCCCCTTCTTCCGAGGCGAAGGCGAGAACAGGAAGGATCATCGCCGCGAGGAATGAAATTCCTTTCTTCATGACGGCGCACCGCCGTCAAGGATCTTCTCCGCCATCTTCGCCGCCAGGCCGGGGGCCAGGCGCCTCATCTGTTTTTCGGCTTCTCCGAGCGATCTTTCGAACTCGGCGTTCCGGGCCGCGCTCTTGTCTTCGATCTCTTTTCTCACTTCACGGATGAGAGACGCATGGAACTCCGAAACTTCGGCCCTCGCCTTTTCCCTGAGCCTGGCCGCTTCTTTACGCGCTTCGCTTAGCTTGGCTTCGTAAAGCTCAAGCTTCTCCAGGCTTTCCTCCCGCGCTTTGAGTGAGAGAGCCGAGCTTTCGTCGATCCTGTTCTTCCTCTCGTCCAGGACCTTCCTGACAGGCCTGAAGAAAGCGAAATGGAGGAGGATGCCGTAGACGAGGACAGCGCCCATCACTATGGGAATGTGAAGGTAATGGCGGGCAATGTCGCCTACTAGGTCCATCGGCTCTCCTTCCCTGAACGGGACCGGCTCAAAGTTTGAACAGAGATGATAACAACTTTATCGAGCCGGGTCAACCAGTTGGAAGCGAAACGGGGCGCGCCGGACGGCTAAAAACCCGGGGATCCCGACCCGACGCTCAGAGCCATTTTTTCTTCCTGAAAAAGAACAGCATCAGGACGCCAAGCAGCCCCATGAGCGCGAGAAGGCCGAGATAGCCGAACCGCCATTCCAGCTCCGGCATGTGCCTGAAGTTCATCCCGTAGATCCCCGCTAGGAAGGTCAGCGGGATGAAAATGGTCGAGATTATCGTCAGGACCTTCATGACCTCGTTGAGCCTGTTGCTCAGGCTTGAAAGGTAGATGTCGAGCATGCCCGCCGTAATGTCTCTCAGGGTCTCGATTATGTCGATGAGCTGAAGCGAGTGGTCGTATATGTCCCTGAAGTAGATGCAGGTCTGTTTCTGTATCAGGTCCGACCCGCACCTTTCGAGGAAACCCGCGATCTCCCTGACCGGCCATACCGCTTTCCTGAGCAGGATCAGGTTCCTCTTGAGCCTGTGTATCCTCTCGAGTGTTTCGGCCGAGGGGTGGTTCAGGGTCTCCTCCTCGATATCCTCCAGTTTCAGCCCGAGTTTTTCGAGGATCCCGAAATAGCTGTCCACGCATGCGTCCATCAGCGCGTGGGCGAGGAAATCGGCTCCGGCCTTCCTTATCCGCTCCCTTCCCGAGCGGATCCGTCCCCTCACCGTGTCGAAGACATCGCCTTCTTTCCCCTCCTGGAAAGAGATGACATAGTTCGATCCGATGATGAGGCTCACCTGCTCGGTATCGATGGAATCGTTCGCCTCGTCGTACTCCGCCATCTTCAAAACCACGAACATCAAGTTGTCGAATTCCTTGACGTGCGGCCGCTGTTCCGTGTTGGCGATGTCTTCAAGTATGAGCGGGTTTATCTCGAAACGTTTTCCGATCTTCTCGATTATCTCCACTTCGTGCACGCCGTCCACGTTGATCCAGGTGACGGTCGCGCGGTCCTTGAAGGGAAAGCACTCCTCGACGTTTTTAACCTCCCTCTCTTCCAGGGAGCTCTCGTTGTAGTCGATAACCTGGATCTTGACCTTATCGGTGCGTTCTTCTCCCACGTGGACAAGGGTTCCCGGCGGGAGCCCGGCTTTCTTGGATACCTTCTTGAAGAACCTTCTTTGCTTTCTTCTGCTCATTTTTCACTCCCGTCAAGGGAACATTGTATCGCAAATTTTCTTCTGTTATCATACGTGTTGCCGGGCGGTTAGCTCAGCGGCTAGAGCGCCTGCCTTACACGCAGGATGTCGGGGGTTCAAACCCCTCACCGCCCACCATTCACTGAAAAGGCGCGAGGCCGCTCCTGACCGGAAAAAACTTGATTTCACTTGACAATCAGGCATGTGTTAAGTTAGTGTAACAATGCATCCGGTTTTTCAACATGCGCGGGGCTTTAAGGGGGGAGATCCGGGAGGAGGACGCCATGCTGAAAAGATGGACGAGTGGGAGAAGGCTCTTTATCGCGGTCCTGACAGTATTGAGCGCGGGAGTTTTGATCGCGGTCTTCGCGGCCGTCACGGTCCCGACCGACATAATGCTTCCGGGAACACAGCAGCTGGAGGTGGCGACCTATACAAGCCCCGCCAACTGCGACAACTGCCACGGAGGCTACGACGCGACCGTAGAACCGGCCTTTCTCTGGCGCGGGGGCATGATGGCAAACGCCACGAGGGATCCCCTTTTCTGGGCGACCCTGGCTGTAGCCGAGCAGGATTTCATCTACGGAGCGAACCCTTCGACGCGGGGCGGCGCAGGGGACCTCTGCCTGAAATGCCATTCGGTGAACGGATGGATGGCCGGCAGGTCCACTCCAACGGACGGAAGCGGCCTGAGCGCCTCCGCCGACATAAACGGAGTGGAGTGCGAGTTTTGCCATCTCATGGTCGATCCCGACCAGCCCGTCAACATAACGGGAACGACCGAAGTACAGAACGGCTCGTTCCTCGCCTATGACGCAACGGAGGCGTACCGCGGAGCCGCAATATACGTGCTCAACGGGACCGGGGACCGACTGGGGCCCTATACCACCAATCCTCCTCACGCGGCCCTTCAATCGTCCTTCCACAGGAGCGCTGATTTCTGCGCGACATGTCATGACGTCAGCAATCCCGCCACGGGCGACCTGGCTCCGAGCAACGCGGCGCAGGTACCCCTCGCGCCCGGGACATTCAGCGGCACGCTCGGGGGCGGCGTCGACGGGAAGGCAGCCTTCAACAACGCTCCCTACAAGTACGGCGTTACGGAGAGGACTTTCTCGGAGTACACGGCAGGTTCCCTGGACACATGGCTGGTCAACGACTTCGCCTCGCTTCCCGCGGACCTCAAAGTGACCGGAGGCGCGCTCTATAACGCCTACATCAAGGCCTGGTCTCCAAGATCGAACGCCAACTTCGAGGACGGAACTCTCCGTTATTTCACTTGCCAGACCTGCCACATGGCCCCGAAGACCGGAAAAGGCTGCAATAAAAGCAATTTTCCCACGAGGACTGATCTGGCTCAGCACGACCAGACTGGAGCGGGCCACTGGATGCCGGACGTTATCAAGTACATGGACACCAAGGGCACGCTGAGGCTCGGGGGCAGCCTTACCACCAATCACAAAGACGCGCTCACGGCCGGAAAAACGCGCGCAACGGCCCTGATTCAGTCGGCCGCGACCCTCTCCGCCCAGCAGGTGGATGCGAACCTTTCGGTAAAGGTGACCAACCTGACTGCCCACAAGCTGATAAGCGGCTACCCCGAAGGCAGGAGGATGTGGATAAATGTCCGGTGGTACGACTCCGGGAATAACCTGATATATGAGAACGGTGCTTACGGAAACATAGGAAGGACGGCTACCGACCTCAACAACATCTCACACCAGGTTCAATCCATAGTCGATCCTTCCAGTACGAGAGTATACGAAGCGGGGATGGGAATGGACCAGGCGTGGGCCGCCACCCTCGTTTCCCTCGGGTATCCATCAAACCTGACGCTGACCTGGGACAGGATGACGAACCTTCCCGAACACACGCTGGGAGAACTTGCCGGAAGCACCCCCGGGACCGAATACCACTCGTTCCATTTTGTCCTGAACAATGTGGTGGTCTCGGACAACAGGATCCCGCCGTACGGATTTAATTACGATGAGGCGAGAACCAGGAACTCCCTGCCCGTCCCCGACACGCAGTTCGGGAACCCCGGCCCTGGAGGAACTTTCAACTATTGGGACGACGTGCTGTTCACCATTCCTTCCACCGCCGTCTCGGCACAGATAAGGCTCTATTACCAGCAGACCAGCTGGGAATATATACAGTTCCTCTGGAAGCAGAACGACGGGTTGAACGCTTTCCTGGGGGCGGAGGGTATCAACATGCTCGACGCCTGGCTCAACAACGGGCAGTGCGCTCCCGTCCAGGTGGCCCTTGCGACGGTGAGCGGCCTGACCCCTCCCGTTCTTTCGCCGGTGGGGGAGGCGTCTCACCAAAATGTCGCGGCCGAACACATGAAAGCGGTCTGGGACGCAGCCAACAATGAGATCGACCTCAGGTACATGCCTGCTTGCGCCGCCACCGACCACACCGTCTATTACGGCCCGATATCCTCGGTACCGAGTTACGGATATTCCGGATCGGTCTGCCTCGGCGACACGACGGGAACAGTCAGCATCGCCCCCCCCGCAGACAATTATTTCTTCATAGTCGTCGCCAACAACGGCGAAACGGAGGGATCTTACGGCAAGGATTCCTCGAACGCCCAGAGGCCGGAGGCCGTGGGCGTTGGTTCTTGCGATTACGACCAGGACCTCAGCGGGACATGCGACGCGACCTTCAGGAGGAAAAGCCTCTAAAAGCTGTAACAGTCCCCGCTGCTGTCGATGTCTCTGCCCTGGCCAGCTTCGCCTTCTCCGCTTGCGTTGACGCCCACGACCAGATACCAGAAGAAGCTGTCTTCCGGAGGAGATTCCGATAAGCCGGAAAGGCTCGTCTCCTCCTGAAGTGTTGATTCCCCCCTGAGACAGGAATCTATCTCCGAGGAATACAGGTTCTGCAGATCCGCGGGAACGCCCCGGTAGATTCGGTAACCTCCGAGCGCGTCGGGGTTCTCGGGCCAAGCGAGAGAATCGGAGGTTGTCCAGACAAGGGCTTCCGGTTCGCTTGTCCCGGGCGCCGTTTCGCGCGGGATGTCGTAGGAGAATAGCCCGTATGTGCCGCTCATCTGCCCTCCCGAGATGATCCTCACTTCCCGGTCAACCCCCTCGCCTGGAGGCGTGAGGAATGTTACCTGCACGTGGCTCCAAGACTGCTGAGTTCCGGGGACACCGTCAACCAGAACGGTTCCGCCCGTCCCGAAATTCTCTCCGTTCACTGTCACAAGAGTCCCTCCGGCAGCCGTGCCGTTAGTTGGGACGGAAGAAATCACGGATGGGGGGAGGTAGGAGAAAAAGAGCTGGTTGCTGGGCTGTCCGTTCACGACGACATGGACCGGCACGTTGGCGCCCTGGCCTTCGGGCATCGTGAACTGGATCCANNATACAGAGTCCCGCCCGTGCCCAGGTTGTCCCCCGCCAGCGTAACGGTGTAGCCGCCGGCAGTCCCCCCGGTAGAAGGATCGATAAGGGTGAGCACGGGGGCACCGTAATAACTGTAAAATACGCTGTTACTCAGCTGGCCACCGGACATCACACGCACGGAAAGATTTTGACCCGACCCGGCAGGAGCCAGGAAGGTTATCTCCGTGTGGCTCCATGACTGCACTGTCCCGGGATTCCCGTTGATCGTCACGCTGCCGGTCGTCCCGAAATCGGTCCCGGTAAGAGCGATGAGGTTGCCCCCCGCTTCCGGTCCCTCCGACGGGACTATTGTGGAGATGACCGGGGGGAGGTAGGAGAAGGGCGTCGAGTTGCTGTGCTGTCCCGCGACAGCGACGATCACAGGAAGGCCCGCTCCCTGCCCTTCGGGGGAAAGAGCCGTGACCTGAGTGTGCGACCAGGACTGGACGGAACATGGTATTCCGCCGACAGTTACGGCGCCTGACATTCCGAAATTATCTCCCGAGATGGTTAGAGGCGTTCCGCCGATCGTCGGCCCTAAGGAAGGGACGACGCCCGTGATCGAAGGCGGGCTGCTAGAGAAATGGACGGTGTTGCTCTGGGCGCCTGAAACCGTCAAATAGATCGGGATGTTAGTCCCTTGTCCCGGGGGCATCGCGAACTCCACCGAATTATGGGTCCACGAGGACGGCGCGACGATGTTCCCTCCTACGCTCAATGTGCCGGAGGACCCGAAACTGCTTCCCGAGAGCGTTACGGGATAGCCGCCTTCGGTCCGTCCGCCCGCGGGATTGATGGCGTTTATCACCGGGGGGGAGTAAGAAAACGAAACGACATTGCTCGTCTGCCCGCCGACGGTCACGAAAACCGGGAGGGAAATCCCCTCTCCCGACGGGGTCAGGAAGGAAACCAGCGTATTTGTCCATGTTTGAGACGCCACGGGGGAACCGTTGAACATGATCGTCCCGCTAGCCCCGAAGTTAATTCCGGTAAGAAACACCGTTGTTCCGCCTCCGGTCGGTCCGATGGACGGTTCAATGTTGTTTATGACAGGCGCGTCGTATGAGAAGGGCACCGCGTTGCTGGTCTGTCCCGCGACCGCAACGATCACGGGAAGGCCTGTCCCCTGCCCCTGAGGCGTGTAGAAGGATATCTGGGTGTGGGAATTGCCGTTCAGGGGACAGTTCGTGCCTCCGAGGGTAACGGCAGGGACAAGACCGAAATTCTGGCCTGTCAGGGTGACAAGGGTACCGCCTTCGGTCGGCCCGTGGTTGATATCCATGGAGTCTATGACGGGCGGGCCGAACGAGAACGGCAGGGAATTGCTCGTTTGCCCGCTTATCGTTACTGAAAGAGTATTGTCCGTCCCCTCTCCCGTCGGCGATACGCAGACTATCTGGCCGTGATCGACCGAAACGACTGGAAGCGGCTGGGCGACGCCCGATATCACCGCCGTGACCGTCGTGTCCGGCATGCTGCTCCCGAAATTGTTGCCGTTGAGGGTGATCGACGCGCCCCCGCCGGTCGGGAATGGCAGAGGCACCATTGACGAGATATCCGGCGGATCGTAGTTGAACGCCATCGGATTGCTGTCCTGGCCTCCGGTTGAGAGGACAACCGGGCGGGTTACACCCTGTCCTGCGGGCGTTAAGAAGCTGACAGAAGTATCTGTCCAAAGGTCTATCGATCCGGGATTCCCTCCCACGGTTACGGTTCCCGCCGTCCCGAAATCGGTTCCGGTCAGCGTGACCAGCGTGCCGCCCTGGGTCGGGCCGTGGCTGGGCTCTATCGAGTTGATCACGGGCTCGTTATAGTTGACCATCATTGGATTGCTTTGCTGCCCGCCCGCCGTGACGATGACCGGGACCGTGCCGGATCCAGGAGGCATCAAAAATTGGATTTCCGTGTTGCTCCAGCTCAGTATATCGGTCACCTGGGTGCCGTTGACGGCGAGATTACCCTGGACGGTTCCGAAGTTGCTCCCCGAAAGCGTGGCCGCCCCTCCGGCCGTAGGAAAGCTTGCCGGAGCTATGCCGGATATTTGAGGAGGATCGTAACTGAACGTGGCGGGGCTGCCGGACTGGCCGCCCGCGATGACAACTACAGGAATGTTCGCCCCTGTTCCCTGAGGAAGAGTAAAAGTTGCCTGCGTATGGCTCCAGGAAAGCGGTGTTACCGGCGTTCCTGCCACTGTAATGACCCCTCCTGCTTCAGATCCGAAATTGCTTCCCGCCACCGTTATCGTCACGCCGCCGGCGGCCGGGAACCCTCCCCCTTCAGAGGAAATTGAAGATATTGAGGGAGCTGAATACGAAAAAGTAGAGATGGCCGCAACCGATTGGCCGTCGTCCCTAGTCACTCTAACTGCCAGGTTCGCGCCTTCGCCTGCAGGCAATAAAAACCTTATTTCCGTATCGGACCACTGAATAATCGTACCGGTGTTCGGACCCACTTCAACATCTCCCGAACCCTTGGTATAGCAAAAATTGGAGCCCGATACCGTTACCTCAACCCCCCCCTGCGTGGGGCCTAAATTGGGTGAAAAGCTAGTTATGGACGGACTGCCGCCGAACTGTAAAGGGTACGCCGACTCACAACTGCTTCCCCAGGACGTCGCGACAACGGCTTTGTACCATCCGCAAGTGATCGAAGGAGCTAGGAATATTATCTGCGTATCGTTCCAGGATACGATCGTTGCGTTGAGCCCTCCAACATGGACGGTCCCCTGGACAGGACCCAGATTTGTGCCGGTGAGGGTTACGTTGATTCCCGGCGTCGCGGCTGTGGGGGTCATGTTCGTGATATTACAGGTGTAAGAAAAAGCGTTCGGCTTGACGCAGGGGCGTCCGTCGGATGTCGTCACCGACACGTCGTGCTTGCCACCGGTCCCCGCGGGGGCGGTGACCGTTATGCCGGTATCGGTCCAGCCGGTGACAGCCGCCGGGGCCGCTCCGATTTTGACCGATCCTTCAACGGTACCGAAATCTTCTCCGGATATGGTCACCGAAGTGCCTCCTGCAGAAGGTCCTTCGGAAGGCGCCACACTTTGGATAAGGCAGGAGGGGACATAGGCGAACTTGTCAGGGCTGGCGGCCGGACGGCTGTCGAATGTCTGGAGTTCGACGTCCAGGCCGCTTCCAGTGCCCGCTGCCGCACGGAAAGTTATCTGCTGGTGGCTCCATGATTCGATGGTCCCGGTGAACGATCCTATCCTCGCCATCCCCGTGTTCTTGCCGAAACTGCTGCCAGTAATCGTAACGAGCGTCCCTCCCGATTCAGGGCCCGACGCAGGGGAACTGGAAGATATCGACGGAGGGTCGTAGTTGAAAGTGACCGTATTGCTCGTCCCGTTGGGATTGACGACATAGACCGGAATATTAACTCCATACCCTTCCGGGCATGAAAAGGTTATCTTTGACCCGGACCAGCTGATATAGGCGGTGGGCGTATTTTTAAAATAGAGTGTTCCATCACCCCCGCTGAAACTTCCGCTCAGCGTTATGGTTATGCCCCCCACAGTAGGGCCTTGAGTGGGACTGATGGATAAGATATTAGGAGGAGCCAGCATGGCTTCGTCCGAAACTTCACCATCATGCCGTCGGGCTTTTTTAACCTCCTCTTCCGATGCGTTGTCAGGAGGATCGTTCAAGGTCTTTTTCGCACAAAGCAGCAGGCTCGCTTTCACGGGGTGCGAAACAGGCTCCTCGGAGCCGAACAATCCTATCCTCCATCCTCCTTCTTTCACGGGCCGGATGTTCCACGAAGCGTCTATTTCCCGCCCGGCGGAGTCCACGGCGGATTCGAGGCGAAGCTCGAACCCGGGCGACCCGTCCGCCGAGATGAAAAGGGTCGTGGGAAGTTCACCCATTTCCGCCCGCCACGGTTTTCCCAGAGTCATGCAGGCGCCGGCCAGCAAAGATTCTCCATCCTTCCCGGAACCGTATGGGACGGTCGCCTCGAGAACAAGCCCGCGAGGACTCATGAAGGCGTCCAGGAGCGCCCCTTCAGCGAAGTATCTCACTCCGTCGCCCGCCGCGACCGGGATGCCCGCCTGAGCGCCGCCTTCCGTTGAAGACCCGCACGGCGAGGACAACGCAAGCCTCATCGGATGGCCGCCTTTCGCGGGCAGTATTTTTAGTTCGTTTTCGAGGAAACAGACCCTGAAACCCTGCCTGAGGTTCACTGCCGTGTAACTTCCTTGGTCAGGATCGCATGCCGGCGGCGGGACCCACTCCGCTTCATGCCGTGACGCGATCGCGACAGTTCCAACGGTCAAAAAAACAATGACGCCGAATAAAACCGATATCGTTTTTTTCATGGCAGCACCCATCCTCGATACAATGATGTAATGGTTCCATAGTGTTGTCAAGATACCATGCCCAAGTTTTCTGTCTTTTTATAAAAGAGAAAAGCGCTGTTCTACTTTTTTTCCGCAGGCTCCGGCAGGAAGTCGGCGAGGTAGCTCCCCACTTAGTTTCGTAGAATGTTTATCAGGCCGTCGTCCATTCCGATGAATTTCACCCCCATGCCCGCGGCGATCTCAGCGGAGTCGTTCCTGAGGCTGCAAACGACCTCTCCCCTCAGGGATATCGGAGACTTGAGTCCGGGCAGAAGCAGTTTGATGTTCAGCTTCGCCCCCTCGTCAGCCGGATGGTCAGTGCACAGATACATCCCGCCTTCGCTCATAGTCGCGGACCGCATTTCCCTTTCGCCGTTTCCGTCATCTACAAGGACCTTCAGAGACATCCTCGCGCGGAGATGCTGCCGCTGATGGCTGAACGACAGATGCCTCTCCATGAGGTCGTGTATGGTGCTGAAAGTCACGGGCTTCGTGAGGTATTCCGCGCAGCCGGCTTTTCGTGCAAGGAGCTTCGTTTCAGGCGTCCCGTCCACCGAGACCATCACGACCGGGATCTCCGGCGAATATTTCCTCTCGCGGACCCTCGCGCAGAACTCCATTCCGTCCATCTCCCTCATGTGCGCTTCGCAGGTCACAAGGGAAGGCCTCGACCTTTCTATCACTGCCAGCCCCTCGTCGGCGCTGTCGACATGGGCCGCGTTGTACCCGAGGCGAAGGAGGACGTACCTCAGGAAATGGCCGAAAGTCTTCGAAGGGTCAACTATCAAAACTTTCTTCACTGCCTCTCCTCTACGCAGGATGGAGATTCCCCGCCTCTTTCATAATAACACGAGGCTCGCAAATTCTCCGTTGACCCCGAATTCTTGAGGAAAAATCAGTTTACCAAGAAAGATGCCTTATTGCCCGCGGGAGCGGGGGAACAACGCCCCAAAGCGCCCGGTCCGATAAGGACGCGGGTTTTTTCACTCGTCCCCGTCCTTTTTTTCTTCCCGCTCGAGAACATCCTTTGATCTTGACAGGACCTCCCTGGCCGCGTAAAAGGTCAGGGTCACGGCCGTTATCGGGATGGCGAAATATAGCATCGCGGCGCTGAACGCGGGAAGGGCGTCATGGTGGGACGAGGCGAGGACGAGGTAAAGGGTGTAGGCGAAGTAGTATCCGAGCAGGAGCGCGCCTTCCTTCCTGCAGATCCTCCCGCCGGTGAAGAAGAGCGGAAGACAGGCGAGCGCCACCGATATCATAACCGGGATGTCGAACCTGAGCATGGCGGCGGAAACCTCAAGCCCCCGGGGCGCCGCGATCGCGGAAAGGCCGAGGACGGGCATGGTGTTGAAAAGGTTGCTCCCCACGACGTTACCCACGGCTATGTCGCGCTCGCCCCTTATAGCCGCTATGACCGAAGTGACTATCTCAGGCAGGGATGTTCCCGCGGCCACCACCGTCAGGGCGATCACAGACTCGCTGACTCCCAGAACCTTGGCGAACGATACCGCGCCGTCGACCAGCAGCCGTGAACCGACGACGAGCAGGCCCAGGCCGAATGCCGCCAGCACGATGTTCTTCATCGTGTCAATTCTTCCCCTTCCGGCACCGGCCAGGTCCCTGCAATACTTCTCTTTTATTTCGCCGTTCTCCCTGCGCCCCTGTCGGACGAGGATCCAGCAGTAAAGGACAAAATTGGCGACGAGGATCGCGCCGTCGATCCTGCCGATCTTCCCGTCAATGGAGAAAACGAGGACGGCGGCGGAAACCAGTATCATCAGGGGCACGTCCAGCCTGACCAGCCGGCTCGAAACGGAAAGGGGAGCGATGAGCGCAGACAGGCCGAGGATCAGCAGAACGTTCAGGATGTTGCTTCCCACCACGTTGCCCACTGCGATGTCCGCCTGGCCGGATAACGCCGCCTTGAGGCTGACCGCGAGCTCGGGTGAACTGGTCCCGAAAGCGACCACCGTCAGGCCGACGATCAGCGGCGAGATGCCTAGTGAAGCCGCCAGGCGGGACGACCCGCGCACTAGGCACTCCGCCCCGGCAACCAGAAGGCCCAATCCTGAAAGGAACAGAAATATCGCCATGCCGGTGTTCCTCTTTTCTCCAAAATCCCGGGCGCGCCTCCCGCCCGGAGAAAGATAACGCTACCCCATATCTCCTTTATCGTCAACAACCCGCGACAGAAGCCAGACGCACAATTGACCAGGAATCAGGAGGTTTTATTGGTCACACTTGACAACATGGTCAGAAGAGACTATATTATGATCGTGGAGGATGGTCATGAGCGTCGGTTCGAGGATCGCCAACATAAGGCAGACGAGGGGGATATCCCAGGGAAAGCTGGCGCGGATACTGGGTTGGGACCCGTCGAACCTGGCGAGGATAGAGAAGGGCAGAGTCAACCCGTCCCTCAGGACCGTGGAAGAGATAGCCGAAAAACTTGACATCCCCGTCTCGATGCTTCTCGACGACACCCCCGTTCCGGAACGCATCGCAGTTGTCGCCTTCGCCTCCGCCGGCGAAGCCGTCAGCTTCACCGACCAGAACTATCCGCAGGGCGGAGGAATGTACTACATCGACAGGCCGCCCCTTTTCACCGACCCCAACGGCTTCGGCGTCGAGGTCTCGGGCGACAGCATGGTCCCGAAGTACGAGGACGGGCAGGTGGTGCTGGTGGACACGAGGAAAAGGCCTGCGAGCGGCGATTTCGCAGTGATCGGCCTTGTAAGCGGCGACAAGTACGTCAAGAGATACAGGGAGGCTCAGGGAGTGGTGATCCTCGAATCGGTGAATCATCTCTATCCTCCCGTTGTTATACAGAAAGAGGAAGTCAGGTTCGCCTACAAGATAGTCTGGGCGAAGGAAAGGTGACGGATGTTCGATAACGTCCGCGTGGGAGTCGCAGGCTGGACATATCCCGACTGGAAGGGATTCGTCTATCCGCGCAAAACGCCGCGCAACTTCCATCCTCTTCCGTTCCTCGCGGAAACCTTCGACATCGTCGAGGTCGATTCATCCTTCTACAGGATCCCCGACCCGATCACCGCTGGGGAGTGGGCGAGAAAAGTATCGGATTTCCCGAAGTTCCGCTTCTCGGTGAAGCTCTTCCAGGGTTTCACCCACACGAGGAAAGCCTCTCTCATAGAGGAGCGCGCCTTCCACAGGGCGATCGAGCCGCTGGTCAAGTTCGGGAAATTCTCCTCGCTTCTCGTCCAGCTTCCCTGGTCGTTCAGGAACATCCCGGAGAACAGGAAGGTGCTCGCCGACATCCTCTGCCGCTTCGCCGATTATCCCAAGGCGGTCGAGCTGAGGCACAGCTCCTGGGTGAAGATAGACATCCTTTCGTTCCTGAGGGAGCACAACGCCACCTTCTGCAACATAGATCAGCCGGTCTTCGCCCACTCGACGGGGCCGACCGCCGCGGCGAGCGGAGAGCTTTCCTACTTTCGCTTCCACGGAAGGAATGCCGCCTCATGGTTCAAGGAGGGGGTCGGCAGGGACGAGCGCTACAACTACCTCTACTCCCATGACGAAATGGCCTCCTGGGTGGAGACGGTGAGGGACACGGCCGTCGTGGCGAACGAGGTGGCGGTCATCTTCAACAACCATTACAAGGGACAGGCGGCGGTGAACGCGCTGGAGTTCGCTCATTCCGTCAGGGAGAAGAAGGTCGCGGTCATGGAAGACCTCATCCCCCACTACCCGCGGCTTGAATCGATAACCTCGCGGCCCGTTCAGAAAACTCTTTTTGCTGGCGTATCCTCTTCATATAACGGATAAAGGGGGATGTGGTGTCTTTCCTCCCCCTTTTCCGTTCCTTTTACACCTTTTATTCGGGAACGATACCGCCTGAAAGAATAGCGGCCCTCGCGAAGCTTCACGGCTACGACCACGCGGCCATCGCCGACAGGGACGGCCTNNTGAAACCGGTCATAGCCGCGGAGATCACGAGCCCCGCGGGCGGCGCACCGATTTTTCTTGTCGCCAAAGACCTCTCTGGTTACGCCTCCATCGCCAGGCTCGTCACCAGGAGGAAGCTCCACCCCGACGAGTTCGACCGCGAAAAAGAGACGGCTTACGAGGCTAAAGGAGAGAACATTTTCATCCTCTCTTCGTGCCCCGAATCCATCTACAGGCTGATAAGGGAGGGCGCGCAGAAAAGCTCCATTTTCATAAGGCTTTCGGGCATAAAGGAAGAAGACCGGGAAGCCGAGAAGGTGAAGACCCTCTTTGATTTGCCTTTTGTCTTCGCTCCGCTCTTCGCATTTGAAAAGGAAGAGAACCTTTCGACCCACAGGCTTCTAAGGGCGGTGAAACATCTTCCGCCAGAGCACGCGGCCGAAGCGGTCGCGCGCGGCGCGAAAGAGCTGGTCGAAANNAGAGCTGGTCGAAAGGCTCGGAATGACCGAGGCTCCGCTCCTCGCGAGTGCCGAATTGGCGGCGCGGACCGAAATCGAAATCCCCCTCTACAAGTTCATCCTGCCCCGTCCACCGCTGAAAGAAGGAGAGGTCGCCGAGGAAAAGCTGAGGGCGACCGCCTTCGCGGGCCTCGCGAAGAAGAACAGGAAACTGACTCCCGTCTACGTGAAGAGGCTCTCCTCCGAGCTCGACATGATATGCTCCCTCGGCTTCGCCGGATATTTCCTCCTTGTGAAAGAGATCGCCGATTCGGCTTCGGCGATGGGCTTCCCCTATCTCGGCAGGGGCTCGGGCGCATCCAGCCTCGTCTCCTACTGCCTGGGGCTAACCCACGTCGATCCGGTGAGGCACAACCTCTATTTCGAAAGGTTTTTAAATCCCGAGAGAAAGAACCTGCCGGACATAGACCTCGATTTCTCCTCCGCCGACAGGGATTTCGTCATAGAGAAAGTGATAAAGAACTACGGCGAGGAACATGTCGCGATGATATCGACACACAACTGCTTCTCGACCCGCTCGGCCTTCCGCGAGATCGGCAAGGCGCTCTCCATACCGGAAGAGGAGATCTCCGCGGTGGCAAAGGCGCTGCCGCATGTCGATATAGACCATCTCAGGAAGGCGATAAAACTGAAGCCCGAGGCGAGGAAGATCGCGTGGAAGGACGGGCCATGGCTGAACGTCCTCTCGGTCGCGAGAAGGATAGACGGCTTCCCGAGGCATCTCTCCGTCCACTGCGGCGGCATCGTCGTCGCGCCCGTCCCGCTCACCGACAGGACCGCCCTCGAACGTTCGGCGAAAGGGGTGCCGATAACGCAGTACGACATGTTCGACATCGAGGACCTGGGGCTCGTGAAGATAGACCTTCTCGGCAACCGCTCGCTCGCGCTGATGACCGAAGCTGTCGCCACGATAAAAGAGGAGACGGGCCATGTCCCGCCGATCTTCCCCCCTGAAAAGACCTTCGACGACCCTGCGACGGTCGAAACGGTCTCCTCGGGAAAGACGATGGGCTGTTTCTACATCGAATCGCCCGGGATGAGACAGCTCCTTCAGAGACTGAACACGCGCACCTTCGAGGAGCTTACCGCCGCCTCGTCGATCATCCGTCCCGGCGTCGCCGAATCGGGGATGATGGACGCCTACATCAAGAGGTCGCGCGGAGAGGAGAAGGTGGAATACCTCCACCCCGACCTCGAAAGGCTGCTCAAGGAGACCTTCGGCGTGATGGTCTACCAGGAGGACGTGTTGAAAGTCGTGCACGAGTTCGCCGGCCTCTCGCTCGGCGAGGCCGACCTCATCAGGCGCGCGATGAGCGGCAAGTACAGGTGCCACGGCGAGATTGAGAAGCTGGGCAGGAAGTTCTTCGAGAGCGGCAGGGCGAGGAAGATAAGCGAGCATGTCCTTTCGGAGCTGTGGGAGCAGGTGCGGTCGTTCGCCGGCTACGCATTCTGCAAGGCGCACTCGGCCTCCTTCGCGCAATTATCCTTCCAGTGCACCTACCTGAAGGCGCACTATAAAGAGCACTTCTTCCCCGCGCTCATCAACAACTGCGGCGGCTTCTATCCCACCTCGGCCTACGTCGAGGAGGCTAGAAGGAACGGCATGAAGATACTGCCGCCCGACGTGAACCTCTCGGACGATTCTTTCAGGGGGAGGGGCGGGGAGCTGAGAAGCGGCTTCTTCGTCCTCCGGGGGGTCCAGCGAAGGCTCATCGAGAGGCTTTACGAAGAACGGGGCGAGGGGCCCTTCTCGTCGTTCTCCGACCTTCTCGCGAGGCTCGAGGGGGGCTTCAAGACAAAGGAGATCGAAACGCTGATACTGGCGGGAGCGCTCGACTCCTTCGGCCCCCACCGCGGCCACCTCCTTTCGCTCATGAGGATCTGCGAAGGGAACCCGAAAAAAGCGAAAGAGATGGAGAAAAGGGGAAGTTATCTATCTTATTACCCGCCCAAGGTTACGCCGTCGCTCCCGAAGGCACTCTGCTTCGCCGACATCGCGAAACGGGGGAAGGACCCCTTCGGCCCGCTCTCGCTCTCGGAGCTTCTCGAGGGCGAGCGCTTCGCCCTCGGCTTCTGCCCCACGGCCCACCCCTTGACGCCGATGCTTCCCTGGGCGGAGAAGACAAAGCTCGTCCTCGCGAAGGACCTCGACAAGCACCAGGGGAAGAAGGTCTCACTCTTCGGCCAGGTGGTCACCTACAAGAGGCTTCCCACCAAGAAGACGGGCGAGGGGATGGCCTTCGTCACCCTCGAAGACCCGACCGGCCTCATGGAGCTGGTCTTCTTCCCCAAAGCCTACACAAATTTCGGCGCGCTGATCACCCAGGGATTCCCCATCAAGGCCGAAGGCGTAATAGGCCGCGCCGACGAAGGGCTGCCGATAACCGTCCAAAGCGCCGCGCTCCTGCCCGCCATGCGATTGCCGAAGGCTGTGGAGTGGAGGGAAGAGGTGGCGTAGCGACAGCGCTGAAGAGCCGAAGTGCTGAAGCCTTGTTAGTGTAAGATATAGATGTTCAGAGGAGAGATCGAATGGAAACGACCAAGATCGCGCTGTTCAAGGGAAAAAAGATAAGGAAAACACTGCATGAAAACGAATGGTGGTTCTCGGTAGTGGATGTTGTCGAGGCGCTTACGGACAGCCTTAATCCAAGAGATTACTGGTTCAAGATGAAGGTCAGAGTTAAGGAAGAGGATGGTTTTGAACCGTCGACAATTTGTCGACAGTTGAAATTACCCGCTCCAGACGGCAAAATGCGAGAAACAGACTGTGCCAACACTGAAGGACTTTTCCGTATCATCCAATCCATTCCTTCACCTAAAGCCGAACCTTTCAAACGCTGGCTCGCGAAGGTCGGTTATGAGAGAGTACAGGAAATAGAGAACCCCGAACTTGCAGCCAAGTGCACCAGGATAATTTACAAGCTCAAAGGCTATCCCGAAGATTGGATCGAGAAGAGAATGAGGGGAATAGCCATCCGCGAAGAACTGACCGACGAATGGCAAAAAAGGGGGGCGGAAGAGGACAGGGATTACGAGATATTGACAGGCGAGATCTCCAAGGCCACTTTCGGCGTAACCCCGAACCAATACAAGAAACTCAAGGGACTAAAGCGGGAAAACTTGCGCGATCATATGGACGATTTCGAGCTGATCTTCACAATGCTCGGCGAAAGAGCGACAACCGAGATCCACAGGAATGAAGATTCCAAGGGAGTCCCCAAGCTTAAAAAAGACGCCCAATCCGGAGGGGCGATAGCAGGCAACGCCAGAAAGGAACTTGAAAAGAAGCTGGGAAGATCCGTCGTGTCGAAAAAGAACTTCCTTCCGGAGAAAAGAAGAAAGAATATAAAGTAAGCATGCCCAAACCCGTCGAGTGGAAAGAAGAGGTGGCGTAGCTTCTACTCGTAATGCGACCACATGCGGATCACTTTGACGGCGTGTTCTTTTGAATAGACCTGATAGACCAGCCTATGTTGGATGTTTATCCTTCTTGAATACGCCCCGGCAAGATCGCCGAGCAGTTTTTCAAACGGAGGAGGGTTCTTGAACGGGTCCTCTTTCAAGACCTCCAGGAGCTCGATCGCTTTTTCCTTGAGCCCCGCTTTCTTGAGCTTCTTCGCGTCCTTCTGCGCCTGCGGCGCAAAATAGAGCGCCCAAGCTACCATTTAAGCTCTTTAAGGCACTTGTCGAGAGGCATTTCCATCCCCTCGATTATCGATTCGCGCATGCCTTTGATCGAAACAAGGAAAAGGGTCTCCTCTATCGACCGCCAGTCCTCTTCCGAAACGAGTACCGCGTTGTTCCTCTTGCCGGTGATCAGCACCGGCTCGTGCGACTGAGCCGCCTTGTCTATCAGCCTGTAGAGGTTGCTCCTCGCCTCGCTGACCTTGAAATTCGTCATCTTTGCCTCCGGACATAGTAGTACGCTTTTTCGTACGCTTTGTCAAGGGGGGGCCAGGCGCTGAAGAGCTGAAGGCTGAAGCGCTGGAGAAGAAAACCGTCATGGCGAGAAGGGCTTCGTGGGAAAAAACAGGTGGCTGTCTCTATCTATTAAGTCCGGTAAAAGGGGTGGTTCTTTCTCTACTTTGCGACTGCGCCAACAAAAAACCTGTGGGATTTATCTCTTGCCCAGCCGTGGTTGAGCACCTCGAAGGTATCAGGATCTGCCGACGGCACAGGCCGCCCCCACCAATAGACTCTATTTTTGTCTTTCGCGTACTCATCGTCCAATATTTGAAACGAAGTGTAGTCCGCCTCAGTAACTTCTCGTTGACCATAATAGTAGGCCATTTCATCACGCACCCAGCCTCCAGTAATACTGTTCACTTTAAGGACTTCAAACGATTCAATGTCACGAATAGCTACCTCATCGGTTTCTAAGAACACGTGCGCTTTGTCGCGCGACCACGGGAATGTCAGCAACCTAAATGTTCCGGGGTCGGCGGCTGGGATTATTGACCCCTGTATGTATACATGATTTTTGTCCTTTCCGTAATAACGGCCGTAAATGCTGTTTGATAAAACTACAAAGGATTCGGGATCTGCCCCGTCAATTAAACGGGTCACATACCATACGTGCTCCCTGTCTTTTGCATAGCTGCCCTTAGCTAGCACGACAAATGTTAACGCATCAGCCCTATCTAGGAATTGGATATTTCGACCGGTTCCTTCGTTCCAGTCATGGTACGCTACTCTCCCCCCGGTTCGAGAGTAACCAACATAACAGCTTGATAGACAAACCATTAATGCAGGAAGAAGGATAGCGATTGCAAGGCGTGCGAGATTAGTTCTTCTCAATAAGGGCATCTGCGTTTCCTCCCTCTTCCATTATACCCCCAGCAGGCTCCGCCTGCAGCGTCGGTGAGGGCGGGCCTTTTTACGAGGTCCGCCCCTCGCCGACGCTTCTGCTTATTTGGCTCTTCAATACACCCCCGGCACCAGCTTCTTGCTGTGTTTCTTGTACTCTTCGTACTCGTCGCCGAAAGCTTCGAGAAGGGCGGCTTCTTCGATCTTTATCCTCTTGATGAAGCCGATGGTGACGGGAACGACGAGGACTACCAGCGAGATGATATTGGTGAAGATCAGCCCCATCCCCCAGAAGGCGAGGAGAGCGCCGGAATAGGATGGGTGGCGGACGAATCGGTAGATGCCGCTCTTGACCACCTTGTGGCCCTCCTGGATGACGATGTTGACGGTGAAGTATTTCCTGAGGGTCAGTATAGCCGTCCACCTTATAGCTATCCCGACGATCATCATGCCAAAGCCCAGAAGCGGCACAGCGGCGGGAAGCCCCTTCACCTTCCCTATCCCGAGGGTCCCCATGGTCACGGCGATCGCGATGCTGGAATAGATCACCGCGTTGAGCCAAACGATCGAGCCCTGGTCCCTGTCCCGGCTGTCCTTCTTCGACCTCGTCAAGATCACGAGGACAATCTCGGACGCCATCCATAAAAGCCCGACCACCATAACGATCTTGGCGAAGTTCATTTAGAGTCTCCCGTTGCATTATACCCCTTCCGAAATAATCCCTGCTAAAATAGTATTTTAGGAGCATGGAGGTTCAAGATGAATAAACGAAAACTCGGCAAGAGTGGTCTTGAGGTTTCGACTATCGGGCTCGGGTGCATGGGGATGAGCTACGGCTACGGGCCGCCCGCGGACAGGAAGGAGATGGCCACCCTTTTACGGAAGGCGGTGGACCTGGGCGTCACCTTCTTCGACACGGCGGAGATGTACGGCCCCTTCATCAACGAGGAGCTCGTCGGCGAGGCGCTGGCGCCTGTGCGGAACGAGGTGGTGATCGCCACCAAGTTCGGCTTCAAGATCGACCCGAAGGTAGAAAGAGGCATAGCCGGGATGGACAGCAGGCCGGCGCATATCAAGGAAGTTGCCGAGGCTTCGCTGAAGCGGCTGAGGACAGACCGCATCGACCTTTTCTACCAGCACCGGGTGGACCCGGATGTTCCCATCGAGGATGTCGCCGGAGCGGTGAAGGAGCTCATCAAAGAAGGCAAGGTCCTCCATTTCGGCCTATCGGAGGCCGGCGGAAAGACGATCCGGCGCGCCCACGCGGTGCAGCCTGTCGCCGCCCTGCAGAGCGAATACTCGATCTGGTACAGGAACATCGAAGGGGAGATCATGGAGGCGCTCGAAGAGCTGGGGATCGGCCTCGTCCCCTACAGCCCTCTCGGAAGGGGATTCCTGACCGGGAAGATCGACGAGAAGACCGCCTTCGACAGCAGCGATTTCAGGAATGTCCTGCCCCGCTTCACCCCCGAGGCACTGAAGGCGAACCTCGCCTTCGTCGAGATGCTGAAAAAGATGGCGGAAGCGAAGGGGGCGACCCCCGCGCAATTGGCTTTGGCCTGGCTTCTCGCCAAAAAGCCGTGGATCGTTCCGATACCGGGCACGACCAAGCTCCACCGGCTGGAAGAGAACCTCGGCGCGGCGAAGATCGAGCTGAGCGCCTCCGACATGAAAGAGATAGAGACGGCCGCTTCGAAGATCGCGGTAACGGGAGAGAGATACCCCGAAAGACTCGAACAGATGACCGGAAAATGATGTCACCCTGAACTTGATTCAGGGTCTAATGAGATTCCGGATCAAGTCCGGAATGACGAAGGAGAAATAAGATGACTATGAAAGTTGACGGTTACGCGACGAAATCGGCAAAGGACAGGCTCGGACCATACAATTTCGAGAGGCGCGACCAGCGCCCTAACGACGTGGTGATAGAGATACTCTACTGCGGCGTCTGCCATTCGGACATCCACCAGGCGCGCAACGACTGGGGAGGCAGCATCTATCCGATGGTCCCCGGCCACGAGATCATCGGCAAGGTGGTGAGCGTCGGCAAGGATGTCAAGAGCTTCAAGCCGGGAGACAGCGTCGGGGTCGGCTGCATGGTCGATTCCTGCCGGAAATGCTCCGCCTGCGAGCAGGGGCTCGAGCAGTACTGCGAACACGGCGCGACCTTCACCTACAACGACACGGACCGCCACGACAAGATGCCCACCTACGGAGGTTATTCCGAGAAGATCGTCGTCTCCGACAAGTTCGTCGTCAAGATCCCGGATGGCCTCGACCTCAAAGGTGCGGCGCCTCTTCTGTGCGCCGGGATAACCACCTGGTCGCCGCTGCGCCACTGGAAGGTGGGCAAAGGAAGCAAGGTGGCCGTGATCGGCCTCGGGGGCCTCGGCCACATGGCGCTGAAGCTGGGCAAGGCGATGGGGGCCGAGATGTCGCTCTTCACGAGAACCCCCGGCAAGGAGAAGGACGCGCGACGGCTCGGAGCGGGAGAGGTCATCATCTCGACGGACGAGAAGCAGATGGCCGCAGTCAGCCGCAAGTTCGACCTCATCATCGACACCGTCCCCAACGCCCACGACCTGAACCCTTACATGCCCTCGCTCAAGATCGACGGCACCCTCGTCCTCGTCGGCTACCTCGGCCCGCTCGATCCGGTCCTCCACACCGTCCCGCTGATCCTCGGGCGCAAGGCTGTCGCCGGCTCCGTCATCGGAGGCATCCCCGAGACGCAGGAGATGCTCGATTTCTGCGGCGAGCACAACATCGTCTCGGACATCGAGGTGATTCAGATCCAGGATATAAACGAGGCCTACGAGCGGATGATCAAGAGCGACGTGAAATACAGGTTCGTGATAGACCTGAAGTCGTTGAAGGGGTGAGATAAAAACAGGCTTCGCCTGCAACATTGGCAAGGGGGCGGGTCCTTTTATTTTGGACCCGCCCCCTCGACGACGCTTCTTAGTTCTTATTTACCCCGCAGGCTAAAGACCTGCGCATACCTCACAGATCTTCGCTCGCAAGCGCGTAACGATCAATGCTATTAAAACGCTCCATACTACAACACCGAAGGCGCTCACTGTCTTGCTGACCGCTATGGTGTCTTCATAACCATGCAAGCGCGGACACAAACAAAGCAATGGGGGCTAAAAAACAGTTTGAGTTGAACAGTACGGAATCCTTTGAGGTTGAAAAGCGCCAGCCAGGGAGGTTATAGACCCAGTGAGTTGGAAAAATGAACCACTCGATTAGAATGTGTCGGAATTGGTTGTTTGGGATCATCGCATTGATAGGCATAATAAGACCGCTTGAAACAACTGCCATTAGGATAACGGTGAACTTGAAGAGCTTATTCATATTGCCTGATCTGGGCATTCTCTCCCTTACCCTTGCCTGCAGCGCCCGGGCGGCGCTATCTGTTTAAATCTATTTCAGCAGTTCCTCAATCTGTCTCTTAAGCATGGGTACGTCCTTTTTTACCGATTCCCACACTATCTTGTAATTGACTCCAAAATACTCGTGAATGAGCTTGTCCCTTGTCCCTGCTATCTCTTTCCAGGGTATCTCCGGGTGCTCTTTCTTGAATTCCTCTGAGATGTTCTTGACAGCCTCTCCGATGATCTCGAGACTCCGAACGAACGCCCTTGTGGCCGTTTCGTCAGAGATAAACGCCTCAAAAGCCATCCCCTCGGATTTCTCAAGCAAATACTGGCATTCGTCCTTGATGTGGGAAAGATAGGGGGTATCCGTCCTCACAATATTTCCACCGGCTTTATCTGTGAAAGGATGTAGGGGCTTATCGCTTCTTCGGTCAAAAGGTCGACATCGACGGATACCATCCTGCTGAGCTCTTCTTCGATCCTTACAAATTCGAACATGGTCGGCGTGTTCTTGAATTCAACGATAAGGTCGAGATCGCTATCCGGCCCTTGGGTGCCCTCGGTAAAAGAGCCGAAAGCTTTCAGCCCTGTGACGCCCAGGCTGGTTTCCAGGTAATCTTTTTTTTCGCTCAAGATCTTGATAATTTCTTCAAGGCTTCTCATTTTCCTGCTCCGCGGTTAAATTCTATTATCGTAGTCCCGGCAAGTCAATCCTAACACAGGCTAAACCTGCCCCTACCCCTCCACCACCCTGTAAGCCTTCTTCGTTCCGGCCGGCGCGTCGCCGAGCACCTCGAACTTGAGGCCGGGCGCGCCCTTGCACTCCTCGAACACGGCTTCAGTGACGAGGATATCCCACGCCTTGGCGATGTCCTCGCCGAGCTTGCTGGCGGCGTTGACCTCCGAGCTGAAGACATCCGCATCACCCACGCGCAGCATCCTCCCGTAGCCGAGGCCTATGCAGAGCAGGATCTTCTCCTCGTCGGGCTTCGTCTCGTTGTATCTTTTCAGCACATCATGCATGCTCAGGGAGCACTGGATAGCCTTCCTGGCCTTGCGGAAGATGACGAGGAAGCTGTCGCCTTCTATTTTAAGGAGGATGCCGTCGTGCTCGCCTATGATCGGGATCAGGAGCCGTTCGGCCTCCACGATCGTCTGGAGGAAATGGATGATGCCGAATTTCTCCACTCCGCGCGAGAAGCCCGCGAGATCGGTGAACATCACGCACCACTCCTCGCCGAAGAGGTCCCAGATGCGGCTGTCGATCTTCTCCTTGTCCGCCCCCGGCTTCAGCCTCTCCTCGATGAGCCTTGTCAATCTGTCTTCCGAAGCGCCTGCCGCGATGGTTCTTCTATATGCCATGGTTTCTGCCCCTTCCTATCACTGCCCGATCATTTCTTTATAGAGCCATTCCGCCCCGTAAACCTTTCTGATGATCTCGAGGATCGCCCTTATGTCGACGGCGACGCACCTTGCCTGGAATTCGTCGTAGACATAGGCGTTGGGATGGCTCTCGGCATTCCCGTCGAAGACAAGGCCGACGAGCTTGCCCTCCGTGTCCACGACCGGGCTTCCCGAGTTGCCCCCGGTGATGTCGGCCGTGCATACGAAGTTGTAGGGGGTCTTGAGGTCGAGCTGCTTCTCTTTTGCCTTGATGGCCTCAGGGATGTAGAAATCGCCTCTCTCGCCGAAGCTGTATCCCCTGTCGAAAAGGCCGTAGAGCGTGGTGAAGGGCGGGACCAGTGTCGAGTTCCTGGGGAAACCGGCTATCTTCCCGAAAGAGAGCCTGAGTGTTCCCGTGGCGTCTGGGTAGGTGTCCGTTCCGTAAATGGCGAAGCCGGCCCTGGCGATCTTTGTCAGCGCCGCCTCCTGGACGGCGGAAACGTTGTCGCGGTAGGCCGCCTCGGTCTCCCTGAGGAACGGATCTATTCTACGGGCCAGAACCAGAAGAGGGTCTTTGCTCTTAAGGATGGCCTTCCCCTTCTTCTCCATCAGCTTGCTCCTGAAAGAAGCATCGTCGAGTTTTGTGCCTGTAAGAACCTCCCAGACAAGCGCCTCCGGACGCATGCCTTGGAAAACGCTTTTTACATAGGGGTCGTCCTGCCCCAGGGCGTCGTATTTGCCTCCAAGGATGAAAGTCAGCATCACCTCTTCGAGATCTTTGTAGACCGGCGAAGGCGTCACTATACCCCTGACGACGTCCTCAATTTCAGCATCATGGAACCCGTCAAGCCTCCCGGCGTCGGGCTTCCCCGCCTCGGCCGCGTAGCGAACCATGGTGACCGCCGTGGCGAGCAGGTTCCTCGTTCCCACGTCAAGCTTGTGACGGACATCGTTAATGTGGTCGTTCTCCCACTTGAGCGAATCCTCTATCTCCTTCCACGCGGCCCCGAACTCCTGCTTCAGTTTCGGGTCTCTGTCTACCGCCGCGCGCAGCGCGTCCTCCCGCTCCTTCTTCCTGGACATCATGGCAGGGTCTTTCAGGCCGGCGAACTCGCCCTCGGTGGATTTTATGTAGTTCTCGAGAAAGTAGACCACTGTCCTGCCCCGCCTCTCATGTTCAACGCCCCTGTGGCCGTAACTTTTAATTTTCGACTCGAACTCGCGCATCTTTTTCAAGGTGAAGGGCGTGGTGACGTCGCGAAGGTGCTCCAGCATCGCGTAAGTCATCAGCCTGTCGGTCTCGCGTGGACAGCCGGAAGCAAAGACAAGGTCGCCGTCCTTGGTCCCCTTCGGGTTCACTTCGAGGAAATGTTCCACCCTCGCCGGCTTCCCGTTCTCGTAGGCGCGCAGGAGTGCCACATCGAGGTCGTAGCGGGGATATGTGAAGTTGTCGTCGTCCCCGCCGAAGAAAGCGGCCTGCAGTTCGGGTATGAATACGAGGCGGATGTCCGAATATTCCCTGTACTTGTAGAACGCGTAGCGAGCCCCGCCGTAGAGCGCGACCACCTGGCCCTTTTTCCCGCTCCTGGTCTTGTAGTCGCTCTCCATCTTGGCTATCGCGGCTTCCTTCTGCGCCCTCGCTTCTGCGGGAGCCGATCCGGGCTTCACCGAGCCCTCAACAGCCGCGGTAGCGTCCTCGATCGATTCCAGAACTTGCATCGTCATCCCGGGGATCGGGATCTCCTGCTCGGGGCTCCCCGCCACGAAACCGTCCCTGACGATGTTCCGCTCGGGGGTGGAAAGCCTCTGCGCCGAGCCGAGCGCGCAGTGGTGATTCGTCAGGATGAGGCCGTCCTTCGAAACGAAGCTGGCGCTCGCGTTCATGTCCAGGGAGCTTAGCCGCAGATGGTCCAGCCACGCCTGCGACGGGACGAAACCGTAATTCTTCTCCAGCTGTTCGAGCGGCGCGTGGTCGTAAGTCCACATCCCTTCGTCTGCGATAATGCCGAAGCAGATAAGGCAGGCCGCAATTGAGAGCGAAATCGTTTTTCCCTTCATGGCATCTCCCCCGGGATTATCCCCGTAAATTTTTCCAGAATATATCTATTTCTTTTCTTCTTTCTTCCAGCCGTCCTCGAGCGTCTTCATGAACGCCACGATGTCCTCCGTCTCCTCGTTCATCAGTTTCAGGTCGCCCATTTCATCCTTGTTGACGTTCTGCGCATATTCCGGCGGCGGCCAGGGGCCGCTGTCCCTGGTGTTGTAAAAGGCGACAACCGTGAAAAGCTCCTTGAAAACCCCGTTATGCATGTATGGTCCCGTCAAGGTTACATTGCGAAGGGTCGGGACGCGGAATTTCCCGTTTTCAGCGGGATCTTTAACCGTATCTCCCAATCCGAGATCGACAAAGCCCTTCCCTTGCGGGTTGATGTCCGCGGGCATGAGATAAAAGGGATTTTCCGGATTTTTAGGGACCCCAAGGTTGTCGTAGCTCCAGTCCGTGAAAAGAGGATGCGTACCGTCTTCCCCTTTCCTTGAAGGGTGGCAGGCGGCGCAATTCCCTTTCTTCTCATCCTCGAAAAGCGCCAGACCGCGAGACTCCTGCTCGGTCAGCGACGTTTCGCCTCTGAGGTAGGCGTCGTATTTGGAAGAGAATGGGTTGAACTGGTCCGTCCTTTGAAACGCCTCCAGCGCCGCGCCGAAACTTTCTAACGCCCGATCCGTGTCATCCAGGGCTTCCGGCCCGAACACATCCTTGAACCTGCCGGCGTAACTCAGCTTTCGCAGTTTTGACAGGAACTCTGCCCTGTCCCTGTTTGCCATCTCGAAAGATGTGAGCGGAGGCAGAACTGCCTGTTCTGCAAGAGTATTTACCCTTCCGTCCCAGAACATACCACCGATCCATATATTCTCCGAGGGGTCTTTGTGAAGCTTGGGAATGAATGCCGCGTAAGATACCACAAGATCGTTTCTTTTTCCGTAAAACCCCGGGATCGCTCCTTTGGATACGGGCAAGCTCTTGTCCGGGTTGGCGAACGCCGCCTTCGGATCATGGCAGGTGGCGCATGATTGCCCCGGGGGAGAGGACAAGCTTTCATCAAAAAATAGAAGACGACCGAGTTCTTCCTTTGCGTTCAGGTCGGACGAGGTTTCGCTGTGAGCGGCTTCGGCGGGAGGCGATCCCGGTTCCGCGCAATTCAACCCCATAAGAACCAAGATCCCGAGAAACGACGCGAACGGGATCATGAAGTATCCCGGCCGTTTTTTCTTCAAGGTCCACCTCCGTGTAAAAATCATTTTAAGGCTTTTCAGAGGTCTCAGGCAAAAGCCCTCCCTGACGGATCAGGAGTGACATCAACCGTGGGGAGGACTTGCCCGGGATCGCTTTCATCGTTCATTGGACGATCTTTACCGTCCCTTCCTCCAGGTCGTAGCGGGCGCCCTCTATGACAAGTTCGCCCTTCTCGACAAGATCCTTCAGGATCGGAGGGGAGGTTTTCAGGCGGTCAACGATAAGACCTACATTCGCGACCACGATGTTTTCGACCCTGTCCCCCGCCATGCCGCCCGCCTTTTGGACCGCTGGGCCGACGGCTCTGAGAAGAGAACCGATCTGCCCCTCGGCGTGTCCGCCTTTCACGGCCGCTTCGACCGCACCGCATCTCTGGTGGCCGAGGACCATCAGGTATCTCACATTCAGATGGTCCACCGCGTATTCGATGCTGCCAAGCGCCTCGTCGCTGAGTATGTTGCCCGCGAGCCTGACCACGAAGAGATCGCCAAGCCCCTGGTCGAAGAGCAGTTCGGGGGGGACCCTGGAATCCGAACAGCCGACCACCACTGCGAAAGGATGCTGGCCTTTCGCTATTTCCGCGCGCCGCTCCGGCGAATTTCCGGGATGGGTCATTTTTCCTGTTGAGAATCTGACATTGCCTTCCATCAATCTTTTTCGGGCTTCCTGCGGGCTCGTGCCGCGTCCATTCTGTGCACTCGGATTCATTTCCCGGTCCTCCTTTATCGGTCGGTTACTTATATTTCAAAACGCGGGTTATGCGGTCCCCGGGGACGGTCGTCCGCGGCACCTTTATATCGAACCAGGACCTAACATCCTCTTCGAGGCCGATCCCGTGCATGAAATTGTAGAGTGCCTTGTTGAGGCCCCTGGCGAGGGTTTCGTGATCGACGCCCGAACGATCGGTGAATCCGACGTCGTTCATCGCGAAGGAGACCGCCGGCATTTTTTCGAGAGTAATCCCGAAGTCCTTGGGCGCTCTGCCGACCGGCGAGTGGGCGGTGCAGGCGAAGCGGTGGAAGAACCCCGACTGGATGCAGCCTGCCTCGAAGAGCTGGCGGACGTTCTCCAGGGCGTCGACCGTTTCCTGAACGGTCTGAGTGGGGAAGCCGTACATCAGGTAGGCGTGGACCATTATTCCCGCTTCCGAGAACGCTTTCGTAACCCTCGCCGCCTGCTCGACCGTCACGCCTTTCTCCATCAGCTTCAAAAGGCGGTCCGATGCCGTCTCGAGGCCTCCGGTGACGGCTACGCATCCGCTTTCAGCGAGCAACCGGCAAAGGGCTGAGGTAAAAGCCTTTTCGAAGCGGACATTGACCCACCAGGTGACGATCAGTCCCCGCTTGGTGATCTCTTCCGCGAGAGCTTTCAGAAGCTTCGGAGGGGCAGCCTCATCGACGAAGTGAAAGCCTCTCTGTCCCGTCTCCGCGATGATCTGCTCCATCTGATCGACAAGCGCGGAGATGTCTGCAGGTTCGTAACGCCTGATGTAGTCAAGGGTCACGTCGCAGAAGGCGCACCTGTGCCAGTAGCATCCCCTCGCCACGGTCAGCTTGTTCCAGCGGCCGTCGGACCAGAGGCGGTGCATCGGGTTGAGCATGTCGAGGACCGAGATATAATCGCCGATCGGTAATCCTTCGTAGGTGGGCCTTCCTGTTTCAACGAATGGTATGTCGGGTTCCCCTGCGTCCGCGTGCTTGACCCTGCCGTCCGCTCCCCTGAAGAAGGTCCTGCTTAGCTTTTCAACGGGCCTTTTTCCCTCAAGGTGCTCCACGATCGAAAGAAGCGGCCTCTCTCCCGTATCGAGGCAGACGAAATCGAAGAACTCGAAAACGCGGGAGTCATTGAGACTCCTTAGCTCCGTGTTGACGAACCCTCCTCCGAGGACCGTCCTTATCTTCTTGTCGAAGGTTTTAACCGTCTTGGCGATCCGGATCGCGCCGTAGACCGAGCCGGGGAACGGGGCGGAGATCAACACCAGAGACGGACGGTATTTTTCGAGCGTTTCCATTGCAAGTCCGTCGAGCATATCGTCCAGCAGGGTCGGGGGTGCCGACAGAGACTCGTCAAGGGGATCGAAGGTTGGTTGGCTAAGGGCGAGAGATTCGGCATACCTTACAAGCTCGAAGCGCGGATCTATGGTCTCTTTCATCACGTCGGCGATGTCGTTGAGGAAGAGCGTCGCCAGGTGCTTCGCCCTGTCCTGGACGCCGAGAGACCCGAAAGCCCAGGAGAGGGGGTCGCCTCCTTCGTCGTCTATGAATTCTTCGAGTTTGGAGAACCTGGGCCCCTCGGGAATAAAGTCCCTTACGCATATCCTGTGGGCGAGGGTCGGGTCTTTCCCCTGGAGGAAGGCGATGACGGGATCGATCGTCGACATGAAGCGGTTGAATCGGGAACAGAAAAATCGTGTGGAAGCGCCCTGTCTGCCGGGCGGTATCTTTTCCGCCGCCTTTTTGATCGCTTTAAGCCCCGATGATGAGAACAGGCGGAGAGCCAGGGCGATGTTGAGATCCTCCTGGACTGCTTCTATCCCCCGAAACCGAAGGAAGCCTGTGAGATAGGCTGTCGCGGGATAGGGCGAATTGAGCTGGGCCATCGGCGGGATTATCGAAAGGACCCTGAACCCCGCTTTTTTCATGGTTCAGAGGCCCTGAACGCCATTTCACAGAACTCTTTTCCCGACCTCAACCGGTGAACCTTCTTTCCGAGAGGTTCCAGCCCGCGGGCGACGGCCATGGCTGAGAAATCGTCGGGGACGACCAGCTTCATAATGGAAGATAGTTTTTCGAGATTTTTGAACGGCGAGGGCGAGATCTCGGGGATATCCTTGCAGGGAAGCTGAAGAACGACAACGAGGACACCTTCGGGCTTCAGCCATCGGGCGACCTTCTCTATCACCGCCTCCGTGTCCACATATTCGAAGATGAGCGCGGCGAACACGAGATCGATCCCGGAGAGCTCCGGATCGTCCCGGTCAAGGTCGCAGGCGATCGCCTCTATCTTTGAAATGTTAAGTGAAAATCTAGTCTTCAGGATATCGAGGAAATCCGGGTTTATGTCGAGCGCGTAAAGCTTGTCTATCTTGTCGAAATCGACCGCCTCGATCCCGTTGCCCGTGGCGCTCCCGAGGAGCGCTATCTTCTTCGCAGCGGATCGGATCAGCGCTTCGCCGAAGATACGCCCCAGGGGTGCGGACTGATCCACCTCCGGAAGTGCCATGTGCCCCTCGTAATCTTCCGCCTTTATCTCAAGCCATGGATTGGCGGTGTTTTCGCTCATTTTGCCGGTCTTTTTCGATGATCACGCCCGCGAGCCCCGACCACGGTGGATCAGCCCCCGCCGACGAAGTGGACTATCTCTATCTTGTCGCCGTCATCAAGCGGAGTTTCGCCGTAAAGGGGTTTCCTGACGATCTCGCCGTTCCTCTCGAAGGCTATCCTGGCGGGGTCGAGGGCAAGCTCTTTGACGAGCTCTGAAACGGTTAGGGCCGCCGTCTGACGAGCCTTTCCGTTTAGAAGAATGGATTTCATTTCCTCGTGACCAGGACCTTAGTCTCGAAGGAGTCCTTGTCGTGGGCGACCGTCAGGACTATGGCGGCGTTCCCTGATACGGGCGGTATGACGAAGGAGGCGGTGCAGAGGCCTTCGTGGTTGGTTTCCCCCTTGTAAAGCTGCTTGTTGACTCCCTCCGCGGTTACGAGCTTCGCCAGGACCGAGGCCTTGTCCACGGCGACCTCGCTTATGTCGTAAAGTACCTTGAGCCTGAAAGTGCCGTGCGCGCCCGAAACCATCGGGGTCTGTTCGAGGATGTTCACCTTCATTTTCTCGCCCTCGGCCTCGTTGGTGAGGTAATCGAGGATAACTTCGTCAAGGCTCTTCGAGGAAACGAGCCCTTCGCCGAAGGGTTTCGCGGGCTCGGGAGCGTACTTCCCCAGCTTCACGTCGACGACCACCTTCCTGTGCTGTTTCTCCAGAATGGCCGCAATGTCGGATTCCTGGCAGCCTTTTTCCTTCAATTCCTTGTAGGAGGTCTTGAAGGAGGAGAGTATCTCCCCCCCGACGTAGATGAGCGTCTCGATAACCGGGTTGGCGTCGCCCCGGTCCTCCGTCTGAACGTGATACACCTTGCCCTTGAAGGGGACGTCCTGGTTGTATCCGGTGATCATGCCAACAAAGCCTCCCAAAAGAAAAACATAGGCTGAAGTTCAAAAAGTTTCAAGTTCCCAGCCCGCCCGTCCGGGAAAGGCCGGCGCCTCTCCCGTGACTTATGATTGTAAATTGAAAAATGTAAATTGTAAATCTCCGCCGCGCGGGAGCGAAGGTCCGCCTCATCGTCCGTCCTACGCCCGCTCGAGCTTCATCGTGAAGTGGCGCAGGAAGGGAGCCTCGTAGGTTATCCTGTAGCCTCCGTATTTCTCCCTGTTCTTCACGATCTCGCCCGCGACATCCGCGACATACCTCATGTGGCTCTCGGTGTAGACCCTTCTCGGTATGGCGAGCCTCACAAGTTCCATCGGAGAGGGGACGAAATTGCCCGCGGCATCGGTCTTTCCGAACATCAGCGAGCCGATCTCGACTCCCCTTATCCCGCCTTCGAGGTAGAGGGCGGCGCAGAGGCTCTGGGCGGCGAACTCCTCCCTCTTGATGTGCGGAAACGCTTCCAGCGCGTTCAGGTAGATGGCGTGGCCCCCCGGCGGTTCGAGGAACGGGACACCCCTTTCTCTAAGCATTTCGCCGAGGAAGGCAACCTGTCCGATCCTCGAAGCGAGATAGGCTTCGTCCATCACCTCTTCGAAACCCACCGCAAGGGCTTCGAGGTCCCTTCCGGTGAGCCCCCCGTATGTCAGGAAGCCTTCCCGGAGGATCAGGGCGTTCGAGAAGCTCTCGTAAAGCTTCCTGTCCCTGACAGCGAGGAATCCTCCGATGTTGGAAAGGCCGTCCTTCTTGGCGCTCATCGTGGCTCCGTCGGCGCACGAGAAGGTCTCCTTCGCGATCTTCTCTATCGTCCAGGAACTGTACTTTTCCTCCCTCTGTTTGATGAAGTAGGAATTCTCGGCGAAGCGGCAGGCGTCCAGGAAGAAGGGCACCCCATGCTTCCTGCAGATCGCGCTCGCCTGTTTTATGTTCTCCAGCGAGACCGGCTGCCCCCCGCCGGTGTTGTTGGTTATCGTACACATGCAGACCGGAACCTTGTCCCGGTCCTTTTTCAGCAGGTCCTCGAGCCTCCCGAGGTCGATGTTCCCCTTGAACGGGTGGGTCGAATGGGGATCCTTCCCCTCAGGGATGACAAGGTCCAGCGCCTCGGCTCCGTAGAACTCGCAGTTGGCCCTGGTCGTGTCGAAGTGGTTGTTGCTCGGGACGATGCGGCCGGGCTTCGAGAGCTCCGAGAAGAGGATGTTCTCCGCGGCCCTGCCCTGGTGGGTCGGCAGGATGAATTCCATCCCGGTGAAGCTCTGGACGGCGTCCCTGAAATGGAACCACGAGCGGGCGTTCGCGTAAGACTCGTCTCCCCTCATGAGCGCGGACCACTGCCTGTCGCTCATCGCCCCCGTGCCGGAATCTGTGAGGAGATCTATGAATACGGCTTCAGCGGGCACCAGGAAAAGGTTGTAGCCTGCTTCTTTGAGAAGCTTTTCCCGCTCCGGGGCGCTTACCAGCTTTATCGACTCCACCATTTTGATTCTGTAGGGTTCCGGAAGCATCTTCATCGTCTGCCCTCCGCAGGATCTTCTGCAGGAACTTCCCAGTGTATGACTTCTCGCACGCCGCGACCTCCTCGGGCGTACCCGAAGCAACTATTGTACCACCATCTTCGCCTCCTTCGGGACCGAGGTCGATTATGTGGTCGGCGCATTTCACGACGTCGAGGTTGTGTTCGATCACGATCACCGTGCTGCCGTGGTCAACAAGCCTGTTCAGGACCTTGATGAGGTGGCGGATGTCCTCGAAGTGCAGCCCCGTCGTGGGCTCGTCAAGGACGTAAAGCGTGTTGCCGCGAGGGCTACGGGACAGCTCCTTCGCCAGCTTTATCCTCTGCGCCTCTCCGCCGGAAAGCGTCGTCGCCCTCTGGCCGAGCCTGATGTAGCCCAGGCCGACCTCGTTCAGCAGCTTCAGCTTCCTGTGGATGATCGGAATCGCCTCGAAGAAGGTAAGCGCCTCCTCTACCGACATCTCGAGCACTTCCGCTATGGTCTTTCCCTTGAAGCGTATCTCGAGCGTATCCCTGTTGTAGCGATCGCCCCGGCATGTCTCGCATGTCACGTAGACATCGGGAAGGAAATGCATTTCTATCCTGATGACCCCGTCGCCCTCGCAAGCTTCGCACCTTCCGCCCTTCACGTTGAAGGAGAACCTTCCGGGCGTGTAGCCTCTCGCCCTCGCTTCGGGGACCTCGGCGAAGATCTGCCTGATGTGGGTGAAAAGCCCCGTGTAAGTGGAAGGGTTGCTCCTAGGCGTCCTGCCTATCGGCGACTGGTCTATCTCGATGATCTTGTCGATCACCTGCCAGTTGACAATGTCCCTGTGTTTCCCGGGCCTCTCGACGGCGTGGTAGACCCTTCTTGCCAGGCCCTTGTATAGGATGTCGTGGACCAGCGTCGATTTGCCCGAACCAGACACGCCCGTCACGACCGTAAGGGTTCCGACGGGAACCTCGACGTCTATCTTCTTCAGGTTGTGTTCCTCCGCTCCGACGATCTTGAAGAAACCCTTCGGCTGCCTGCGCTTTGCTGGCGTGTTTATCTTCTTCCTTCCCGAGAGGTAATCCCCGGTGAGAGACCGGCTCGACGCGCAGATCTCCTCCACCGTGCCCTGGGCGACGACCTCCCCTCCGTGTACCCCGGCCCCCGGCCCCAGGTCCACTATATGGTCGGCATTGCGCATCGTTGCTTCATCGTGCTCCACGACGACGATCGTGTTCCCCAGGTCGCGCATCGAGACCAGTGTGTCGAGAAGGCGCTTGTTGTCCCTCGGATGGAGCCCGATGGACGGCTCGTCGAGGACATAGAGCACTCCCGTGAGCTGGCTTCCCACCTGCGTGGCGAGCCTTATCCTCTGGCTTTCGCCCCCCGAAAGGGTCGTGGCGGACCGGGACAGCGTCAGGTAACCCAGGCCGACATTCTGCAGGAACTTCAGGCGGGAGCGGGTCTCCTTGAGTATCTGCCTAGCTACTTCCTCCTGCTGCCTGGTGAGAGTCAGGCCCTCGTTCGCGGCAAGCGCCGCGTCCACCGAAAGATCCGTGAATTGGGCTATGCTCATCCCCGCTATCTTCACGGAAAGAGCTTCCTTTTTCAGGCGGAGCCCCTGGCAGGCCGGGCAGGGGAAACTGGACATGTAGCCCTCGATCTCCTGCCTGACATAATCCGACTTGGTCTCCCTGTATCTTCTCCAAAGGTTGGGGATGACGCCTTCGAAAACATGATTGAAGTTGTACTTCGCGTCCTCCTTCTCGATGTTGATGTTCACCTTCCTGCCGTTGGTCCCGTTCAGGACTATGTTGCGGGCCTCCTCGGACAGTTTGTGAAAGGGGGTCTTCATCGAGAATCCGTATTCCTTGGCCACTCCTTCAAGCAGTTCCTTGTACCAGGAGCTGTATTCGCTCTCCCACGGCGCGACGGCGCCTTCGGTAAGCGATAGCGTCGGCTTGGGGATTATCTTCGACGGGTCTATCTCCAGCTTGATGCCTAGGCCCGTGCATTCAGGGCACGCGCCGTGCGGGGAGTTGAAGGAAAAGAGTCTCGGCTCCATCTCCGGTATCGTCGTTCCGCATTTCGAACAGGAGAGCTTTTCGGAGAACAGGTGGTCCTTCTCGTCTCCCAGGGTGTGGATGACGACCAGTCCCTCCCCCCTTTTTAGCGCAAGCTCCACAGATTCTGTGAGCCTGCCCTCCATGCCGGACTTCATGACGAGCCTGTCGATCACCACATCTATCGTGTGGGCCTTGTAGCGGGCCAGATCTTTCACGCCGTCCCTCAGTTCCTGAACGGTCCCGTCCACCCTCGCCCTGACGAAGCCTTCCCTCTGGAGCTCCTCGAAAAGCTTCCTGTACTCGCCTTTCCTGCCCCTGACGACCGGGGCCATGACAAGGATCTTCTCCCCCTCGGGGAATTTCAGGATCTTGTCCACGATCTCCTGCGGAGTCTCGCTCCTGATGGGTTTTCCGCAGTCGGGGCAGTAAGGCGTGCCTATCCTGGCGTACAGGAGCCTCGCGTAATCGTATATCTCTGTGACCGTCCCTACGGTTGACCTGGGGTTGTGGGCAGACGATCTCTGTTCTATCGATATTGCGGGAGAAAGCCCCTCGATCGTCTCCACGTCGGGCTTCTGCATCAGGTCGAGGAACTGCCTCGCGTAAGCCGAGAGCGATTCGACATACCTCCGCTGGCCTTCTGCGTAGAGCATGTCGAAGGCGAGGGAAGACTTTCCCGACCCCGAAAGCCCCGTGATCACGATAAGCTTGTTTTTCGGAAGGATCAGATCAATGTTCTTCAGGTTGTGTTCTTTGGCGCCTTTGATTACGATCTTGTCCACGCTCTCTCCGAACCTTAACTTCTATCACATTTCGTTCTTTTTGAAAAGAGGCCGGGGACATAAAAAACCGAAGGGGGAGCCGAACGCTCCCCCTTCTTAACATGCTCGATGGAAAGGAGTTGTCAGTTTTTCCGGATCTCGATCGAGCCGTTGACAGTCTCGATGCTGAGCTTGTCCCCTCCCGACCCGATGTCGCCCGATTTCTCCCTCCTGCTGCCCGTGACCTCGGGAAAATCGCTCTCTATCGAACCGTTCACGGTCTCGGTGGTCACCGAGAAACTGCTTCCGGCGGGCAGCTTGACGACGATGGAACCGTTAACCACCTCAAGCGTCCCGTTCTTCGGCTTGTCGGAACGGAGCACCGCGTTTATCTGGCCGTTGACGCTTTCAACGTTGACCAAGTTGTCCGAATCGAAATCGATCGAACCGTTTACGGTGGAGATGGTCACGAGGGAAGAGCCCTTGATGGTAACGGAACCGTTGACGGTCTCGGCTTCCACGTCGGCGCCCTTTACGGACACCTGGACGTCGCCGTTGACCGAGCTGAGCGAGAGTTTGGAAGAAGCCGGAGCCCAGACCCTGAAGGCGACCTCAACGCTGGCGTTCGTTCCCCAAAGCCAGGAGAAGAACGATCCGCTCTGGGGATGCCTGACCGTCACGCTCACGTTGCCGCCCTCCGCCAGGAATTCGACCTTCGTGTCCTGGAGGGCTTTCCTGGTGTTCTCGTCTGAAGATCCCTTCGCCGTCTTTACGGCTTCTATCTTTACGCTGTCCTTTTCCCACTGCTCGACGATGATCCTGCCGTTGACGTTCTCTATGGTGAGCTTTCCGCTCTTCGGGAAAGGAAATTCTTTGTTGACAGTCTCGCTCAGGGTCGCCCCGAAGGTGAAAACCGCGACCAGAAGCCCCGCGAAAAATATTGTTAGATGTTTTCTGTTCATCGTAGCCTCCTTTATTCCAGACAACGGGTTATACGGGAACCAAGGCAAAAGGTTTTGCGGGAACAGCTTTAAATGAAAAAGCCCCGGCGGACTGGGGCTTTTTCTTCTTCCGGCGGGATCCCCGGCTTAGAGCCTATCCGTAAATAGGGCATAGTCGCGCGCGTGGCGCCGGGCCAGCAGGACAAGGCGACCGACCGAAGTAAGGCTGGTCTGCCTTTCAAGGGAGGTCAACACAGTCATGCGAAGCCCGCCGCCCGCGCCCTTCGGGACGGGGCTGTCGGAGCGTCTGGCTTTGTCAGCTCGCTCATCCGATGCGCCAGACATCGGCCTTCGTTCGCTTCCGCGCCATCCATCTCCTACAACTACCGTCGCGGCCATGTCTTATTTCCGGATAGGCTCTTACTCTTCTTCCGGTTCCTGGTCCTGGACCAGTTTTGCGACGCCGACTACCTCGTCGCCTTCTTCGAGTGAAATGACTTTGAGCCCCTGGGTCCTGCGGCCTATCTTGGAGATGCCGTCTACTTTGGTCCTTATGAGCTGGCCCTTCGCCGTCACAACCATTATCTGGTCCTTGTCCACGACCCTGAGGCCTCCGACCATCTCGCCGTTCTTTTTCGTAACCTGTATGTTGATTATGCCGAAGCCGCCCCTGCCCTGGATCCTGTAAAACTCGAGGGGGGTGCGCTTTCCGTAGCCGTTCTTTGTCACTGTCAGGATCGCTCCTTCGACGGACAGGGCTTTCGCCGCGCCTTCTTCGTCGGTGGTGTCCACGATCGAGCCGGTAAGGACTTCTAGGGCTTCTACCTGGTCGCCCTTCTTTAGCTTCATCCCGATGACGCCCTGGCTCACCCTGCCCGTGGCGCGGACGTCCTCCTCGTGGAAGATGATGGATTGCCCGGCTCTCGTGGCGAGGAAGATGTGGCTCTTGCCGTCGGAGATCGCGGCGCCGATCAGTTCGTCGCCGTCCTTGAAGGTGATCGCGAACTTGCCGTTGGCGCGGATCTGGCTGTATTCGGTCATCTCGGTCTTCTTGACGATCCCCTTCCGCGTCGCGAGGACCAGGAAATGCTCGTTGTCGAAGACGCCCCTCGCGGGGATTAGGCTGACTATCTTCTCGCCCTCCTCGAGGTTCAGCAGGTTGACCAGAGCCCTTCCCTTGGTGGCGGGCTGAGCTTCCGGGATCTCGTAGACCTTCAGGCTGTAGACTTTGCCCTTGTTGCTGAAGAACATTATGCTGTCGCGGTTCATGGCCACGAAGAACTGTTCGACGAAATCGTCCTCCCTCGTCGACATCCCGCTCCTGCCCTTGCCTCCCCTGTGCTGGCTGCGGTACTCGGTCGCCCTCGTGCGCTTGATGTAACCGCCGTGGGTCCCGGTTATCACCATCTCCTCGTCGGCGATAAGCTCCTCCATGGTGACGTCGTCCACCTGGTCGAGGATCTCCGTGCGCCTGGGTTCGCCGTAGGCTTCTTTTATCTTCCTGGTCTCCTCGACGAGTATCGAGAGCAGTCTTTTCTCCGAGGCGAGGATGTCCTCTAGGTCCTTTATCTTGAGGAGTATCTCGCGGTACTCGGCGACGATCTTGTCCCTTTCGAGTCCCGTAAGCCTCTGGAGCCTCATGTCGAGGATGGCTTTCGCCTGGACCTCGCTGAAACTGAACTTTTCCATCAGACCTTTTTTCGCGGCTTCGGGGTTCTCGGCGCTCCTGATGAGTTCGATCACCGCGTCCAGGTTGTCCAGCGCCCTGGTCAATCCTTCCAGGATGTGGGCGCGTTCCTTGCATTTCGCCAGGTCGTACTTCGTACGCCGCGTTACGACTTCCCTGCGGTGTCCGATGAAGGCCTGAAGGATCCCTTTCAGGGTGAAGGTTTTCGGCTGGTTGCCCTCGACGGCGAGAAGCTGGACTCCGAAGGTGGTCTCCATCTCCGTGAACTTGTAGAGCTGCTTCAGGATTATGTCGCTGATCTCTCCGCGGCCAAGCTCCAGGACGACCCTTATGCCTTCGCGGTTCGATTCGTCCCTTATGTCGGTTATGCCTGTCAGCTTCTTTTCCCTGACAAGCCCGGCGATCTTTTCTATGAGGTTCGCCTTGTTGACCTGGTAGGGGATCTCCGTGATAACGATCGCCTCCTTGTCCTTCCTGAGCTCTTCGACGTGCGCCCTCGCCCTGACCCGCACCAGGCCCCTGCCGGTCTCGTAGGCCTGCCTGACGCCCTCCCTTCCGAGGATTATCCCCGCGGTGGGAAAATCGGGCCCCCTGACGATCCGCATCAGGTCGAGATTGCTGGTCTCGGGGTCCTTGATCAGCGCTATCACGCCGTCGGCTACTTCCGCAAGGTTGTGGGGGGGGATGTTTGTCGCCATGCCCACGGCGATCCCCGCGCTTCCGTTCACCAGCAGGTTGGGGACCATCGTCGGAAGGACGACCGGCTCCTTCTCCTCTCCGTCGTAGTTGGGAACGAAATCGACGGTCTCCTTGTCGATGTCCGCCACGAGCTCGTGCGCTATCTTCGCCATGCGCACTTCCGTGTAACGCATCGCGGCCGGGGCGTCGCCGTCTATGGAGCCGAAGTTGCCCTGGCCATCCACGAGAGGGTGCCGCATGGAGAAATCCTGCGCCATCCTCGCTATGGTGTCGTAGATCGCCGAGTCGCCGTGCGGGTGGAACTTCCCCATCACTTCGCCGACGATCCTGGCCGACTTCTTGTACGGCTTGCCGGAGTGGTTCCCCGCCATGTACTGTGTGTAGACGATCCTCCTGTGGACGGGTTTCATGCCGTCCCTGACGTCGGGGAGCGCCCTGCCGATGATTACGCTCATGGCGTAATCGAGGTAGCTCTTTTTCAGCTCCTCTTCCATGTTGATGATTATCGGTTTGTCGAAAAGCTCGCCTTCTTTAGTCATCATCATCCTCAGATGTCAAGGTTCGTGACGTTGAGCGCGTTGTCCTCGATGAACTTCCGCCTCGGTTCTACGGCGTCGCCCATCAGGATCGAAAAGAGCGTCTCCGCCTCCACGGCGTCGTCCACGTGGACCTTCAAGAGGCGCCTGTTCGCCGGATCCATCGTCGTCTGCCACAACTGCTCCGGGTTCATCTCTCCGAGGCCCTTGTACCTCTGAACGTGGTACTTGGCCTTTATCGAATCCAGCATGGTGGCCAGAAGCTCGCGCCGCGAGCCTATCTCGGTCTCCTCTCCGTCCTCCCTGACCAGGAAAGGCGGGTAGCGGAAATCCTCGAGCTCGAAGTAGAGCTTCTCGAGCGCCTGGTAATCCGCGGCGTGGTGAAGGTTGTGGTGTATGTGGAGCCTCACGCGGGTCTCCGTGTTGTCCACGAACAGCTCGTAAAGGCCGTGCTCTTCGTCCTTGTGCGGCTGGGAGACCTCGAATCCCATCTCCCTGATCTTTCCGGCAAGCTTTTCGACCATGTCGAAATTCTCGAAGTAGACCCTCTTGAACCTTTCCTCGAAAAAGAGCGCGAGCATGGGTTCCCTGAGGCCCCTTTTCTCGAAGCGTCCGAGGTATTTCTTATATTTCTGCAAGCCTTCTAGCGCCTTGCCGAGGGCTGGCCCCTCAAGGGTCTTCTTCCTTTTCGGTATCACGAGGTTGCAGGTCTGGATAGCCTTCTCGACGAAGAACTTGGTCAGCTCCTCTTCGCTCTGGATGTAATGCTCCTCCTTCCCCTTGCTGACCCGGTAGAGGGGCGGCTGGGCTATGAAGAGGTGTCCGTTCTCTATGAGCGCGGGGAAATGCCTGTAGAAGAGGGTCAGGAGCAGAGTCCTGATGTGGCTGCCGTCAACGTCCGCGTCGGTCATGATGACCGTCTTGTGGTACCTGAGCTTGGAAAGGTCGAAGTCCTCCTGGCCGATGCCGGCACCGAGGGCGGTTATGATCGTCTTTATCTCGTTGTTCGCGAGCATCTTGTCGAGGCGGGCCTTCTCCACGTTCAGGATCTTTCCCCGAAGCGGAAGTATCGCCTGCGTCTTCCTGTCCCGCCCCTGTTTGGCGGAGCCTCCTGCGCTGTCGCCTTCCACCAGGAATATTTCGCAGAGGCTGGCGTCCCGCTCCTGGCAGTCGGCCAGCTTTCCCGGAAGGAGGTCGTTGTCAAGGGCGCTCTTCCGGCGGGTGATCTCCCTGGCTTTCCTCGCAGCTTCCCTGGCCCTCGCCGCTTCGACGACCTTGCCGATGACCGATCTTGCGACGCCCGGGTTCTCCTCGAAATACCTCGAGAAGAAGTCGTTGAGGACGCCTTCTACGAGGCCCTTCACCTCTGAGTTGCCCAGCTTGGCCTTTGTCTGGCCCTCGAACTGCGGGTTGGGGATCTTGACGGAGATGACGCAGGTGAGGCCTTCCCTCACGTCGTCCCCCGAAAGCGATATCTTGGCGTTCTTGAGGATCCCGCTCGACGCCGCGTAGTTGTTGACGCACCTTGTCAGCGCGGAGCGGAAGCCGGCGAGATGTGTGCCTCCCTCGGCCGTGTGGATGGAGTTCACGAACGAGTAGATGTTCTCGTTGTAGCCGCTGTTCCACTGGACAGCGCAGTCGATCACCAGCTTGTCCCTGTTGTCCCTGCAGACTATCACCTTCGGATGAAGGGTGCTCTTGCCGCGGTTGAGGTATTCCACGAAGGCTTCCGTCCCTCCTTCGTAATGGAATTCCGCGGACTTGTCTTCCCGTTCGTCGGTCAACTTTATTTTCAGGCCGCCGTTGAGAAAAGCAAGTTCCCTTAGCCTGGCGACAAGGATGTCGAAGGAAAAGACTGTCTCCTCGAACACCTCCGTGTCCGGCTTGAAGGTTATCTTGGTCCCGTGTTTCGTCGGGGGGTTGGGCGTGCCCGTCTTTACCAGAGGGCCTTTGGGCGCGCCCTTCGAATAGCTCTGCATGTAGACCCCGCCGTCCCTCCAGATCTCCAGTTCCAGTCTTTCCGACAGAGCGTTGACGACGGACACGCCGACCCCGTGCAGGCCTCCCGACACCTTGTACGAGTTATTGTCGAACTTCCCCCCCGCATGGAGTATTGTCAGGACGACCTCTGCCGCCGGTTTGCCTTCTTCCGGGTGCATGTCAACCGGAATGCCCCTTCCGTTGTCTTCCACGGTCACCGAATCGTCCGTGTGCACCGTCACCCTGATCTCGTCGCAGAAGCCCGCAAGGGCCTCGTCTACGGAGTTGTCGACGACCTCCCATACGAGGTGGTGGAGTCCGGAGGCCCCGGTGCTCCCTATGTACATCGCGGGTCTTTTTCTTACCGCTTCCAGCCCTTCCAGTTCCTTGATCGCGGAGGCGTCGTAGCGCCCCTCGCCAGAATGTTTTGCCATCAAATCGAGACCTTCCTTTTCTTCCGGTTATTACTGTTTGCGGCGCCCCGCCGCTCTATATCAGTCGACCCTAAGCGGCATCAGGACGTTCATGCATTCCCCTTCCGCCTTGTCCCTTACGGGTTCGATCAGGCACTGGCAGTCGAAGTCCTTAAGTTTTAGGAGTACTTTATCGTCTTCCACGGCGTTCAGAAAATCGATAAGGTACTGGCCGTTGAAGGCTATCTTCACGTCGTCTCCTTCGTAGGCTTCACTGTTGAACTTCTCAATACCCGTGTCTCCCTTGTCGTTCCTCGTGTCCATCTGTATCGTGCCGTCTTTCCTGAACTCGAAATTGACGGCCCTGGTCTTGATGTCGGAGAAGAAGAGTATCCTTCTCAATTTTTCCATCAGGTCCGCCCTCTTTATGGTCACCACCTTGTTGCTGTCTTTGGGAATTACCTTTTCGTAAGCGGGGAAGTTCGCGTCCATGAGCCTGCTGTAGAGAACCCTGTTGCCCGACTCGAAAAAGATGTGATTGTCCTTTATCAATATCCTTATATCCTCACTGCCGTCTATTTTTTGAGCTTCCTGCAGGGTCTTCTTTGGAACCAGGACCCTCAGCGGATTCTCGACGCCTATTTCCATGTTCCGTTTCGTGAAGGTAAGGCGGTGGGCATCCGTAGATACCATGGCCAGAGACTTCTGGTCGATTATCATGAGCGCCCCCCTTATCGAGAACCTCGACTCGTCGGATCCTGCCGATGTCAGTACCTCGGAAAGGATCTTCCTGAATGACGAGACGGGCAGAGTGAAGCTTCCCTCCCCGGAGGCTTCAAGCAGCCTCGGATTATCCTCTTCGGGAAGGGTGCTGAAAAAATATTCCGGCTTTTCACCGACGGGTTGAACGAACAATTTCCTGTCATCGGTGGTTTTCAAAAGAAGCTCTTTCGCCCCCGAAAAACCCCTTACGAGCTGGGCGAAGCTCTTGGCATCCACCGTTATGCCGCCGGGCTCGGAAACGACAGCCGGGACGCGGCTTCTGAAAGTGACTTCGAGATCGGTAGCGTCTATCTCGAGATACCCGTCCTGAGCTTTCATAAGAAGGTGGGCTAGGATCGGAATGGTCCCTTTCGTCTCGACGATCGAAACCGCGTGGTTAAGTTCGCTTACGATGCTCCTGGTCTCTACTTTCAGTTCCATCTCTCATTCTCCCTTTAGAAGGACTTAATAAGCAGAAGTAGGCATTGATGAAATGATAAAAAAGATCCTATCCTCATGTTACGGTTAGACTTGTTCAAGCTTATCATTGTGGAAAAAACGCTCATTCCGTTGTGGATTGATCTGTGCAAATGATGATAATCCTGATTTCCACAGTTTTTCAACAACACTTTTTCCACAACCTGCGGCCTCCCTCAGCGAAGAGAACGGATAAAGCCTTGGATATGTTGTTGAAAAGCTTTATCCTCCGACATTTTTTCCTCGATCTTCCTCACGGAGTGAAGAACGGTCGAGTGGTGCTTGCCTCCGAACTTTCTCCCTATTTCGGGAAGCGATATTCCCATGACTTCCTTGCAGAGGAACATGGCGATCTGCCTCGGCAGGACGATCTCGGCCTTGTTCGACTTGGCCTTGATGTCGTTCACCTTCAGCTTGTAGGACGCAGCGACGAGCTTCTGGATAGATTCCACCGTGAGGAACCTGTTGGTTGCCTCGAACTGGTTCTGCAGGGCTTCATGGGCAAGTTCGTTGTTTATCGGCCGTCCTTTGAAATTTGAAAAAGCGATGAGCTTGGTGAGGCAGCCCTCCAGTTCCCTGATGTTCGAGGCTACCCTGCTGGCTATGTAGGAGGCCACCCCGTCCGGGACGGATACGCCCCGCGCTTCGGCTTTTTTATGAAGGATGGCTATCTTGGTCTCCAGGTCAGGAGGCTGTATCTCGGCGATGAGCCCCCAGGCGAAACGGGATTTCAGCCTGTCGGCGATGCCCTGAAGCTCCGAGGGGTTACAGTCGCTCGATATCACAATCTGTTTCTGGTCCTCGTGAAGGGCGTTGAAAGTATGGAAAAGCTCTTCCTGGGTGGCGTTCTTGTCTTTAAGGATCTGGACGTCGTCGAGTATCAGGACGTCGATCTTGCGGTACTTTTCGCGGAACTCCGGCTGCCGCTTGTTGCCTATCGAGGAGATCATTTCGTTCATGAACCGTTCCGCGGAAAGGTAGATGGTCCGGACTTTTTTTGAACGCTTGAAAAACTCGTGCGCCACGGACTGGAGAAGGTGGGTTTTGCCCAAACCCACACCACCGTGAATGTAGAGGGGGTTATATTGCTTGGCGGGAGAGTCCTGGGAGACCGCCAGGCAAGCCGCGTAGGCGAACTCGTTCGTATGCGCCGGGACAAAGTTGTCGAAAGTGTAGTTGGGGTTCAGAGAGATCGCCGAAGATTCAACGGACACAGCGGGAACGGGTTTTTCGACCTTCTGCTGCTGAAGGAACAATTCCTCGGAAGTGTCATGGGGGGGGCCCTCGACGAAGGATATGGAGAGCCCCTTCATCTGCAGCTCTTTTATGATGTCCTCGAACAGGTCTTTGAACTCGTTCTCCACGAACTCCCTGGCGAGGGGGTTGGGGGTCGAGACGAGCACCACGTCGTTCTCGATCCTGATGAAGTTCAGGGGTTTGAGCCAGGTGTCGAACTGCGCGGGGGAAATCTTTTTCCGGGCAATATCAAGGATTTTCTTCCAGATCTCTCGCGCCATTTTTCCTCATGATTTCCACAGCTTGTGGAAATATAAATCAAGGCATGATTCTAGCATAAAACCACCAAAAATAAAAGGATTTTTTTATACAAACCCCACAACCTAAAATGTTGATAACAAAGAGCTTATCAGGGCGCCTTCTTATTTCAGAAGTTTCTTGAGCCCCTTCTTCAGAAGTTTCTTGGGGTCAACCTTCTCATCCTTCTGCTCCTGCTGCTTCTCTTCCTGCCGTTCCTGCCCTTCCGCCTCGTCCTTGCCCTGTTGTCCGCCCTGGTCCTTCATCGCGTCTTTCATCATGGAGAAAACCCCGGCGGATTCTTTTGTGTAGCCGGCGGGAAGGACGAAGTTCGTTGGGGATATGGCGGTCAGCTGGACATTCCTGGTCGTCATCGTAGTCTTTCCTGAATACTTGCCGTCCGTCCAGTTCTCGGTGATGACCTGGACCGGGAACCCCAGGAACCCCACCTTGGCCTCGATCTGCTTGTCGAAAACGGGGTCGCCGATCCCGAGCCCCTGGCCGTGCCAGTTGTGGTCGCCGAACAGCGCCAGGACGTCGTAGGCGGTGGTCGTGTAATAGTCGGTCTGCTGTTCGTTGTGGGTCTTCTGCTTCATTCCCATGAAGGAGCTTTGGGTGTCGTATATTATCTTTATCCGCTTGCCGGCGCACGGAAGCGCGTTGACCACCTTGGGCGCAAGGGGCGAAACGGTGACCGATTCGTTCGAGTAGGTGATCTTCATCATCTTCTGCATGTCCCGCGCGAACTGGCCCATCTCGTCGATGTTGAACTCCCAGTAAGCCTTCCTTTCGGGAAAGACGAAATAGGCGACCTTGGTGTTGGCGTCGCCGAGCATGTACGTTCCCTTCTTGAACATCATGAAATCAGTAGTGTATGTCATCCTGTACTTGCCGCCCTGGGCCATCGCCTCGAATTCGCAGTGATCGGTCGGGCCCATGCCCATGCTTTTCATCTGGGCCTCTTCTTCTTTGGAGATCGTCTGTTCGGGGTTCTCCATTTTGATGTCGCCTTCGTAGCGGATCCCCTGCGCGAAAAGCGTCGCCGAAAATGCCCACAAAAGAACGGAAAGAAAAAAGAACCTTTTCACGGAACACCTCCATTCAAATGGAAAACTATACTCGCAAAACCCTTTGCGGTCAATGCCCTCGGGCTCGCGAGGGGATCCCCTCCCGTATATATTGCGTCGGAAGCTCCTCCGTCTCGAAGCCTTATCCGGCAGGGCGAACACCCGGCATCTCAAATACTTGACATTTCACTTTAAGAATTGTATCTTAAATAGGTGTGGAGATTGAGTGAAGTTATTGCCTGTCGTTTTCGGCGGAATCTCCTATTCGAAACCGCTCCCCCGCGGAACGGTAAGGGAGGATCGAAATGAGGGACAAGAACTTTTGTGGGATTAGGGGCACCGCTAAGCCGTTTCTCTTCCTTTTCGGAACGCTTCTGCTTATCCTGATAGCTTCTCCGGCGTGCGCCCAGGCGCTTTCCGTGACGGCGACAGCCGATCCGGTCACCGGACCGGCACCCCTGAACGTGACCTTCACCTCCACGGTGACAGGCGGGACGGCGCCGTATACCTATCTTTGGGATTTCGGCGATACCGAGACCGACACTGCCGCAAACCCCTCCCACATGTATGATATCGCGGGAAATTATACCGTCAGGCTGACCGTTACCGACAGTACGGCGACCGCCGTGACCATAACCGTCGCGACCATTAGGGTTTACCTTGAAGTAGTCGTTGATCTTTGTCCACAGGGAGATTGCGGCCATCAATGCGGGCCTCCGCCACTTAATGTTTGTTTTAATGCTTCTGCAGATGGTGGGGTAGCGCCTTATGCCTATACTTGGAATTTTGGCGATGGCGCTCCTGCATACAACATTCACGAGGCTTGTCCCTGCCATGGTTATGAAGCATGCGGGCTTTATACTGCCACTCTTACAGTCACAGATGCTGTTGGAAATAGCGGCACTGGAAGTATCCCAATATATGTTTTTGACTACTCTGTAACTCCATCTGCTGATGTCGTAATGGGTGTTTCAAACTTAAGGGTAAACTTTGACAGCCTAGTTACGTTCTGCGGACCATCGTTTCCTCTTGGATGTCCCAACTATAGTTGGGATTTTGGCGATGGCACTACGACTGGTGACGAATGCGGTGGAAAGTCGCCCCAGCATATCTACTCATCCGCAGGCACGTTTACCGTGACCGTGACTGTTACCATCGATTGCGGGACAGACACTTTCGAAAAGACAGGTACTATAGACATTACAGTCGTACCTGATCCTACCGTTGTCATAACAAGCCCCACGGATTACGGCGAATGGGTCGGCCCGACCGCCACCATCCAGAGCATGGTCTATACAAAATCCACCGTGACAAGGGTCGACTATTTCATTGACGGGTCCTATGTTGGCTCCTCGTCGGTGGCGCCATATAATGTCACTCTTGATCTTTGTGGTGCCAATGGGATTTACCAGATAACTGCGATCGCTTATACCACCAGTGGCACGTCCTCAACATCTGACGCCGTCAATGTCGTGGTCAACAATCCCACCCTCGATGGAACCAATTTTGTGCTGAAAAATCCCTACCGGGTAAAGTTCTACGGGACCGGTTTCAAGATGGGAGCGAAGCTTTACATCAACGGCTACCAGGCGCCCATCACGAAAGTTCTGAACTCCAGTACGATCATAGCGAAGGGAGGGCGCGCCCTGAAGAACCTCATGCCCGAGGGAGTCCCCGTGCTCATCACCGTGGAGAACCTGGACGGCGGCTGCACTAACACCGTAACCTTCCAACGCTAGAAATTAACTGACGGGATCATACGGGAGGAAGGCTGCCGGCCTTCCTCCTTTTTTATTGGGAGGCGAACCTGTATTTCGGCAGAAGCTCGTGGAACCGGTCCGCAGAGGCCCTGAGTTCCGCTTCCGCTTCCCTGCGGCCTGAAAGGATCTGCAGGATCCGTTGCCAGACCAGGGAGGTCAGCTTGATCATTTCCGGGGTAGTCTTCCTGAGCTCGTTGGCGGCGTCCCAGTACTTCCGGTAGACGAGGGAGAGGTCTTCGACAACCACGGCCGACGATTCAAGCCTCCTGCTCTCTTTCAGGAAGTGGTTCTTTTTCTCGAGGATGGCGTTCCCCGCGCTGACGGCCTCGTTAAGTTTTATGAATGCGCCGAGGGCCAGGAGCTCCTTCGGGTCCTTCAGGTTCCTGAGCAGTATGTTCGCCGAGCGGACGGCGAAGGTCCTGAAATCTTCGGGGCCCCAATGCCACGCCCTGTATATCCGCATCGACTCGTAGAACCTTTTCCCGGAGCCGTCCGAATACTCGTTGAAACATTCCACGTGGGCAAGCACCGCCCAGTGTTCCTCCCTGCTGAATATGGCTTCGGGGATGCCGTCGAACGCGGAAAAGCCCTTGACGGATGGTCCCTCGAGCTTCGGGAAAGAGTACCAGGTGTTGAACTTCCATTCGAAGGCCCCTTCGGCGGGCGCGGTCTTGAACCCCTCGTCGAAGATCTTCCATTTCCTCAGGATCTCAGGCTGGCCGATATTTAGGTTCGTCATCCCCTCTCCTTCATTTAAGCAGGAAAAGTCCCTGAACTTGTTTTAACCCTGTTTCTGTTCCTTTTTCTTTTTCCTCTTCTCCGCCCACCCTTCCAGGTTTTCCTGGCTGACCCTCGAGATCGCGAGCGCTCCGGCGGGGACATCCTTGGTTACTGTAGTCCCCGCGGCGACATAGGCGCCGCTTTCGACCTCCACCGGGGCGACGAGCTGCGTGTCGCTGCCGATGAAGACCTTCTCGCCGATGACCGTGGGAAGCTTGTTCTCCCCGTCGTAGTTGCAAGTTATGGTCCCCGCGCCGATGTTGGTGCCGGCCCCGACGGTCACGTCGCCGAGGTAGCTCAGGTGGTTCGCTTTCACGCCGTCCGAGAGGACAGCTTTCTTCGTCTCCACGAAGTTGCCGATCCGCGCCCTGTCCCCTATCACGGTGCCTTCGCGGGTGTGGGCGCAGGGACCTATCTTGCAGTCATTGCCCACCACAGTCATTTCGCAGAGGGTATTCTCCCTGACCACGGTCCCGTATCCTACGACGGTGTCTATGAGGGTCGAAAAGCTCATGACTTCGACCCCGCCCGACAGCCTCGTCCTCCCGCAGATCTTGACGAAGGGGTGAATGATCACCCCGGGGGCTATCTCCGCCTCGGGCTCCACCCAGACAGTGTCCGGCATCTTTATGATCACTCCTTCGGACAGGAGCCTGTTGAGAATGGAAACCCTCAACCGGTCCTCTGCTTTCGCAAGTTCAAGCTGGCTGTTTATGCCAAGGTACCTCTCGGGAACGCTTCCCTTGAAACACCCGACGGGCTTTCCTTCTGCGTAGATGAGAGAGAACAGGTCTGGCAGATAGTATTCGCCCTGCTGGTTTCCGGCGTCTATCCTGTCGAGATACGGAAAGACCTCCGGGATCTTCATGGCGTATATCCCCGAGTTGACCTCCCGGGTGGTTTTCTGCGCCGGCGTAGCGTCCTTCTCCTCCACCACCCTCTTGATCCCGCCTCCGGTGTCCCTGAGAACCCTCCCGTATCCGAAAGTGTCCTCCAGGCTTACCGAAACGAGAGAGGCAAGTTCGCCCGAGCCCGAGAACCCGCTCAAGAAAAGGCTCAACTCCTCGATAGGGACCATCGGGACGTCTCCAGAAACTATCAGGAGGTCGGCCTCGCCTTCTTCCAAAAGTTTTTTCCTCGCGGTCAGGAGAGCGTGAGCCGTGCCGAGCTGGGGTTCCTGGAAGATGGTCTCCGCCCCGAAACTCCGGGCGACCTTCGAGACCGCTTCGGCCTCGTGCCCCACGACGACGTAAACCTTGTCGGGGCCGAGAGCTGAAAGCGAACCTACAAGCCTCGTGAGCATCGGTTTTCCGAGCAGGGGATGAAGGACTTTCTGTACGGGGGACTTCATCCTGGTCCCTTTCCCCGCGGCCAGGACAAGAAGGATTCTTTTTCTCATATCTTCTCCACGGCGGTCTTCATGAGCTCCAGTATAGCCTCTCTTAGTTTTTTCGGGTCGTGCCTGGCGAACTCCCCGGCCGCCAGCAGGTCTTTCTTCACGATCGAAAGGTTCAGCGATACCAGCGCGTCCTCGTCTATCTCGACGAGCGGGCTGCCCGCTTCCTGATAATTCTTCTCCAAATCGCCGGAGAGCCTCTCCGTGTTGACGAGGATCGTATCGACGATCCCATCGGCGGAGTGTCCGAAGACCGCCTTTATGTGGTCCGACGCCCTGAACCCGTCAGTCTCGCCCGGTTGTGTCGCCAGGTTGAGGACGAACACCTTCCTCGCGCTCGATTCGAGGATCGCCTCCCTGATTTTCGGCACCAGCAGGTTGGGTATTATCGAAGTGAAGAGCGATCCGGGGCCGAGGAGTATGAGGTCCGCGCACTTCAGGGCTTCGATCGCACCTTCTGGAGGATCGGGGTTCGGAGGGTATATCGAGATGCTGGCGATCCGCCCCATCTTCCGCGGGATGGCTTCCTCTCCCATCACCATCTCGCCGTCGTCGAACTGCGCCACGAGTTCGACGTTCTCTTTCGCGGAAGGGTAGATCTGCCCCTTGATGGCGAGGATGTCGTGAAGCTTTTCTATGGCCGTGGAAAAATCGCCCGTCACGCCGGCGAGCGCCACGATGAAAAGGTTCCCGAAGGAGTGGCCGTCGAGCTCCCCCTGGGAGAACCTGTACTGGAAAAGCTTCGTAAGGATCTCCGGGGCGCCCGAGAGAGCGACCAGGCAGTTCCTGATGTCGCCGGGAGCGAGGGTCCCCAGGTCTCTTCTCAGTCTTCCGGAGGAACCTCCCGTGTCGGCCACGGTCACGATCGCCTTCAGCTCTTCGAAGCTGGGCTCTCCTTTTATGGGGCGGAGCGACTGCAGAAGGGCGGGCAGGCCGGTGCCCCCGCCTATCGCGACCACGCGCCCGAGGCTCAGGCCGGAGCGCGGGTGGAAGTCGAAGGGGCTCAAGCCCTGCTCCAGGCGACGGTTCCGGAACAGATCACCGTCCTAAGCGGATCCTCTCCGAACGGATAGAAGAGGTGCAGGGGGTCGGGGATGTCCCAGACCGTCAGGTCCGCATGCTTTCCGACCTCGACGGAGCCGCACTCTTTTTCCAGCCCGAGAGCGTAGGCCGCGTTGAGGGTGGCCGCCCAGATCGCCTCTTCGGGAAAAAGTCCCATGCCGAAGACCGCAAGCGTGAGCACCTCGAGCATGTTGAACGTGAAGGAGGATCCGGGGTTGAGGTCGCTCGCGACCGCTACCGTGCATCCCTTTTCGATGAATTTCCTGGCGGGTGCGAAGGGTTTCCTGAGGAAGAAAGCCGTTGCGGGAAGCAGAGTCGCGACCACGTTCCTCTCTGCCATCATCTCGATGCCCTCGTCCCCGGCCCTTAGAAGATGCTCGGCGGAGTGGCAGGNNCAGGAAAGCTCGGCCGCCAGAAGAGCCCCGCCGCAGTCCTCAATCTCGTCTGCGTGGATCTTCGTCTTCAGTCCGAGGTCTTTCCCCCGGGAAAGGATTTCTCTCGACTCATCGATAGTGAAAGCGCCTTTCTCGCAGAAAACGTCCACGAAGGCGGCCAGGCCGTCGCGGGCCGCCGCGGGAAGAATCTCCCCGGTGATCAGTTCAATGAATTTTTCTCTTTTCGACTTGAATTCCGGCGGGACGAAATGGGCGCTCATGCATGTGGGGACTACATTCTGGGGCCCTTCCTCGCCGAGAGCCCTGAGGACCCTCAGCTGTTTCAGTTCGTTGTCCATGTCGAGTCCGTAGCCGCTCTTGCCTTCGAAGGTCGTCACGCCGTGCCGGAGGACCCTTGCCGCGCTTTTCCTCGCGCTTTTCAGGAGGTCGTCTTCGGAGGTAACCCTGACGTTCCTCATGGTGCTGAGGATGCCTCCGCCCGCCTGCCCGATCTCCATGTAGGTTTTTCCCTCGAAACGCATGATGAGTTCATGGGACCGGTCGCCGATAAACGGAATGTGCGTGTGCGCGTCAACGAATCCCGGAAGGACGGTCTGGCTGGAAGCGTCTATCCGCTCTTTCGCCTGGGCGTCCGACACATCTTCCCATTTTCCGGCGAACGAGATCTTCCCGTCGTTTATACCCACCGCTCCTCCGGCTATAAGCGGGAGTTCCCGCATCTCGCCGCCGCGTCTCGGCGAGCCCGAGGAGCATGTCGCCAGGGCTCCTACCGGGCCGACAAGCAGATCGAATTTTTTCATTCAGAGGCCCCCCGGGTGAATGTCTGGATGTTCTCCTTTTCCCTGTTCTCCTCTATCGCAGAAAGAAGGTGGCTCAGCCTGTTGATGAGGTCCCTAAGCGAGGAGACAAGCGTCTCCCTCTCGATCTTGAGGTCCATGATCTGCCGCTCTACGAGGTGCGCGCGGACCATCGCCTCCCTGACGGACTGCTCGCCCTTGAGCTCCGCCTCTTTAACGATCGACTGGGCTTCCCTTGAAGCCTGGGCCCTGAGGTCGTCCGCGCTCTTCTGGGCTGTATAAAGGGCGTCCTTCAGAAGGTTTTCCCTTGACCGGAACTCATCGAGAGAAGCGTCCAGCCGCTCCACTTCCCTCGAGAGCCTGGCGTTCTCGAGCGCCAGCTCCTGGTAGGATTCTGCGATGGCGTTCAGAAAGAGCTTGACGTCGTCCTTGTCGTAACCCTTCAGCCTGGTCCTGAAGTTGTGCGACTGGATATCGATAGGGGAAAGCGTCTTTTTCCTTGTCATCTCGGCCTCCTGGGTCCAAAAATAAGAGTTCCTATCCTGACCATGTTCGATCCTTCTTCTATGGCGGCTTCGAAATCGCCAGACATACCCATGGAAAGATAAATGAACTTTTCAGGTTCGGGATGGTCTTTCCTTACCTCCTCGAACAATTTCCTCATTTTCCTGAAGTAAGGCCTGGCGCGCTCCGGGTCGTCGAAGAAAGGCGGCACGCACATGAGTCCCGTCAGGGTCAGGTGGTGGGACCTGTGGATCTCTTCGCAGAGCCTTGCCAGCGCACCGGGCGCCGTGCCGCCCTTATGTTCCTCCCCCATGTTGACCTCGACCATGCACTCCCTGAAAACGCCCAACTCTTCCGAGGCCTTTTGAAGCTTCGCAGCAATCTCGGGCGAGTCCACCGAATCGACCGAGTCGAAAAGCCGGGCCGCCTTTTTCGCTTTGTTGGACTGGAGCCTTCCGATGAAATGACGCCTGACGGAAGAGAGCGACGCAGGAGCCATCGCCGAGAAATGCCTTTCCCCTTCCTGTATCTTGTTCTCCCCTACAAACCTTATCCCGGCGGAGACGGCCGCGTCGATCTCGGAGGTTTCCCGCTCTTTTACGGCAGCCATCAGCCGGGTGGAGTTCTCCAGCGAGCCGCGCTTCCGTTCGGCGGTCCTGATCTTATCGGTTATCGCGGCTATCCTTCCGGCCAGGTCCATGTGCCTCCGCTCCCATATTTAAAGATAGGCGAAAGATGGATTGCTGTCAACATGTTTTGGCGTGGAATGTCAAGAAGAAGTTGAAATATTGAGAGGCTCCAGCTCTTTTAACCCCGTCCGACGAAACCTGTCATGGGGCGACCATCTGCGGATACTCAGCTGAAAGGTCTTCAAGTATCGCAAGATGGGGCGCGAGCGTCCGGGCTCTCTGGTAGGCGGCCTTCGCTCGCGGAAGGTCGTCGTTCTCCATGTGAACCCTGGCCATGACGGCATAAAGAAAAGCGTTCCTGGGCTGGTATCCGAGAGCCTTGCGGATGAAGAAGACCGATTCGTCGTATTTTCCGTTCTTCTCCAGGTCGAGTGCCTTCTGGTAGAGAAGAAGCGGGTCTTTGTCCGAGATCTCCTTCAGGCTTGTCCTGAACGCTTCTTCAGCCGCCTTCCGCCGCAGTCTCTGGGCGGCGAGGAGCCCGTTGTGAAGCGCGGGCTGGTAATGCTGGTTGGAGGCACGCATCTCCTGGTAAAGGCTCAGGGCGTCCTCGTATTTACCAGTCTTCATCAGAAGGACGCCGAGGTTGTTCCTGACCTCCTTGAGCTCCGGTTTCAGCTGGACAAGAAAACTCAGTATCCTGCGGGCTTCGTCGTACTCGCCTTTCAGAATCTTATCGACGGCGACGTTGTTGTAGAAAAGGCAGTAGGCGGAACGGTCGTCTATCTTTTCATAGATCCTGAAATTCTCCCGCTCGTTGTTGAAATCAACGACGGTGGTCTTCGGGCCGTCCTCGAAGCCCGTGGCGATGTGCGAGGAGACGACATAAGAGCCGTCCCGCTCCTCAAAATCCAGGGCTTCGCTGACATAGACGAAATAGGTCGGAACCTTCAGCTGGCGCGAAAGGGCGACGAAGAGGCCGGTGTGGCTGAGGCAGTTCCCGCGTTTCTTTTCGAAAGCTTCCTGGGCGGTCAAGGTGGCGCTCATGTCGTATTCGAAATTGAGGAACCCGTTGTCATGCAAATATTTGAGGACCTTCCTGAGCCTTACGTGAGGCATGTCCTCCGGCCTGATCAGCTTGTCCAGGTCGTTCTTTATCCTGTCGTCGAGCGCGAAGGGGTTCGGTAGGACCAGCCCGTTTTCTGAGGCCAGCCTGACCGACCTGTCGACCTCCGAAAAGGGGTCTTTCAGGTCAAGGTGCTGACAGGCGAAAATGAAAACTGTCAGGAAGAGGAAAAGTCTTTTCATATCGGTATCCTTTCACCATCCCTGTCACAAATCAATGGTACGCCAGTCCCGGGTCAAAAGTTACCACAAGAGAAGGACAAAAAATCCGTTGGCTTGGGGAACCCGCCTTTACATTCCGGGAAAAATATGCTATCTTGTTCGCTTTATGGAAGATAGGAGAAAAGTGTAAATGGAATCAACGGAAAGAAAAGCCATCATTCAGAACTACCAGAGACACCCGCAGGATTGTGGCTCGGCAGATGTTCAGGTAGCCCTTTTGACCAAGAGGGTGAACGACCTTACGGAGCACCTCAAGACACACCAGAAGGACTTCCACTGCAGGAGAGGATTGCTCATGCTTGTCGGACAGAGAAGGAGACTTCTCAACTACCTCAAGGAAAAAGACATCGCAAGGTACCGCGAACTCGTATCGAAGCTGGGCTTAAGGAAGTAGGCTACGCCTCTTTCTTCCGCACCGACAAATTGAATTAATCGAGGAAAAAATGATAGATGAGAAAAGTGTAACTCTGCAGATCGGAGGAAGAGACATTTCTTTCTCCACGAAAAAAGTGGCAAAACAGGCGGACGGCGCGTTCTGGGTCCGCTACGGCGATTCGGTCGTGCTAGTGACCGCCTGCATGGACAACAAGCGGCGGGAGGGGGTCGACTTTCTTCCCTTCACGGTTGACTACCGCGAATACACATTCGCCGGAGGGAAGATACCTGGAGGATTCTTCAAGAGGGAAGGCAGGCCTACCGACAGCGAGACCCTCGTCTGCAGGCTGATCGACAGGCCCATGAGGCCGCTCTTTCCAGAAGGCTTCAGGAACGAGACTCAGGTCATCGCGATGGTCCTCTCGACCGATTTCGAGAACTCTCCCGATGTAATGGCGATCAACGGCGCTTCCTTCGCCCTGTATTGCTCCCGAATACCCTTCAATACCCCCGTGGGGGCTGTCAGGGTCGGGATACACAACGGCGAATACGTGGTGAACCCATCGCTGGCGGTATTCGGAGATCTTACCCTTAACATAATAGTGGCCGGCACCAGGGACGCCATCTGCATGGTGGAATCGGGGGCGAAAGAGGTCTCCGAAGCCGCCATCGTGAAAGCCCTCGAGATCGCCCACGCGGAGATCAAGAAGCTTGTCCAGGCGCAGGAAGAGGTCTATGCCCAGCTGGGCGTGGTAAAGGAGCCTTTCGCGCCGATCGAGCACGACTCCGCCGAGTTCAAGGAGATCGAGGCTAAAGTCGCGGGGCCGATACGGCAGGCGATGGAGGTCAGGGGCAAGAAGGAAATGTACAAGGCCATCGACGAGGCCCTCGCCCTCGCGGTCGCGGGAATAGACGAGGCCGACGAGGATAGGATAGCCAGGGCCGAGGCGATAGCGGAAGACGTGCTCGTTAACGTCTTCAGGAAAATGGTCATCGAGGACGGCAGGCGCGCCGACGGAAGGCTCTTCGACGAGATCAGGCCCGTCTGGAGCGAGGTGGGCGTGCTTCCGAGGACCCACGGATCGGCATTGTTCCAGAGGGGAGAGACCATGGCCCTCGCCAACTGCACCCTCGGCACAACGGCAGACGTTCAGAGGCTCTCAGGCCTTCTCGAAGGGACGGAGAAACACTTCCTCCTGCATTACAACTTCCCGCCCTTCAGCGTAGGAGAAGTAAAGCCTATCAGGGGGCCGGGCAGAAGAGAGGTCGGCCACGGAGCGCTGGCTGAAAGGGCTCTGTCGGCCGTAGTGCCGGATGACAAGGATTTTCCGTATGTGATCAGGGTCGTCTCGGATATCATGGAATCCAACGGTTCTTCGTCGCAGGCGACGATATGCGGCGGGTCGCTCGCGCTGATGGACGCGGGAGTTCCCATCAAGGCTCCGGTGGCCGGTGTGGCCATGGGGCTGATCATGGAGAACGGTAAGTACTCGATCCTTTCCGACATAGCCGGACTCGAAGACCATTACGGCGACATGGATTTCAAGGTCGCCGGAACCCGGGAGGGCATCACCGCGCTCCAGATGGACATCAAGGTCTCGGGCATCTCTTTCGACATCATGAGAGAGGCTCTCGAACAGGCGAGAAAGGGGAGGCTGCACCTTCTCGACGAGATGGCGAAGACCCTGGAAGCGCCGAGGCCGGACATCAGCCCGCTGGCACCGAGGATCTTCACCATCGAGATACCGAGGGACAGGATCGGAGAACTGATCGGCCCCGGCGGAAAGAACGTCAGGATGATACAGGAAAAGACGGGCGTCGAGATCAACATCGAGGACGACGGAAGGGTCATGGTCGCCAGCAACGATGCGGCTGCCGCCGAAAGAGCCCTCGAGATGATCCGCGGCCAGATGTAAGTACCGGAGGTCGGCAAGGTCTATCACGGCATCGTCAAGAGGATCGAAGCGTACGGCGCCTTCATAGAGATACTTCCGGGCCAGGACGGGCTTCTCCACGTTTCCGAGATCGACTGGAAACGCGTAGAGAAGGTCGAGGATTACATGAAGATCGGCGACGCCGTCGACGTCCAGGTCCTGGAGTACGAGAACAACGGCAAGATGAGGCTTTCAAGGAAACCGCTGATACCGAAACCCGAAGGCTACGTCGAAAAACCCGAAAGGAAGTTCGACAAGGGCGACAGGCCGCGCAGGCCGTCATCCAGGGACGGGGGAGACCGCGGCTTCAAGCCGAGAAGGCCGAAACACGATTAACGGTTCGGACACTGCCGGGTTCGACGGTCCGATAACGGTCGTCGACACCGAAGAGGCTCTCGGTCGGGCTGTCCCCCGCCTGCTCGAAGAGCCGGTCGTCGGCTTCGACATCGAATCCAAACCCTGCTTCAAAAAAGGGGAGTTCAATTACCCCTCGCTCCTTCAGCTCGCCACCGCGCGGGAGGTGATTCTAGTCAAGCTTCTCGAAATAAAGGACCGGACCCCCCTGGTACCGTTCCTTGAATCTGAAAGAGTCGTCAAGGCGGGGGTGGGCATCAGGGACGACGCGAGAAAGCTTGCCACGCTTTTGGAGTTCTCCCCCGGAGCCTTCATGGAAATAGGGGTCCTAGCGCAGAAACTCGGCTACACGAAGACCGGCCTGGCATTCCTGACCCGGGAACTTTTCGGGCTGAAGCTATCCAAGAGGGCGAGACTGACGAACTGGGAACGAAAGGATCTGACACCGGCGCAGATAAGGTACGCGGCCGCGGATGCCCACATTTCCAGGGAAATCTACCTCAAGCTGATTGACCGACTGACGGAATCGGATCTGATGGAGATCACCTTCTGTACGTTCCCATCAGTTCCGCTTCCGCAAGAATTCGGCCATTCACGGCTTTGAGAAGCTCCTCCTTCGTAGCGTTCTCTTTCAGATCAAGGACCGAATCGAGAGCGTAAAGCTTGAAAAAATAACGGTGAGGCTTCCCGGGAGGAGGGCAGGGCCCGTTGTACCCTGTCTTTGGCCAGGAGTTCAACCCCTGGAAGGAGCCGTTCTCCAGCCTTGCTTTTTTCTGAACTCCCCTCGGCAGCGAGGTGCAGTCGGCGGGGATGTTGTATATCACCCAGTGCACCCAGGTGCCCATCGGAGCGTCGGGGTCGTCGCAGATCAGCGCGAACGATTTCGTTCCCGCCGGGGCGCCTGTCCATTCCAGCCCCGGAGACATGTCTGCGCCTTCGCAGGAATATTCCTTGGGAATGGTTTCGCCGTTCATGAACCCGGCGCTCCTGAGGGTCATTTTCCCGGACCGGGAAAGAACCGCCAGGGTACACGCAAGAAAAGCGAGAAAAACAAGCGATCTCATCTTAACCTCCCCGGACTATTCGTTCTCCCGCTTCAGGCTGCGCGCGAGAAGCGCTTCAAGGGCTTTCCTGGGCGGGACGCTTTCGTAGATTATACTGTGGACCGCCATCGAGATCGGCATCTCGATGCCCAGGGATTCTCTGAGCTTGTGAATGGAGAGCGTCGTCGGGACGCCTTCCGCCACCATCTTCATGGAATCGAGGATGTCTTCAAGTTTCTCGCCTTTTCCCAGCCTGACCCCTAGGCTCCTGTTCCTGGATTCCGCCCCGTAACACGTAAGGACAAGGTCCCCAAGCCCAGAGAGGCCGGCGAAGGTATCCGGCTGGCACCCCATCTTAGCCCCGAGGCGGGAGATCTCTCTCACCCCCCTCGTAATTATCGCGGCGACCGCGTTGGGTCCGAACCCCAGGCCAGTAGCGAGTCCCGAAGCGATGGCGATGACGTTTTTCACCGCGCCTCCGAGCTCGACGCCTTTGCGGTCGGCGGAGTAGTAACCCCTGAGGTTATCGAAGGAAAAGAGCTCCTGCGTCTTCCTCGCGTTCCCGGCGCCGGGGGAGGCGAATACCACCGCGGTCGGGTCGCCGTTGACGAAGTCCCGGGCGAAGCTCGGGCCTGAAAGCGCGACAACGTCTCCCGCGCCGGTGAAAGATTCTATTATCTCCGAAGGAAGAAGGAGGGTTCCGTTCTCGATCCCCTTCGAGGCCGAAACGACGATAGTGTTTTTTTCCAGGTGCGGCCCTATTTCCTTCCACAGGTCCCTGAGGTACTGGGTGGGAGTGATCGAAAGCCATAGGTCTCCCTGGTACGGAAGTTCCGATGCCCCGTGAAAAAGGTCCATGTTCTCGGGAAGTGCCACGCCGGGCAGGAAATCGGGGTTGCCGCGCGTCGCCGCCATCGTTTCGTACTGGCCCTGATCGTACACCCAGACGGCTACCCTGTCGGCTCTCCTCGCGAGATGGACCGCGAGGGCGGTCCCCCACGAGCCGCCGCCCCAGACCACGATCCTCTTGTCAGTCCTTCTTGTCATTTCCCCTCCAGAGCTTGTTTTCCCTGCCTTCGAAGAGGTTCCTGATGTTGGATCTGTGTCTCCAGATAAGCAGGAGAGAAAGAAGCGTTCCGAGAACGCATGTCGCCAGGTCATAGGAGGCGTTCCAGAAATGGAAGGCCCAGAGCGATACGGTGAAAACCGCGGCGCCGGTCATGGATCCGACGGAAACATATCCCACTAGAAGGAGTTCGAGAATGAAGAACGCCACGGCAATCAGGGTAGGTATAGGAGCAATTACGACGAACGCGCCAAATCCGGACGCGGCGCCCTTGCCTCCGCGGAATCCTATGTAAACAGGGTAACAGTGCCCCACTATGGCGCATGCTCCGGCGGCCGCGGGCAGCCACGGGGATACGCCGAAATGCCTGGCCGCCATCACAGGTATAACCGCCTTTGCCACATCCAGGAGGAGGGTCAGGACGCCCACGGCCGCGCCCTGGGTCCTCAGAACGTTCGTGGCCCCGATGTTTCCCGACCCCCTTTTCCTGATATCTTCCCCGGTCTTGAGCCGCGTGATGATGTAGCCGAATGGTATCGCGCCGACCAGATAGGAGAGGACGAGTATCAACAACTCTTTCGGGTTCAAGGCCTTTCCTCCAGGGCGAAATGTTCAAGCGGGGTGTGCAGTGCGCCTTCCTTTCTCAGTTCGGAGCGGAAAAGCGTGACCCATTCGACCCGGAAACTGCCGACGGAGTAATCCCGGAGGCTCTCGAGAAGCGTTCTGACCCGGTCCTGCCTGGAGCCGGTCCTGTTCCTTCCCAGCGTCAGGTGAGGCCTGAAAGCCTTCCCGTCACCCCTGAAACCGGCCTCCTCCAGGTTTTTTTCTATTTTCGCTTGCAACTCTCTCAGCGCTTGCAGGTCGCCGCCGACGCCGCACCAGAAAACCCGGGGGCTAGATACCGGTCCGAATGACCCGGTATCTTTGATCTCAAGGGTGAAAGGCTTTGTCGAAGATGCGGCGAGCCCGAGCGCGTCGGAGATCTTCTCCAAGTCGCCGCCCGGGAGCTCTTCGAAGAAATGGAGAGTGAGGTGCATCTGTTCGGGGCGGACCCATGATATTCCGCTGCCCGCGGGAGCGAGTCTTCCCAGAAGGCTCGAAAGAACCTTCCTGATCTCTTCACCGGTTTCGATCGCGACAAAGGCCCGCATTGGTTTTCCCTAAAAGGAAATATACCACGAATCCGTTGAAAATAAAAGCTTTCCGGCGTAACGGCGCCCGGGTTTGTTGACTTTGCTTCCGCCATGAGAGATATTAGTAACGATGGCAAGGAAAACAGTCTTTTACTTGATGGCCGCTTGTCTCGCCTTTATGGCGGTCTCGTTTCCTCTATTGGGTGAGCAGAGGACCCATTTCCGTGTGGTCGCCTCGGAATACGAGCCCTTCATCTTCTTGAAGGACGGGAAGCTTACAGGCCTGGACATCGACATCCTGGACGTGGCCCTCAAAGCCAAGGGCTACACTTACGAGATAAAACTTGTGCAGTTCTCGAAGTTGTTCGAGATTCTCGAAAAGGGTGAGGCCGACATCGCGATCGGAGCCCTGTACAGGACTCCTGAAAGAGACAAGAGATTCATTTCCACCGAACCATATTTAGACACCGGCCTCGTCATCATCTCGCCGCCTTCACGGCCCATCAACAATGAAAGGGAAATGAAGAAAAAGAAGGTGGGGGTCAAGAAAGGGGCAACTGGTGAAGCCTGCCTTAAGAGGCTCAACTCGAAGGGCTACGAAATAAGCGCTTTCGCGTTCGACTCCACCGAGGAAAGCTTCGAAGCCCTGAAAATAGGGGAGATAGACGCCCTGCTTGACGACTACATAGGCAGCCATTTCCTGATCCACGAGAAATATTTCGGCGACGCCTTAATATCAGAGGAATTTTTCGGGCCCCATTTCATAGAGGAGAACAGTCTCGTATTCTACTTCAGGCCCGCGCTAGAAGAGAAGGCCGGGGAATTTGACACGAGCCTCCGGGTGATGGACAAGGAGAAGATCCTCGAGGGAATAAGGAAAAGATGGTTACCCGGGATGATGACCGGCGGTGGCGGCCGTCTCATGAAGCTCATCATAATGCTTACAGGGCTCGTCCTCTTCCTCGGATTCCTCGCGCTCCTCAGGAGAGAGAACCTCAAGAGGAAGACGCTCATCCTCTCGGAAAAAAAATACAGGGAACTGCTCGAACATTCCCCCATGGCTGTCATGATGCACAAAGAGGGAAAGCTTCTGTTCGCTAACGCGACGGCGTACAGGATGTTCGGGTATGAGAAAGGCCAGGTACCGGAAGGCGCCTCCATCATGAACTTCATAGCCGAGGGGGAGAGAGCCAGGCTGAAGGACCTGATAAGACGAAGGCTTGACGGAAAAGAAGTGCCTGAAAACTACGAGACCTATGGCCTCAAATCCAACGGCACTGCGTTCCCCATAGACGTGTCGGTCGCCATGACGGACTATGCGGAAGAGAAAGCTCTCATTGTCGTTATGAAGGACATAAGCGAGCAGAAAAAGGTCAGTTCGGAGCTTAAGAAAAGCGAGGAAAGGTACAGGCATCTTTTCAACGAGATAGACCACGGCATTTTCATAAGTTCGAAGGAGGGAAAGCCTGTCGTCTCAAATCCGGCCCTGGTCAGGATGCTCGGGTACGACAGTTTCGAGGAGCTGCTGACGAGGGACATTGAAAAGAACGGCTACCAGGATCCCGCAGAAAGAAGACGGTTCCAGGAGCTGATGGAAAAGAACGGGAAGGTCAACAATTTCGAGACTGTCTGGCTGAAAAAGGACGGCACCCCCATAGACGTGGTCGAAAGTTCGAACGCCGTCAGGGACGAACACGGCCACATCGTCGGATATGAAGGCATCGTCAGGGACAGGACGGAGAAGAAAAAGGCGGAGGTGGCGCTCCGCGAATCAGAGAGGTACTACAGGAACCTGTTCGAGGGCGCGCACGACGCGATCATGGTCTTCGATCCGGAAGGCGAGATCGTTCTCGACGCCAATGACCAGTGTCTCAGGCTTTATGATCTCAGGCGGGATGAATTCGTCGGGCACTCCCTCGAGAAATTCTCCAAGAACGTCGCCTACGGCAAGACCAAGATCAAGGACGTCCTCAGAAAGGGGCAGCTAAAGAATTTCAACACGGTCCATCTGAAAAAGGACGGCTCCGAAATGATCCTTGAAATAAACGCTTCGGTCATCAACTACAGGGGCAGGCTGGCGATCCTGAGCCACGCAAGGGACATCACCGAAAAGAAAAAAGCCGAAGAGATAATGCTCGAAAAGAACCGTCAGCTGATGGCCCTCTTCCGGGCGATGGAGGCGATGGGCAGTTTCACCGACCTGAAGGCTTCCGCTTACGCGCTGTGCAAGGCTATAGTGGACTCCTTCTCCCTCAAGATGGCCTGGATCGGACTGGTGGTTCCCGAATCGACCCAGGTCAAGATACTCGCGTCCGCGGGACTCGACGACGGATACACCACCAGGGTGAACGTGAGGTGGGACGAGTCGGTGCGCGCAAGGGGGCCCACTGGCAGGGCGATCGTCACCAGGGCGCCCGTCATAATGGACGTGGACGACCCGGACTTCGAGCCATGGAGGGCGGAAGCGAAAAAGAGAGGGTTCAAGCTCTCCTGCGCGATACCCCTCATCCACGAGGACGCCGTCAGGGGAGCCCTTCATTTCTATTCGGACAGCCCCGACGGATTCTCTCCCGAGAGGATGGAGACTCTCGAAGCGCTTGCGAAACCGGCCACCATGACCGTCGTCACGGCCGGACTTTACGAGGAGGCGAACAGGACCATAGAAGAGCTTCTTCAGACCAACATCGAGAAGGAAAAGATAGCGGTCGAGCTCGAGAGAAGGCTATCTGATCTCGCAAAGAGTGAAAAGAAGTTCCGAAGCATAGTCGAACAGGCAAGAGCCATTCTGCTCGTCTTCGACAAAGATGGTATCGTCACATACTGGAACGAATACGCCGCCGCGTTCTTCGGCTTTCACGAAGACGAGATACTTGGGAAGAGCCTCTTTGATACGATCGTGCCTCCAACCGAATCAACGGGAAGAGACCTTGTCGCCCTTCTCCACGCTATAATCATGGAAACCAACAAGTTCGCCTCGAACATCAACGAGAACATGAAAAAGGACGGCACCAGGGTATGGATAGCCTGGACCAACAGGCCTGTCCTGGACAAGGACGGCAATGTCGTCGAAGTGCTCTCGGTAGGAACCGACATAACGCACCTTAAACATTATGAAACGGCGATTGTCATGTGGGAAAAGCTTTTCCGGGAGATCCTGTCGGGCGGGAACGGAGCTATCTACAGGCGCGACCTCAGCTTCAACCTGGAGGAAACAAGCGGAACCTCCGGGGCGGACGAAACAGAGGCAGGGAACTGGAAGAGGGTCAGGGAAGAGATGGAAAAGGAACCGGAGAGGTCCGAATTCCTGTCTTCGATAATTTCCTCCCAGAGGCCTTCCTATCGCAAAGTTACGGTCGCGTTAGGGAACGGGACGTCCTGGAACGTGATAGACGCGGCCCAGTGCATCAGGGACAACAGCGGAAACCTTAAACACATCAGCGGCTTCTGGCTCAAGGTCTCCTGACCCGCTATTTCTTCCTTTTCTTCACTATTCCGAGATCCAGCAATTTCTGTACCGCGAGAAGTACCTCAGGCTCGGGTATCGGGGAGACTTTGATTATTGAAGCGAGGTCCCAGCTGCCGTTCACCCTGGTCACTAGGTATCCCTCTTTGGGCGTCAGGTTCTGCTTGGCAAGCTCCGCGAGCGGGATGGCCAGCTCGAGGACCGTGTCTGCTGGAATTGTCTCTCTAAGGGTAGTTCTGGAGAACACCTCTTCCGCCTGTTTCAGCAGTTCGGCGGCTTTTATGTCCGAACTATCCTTTTTCAGGTAGAACTTCAGCAGGTTGATCGCTTCGTGCACTTTGTCCTGTTCCAGAAGTTTTCCCGCTTCTTCGACTATCTTGGAATGGACCGCTTTGTACCCCTTTTCTTCGGTCTTCTCTTTTTCCTTGGAAACAACGACAAGTCCTTTCTGATGAAGGAGAAAGGATTCGTGACAGATGTTGAATTCGGGGGAGTGCACTTCCAGGGCGATCTCCTCCAGGCTCTTGGCGCCGTCGACCTGCTCCAGGATCCTGACCGCCAGATTCGAAAGGTCTCCGGTGACATCAGAGAGCCTTCCTTTTCTGACCAGTATCATCGTGTTCGACGGAAAGACCTTCTTGATGCGCTCCCACTCGTCCTTCCTCCTTATACCTTCGAGTATAAGGTGCGTCACGTCGAGGGAAATGGGAACGAGCTCTTCAGCCATTTCGGGCAATTCTTCGAATGAGAACTCGCCCTCGTCCCACAAGAAAAGTTCGTAGAGGCACTCTTCAGCTTTCAGCTGGAGGGTTGAAACGAGGTCGGATTCCTCCAGAAGACCGCACATCAGAAGGACCTTGCCGATCTTGATACCCGTTTTGAGCTGGGTCTCCATGGCCATGTTCAGTTGTTTTTCGTTTATGAACCCCCTGCTTATGAGGAACTGCCCGAAGTATTCCCTTGGATCCGAGGAAGCCGTGGAAAGGATTCTTCCGTCCTTGAAATAAACCTTCTTGGTTATGCCTTTGGGCGAACGGAGGTGGAGTATCCCGGTCTTGACGCCGTTCGAAAGCCACTGCAGGACATCGGGCAGCAGCATGGTCCTCAGTTCGCCGCTTAACGCCATCGTTCCTCCGGCCTGTAATTATAAATCAGTTTTGATGAAGTGGGAAATTTCAGCGGGTAAGGAGGTCGTGGTATCTGCCCTTGGGTATCCCGCCCTCGCCGTAGGCCCTGGAGAAGGCTCCCGGCCCCATGTTGTAAGCGCTGATGGCTTTGGGCAGGGCCTTGTATTTCTTCTCGAGGTAATCCAGGTAAGCGGCCGAGAGGCGCAGGTTGAGGACGGGATCGAAAAGCATCTCCTCCGGGATCGGGGGCTGACCCAGCCTCCTGGATATGTGCCTCGCGGTCTCCGGCTGAATCTGGCAAAGCCCCCTCGCGCCGTCCCTTGAAACGGCCCTGATCCTGAAGTTGCTTTCGACTTCCATGAGCCTCAGGAAAAGGTCGGGTTTGAAGCCGTATTCAGATTCGATGTCGAGCAGGGTCTCGACCACGTCGGTCTTGTCCTTTTCGGACCATTCGGTCTTGTACTTTTCCAGAAGCCCGTTCAAATCCCTCGACGTCTCGATCCATCGAAAATCCGAAGCGAGGACGAACTGCTCCTTGACAGCGGCTTCTTTGGCGCCATCGTTCGCAGCGGCATGCCGAAGATCAGGGGTCGTCGCGGTCCGGCCGGTTGCCCGCTCCGCAGCCTTCACCACCTCGGGCTCCACCTGGCCGGCAGCCTTGAGAGCCATCACCAGGAAGATGGCGGGCAACGAGGCGGCTACGAAAATATTCAACATCTTTCGGATTCTTTTTCTTGGCATGGGGGCTATCCTATAACAAAACTTCTTTGTTGTCAAGTAATTACAAATTACCTTTTGAAATAATACCGAAAGCTCGTTCAGAAAAGCGCCATGCTGAAATTTTATAAAGTCTTCGACTCCACCGCAATTAGTTGGAGTGGTCGCAGAATCAAGCCCAATCTATACGCTTTTGGAATTCTGAAGATCTTCGAGAGCCAGCAGTTCGGAAAAAGATCCCACCTCCCTGTGGCCGTCGGAACTCATATTATCGCGGTTCATGAAAGTGAGGGCTTTGACCGGGTGACAGATCTTCAGGGTTTCTATCCCGGCGTCGCGCGCCGCGTCCAGTTCCCGGTTCGCCCCGTCGGCGATGAAAAGCGATTCTTCAGGGACCGCCAGGGTCCTTTCCAGGGCGATCTGATAGAAGCGGGGATCGGGTTTCCTGCAGCCGATCTCATAAGAGAAGACAAGATGGTCGAGCCGGTCCCTGAGGTGAAGGGTAGAGACGATGAAAGCGGTCGTGGCGGTCGCGTTGCTCAGCAGGGCGAGATTGAACCCGCGGTCCCTAAGGACCGTCAGAGTTTCGGTAGCTCCGTCATAAAAGGAAACGCATCTCTGGAGGACCTCGATATCATACATCGCGATCTTCGCCGAGAGCGACCGCTCTTCCTTGCCCAGGATCTTCAGAGCCTCGGTCGCCCTGGCGAAAGGGTCCTTCAGCTTTCCGACGAGAGCAGGTTCGCTGGTCGATCTCCAGGCCTCGATGAACTCGTCAGGGTCAAGCCCTGCGGCCTCCGCCGATTCCGCCTTGCCTTTATAATAGATCTCCTCGTCGACCACGACCAGGGTGTCGAACAGGTCGAAGAAGAGCCACCTGTACCGTCCCATCAATAGCTCCGCTTGAGGATGAACTCGGGCAACTTCGCGAGGAGTTGAAGGGTTTTTGAATCTTCAAAACATGAAAGGCTTTCGTCGGCCCGCAGCGCGAAATCGTGGGCGATGTTCAGCGCCCGGTCCACAAAACCACCGGTCGAAACTCTCTCTGCCAGTTCTTCCAGCGTGCGGGGATCGAACCTTCTCCCGGCCACTATGGCCTCGAGGAATTCCCGGTCCTCGGGTTTCCCGGTATCTCTAAGCAAAATAAGGGGAAGCGTGATTTTTCCCTCCTTCAGGTCCTGTCCGACCGGCTTGCCCAGTGTCTTTTCGTCCGACATGAAATCGAGACAGTCGTCCACGATCTGGAAAGCCATACCTATTGAAAGGCCGTAAGTCCTCATGGCTTCCACCACAGTCCTGTCCGCCGCCTTGAGGATCGGAGGTATCGTCACGCATGTGGAGAACAACCTCGCGGTTTTCAGCTCGATTATCTCCATGTACTCTTCTTCGGTGATCGTCAGGTCGTACAGCCGGTGGCTCTGGAGAAGTTCGCCTTCGATAAGGCTCTTGGCCGTCCCGGCGATCATCGGCTGTATCTCGTTCCACTCCATCGAGGTCGCCATCTGGACCGCGGAGATCAGGAGGTAGTCGCCCATCAGGACGGCCGACTCGCTTCCCCAGCGCGTATGGAGGCTCGCCTTTCCCCTGCGGAGGATCGCCTGATCGACGATGTCGTCGTGAACCAGCGTGGCGGTGTGAATGAACTCGAGGATGGCCGCGTAGGTGACATCCTTGCCGCCCCGGTAGCCCACGAGCTCGGAAGCGAGAAAGACCAGGGTGGGCCGGAGCCTCTTCCCCGCCGAAGCGGCCAGGTACTGTCCCATTTCAGCTATCGGGATGTACGGGGATCTCAGCCTCTTGGCTATTATCTTCTCGACCTCCTTGAGCCGCTCGCCCACGACTTGGTTGATCTCGTTCCTTATCGAAAGGACCTCCGCCTTGTCTTTTAGCACGTACAGGGTTCTCTTGCCTGCCAAATTGACTCCTTCAAACGCGTTCAGCGCCGAGGGCGTATTTTACAACGAAACGGACATTCTTGCACGGAGAACTTGAATTTTTTGAAAAGGTTTTGTAGAATAGCCATTCGTTTTTAGGAAGGAGATAATATGAGCATTGAAGAAAAAGTCAAACACATAATCGCGGATCAGTTGAGCGTGGAAGAAGCCCAGGTAAAGACCGAAGCTTCCTTTATCAACGACCTCGGCGCCGACTCCCTGGACACGGTCGAACTCATCATGGCGCTTGAAGAGGAGTTCGGCATCGAGATCTCGGACGAAGAGGCCGAGAAGATCCAGACGGTACAGGCCGCCATCGATTATATCAAGGCCCATACCGGAAAGAACTGAGCGGTACTGAATTGAAAAGAAGAGTAGTAGTGACGGGGGTCGGAGCGATCACCCCCGTGGGAAAGACAGCCCCCGAGACCTGGGAAAGCGTGAAGAACGGCGTCAACGGCGTTGGCGCCATAACGCTTTTCGACGCCTCCAACATGCCCGCCAAGATCGCCGCCGAGGTCAAAGGCTTCGACCCCCTGAACCACATGGACAAGAAAGAGGCAAGGAGGGTCGACAGGTTCATCCAGTTCGCCTTGGTCGCCTCGGAAGAAGCCATGAAAATGTCGGGACTGCAGATCACTCCCGAGAACGCCGAAAACATCGGTGTGGCGATTGGCTCTGGCATCGGCGGGCTGAACATGATCGAGGATGTCTTCAGGGTGCTCCTCGAAAAGGGCCCGTCCAGGGTGACGCCTTTCTTTATTCCCGGGATCATCATCAACATGGCCAGCGGTCTGGTTTCCATCAAATACGGCGCGAAGGGCCCAAACTTCTCCACGGTCACTGCATGCGCGACATCCGCCCATTCGATAGGCATGTCTTACAGGTCCATCCAGTACGGCGAAGCAGATGTCATGATCTCGGGAGGAGCCGAAGCGGCGATAACGCCCCTCTCAATCGCCGGATTCTCCTCGATGGGAGCCCTTTCCACCCGCAACGACGACCCGGCTACGGCTTCCAGGCCTTACGACCTGAACAGGGACGGCTTCGTCATGGGCGAAGGAGCGGGCGTCCTGATCCTCGAAGAACTCGAGCACGCGAGGAAAAGGGGGGCGAAGATCAT
>MTKZ01003035.1_pt2 | contig 81065 bp, 65 predicted proteins | sample 1042781 | NCBI WGS metagenome assembly MTKZ01 (sample SAMN06212207, study PRJNA360539) | anaerobic digester metagenome | biome: Wastewater treatment plant; material: sludge; isolation source: anaerobic digester fed with sludge from wastewater treatment plant | place: Denmark: WWTP Viborg ... | reverse complement strand
TAAAGGTATGCAGCAAAAGGCCCAGTTGATCAATACACTGGTGCATGAGCCTGACGTGATCATTATTGATGAGCCATTTTCTGCTTTGGACCCTGTCAACACACAAATGGTAAAAGATCTATTGCGCGAAAAGCGAAATGAAGGTAAGACGATCATCATGTGCACCCACCAAATGCACCAGGTAGAGGAGTTGGCCGACCGCATCGCCCTGATCGATCAAGGAGAGACCGTACTTTATGGTAATCTAGTTGATATTCGCCGCAATTACTCTGCCGATGGTGTACTGGTTCGAACTCTGAATGATTTACCGGCATCCCTTCCGGGTGTGCAGGAGATCCGCGACCACAACAGCAGCAAATTTCTCAAGCTTGAACCCGGCAAGACCGCGCAGGACCTGCTGGGCGTGATGGTGGAGAAAGGCATCCTTCTCGAGCAGTTCGAGATCGCGTTACCCACGTTGGATGAGATCTTTATCCAGGTTGTGGGCAACAACAGGGGTGCTGAATGAAAAAAACCTGGCTGATCTTCGTCAATGAGTATAAACGGCGCGTTTTGACGAAAAGCTTCGTTTTTGGCATTTTGAGTATGCCCCTTCTGGTTGCGCTGATGATCTTTATTGGTTTTTTAACGGTCTGGTTGGACTATAACAAAGCGCCGATCGGTTTTGTTGATCCTTACCAGGTGATCAAGACGGACCTCCAACCTCAGCCGAAGAAGATGGAGTTGCTCCCTAACGCGCAGGTGAAACGGTTTTCCGATGAGGACAGCGCGAAGAAAGCCATGGAAGCGCACACCATCCAGGCGTATTTTGTGCTGACGGAAAATTACCTCTCAACTGGTGAAGTAAGGTTCATTAAAGATGACAAAACCGGTGAAAATGCCAGCGATGATTTTGGGGAATTTCTCGTTCACAATCTGCTGCAGGACAAACCAGCTCAGATCAGTTCCAGATTGATCGAGGGAGACAACCTCATCATCCGGTCTTTGGACGGATCACGGGAAATGGAAGAGGAAAACTGGTTGAGCATAATGCTGCCAGTATTGGCCGGTATTCTATTTATAATCGCGGTCAATATCAGCGGTGGGTACCTGCTGCAAGCGGTGGTAGAAGAAAAAGAAAACCGCACCATGGAAATACTGGTGACTTCTGTCTCGCCTGACCAATTAATGACCGGTAAGATTCTGGGTGATCTTCTGGTTGGACTGACGCAACTAGTCGTTTGGATACTTTTTGCTGTCATCGCGCTCAGATTTCTGCCTTTATTCATCCCCATTGGGGAAGTACCCAAAATTGAATTCTCATATCTGTTATTGATTGCCGCCACCATGCTGCCTTCTTTTGTTATGGTAGCTGCAGCAATGGGCGCAATTGGAGCTACCGCTACAGAAAGCCGCGAAGCGCAACAGGTCGCCGGATGGTTCACCCTGCCGATCATGATTCCGTTGTGGTTCATTACCACGATCATGTTCAATCCTAACGGACCGCTTGCTGTAGGGATGAGCCTCTTTCCGTTGACCGCTCCGATCGCCCTACCCTTGAGAGCCATGTTCACCACTGTTCCAGCCTGGCAGATCATCCTGGTTATCGCGGCGCTGATCTTTTTGGCCATCTTCTCATTATGGCTTTCCGGCCGAGTGTTCCGGCTGGGTATGCTGCGTTATGGCAAACGTGTAAGTCTACGCGAAGTATTTGAACGGGCGAAATGAGGTCATCATGAAAAAGATCATGCTCGTTCTTAAAAACGAATTTCTTGGTGTGGTAACTCGGAAATCCTTCCTGCTGACACTGATCCTGATCCCTGTCACCAGCTTTATTGTCCTGATGGTCATCACAGGAATACAGAAAAAAACCGGCGCGGACGCCGGCGCTGCCCTGCAAAACCTGTTCATGCCCCCGGTTCAAGAGACAGTGGAGGGATTCGTTGATCAAAGCGGCTTGATGAAAGCCATACCCGCTGGTTTTGAAGGTAAATTGATCCCGTACACCTCTGAACCAGATGCGCTCACAGCTGTCAATGAAGGTAGAGTAGATGCCTATTATTTGATCCCTCAGGATTACCTGGAAACCGGCAACATCATATACGTAAGACCGGATTTCAATCCATTGGGGGGATCCAACCAATCAAGCGCAATTAAAGCGCTTACCGCTTATAACCTGGCAGATGGTGATGAATCGCTGGCATTCCGGATCCAGAATCCGGTCAACGCCAATGAGATTGACCTCAGCGGATCTCAACGGGATGAGACCAATTGGTTGACCTTTTTCCTGCCATATGTCATCACTTTCCTGTTCTATATCGTTATACTCACTTCTTCTTCGCTGATGCTGAACAGTATCTCCAATGAAAAGGTGAACCGGGTGATGGAGATCCTGATGACTTCAGTAACACCCACCCAGATGCTCACAGGCAAGATCATCGCATTGGGTCTGGCCGGTCTGCTTCAAACGGTGGTCTGGCTTGGCGCAGGAATGCTGTTACTAAAAATATCCGGCAGGTCGTTTCCTCTCGCCGCCGCGATCCAACTACCGGGAACCATCCTGATCTGGGGGATCCTGTTCTTCCTGTTCGGTTACGCGGTCTACGCCAGTTTGATGGCTGGTATAGGCGCGCTTGTACCCAACCTGCGGGAGGGATCTCAATTAACCACTGTGGTGATCATGCCTATGGTCGTGCCACTGATGTTCGTTGGCACGCTATTGAACACACCCAACAGTCCTTTGGCGATATTTCTGAGCCTTTTCCCCTTAACCTCGCCGGTGACCATGATGATGCGCATCGCGGCGACTGAAGTGCCGATCTGGCAGATCGCTCTCGCACTTGTGCTGCTGGCAGGCACAGCCTGGCTGCTGGTACGCGCCTGCGCAGGATTGTTCAAGGCGCAAAACCTGCTCACTGGTCAATCTGTTAATGTAATGGGATTTATTAAGGCATTAGCCGGAAAGTAATTAGAAACGATCTCTCAGCCTTTGATCGAACCCAGAGGTGTGAGGCTGACCTTGATCTCCACGAGGTCACGCTGAAGATGCATTACTTCATCGATATCTTTGTAAGCCCCTGGGGCTTCATCCAGATTATTGCGAGAGCGTAATCCGTGCAAAATGCCTTGCATCTTGTTCTGTTCCTCCATGAGATCAAGTGAACGGATCGCCTGCTTGCGTCCCATGCGCCTGCCTGCGCCATGCGCACAGGATTCGAAACTATCAGGATTCCCTAACCCGTGGACGATGTAACTTTTCGCACCCATTGATCCGGGAATAATGCCCATGGTGTCACGCGATGCGCGGGTCGCCCCCTTGCGGTGCACCAGCACTTCACGACCGAAATGATGTTCCAGCGCAGCGTAATTGTGATGAATATTGATGGAGTCTAGGATTGTTGCCCCTGTGCAACTTGAAAAGATCTCTGCCACCCGCGTCATCATCAGTGCACGATTGGCGCGGGCAAAATCACAACAGTAGTTCATCGCGCTGAAGTATTCCTCCCCTTCTCGCTCGTCCATGGGCAGATATGCCAGATCCCGGTCGGGTAAGGTGAAACCTTTGCGGGTGCATAGCGCCTGCGCAGTTTTGTGATAATAGTTGGCGGTTTTGAGGCCAAAGTTGCGGCTGCCGGAGTGGATCATGATCCAGACATAGCCGTCTGATCCTTTTTGGACCTCAATAAAATGGTTGCCGCCGCCCAGCGTACCTAATTGCCGGCGTGCTGAGGTCAGTTCCTGTTGTATTATGGGGAGATCTGGAGCGTGATCAAAACCACTCCAGGATTGATCGGAACGATGGTGCTCAAACCCGACCGGTATGGTCTGGCGGATGCCTGCCATTATTTGGCGCAAGGAATCCAGCGGGATATCACGCAAGTCTGTGCGCGCAGCCAGCATGCCGCAGCCAATATCTACACCCACCGCGTTGGGCACAATCGTATCCCGCGCAGCCAGCACCCCGCCAATGGGCATTCCAAATCCTTCGTGGCTGTCCGGCATGATCGCGATCCATTTGAAGGCGAAAGGTAGGTTGGCCAGGTTTTGGGCTTGTTTGAGCGCCCCTTCTTCGATGTTATCCAGCCAGAGCTTGATGGGGATAGGTTCAGAGATGATAGTCTTTTGCATAATTTCATTGTAACAAATGTGGCAAGGGTTGGAATGAATGGTGTATAATTTTGGCGCAAGCCCCCGTAGCTCAATTGGACAGAGTGCCTGACTTCGAATCAGTAGGTTGCGCGTTCGAGCCGCGCCGGGGGCGCCAGATGTACTAGGTAACACATCCAGCACCGCCACATATGCCGATCGAAACCCGAAATTTTTTCGGGTTTTTGATTTAAGGTGCATTAAGGTGCAATTCACTTCAGTCCTTCTTTTGGACTTTTGTCTTCACTTGCGGAATTTCAACCAGGATCGGTGTTACCAGTTTATCCATCACGATTGCAGCTTCCCCCTGCATGTCATGGAACACATGAGCGTAGATATCCAAAGTAACGCTTGGTTTGGAATGTCCCAGCATACTGGATACCACAATGACTGGAACTTTATTGTTCAAAAGAAGTGAAGCTGCAGTGTGCCTCAAATCGTGGAAACGCATTTTCGGTAAGCCTGCCTGCTCCAGGATGTGGTTGAAATCTATACGCACGTTGCTAGCGTCTCCCGGTGTTCCCACAGAACTGCAGAAAACCAGATCCATATCATGCCACCGATCCCCTGCCCGTTCTCTTTGCATCGCCTGATAAGCTTTGTGGTGACGCAACACATCCAGCGAACCCTCACCTAATTTGATGGTTCTTCTTCCGGCATTGGTTTTTGGCTCAGTAAAACTGCATCCTTGCCCGGGGACATACTGTTTCTGCCGCTGTACGTGCAGAACGCCCGCGTTCCATTGAATATCCGACCATTTCAATCCAAAGAGTTCACCCATGCGCATCCCGGTGGTGATCGCCAGGTGAAAGAACGCATAATGCGGACTGTTCTGGGCGGCGACGAGAAATTGACTCACTTGATATGAATCTAATACAGTCATTTCATCATGGGAGTATCGCGGTAATGTGGCACCATGGGTCGGGTTGAAGATTACCAACCCGTAACGGACTGCTTTATCCAGCGAGGCGTGGAGGATGTTATGTACAACTTTGATCGTCCTTGGACCCAAACCTTTCTGCAACAATCCTGAGTAGAACTGCTCGATCTGGATCAGGCGTAAATCCTTGAGCTTTTTTTCGCCCATTTCAGGCAGTATGTGCTTATTGATAATGGCAGCATACTGATGTGCAGTTTTGGGTCTCAAGGAAAGCCGGCGATTTTCCAGCCAACCTGGGAGATAATCCTTCAAGGTGGTAGTGCTCCCTTTGAAGTCATAGCCCTTGTCCAGCTCAGATTGCATGGTTCTGATCCATTCCAACGCTTCGGCTTTGGTTTCAGTGTTCTTGCTAATGCGCTGCCCTTGATGATAGATCTGTGCACGCCATTTCTTATTGGGTCTTTGAAAGATCGACCCTTCATTTCTTCCTCGGTGATTTTTAGCCATTTTCTTGACTCCTTTTTACAAAATCAAGAAAAGGCGACCTTGTTTCTTTTTTCGGCTGCTCTATCCAATTGTTAAGGTGCAAATGGTTCAATTGATAATCATTATATCGAAATCCGATCATGATGTTAATCCTGATGTTCACTAATCGAGGAAGAGGAAGAATGGCATATTCCATTTGATCAATTGTCTGCCGGTTTATGCTTGTTGATGAATTCCTGCAAATCTCTCTCTGAAACGCGGACAGACTTTCCAAATTTGACGACTTTGATATCCCCGCGCTGCATCATGCGATAAGCCAGCGCCCGACTGATATTGAGGATCTGGGCAACTTCGTGCCCTTTAAGCAAACGGTTTTTTGATTCTGATTCCATTTTTAATACTCCTTTTGATAATTTATGAATAGATAAACACAGACCAGCCAAACCATCCCTTAAGGGATTGGCTGGTCTGGTCTGTCGTTAATGAATAAGTAAGACTTATAGGAACCTCGTTTCCCTATCTGTATCCTTGGATCCCGTAACAATTGCGCAAAAGCACGACCAACCGTTCTGGCTCCATCTGGCAGATTTAGGGTTTGAATCAGATCTTGTTTCATGAATTCCTGGTTTGGATTGGATTGAAGGTACTCAACCAAATCTTGAAAAATGCGTTCCTGCTGACCTATTTCTTTTTGAAATTGCATACTGTCAGCGTCGGAAAACTTCAGCGTAATCTTCTGACCTTCTGAGACGAGTTGAAATCTCAAGGGCTTGGGTGGTTCAGCTTCACGCATCTTCTGGGGCTGGATCACTCGCATGGAGTTCGCTGCAGATGAATTTTCATAATTCACAATAATGGCAGTATCCACAGAGCCAAGGATGTCCGTTGATCCTCGAACCCGGTATGAAAAATCATTGCTGATACCCTTGTTGAGATGGTGAATAAGTATGAAGGTTGTACCCAGTTGATTCGCGATCTCTCGCATAGAATTCATCAATGGCGACATTTCAGCGACCGAGTTCTCATCTGCGCCTGGAGCAAATTTCGCCATAACATCAAAAATGACTACAGATACTCCCTGGCTAGAAATCCGTTGCTTGAGCGCCAAGACCTCATGTGGTTCCCGCAAGCTTAGCGGAGAGAAATCAAAGGTGAGGTTGGCTGGCGGTTGAATCCCACGCGCATTACAGAGCTTCAACACACGTGAGCGCATTCCACGGAAACTTCCATCCAGAAAGTGATAGGTTACTTTTCCGAGCGGTACTGGTTGATCATTCCAGGCGAAACCGGTTGAGGCAATCCCAATTGCCAAATCGAGCGCAAGAAAACTCTTTCCGGCTGCCGGCATGCCAGCGATCAGATTAATCCCGCCTGCCATAATCCAATCCTTGAGAATCCAGGTCAGTTCCCCCACTTCTGAAGAACAGAGCTGTTCCGCAGAGTAAACCAGGCGTTCGGAGTTACCTGGCAAAACCGAATAACCGGTGACCAGGTTTCCCACATCCTCATGAAGATCCAAAAAGGTTTTTTCGCTGTAAGCGTTTTGCACAACCTTCATGGAAAGATCAGCGATCCGTCTTTTATTGGCTTTATCCTTGATAATCCGTGCATACGACTCAGCATGGAGGGCTGTCGGTGTGTCCTGGATCATCTGAATGAGATAAGCATCTTCCCCTACCTCTTCAAGCCAACCTTTGGAATTCAACCCATCATACAAGGTAAGGTAATCGATGTGCATCCCCTCTTCGATCAAATTCCGCATTACCTCCCAAATATGACGATTGCGGAGGAGATAGAAATCTTCAGGTTTGATGAACGAAGCAAAATCATTGAAGATCTCCGGCGCAAGAAGAACAGAACCGAGGAAGGCGCGTTCTGCTTCTGTATTGTTGGGTGGTGTTGAATCTGACATCAGTTGACTCCTGTTGTTTATTGGAGTCGCTGAATTAAAAACGACCTGAAATGGATTTCCCATTCCAAGGTCGCTCCGACGATTTTATCTATGCCCTACGATATCAGCGACGATTTATTTCTTATTCGATCACATAGACCCATTGTACAAATTAAATATCGCTTATCCTAGGGGGACAATGGACTTTGTGTTCTCAAATATTGTATTACCCTTGATTTTAGTCATACTTTAATTAAGGTTGCTCTGTGTTTTTGTCATATTTATGGAAACCATTGGGGTAAAACAGAAGCAGCCTGATTGATTTTTGATAGTCATGTATTAATTCTTTCAATGATGTTTTGACTTTGTAAATATTGATGTATAATTTTACAAAGTGAAAGATTCTTTGAAAGATTCATTTCAAATCGGAGCCCGGATGAACAAGAGTGATTTTCATGCCCCAGAAACAGGAAAAGTGATTACCACCCCCAAAGGGTATCTTGCTTTCATACCTGCACCCCTTCCCCCAACAATAAAATATACGCCCGAAGTGGTTTTATCACTTTCGCGTGCTGATGCGGCATTAAGTGAGCTTTCTGGGCTTGGGAAATATTTACCCAATCCTCACCTCTTAACCAATTCTTATATCCGCCGTGAAGCAGTTCTTTCATCTCGTATTGAAGGAACGAGAGCAGGCCTTTCAGATATGTGGCTCGAAGAATTCGATCCCAAAGAAAATGAAAGTAAGAACCCAGACCTTTATGAGGTAAACAACTATGTTGTGGCAATGGAGTATGGTATTCAACGATTAGGTGAATTGCCGCTTTCATTGAGGTTGATCAGAGAAATTCACGAAAAGTTGATGAATGGTGTGAGGGGTGATCAAGCAACGCCTGGTGAGTTCCGCCGTTCTCAAAACTGGATCGGACCGGCAGGGTCCACCCTATCCAATGCCACTTATGTTCCTCCCCCTCCAGAAGAAATGAAGCCTTGTTTAGCAAATTGGGAAGTTTTTTTGCAAAACCGCAATCAATTTCCAGAACTCATTCAGTGCTGTTTGCTACACGAGCAATTTGAAGCAATCCACCCCTTCCTGGACGGTAATGGGCGGGTAGGACGTTTACTGATCACGTTATTCCTCATAGAACGTGGCCGGCTAACCCAACCCCTACTCTATCTCTCCTCGTATTTTGAATCTCATCGACAGGAATACTACACCTATCTTCAAAAAGTAAAAACAGATGGGGATTGGAACAACTGGATTTTGTTTTTCCTCAATGGCGTCGCCGAAACCGCTCAACAGGCAGCCCGACAGGCAAACCAGATTACCGCATTGCGAGAAAGATACTTGAAAGAGCTCCGTGAGACACCCAAAGCAGTCGCATTGATCGATCCCCTGTTCCAAAATCCTTATATGACCGTCGCCAGAGCCACACAGTTGCTCAACATCACCCACCCCACAGCACGGCAAGTGATTAAGGCTCTGGAGGATACCGGCGTACTCCAAGAAGTGACCGGGCGAGAATGGGGAAGGATTTACAGGGCAAATGAAATTTCAAGAGTGATCGAAAGTCCTGAGTAGCACCTGAGCTAATAATTTCATTGATTTAGCTACCTGTATTTTCAGCACCTTTGCTATAATAAATAGGAGCAACTGTGATAAAAAACAGGATCAAGGCGGGGTTGTGATGGTTGATGATAATGAATTTTTAACCTCAGTCGAAGTTGCAAAATATTTACGTATTCCACTTTCAACAGTTTACAAATTGACTCAAGACCAAAAATTGCCAGCTTTTAAGGTGGGCAAACACTGGCGTTATAAGAGAAGTTCAATACAGTCGTGGATAGATGAACAAGAAGGGAAGAAAATTGAGTATTCTGCAATTTCCCCATCGATATTGCCATAAAGGATTATTTAAAAGTTTTTTGTCAATTTAAGCCTTGCTAAAGCCGATTTCACCTCAAGATTATTGAATCAGGGGGATTGGCATCATAAAGGAGAATTTCAACATGCAGACGTTACAAAAATTGTGCATACCGCGGGCTAGTGTTTTTGATACACAACGAAGAGATACAGTATTGGATATTTCTGATCTTATCTCCGATAAGATCAACCCAACGGAATTCTTCGAGGAGAACTTCCTTACTGAAGGGATGAAAACACTCCTTGAACAAGGTTTCCGCCGGCTTGAAGGAAAATCGGAACAAGGCGTATTCCGACTGAAACAGGCTATGGGTGGCGGAAAGACGCATAACCTGCTTACATTAGGTCTTCTAGCAAAACATCCTGAGTTCCGTCAACAAGTGATGGGAAAATTCTACCAACCTGATTCTAAACTTGGAGCTTTGAAGGTAGTCGCGTTTTCTGGCCGCGAATCGGATGCACCATTGGGTATTTGGGGGGCTATTGCTGAGCAGCTAGGCAAGAAAGATCTGTTCAAAGATCTATACTCTCCCCTTCAGGCACCAGGTCAAACCGCATGGGAGAATTTGCTGGCCGGTCAAACCGTTTTGATCTTGCTGGATGAGCTCCCGCCTTATTTTGAAAATGCCCGATCCAAGGCAATTGGTGATTCTAACCTGGCAAAAGTTTCAGCAACAGCATTATCTAACTTATTGGTTGCTATTGGGCGTGAATCCTGTAAGAATGTCTGCCTGGTCATCACCGACTTGGTAGCTGCGTATCAAACCGGTGCGCAACAAATCTCAGAAATTCTTTCCGACTTCGAGCATGAGACACACCGCAGCGCAATGAGTCTCGAACCCGTCCGCATGAATTCTGACGAGCTCTATCACATTTTGCGCAAACGAATTTTTGAAAAGCTGCCCACTGAAAGCGATATCACTGAAGTAGCACAAGGTTATCAAAAAGCCATTCGTGATGCCAAGCAGATGGATATCACCAATGAATCACCGGAGCATTTTAGCGCCCGGATACAGACAGCTTATCCTTTCCATCCAGCTATTCGTGATCTTTATGCTCGTTTCCGCGAAAACCCAGGATTCCAGCAAACCCGCGGGCTGATTCGCATTATGCGAATTGTTGTCGCTCGTCTTTGGACTTCTGGAGAAGCGGATAAACGCTACCTGATCTCTGCCCATGATATAGATTTTAATGACCGCGAAACCCGTGCTGAGATCAGCCAGATCAACAGTACTCTGGATAATGCCATTGCGCACGATATCGCCTCAGACGGTACTGCTGTCGCAGAGTTAATGGATCAAAGTTTAGGCGGAAGAGATACACGAGACGCCTGCCGGTTATTGCTTATGGCTTCGCTGGCAAATGTGCCCAACGCCGTGATCGGACTGCCCATCCCTACCCTGGTAGCTTATCTGGCCGAACCGGGGCGGGATATCGCTAAGTTGAAAACTGAGGTACTTGAAAAACTCGCCACGGCTGCCTGGTATATGCATAGCGACCGCGACGGGAAGCTCTTCTTCAAAAATGTGCAGAACTTGAATGCCAAACTTGAATCTTTGGTTCGTGCTTACCTTCCCGAACAAGCCATCAAAGAATTACGCACCCGGTTGGAAGAGTTGTTTAGACCTTGTACCGGTTGGTGTTACCAAAAGGTTTTGGCTTTGCCAGCCATGGATGAGATCGAATTAGAACAAGATAAGGTTACCCTTGTGATTACGGAACCTTACAGCGGTGGTGGATTGCGGCAAGAGATCCGAGATTTCTATGAACAAACCACGTGGAAAAACCGCGTTACTTTTCTAAGCGGTCCCAAGAACACTTATGACACGCTCATCGAAACCGGTAAACGGTTGAAAGCGATTCAACATATCATTGACGAGTTGGTTAAAGAAAAAACGCCGGAAAACGACCCGCAAATGTTGCAATCCAAAGATCTGGCTGACCGTATTCGCGGTAACTTTCATTCAGCAGTGCGAGAGACTTTTACCGTTTTGTGGTATCCACCCATCGCTGACAAAGCCACCCTCGAAAGTGCTGACTTTAGCATGAAATTTGACGGGAATAAGTACAACGGTGAACAACAGATACTGGAATTATTGAAAGAAAAACAAAAATTCACCGAGGATATCTCCAGCGAGACTTTTCGTAAGAAGTGCGAGCAGCGTCTGTTTACGATCCAATCCATGCCCTGGAATGAGATCAAAAAGCGGGCTGCCATGCTGCCCAAATGGCAATGGCACTTACAAGCTGCTTTGGACGACCTGAAAAACAACTGCATCCAAAAAGACATCTGGCGCGAGAACGGTGGTTATGTAGATAAGGGACCCTTCCCTCAACCCAAAACGCGCGCCGAGATCCAACAAAAATTGCGCGACCTGGATACTGGCGAAGCGACCCTCAAGATCACCGCGGTCAATGGAGACACCATTTACTATGATTTCGGTGCCACGGCTTCCAGCGCATCCGCTAAATTGGAAGGATCGGAACTGAAAACTAGGGAACTCTCCGCTTCCTTTTTGGTAGTGGACTCCACGAAAGTTCATGAAACTGGTGACCCCGTCACCTGGAAAAACACGATCACTTTCAAATATCGCTTTTATCAAAGTGGAAACGACCGCATGCTGGAATTGCGCGCCGCCCCAGAAGCCCCTATCACCTACACCACCGATGGATCAGATCCAAAACTGGCTGGCGCTTCTTATGAAGGTCCTTTTGTAGTCCGACCCGGAACTACCCTGGTGTTGGCTTATGCAGAACGTGATGAGGTAGCCTCCTTGGTGGAACGAATTGTTGTTCCTGCCGCTGGAGATAAAGGATCCGTGCAAGTCGATACCCGACAGCCAGCAGTTTGGTTACGCCCATTTGAGCTGCAAAGCACCAAAGAGACCTATGAATGCATCGAAAGAGCTCGTAAGCATAATGCCACATTCGTTGGTATCAAACTGACCATCATGGGAGAAGGCGGCGATAACGAATGGATTGAGTTAAGTACCTTCCAGGACAAACGGGTTGCCCCAGAACTGGTAGAAGAAGTTTTGACCGCGCTGCGAAAACTTCAAGGGAATGGACAGGTACAGTTAGCCGCGGAAGCGCTTTCCTTTGGTATTGGCCAGGAATTGCTGGACTGGGTAGAAGAAGTAAAAACGAGCCTCAAGCCTGGCGAAGTGAAGCAAATTTGAAACTAACAAAGTCGACTTTTCTATACTCTGTATATGTAAGAACGAATGTGGAATCCTATTGGTATGAATGATACTTTATTAGCTTTGATAAAAAATAGCTACGGTTTTGACCCCGCGGAGAGCCGTCATCACTTCGTGGTGGAAATCCCGCGCGGAGGGGATGCACCGATCAAGATCAGTGAACATCTCACCTGGGACGATGAAACAGGTTCCAGCCCGGTGAGCAGTGGAGCTACCCAGGATGGGCAAATTCGCGTGATCCTGGCACGGATTAAATGGGATGCTATTGCGGATGAAACGCGCACCCAATTCAACCTGCGTTTAAAGCGCATGGGCAGGAAGAGCGGCGCCTGGCGTGTGGGAGCGAACCTTGTAAGACGTGAACTGGGTAAGGAACTAATGTTGTTGGCCTGGGCAATCGAAGACGCAGATCCAGCACTGATCCCCACTGCCATCGTCAACTGGAATGGGCTGGTGCCGGAAGAACGCTGGTGGCTTTACACTCAGACGGCAGCCGCTACTGGACACGGGATCAACGACCGCGGACGCGGCTGGCGCAAAGCCGTGCGCTACGCACTGACGGAAAACCCTGTTGTGGGCAACGCAGACGCTGTGTTACCGGAATATTTCCAACGCGCCAGCGGAGGAGGTCCACTTTGGAATTTGCCTGATGAAAATGAATAAATAAGTGGGAGGTAAAAATGCTTAAGGAATGGGAAATTGGAAATTTTAAAGCAATTTCAAAAAATATAAAGTTAAATATGTGTCCATTGACTGTTTTTGCAGGAATAAACAGTTCTGGTAAAAGTACAGTTTTACAATCAATTCTTCTTGTTTCTCAAACATTACGTGCCACCGCAAGTCAAAAACCACTGGTTCTAAATGGTGAATTTGTACGATTGGGATATCTATCTGATGTACTTCACAATGGGAGACAACATCTTCCATTAGAAATTGGTTTCAGACTAGATACCTTAAAAAATAATTCATCTCCTTCAGATGTTAACAATGGTGAATTGATTAATTTGCGTGCCAAGTTTATGTTATCTTCTGAAAATTCAAATAATTCAAGTTCAGAAGCAAACTTGGATGAAGTAACTTTGTCGCAAGGTGACACCTCTATCAATCTAAATAGACTTCCCTCTAAGAATCAATCCCTTTCAAAACACGAAGAGTTTTCAGTATTAAAAATGGAGAATGAATTAAGAAAAGAATTGGTCCATGGAAGCTATGATTACAAAATTAATAACCTTCAATTTCCTGAATATAAGACAGAAGGGAAATGGTTTAGTCATATATCTCCATTTGAACTGTATGGTTCATTGAGTCACTTCTTACCAGGGAAAATCCTTGAAACTTATGATGCAACTACTGCTCTTGTTGTTTTAGGACTACAAACTATTGGAAAAATTTTTGCGACAAAAAGAGAAAAGAAATGGGCAATAGAAGAAATAAATAAGTGGATTGAAATCCTATCTTTGATGGAAGTAAATGATCTCAAACGAACTCCAGGCATAATATTATTGAGCGAAATTCAAAAAGCCCTGGAAGGGGGACTTCGAAAATACTTTAGTTTTGAAAAAAGATCAGATAGTTCTTTACCTAATGACATTAGGCTCACTGAAAGTTATTTGGCAAGATCCTCAACAATAGTTGAATTTATTTCAACAATGAGGACAAACATCCACGAAATGAATCTACAGAAAATTTCTGAGTTTTTATATTATGAAGTCAGTCAATTCGAAAGAATGTCTAACGAGAATTGTGATTTCCCTGATATTGGAGTACGTTTCGCAGAACTTCCTCCTTCTCTTGCGAAAACTAGATCAACAATCATCGATTACTTTTCCAATCACATTTATTACCTAGGGCCACTGAGAGATGAACCTCATTTTCTATATTCACTTCCTCCCTATCCAGAAGTAACTCATGTTGGACTAAAAGGTGAATTCACCGCTTCAGTCTTAGATCGGTTTAAAGACCAAGAGATAGATTATCCAATTCCTCCTGAACAAGGTCAAGTAATCATGAAAATGGGTAAGGCTACTCTAATGGTTGCATTAGGACAATGGCTGAAATACATGAAATTATTGGAAAGTGTTCATACGACTGATAAAGGAAAAGTTGGAACGGAGCTTATCGTCCGTCAAGAAGGGGTTAATCGGGATTTGGATTTAACAAGCATTGGAGTAGGTGTTAGTCAGGTTCTTCCAACCTTAGTAATGGGATTAATAGCTCCATCCGGAACAACATTCCTTCTCGAACAGCCAGAATTACACCTTCACCCTCAGATGCAATCAGCTATTGCTGATTTCCTTCTCGGCTTATCAATGTTCGGGAAACAATGTATCGTCGAAACACATAGTGAGTATTTGTTAACTCGTTTACGGCGTCGGATAGCAGAAGATGAAACCTCAAGATTAACTGATCTTGTTCAAATTTATTTTGTTGAAAGAAATGAAGGGATATCCGAGTTTAGAAAACTCGATTTAAATGAATACGGCTCAGTTTTAGATTGGCCAAAAGGTTTCTTTGATGAGGGTCCAAATGAAGCTCAATTGATCATGGAAGCCTCCCTGAGGAAACGTAAAGCAAAAAAAAATAACAGTACCAATCGAACTTTTTAGGCTGCTATCGTGAATTTCCTCCTAGATCCTTTCATTCTCGCGGTACCACTCTCTTCAGATACTCCAGAAGAGTCGGAAAACTATATCGAGTGCCTGGTGGAATGGTCAGGTGAGATCAAAAAGCAAAAACACAAGTTTTGGCTTTCATATCCCATCGTCGAAGCGTTACAAACATGTGGACAATACCCATTCCTGGACAATCTTAAAAAAATCAATCTACCTTATGATAATAATGAGTCTATTTCTCAAGCTATCACGGTATTTCGAGCCTGTGAGCCTGAACTCGTTGCACCTCCTTATATCGATGATGTCTTCTCTATTCGAGAGGATGTGTGTTGCGACGATTCGACAACAATCATCCTTCCCCCTGAAATTGAAACCAGGCTCTCACCGGATGTGGCTAACGCGCTTAAAGCCACTCTTGGGAACCTTGCTATTGCCTCCCGATTTGATGGCAGTCAATTGGCTGAGGAGATCACCTTCGCGACAAGATTTGAGGACCACCAACATTCGCCCTCGATCACCTTAAATGGGAAATCCCTGGACATTTGCTGCAATAAGGTAGAGGACCTTCATGCTGAATGGCAGGTGATTCAGCATCCCAATGAATTAGATGTACTAGAAGATGAAACGACGTACATTCAGAACCATTGGAGAGAAACCATTGGTACATTGAATTGGCTTTACAGTAAATGGTGCGCAGACGGGACGATCAACCCGGCTGAGTTCCCCTTACCGGTGATCCGACTTGGGCGGCAATTCATTGGTTCTATTGTCGACAATCATTACGAGAATCATCGGACCATTTTGACGGATATTTTTACCAAATCTGTCCAAGCGCTTTGTGGTATCACGGCACGCAAGAATTCTTTGGGGACCAATCACCATCCATTATTTGACGGAGACGAGACAGACAGCCCACAAAGAGAACGTAAAACAGACGGCGCGACAGCTTGGAGGGTTTACATTAGACAATATAGACCTGCTGTCCGATTACATTACTGGCTTCTACCGAATGATTCGGTCGAGTTATCTAAAGTTGGTCCGCACGATGATATGACAATCAGGTAGTAATTTATTTTGAAGATGGAGAAACCCCAACACCATGACCCAAAATAACACGCAGCAGCCTTCTTTTTTCGAATCAATGCCGATCGAACAGCCATGTTTTATTGAAACGCAATTCCCGGTGGCAAAGATCTCTGCCGAAAGCTACAAAGAACGTAAAGGTGTCTCGACTCAGACATTAACAGGACTCGGAAAATGGTGGGGGCGAAAGCCGCTCATTTTGGTGCGTGCCGCCCTCTTGGGATTACTTATCCCTGCTTCCTCAGACCCTGAAAAAGACAGGGAAATTTTTCTTAAATTATTAACCATGGATCGCAAAGGGTTGTCGCAGCGCAAGTCCAAACCCATTCCATCCACCCGTCTGGCAGAAGAATTGTCGAAGCTGCCGCCGGGGATACAGACAAAATTCAGCGCGGCAAACCTCACCAAAGCCGAAAAAGAGGAGTTGCAAAAGCTGGTTTTCGAGCGTCTGCCCTACAGCGAAAAGCTGGAATACTGCGACCGTCCGGAACAAATTGACGGACCTTCCCCTGAAACCTGGGAAGAGATCAACGCGCACCTGGGTACGCATTCTAAAAACCTGCCCGAACTGGTGCAGGAATTGGGTGAACGTCGCTTCGGTCACCACCCGCGTGTGGGTGATGCCTTTTGCGGCGGCGGCTCCATCCCCTTTGAGGCAGCCCGGTTGGGTTGCGACGTTTACGGCTCGGATCTCAACCCGGTGGCGGCCTTGCTCACCTGGGCTTCTTTGAACCTGGTGGGCGGCGGTGAGGAGGTGGCGGCGCAGGTGCGTCAGGCACAGGAAGAGATCTATCATGCGGTGGATCAGCAAGTGACCGAATGGGGCATCGAACACAACAGCCTGGGCTGGCGCGCGGATGCCTATTTATACTGCGTGGAAGTCATCGATCCAGAAACCGGTTGGAAAGTGCCAATGCTGCCTACACTGGCAATTGCCCCAAAACAAAAAGTAATAGCTCGTTTGGTGCCCGATGAGAAAAACAAGAGATTTGAGATAGAAATAATTGAAGGAGTCACTGATACTGAGTATGTTATTGCACAAAACTCTGGAACTGTGAAAGATAGCCGCTTGGTTCTACCACAAGGTGGAGCGACCACTCCTGTGGAATTAATTCGCAATGGACTTCGCTTATGGAATAAACAAGATTTCGCTCCACTACCAGAAGATATCTTTCAGGAGCGGCTCTATTGTATTCGTTGGCTAGAACCCATCTCCGGTAAAGCAATTAGGCATTACCGTTCACCAAACCACGAGGATCTGTTACGCGAGCAAAAAGTGGAAGAACTGCTTTCTGAGCGTTTCGGGGAGTGGCAGGAGATGGGATTTATCCCCTCCCGCAAGATAGAACCTGGTTCAGAAACCACCAGGCTACAGCGAGAACGTGGTTGGACATACTGGCATCACCTTTTCACACCAAGACAATTATTATTCAATGGTTACATTTCGAGTTTAATATCGAAATCTACATCTAAAACCGGAGTGCTATTTCTACTCGGAAAGATTATTGATAGAAACTCAAAACTTAGTGTTTGGCATTCACAAAACAGTAGTGGAATTGGTAGCGTTGAGCGTGTTTTTTCAAATCAAGCATTAAATACTCTTTACAATTTTGGTTGTCGCCCGACAGTTTCGATACTTTCATTGATCGGGTTTCCTGTGAGCGCATCCATCCCAAAAGTTAATAATCATATTGATGTTGTTGATGCTAAAAAAATAAACTCAATTAACGATTTCTGGATTACGGATCCACCTTATGCTGACGCTGTAAATTATGAGGAAATCTCTGAATTCTTTTTGGCTTGGTATGAAAAACATATTTCGAATTCCTTTTCCTCTTGGTATACAGATTCAAAAAGAGCTCTCGCAGTAAAAGGGAATGAATCGGGTTTTCGGAAATCCATGGTGGACTGTTATAACCAAATGACAAAATCGATGCCTAATGATGGTATGCAAATCGTCATGTTCACCCATCAGGATGCAGCAGTTTGGGCTGATCTAACCATGATCCTGTGGGCAGCAGGATTGCGAGTTACAGCAGCATGGACCATTGCCACGGAAACAGAAGCATCTGGAATAAAAAAAGGAAATTACGTTCAAGGAACTGTCTTGCTCGTTTTACGCAAACGCATTATTACTTCTCCTCTTTTCCTAGATGAAATTAGCCACCGGGTGGAGGATGAAGTACGCCGGCAGTTGGACAGCATGACCCGCCTAGAAGATGCCTCGGACCCCAACTTTGGCGATGCCGATTACCAGTTAGCCGCTTATGCCGCTGCGCTTCGCGTGCTCACCGGCCAGCCCATTGAAGAGATCGACCCCGAGAAAGAGATTCTGCGCGAGCGCAAGCCAGGTGAGATTGGTCCAGTAGAAGCCCTCATCCGCCGTGCGGTCAAGATCGCCTGTGATCATCTCATTCCGCGTGGGTTGAACTCCGATTTATGGAAATCCCTCGGAGCAATGGAACGCTTCTATATCAAGGGGTTGGAAGTGGAGAGTCATGGCGAATACCGCAGCGGAGTTTACCAGGAACTAGCACGCGGATTTGGCGCCAATGACTACACCGACCTGCTGGAAAGCACCAAAGCCAACGAGACCCGCCTCAAGACCGCCAGCGAATTTGGCAAAAAAGGGTTGGGTACTTTTGGTAGCGCAGGCGATGCTTTTAACGACAGTCTTGTGCGTCAGTGCCTCTTTTCCATTTGGCTGACGGTCAAGAATGAAGGCACAAAAGAAGGTATGGATTACCTACATACCGATCTGCGTGAAGCCTACTGGATCAACCGCGAGAAGATCATCGGTATCTTGGAGTACATGGCTGCCTTGCGCCACTCCAGCACGATGGAGCATTGGAAAAAAGACGGTCATGCTGCCGGTTTACTGGCCGGCGCGGTCAGAAATGATCATGTATAGAGAAACGAAAAATCAGTCATATAGCTTTAAGGTTGGATAATAAGGAGCTAAGATGGAAATTAACGAATTTGATTTTCAATTTTCCGATAGCGAATTGCAAAAAGATGAAAACAACAATGACTCCAGGGAACTTTCTGATATTCCAAAAGAAGAAAGAATTCTCAGAACCCAAGCATATGATAAAAGTGTCAGCGATGTTGTAAATATGATGACTAACGATGATATTTTATTAAACCCAGATTACCAAAGAATGTATATTTGGGATAATAAAAAAGCATCTTTACTTATTGAATCTTTGTTATTAAATGTCCCAATTCCAGTTATCTATGTAGCTGAAGATGACGAAAGCAAATGGAATGTAGTCGATGGATTACAGCGCCTTGAAACGCTTCGACGTTTTTTTGCTAATGAATTTAAACTTCGAGGTTTGGAAGTCCTAAGCGAATTAAATGGCACGCAATACTCGCTTTTACCACCAAAAGCCGCTAGGATTCTCAGAAATGGGATTTTGCGTATTATTCTAATTTTCCGTGAATCACACCCGGATATTAAATATGAAATCTTCATGAGATTAAATCGGGGTTCTGTTAGGCTTACAGAACAAGAACTGAGAAATTGTTTATACAGAGGAAGCTTTAATGAATTGTTAAAAGAATTGCGGGAATACCCGCATTTTTTAGAAATGCTTAATCGATATGAGCCACATAAAAGAATGAGCGATGCGGAATTAATACTTCGTTTTTTCACGATTTCAGATAGTTATAACTTTGAAAAAGCTGAACTTTCATCTGAATACACTGGTAAAGTTGTTAGTTCCTTAAATAAATTTATAGAAAAGAATAGAAATTTAAGTAATGAAAAAATCGAAAAATATAGAAAACGCTTTTTCTTAACCGCAGATAAAGTTTACAGTGTGTTTGGTGGAAATGCATTTAAAAAATTGAATCCTGATGGAACTCTTGATAGTAGCTTAATCAACCGAGCGATTATGGATATCCAAATGGTAAGTTTTGAGCAAATAAATAAAGAAAAATTAATTGGGTCAAAAGAAAAAATAATTAACCTTTTATGCAATTTACCTATACAAGATCCAAAGTTTTTAGATGCAATAACATTTGCAACTTCAGATAGGAAACAACTTGAGTATCGTTTATCTACCTGGATAAATGAATTAAAAAACATCTTAAGGTAATTATCATGAATCCTGATTTGCTCGAGGTTGTTAATGAGTTTAATCAGACTTTAAAGGAAGTTGAAGTCTTGATTGATACTGCCGAGAAAAATATTTCAGATAATCTTCAGTATTCAACCTATATTAAATCAGCAATCCTATTATTATCAGGGAAATTTGAAAATTTTCTTGAATTAATTTCCGACACATATATTTATCAAATTAACAAATCAAATTTATCATCGAAGAAAATTCCTGAAAGCATTAAATTAAACCATTCCTATAAAATTATTGAAAAAATCCGAAGCAAAAAATCAATCATAGGTAGTGAAGAACAGACTAAACAATTTTTCAATGAAATTGGGGCAATTTGGGTTCTAGAAGATCAGCCTTTTTGCAATGTTCAAATTGAATGCAAATTTTCATATGGCAAACATGGAGAAGAGGAATTAAAGAAATTATTTTCAAACATTGGAATAGATAACATTTTTGAGCAGATTCAAGTTGTAATACCTAATGATGATGATCCGAATGAAAACAAGGAAATTGATTTTAAAGGTACATTTAATTCGTTAACCGGTTTACGTAATAATATCCTTCATCAAAATGCTTCTCCCAACTTGACTCATTTAGATGTTCTAACTAATTTGAACATAATAAAAGCTTTTTCAAACGAATTATCTACTTATTTGGATAATTCCCTAGTAAATATAAATGCCACATAAGGTAGATTATGATTACTCGTTTCTCTTCTCGTCGCCAGCATTTAGATCGCACCTTTTTGGCAGATCGTCTGAAAGGTGCCCAGTCTTACGACCGTATTGCCGGTTATTTTTCCTCATCGCTACTTGACGTGGCAGCGGAAGAGATTGAGTCCATTACTGGCAAGGTACGGGTAATCTGCAATTCTGACCTGTTGCCTATGGATGTGCAAACTGCACAAGCAGCAAAATCAGGACTGTGGAAATCATGGGCTGGTTCAGAGCCTGAATCGTTGTTGGAGAAGACGACTGTTCCTACACTACCAAATCGTTTTAAAAAACTTTTCGATAATCTCCGTTCTGGCAACCTGGAAGTTCGGGTATTGCCCGACGAAGTTTTTGGGCTGATCCACGGGAAAGCCGGTGTGATTACTTTGGCAGGCGGCAGCAAGACCAGTTTCATGGGCAGCGTCAATGAGTCCAAATCTGCCTGGCGGATAAATTATGAACTCATTTGGGAAGATACTTCACCAGAAGCAGTTACGTGGGTTCAGGATGAATTCGATGCCCTATGGGGTCATCCTCAAGCGATCCCACTATCAGAAGCGGTTATTCAGGATATTGAACGTCTCTCCCGCCGGCAGGTAGTAAGAAATATTGATGATTGGACTGGTGAGCCCGAACCTGCATCCGCGTTTATTGAAAGCCCTGTCTACCGTAAAGAGGTCGGGCTATGGGAACACCAGAAATACTTTGTCAAAACAGCCTTTGATGCGCATAGAGGACCGATGAGAAAAGCCCGCTATGTGCTGGCGGATCAGGTAGGACTAGGAAAGACTATTCAGCTGGCCATGACCGCCCAGCTAATTGCTCTCACTGGAGAAAAACCGGTTTTGATCATTTGCCCCAAAACACTTATCTGGCAATGGCAAGCCGAGATGCTTGATCTTCTGGATATGCCATCCGCGGTGTGGAATGGTCACCATTGGGTAGATGAAAGGGAAATTCCATACCCCAACTTTGGAATAGATACTATTCGCAGATGTCCGCGGAGGGTGGGAATTGTATCAAGCGGGCTGATCAAACGCCGAACCGAATCAGCTGCGCAGCTTCTACGCTCAGAATATGATTGTGTTATTCTCGATGAAGCTCATCACGCACGCCGCAGGAACTTAGGTCCAACACATGATAGTGAAACCGCGGATCCAAATAATCTACTGCGTTTCATGCAGCAAATTTCAACAAAAACTCGTAGTTTGTTATTGGCGACTGCCACACCTGTGCAAATGCGCCCAATTGAAGCCTGGGATTTGTTGGATATCTTGAATCGAGGCGATGAATCGGTTATCGGTAATCAGCATAGTCCGTGGCAAGATGCTTCAAGAGCATTAACTCTGGTGATGGATCGCGACTACGAGACCGAAGACGAATATGAAAAATGGGAATGGACGCGTAATCCGCTACCTCCGCGCAGTGAAGGAAAAGATTTCGAGTTATTAAGAAGAAAACTAAAAATACCAGATGATCAGGCTATTGTTTTTGGAGATCATTTTGCTAAATTTGGTCCTCCTGATCTGGCTCGTCTTAATGCACTCTTCCCTCACCTTATCAGTGAACATAATCCATTTATTACTCGCATCATTCGACGTACCCGTGAACAACTGGAAAGGCAGATCGATCCAGAGACAAATGAACCTTTGCTAAAACCTATCAAAGTGGAGTTGCTAGGCGAAGAAGATAAAGATGCAGTAATCTTACCTGCGTACCTACGCGAAGCGTATGCCAAAGCTGAAGAATTCTGCGAATTGCTTGGGCATCGGATGAAATCTGCAGGTTTTCTAAAAACTTTGTTACTGCGCCGGGTTGGTAGTTCGATTTTTTCCGGTATGGAAACGGCAAAGCGCATGCTCGTCAATTGGGACGACGCAGCCATTACTGAAGAAGAAGATGAGCCCGATGACGATAGTGAAAGCGAAACCCCAGCCCAGTCAAAATCCAATAATTCAAAAACCCTTACTGAAAATGAAAGAATTCTGCTGGAGCAATTTGTCGCTGCACTTGAAGCCAACCAGGAACGAGACCCAAAATATGCTGTAGTTCTCAACTGCCTTAAAAAGAAGAAATGGCTTGACCTTGGCTGCATCATTTTCAGTCAATATCGTGACTCCATTGATTGGTTGTCGCGTGAATTGACCAGAGACTTTCCTGATGAACCGATTGCATTATATTCCGGACCGACAACATCCGGGATTATGCAGGGTGGAAAATGGGCACCTGCGACACGGGAGAGTATCAAGGCAAAAGTTAGGTCGGGCGATTTAAGATTACTTCTCGGTACAGATTCAGCATCCGAGGGTTTAAACCTTCAGCGTCTCGCAACACTAATCAACCTGGACCTTCCTTGGAACCCTACCCGTTTAGAGCAACGTAAAGGAAGAATTCAACGAATCGGGCAACTTCACGAAACGGTCAAAATTTACAACTTGCGCTACAAGGACTCTGTGGAAGATAGGGTTCACGAGTTGCTATCCTCTCGGTTGAATGATATCCACAACTTATTTGGTCAAATCCCAGACGTACTGGAAGATGTTTGGGTGAATATGGCTATCGGTGAAAAAGAAGAAGCCAAACGAATTATTGATGCATTACCCAAAGATCATCCATTTGAAGTGCGGTATACGAAGGTGGAAAAAGTCGATTGGGAATCGTGCGCGACTGTACTCTCAGCAGAGGAAAAACGAAGAGTCCTAGAAAAAGGTTGGGACAAGTAGAAATATTCTAATCAAAATATTCACGAAAATTTAATTGCCCTTGATGCCCAGGAAAGAAAAAAGGTAAGACCTAGGGAGATAATTATGCAAAGATCCTTACCCATTAATTCCGTACAAATTATGTTTGAGTTCCCTTCAATTATGGCTATTGATGAGAAAATTAACGGTAATCTCATTAAGCAACAAATTGTTGCAAGTTCGATTGATAAAGTAACCGTAGAAGAATATATTAATGGTCAAACAAAAGGATATATATTTCTTCCCTCGAAAGATGGTGATGAACCAATACTTGTTGTAAATAAACCGGAACCCAATTTGCTCGACTTTAAAAAATGTATCTCGATTAATCCAAAAACAACAATAATGGATGGACAAACTTATACTTTAGACCAGACCAAATGCAAATGGCTAAAACACCCCGCGCTAATAGACGTTCCTGTAAAACCAATCAACTATGATGATCAATTAACTGAAACCATATACTCCTGGAAGGATGCTTTCTCTTTTCAAACTGAGAATGAATCTAGAGGGATCCAAGGTTTGCGTTCACCACAAATTGGTGCCATCCATGCAGTTCATGCACATTGGACAGTTTCAGACTATGCAGCAACTATAGTAATACCGACAGGTGTTGGAAAAACCGAAACCATGCTTTCATTATTAATTTCACAACAATGCAGTAAATTACTTGTCATTGTTCCAACTGATGCGCTTAGAGATCAATTATCTAGTAAATTTATCAGTTTGGGAATATTACATCTTATTGGAGTTCTACCTAAAAAAACATTAAAACCTATTGTGGGAATTCTTAAGCACAAATGTAAAACAGTTAAAGATGTAGATGATTTGTTTGAAAAGTGCCATGTTCTTGTAACAACCATGAGTATCGCAGGCCAATGTGGTGAAGAAGTTCAAAACCGTATGGCAACTTATTGTAAGTATTTATTCATAGACGAGGCTCACCATGTCTCAGCAACTACTTGGAATGAGTTTAGGAAAAGATTCTCTAAATCACGGATATTGCAATTTACAGCGACTCCTTTTAGAAATGATGGTAAATCCATTGAAGGCAAATTAATTTATAACTATCCACTAAAGAAAGCTCAAGAAGAGGGGTATTTTCGACCTATATCATTTAAAGCAATTATTGAAAATGATCCTGCTAAACACGATTTATCAATTGCGAAAGCAGCTATTGATCAATTGAAGGCAGATTATGACAAGGGACATATTCTTATGGCTCGAGTTAATAGCATTAAACGAGCAGAAGAAGTTTACAAAATATATCAACAATACCCTGAATTTCACTCGGTTAGAATTCATACAGGATTACCGCAGAATGAAAGGGGGAGGATTCGTCAGCAAATATTAAATGGAGAGATTAGAATAATCGTGTGTGTTGATATGCTTGGAGAAGGATTTGACTTACCCGAACTGAAAATTGCTGCTTTTCATGATATCCGAAAGAGTTTACCAGTCACGCTTCAGCTGGCAGGGCGCTTTACACGAACTAAGAAAAATCTAGGTAATCCTACTTTTATTGCAAACATAGCCCAAGCGGAGGTAAATGAAGAACTTAGAGAGCTTTATAGTCGTGACCCAGATTGGAATTCATTACTCCCTCGTGCAAGTAAAGATGCGATAGATGAAGAAGCAAATTTATGGGAATTCCTAGAGGGTTTTGAAAAATTTCCAGGTGATATTTCGTTACTAAATTTTCGCCCAGCATTAAGTGCTGTGGTCTACAAAACAAAATGCGAGGATTGGAAACCAGATAATTTTCGGCTTGGGATTAAAGGTCTTCAAACATTTCAAAATGTTTATCACGATATAAATTGTCACAATAACACTCTTGTAATCATAACAAATAAAAAGATATTTCTTGACTGGGCTCAAATGGATGAAATTTATACGTGGGCTTGGGATTTCTACGTGCTTTTTTGGGATCAAAAACAAAATCTTCTCTTCATCCATAGTTCTTCTAATGCGGGATATTATCTAGAATTGGCTAAAGCGGTGTGTGGTGAGGAGGTAGAACAAATACGAGGTGGACCTGTATTTCGTTGTCTTAGTGGAATAAATCGCTTAACACTACAGAATGTGGGTTTATTAAAAACATTAGGTCGTCTCATTCGATATGAAATGAGAGCGGGATCTGATGTTGAACCCGCACTAACAGAGGTGGAGAAGCGAAACACAATAAAGTCAAATATTTTTGGAGCAGGATTTGAAAATGGATCAAAAACGACAATTGGTTGTTCATATAAAGGGCGAATATGGTCTCGTCAAACAAGTAATTTAAAAACATTATCTGACTGGTGTAGTCTTCTTGGTAGCAAACTAATTGACGAAAAAATAAACCCTGATGATGTTTTAAAAGGCACATTAGTTCCTGAAGAAATTTTCGAACGTCCGAAGATTTTCCCCATTGGCATTGAATGGCCTGAAATTATTTATACAGAAACAGAATCTGCATTTCAATTTAGTATTGAACATGCCTACGTACCTTTAATGTTATCAGATATAAACTTGATAAATCCTTCTGAGGATGGAGATTTATTATTTGAGATTAGATCTGGTGATCTATTTTGCACGTTCCAATTAATAATAATTAGAAAAGGAGAAACAAGTGATTATTCGTTTGTTCAAATCAATAAAAATGAAGATGCATTCATCGGATATCATTCAAATAGTTATCTGGTAAGTGAGTTTTTTGAACATAATCCACCAACAATATGGTTTTCTGATGGCTCATCCCTTCAAGGAAATAGGTATATTAAATTAAAACAAGATTATCCGCCCTATCCAATAGAAAAAATCGAAGCATGGGATTGGGAAAATGTTGATCTCACTAAAGAATCTCAAGGATTTGAAAAATTGGCGAATAGTATCCAGTTTCGAGTTATCCAAGAATTAAAGGGCCGTCAATTTAGTGTGATTTTTGATGATGATGACAATGGTGAGTCTGCCGACGTCGTCGCAATAAAATATACCGATTCTGAACTATATATCGAACTATATCATTGTAAATACTCTACAGGGAAACAACCGGGGCAACGAATAAAGGATTTATACGAAGTGTGCGGACAAGCGCAAAAGAACAACCATTGGGCTAGACAATCCACGGATTTATTTACACATTTAATAAAGCGCGAACCAAGAAGATTTAAAAACAATACCTATTCAAGATTTGAGTCAGGAACAATAGAAGATCTAATTATGATACGCGAAATGAGTAGACGGATGCGTACAAAATTTAAGATTTATATCGTTCAACCTGGATTATCAAAACTTAATGCAACAAGCGACCAATTACGATTGTTAAGTGTGACCGAAAATTATCTTATGGAAACTTATATGATACCTTTTGGCGTTATTGCAAGTCCGTAATAATTAATTACAATTTTTAATGCGATTGAAAATAAAATGAAGGTAAACGTACTTTTTTAAGTAAATCTTGTTATGCAAAGAAGCGTTGAAAATTGGAGATTCGATTCAATAAAATAAAACCATACTCAGCTACGATGAGCAAAATTAGATAGGCTGGTAAACAGTGTCTTAGCTTCCATTTGAATAATTTAGCTTCAAAAGGAACAGTCAAAATTTCTTTGACGGTTCGTAGAAAAGAATTATTTGAATATCTTCTGGATGCTCAAAATAACTAAATCTTGAAGTTATCATATTCCTCGATTAATGAGTAAACAGTCGATAATACTATCAATTCTTGAATTTCCAAATTTCAAATGTTCCTTGGGGGAACGTCCTGGTCAACACCTCCCAAGGAAGCAAAGATTCTAAGCGTAAAATATAATTCGAATATGGATTCCAACCTTACCTTCGAAATTACTTTATATACCTGGCTCATATCCGACACCCATTTCTTCCATGAAAATATCGGAAGATACTGCAATCGTCCAGAAAACTGGCAACCGCTGATCATCAAGAATTGGAATGATTTGATTTCTCCAGATGAAACGGTTCTTCATCTGGGAGATTTTTCGTTTGGGAAAAGAAGTAACTTTGATATATTAACTGAACAACTGCATGGAAAAATAATTTTGATCAGGGGAAATCATGATCGTTTGGGCAGGGTTCGATATGAATCTCGCGGAGTAACAATCGTAAATGAACCCATCTATGTAGAGCTTGATGGAAAAGTAAAGATCATTTTCACTCATTGGCCAGTGGTTCCACTCGAAGATGGTGTCATTAACATCCATGGACACATCCATAATTCGCCCCCACCCGCTGAAGGTTCAGTCCTTGGACCTAATCACATTAATATGAGTGTTGAGGTGCGTGATTACAGACCTTGGAGACTAAAAGATGTTCTTTCTGGAATTACATAAAACGAGGGCAGCCCTTCCATTGGACTGCCCTCTCACTTTTTACCTCACAGCTCTAAACTGACATCCAACGCTGGCCGGCTTACCCAGCATGGTCCAGGATAATCGCTCCACGACACCCCACCAGATTCCTGGCACCTCGTACCACTTGGCACCTTCTACACCCTTGGGAATATCCGGATCGGAAGCAGTCATTTTGGCCAAGGTGCTTTCTGGATTGATTGCCACCGCTGTGTATACTATGCTATAGATTGGACCCAAGATTGCCAATGAAAGCATCATTCCCCAACCACATCTTGAAGGTTCAACAGTTTTCGCGGCATCGATTCGATCCTGGATAAACTCAGTATAAGTCATTCCCTCTGGTGCTCCGGCGACCATCATCGGTTGGTTGGCTTTATAACTTACAAATACCAGGCCGGCACAGACCAGGAACACCATTGTGTTCGAAATAACTTTCCAAACCAAATGAAATAATCCAGCGATCATCTTTACCCCTCTTGTTTTCCTACGTTGTAGTTATCTTCAGGTTTCTGAACTTCACCAATCATAAAGGTTCCAAACCTCAATTCTTCCCGATACATACGGTCGATAGAAACCTCAACTACGTCCCCTTCACTGCGCCCCATATTACTGGAAAGATCTTTCAATTGACGAACACATTCGATACTTAGTCGAAACGAACGAACTGCTTTAGTGGATGAGTTTTTTATCGGCATGGCTTTTAGCTCCTTTGTTTAAAATATTGTAATACACTTGTATTACTTTATCAAGAAAATCATTCATTCTTTTTCTTCCAAAAATGGATTTCCTTAGTTTCTTGTACAAATCTGCATTTGGATTGCATATTTGTACAACCTGGTACAGAATCAACGAATTTACAAACATGACCTTGAAATATCGGATCACAACTCCGATTTTTCAAGGTAGATTTGAGACTTAGATTAAACAGCAGGATAAATCTTAAAAAACTTAATTCCGAGAAACTAGTGTAATTCGCAGCCTTGGGGATTTTCCAAATGAACACAACCTGTTTGGACATCCAAAGGTAGGTGTTTCAAGTTAAATTGATATTCTTGAAACCACCTTAAATACCAATTACATTTCGCTTCGTTCCTAGTCCCCCAAATGCGGAATATTAGAAACAGATCTTTCAATAGTATGCCCAGGAGATTGAATATTTTTTTACCTGGTGTCCTCATGCGAAAACGTAAACAACTAAATGAGTTATTGAACGTTGGATAAAAATGTTGGGAAACTGGTCCTGCCTATCCCTGGGTAATCCTAGCGGTTGTATACGATTATTGACCTGACATAATAATCGCCTACTGGGAACGAAGTTTCACCCCGTTACACTGTTCTCCCTTAAGACTCTAGGGGATCGAAGTGACAAGAACGAAGTGCCACACCGTTCCCTGCTGTAATGGAGATATTTGTTGCACAAAAAAAGCGGGTGATTTGTTTGTGCCAAAGAATCGCTAATTTACAATCATTTGATAGAAAAATTTGATCCAAACAACGCGAAATTTTTAGTGTTGCCCTCGGGGAAAAATGGTCAATTGCCAGCATTTTTCTTAAGTTGATATTTCCTACCTCACCATCATAAAGAACGCTTTAGAAACCGTCCTAGTCAATCAACGTCAGCGGCAGGGTCTGCGTCAACGTCTGCGGCGTGTCAGCAAGGCGTCTGCGGCAGGCCAGCAAGGACGCAGACGTTGGTAATTATCGAAAATCAACAGAAGAGTTTTTCTTAATAAGATGAAAATGACTATTTGCATAAAGAGGACGGCTTCGTTTTACCCTTCAAAGATGATACGTTTTGAGCAATATTGCCGGTTTACAAATTAACTATTTAATGCTATTATGTAAACTGAAAAGGAAAAGGAGATGACCATGTCCATCGGAGGGCGTATCAAGCAGGCTCGGAAAGCGAGTAATTTTTCTTTGCGAAAACTGGCGGATGAAATTGGGGTCAGCGCCATGGCGATCTCAAAATATGAGCGAGACCAGGATGTGCCCAGCTCAGGCGTTCTACTGCGGCTGTCTGAGGCTTTAAAGGTCAAGGTGGATTTCTTCTTTCGCCCGAGCACGGTCTCAGTTCAACTTCAAGCATATCGAAAACACGCTGTACTGGGCGTCAAAGAGCAGGAAGCCATCCAGATGCGCATCCAGGATTGGGTGGAGCGTTATCTCGAGGTTGAAAGTCTTTTCCCGGAAGAACAACATGCAGCAAGCCTCCCCCTACGCAAAGTGACCTCACTGGATGAGATTGAAACCGCAGCTCTCGAATTACGAGACCAATGGAGGCTGGGCTATGATGCAATAGAAAATCTGGTTCAGTTGCTGGAGGACCGGGGAATCAAGGTGGGGATCATCTCTGGTTTCGAGCATTTTGACGCCTGCACTTTCAAGGCAGATGGCGATCCGGTCATTGTAACCAAAGGCGAATTATCAGGCGATCGGCAGCGATTCAATTTAGGGCATGAACTGGGGCACCTGATCCTGGATGTTCAGGGCGACCTCAAGCCAGAACAGGCGGCCAATCGGTTTGTTGGTGCTTTCCTTGTGCCGGCTGCAACGGCTCGCTTTGAACTCGGTGCCAACCGGACGGACCTAAACATCAACGAATTGCACATGCTTAAGCATAAATACGGCTTAAGTATGCAAGCCTGGATTTACCGCGCCAAGGATCTTTCCATTATTTCTGAAAACACCGCAGCGCGTTTATTCCAGCAGTTCCGCGTCAATGATTGGCATCGCCAGGAACCAGGTAACCCTTATCCATCTGAAACACCCACGCGGATGGAACGGTTAATCTATCGCGCCTTGGCTGAGGATTTGATTTCGCGTTCCAGGGCACAGGAATTGCTAGGCAAGCCATTACAACTAGGGTGGGAGATGGAGGCACTGCAGCAAAATGACCTTGCCATCCGTTCTGGTAACTGATACGAATATTTGGATCGACCTCGAGAACGGCAAGATTTTAGCCACTGTTTTCCGTCTTCCATACCAATTCTTCACCACTGATTTTGCTGTAGAAGAGTTTATACATCCCCGGTGGGCAACACTTAAAGATCTGGGATTGCAAACACATGGTCTTGAACCTGAATATGTGCTCGAATTAGTCCGGTTAAGGCAAATCCATCGTCAATTATCAGCTATCGACCTGGCTGCATTATTGCTTGCTAAAGCAATGGACGCAAGTTTGTTGACCGGTGACCGCAGACTTAATGAACTTGCCAAAGCGCAGGGGTTACCGGTTCACGGGGTATTATGGATATTGGATGAAATGGTGATCCACCATGTTCTTACAGCAAACCAGACTGCTACTGCCCTCCGGCAAATGCTCGATCAAGGGGCAAGGCTGCCAGACGGTGAATGTCAAAAGCGTTTCGATCGTTGGTCATCATGACTTGTAAGAATATCTACATGTGCAATCCAAATTTTTCTATTAATGCTTTTTATAGGGCGGGATAATTAGGATCGAATCTGCAATTGAGCACGACAATTGGTTAGAAGTTGTTATTGACGGCAGACGACTTCGGGTGGGAGAGAAATACACAATCTTAGAGCTCGGTTATGCTGTCTATCTCATGGATCAGAATGATGAAAAATGGTTGGTAGAAAATGGTGATAGCATTCCAGAAGATCCCAGTGATAGCCAAGCGGAGCTAAAATCTGGCCATGGAATTCTGATTACTGCTGACCCAATTTTAGTTGCTCTTGCAATTGAATCCTGGTGGTCAAGAAATGGATTACCCCAACCACAGGGTGTTCAACTACCTATACCCACATTTTATGAAGCAATAGATATTGTGCGAAACCGAAAAATTCTGAATGATTTCAACAACGAGTGGGCTGGATTTGTTCCAGGATTAGCAATAATTACCAATAGGAGGCGATTGATGAATTTACCAATAACGAAACCTAATCCAAAAATTGGTTTCCAATCAAAAACACAGAATTACAAGTCAGACTTAATAAAAAGTTACTGGGACTATCAAAATCAAATGTTTCCAGATTGGGGTGAATATTTTGAACGACCATTTTCCCAAAGTGGTAGACCTCCAGTTTTTCTTGTTCAGGAAGCCTGGAGAAATATCATCATTAACCCTAATGCTAGCGAGCAGGAAAAGATTGCCTTGCTTCAGCTAATTCCAGAAGGTGAGCATCATAAATGGTTTCGCAGTATGAACAGCTCCCAGGCATTGACCTTGAGTATTTTAGGAAATCTGGCCATCCATAATTATATTGATTGTCTATCTGAATTAAAAGATGATGAAGGAGATGAGCTATTTGGTTCAGTAAAAATTACTTTAAATAACTTTTCAATGGAACACAAAATCAATTATCTTGGAGAGCGCCGCCGAACTAGCCTTGATGGATATATTTCTGGGAATTACCGGGTTGCTATTGAGTGCAAATTTACAGAGGCGGAAGTGGGAACTTGTTCGCGCCCACGATTGGCTCCTGCAGATTCAAATTACGAAATCGGGCTTTGTGATGGGTCTTATTCCCAACAAAAAAGTAGGAATGAACGGTGTTCCTTAACCGAAATAGGAGTGTTATATTGGAAATATATCCCTGCCTTTTTTAGAATTAGGAATGATATTGATTTGAATCCTTGTCCGGTAAACAAGAACTATCAATTGATAAGGAATATTCTAGCGATAGGCGTGAATGAAGATGGATCGGTCTCCGACAAGAATAGCCATTCATTATTGATTTATGACGAGAGAAACCCAGCCTTCATGAAGGATGGCAATGGTTTCAATTCATATTCTGAAATGAGAGCAGCTCTCAATCGACCAAACATGCTTCGGAAATGTAGTTGGCAAAAAATAACGCAGTGCATTCGTAAAAATAAAATACTCCCGTGGTTGACAGATCAGCTTGCTGCTAAATATGGTTTGTAATAATCTTGATCCTTTGATCAACCAGTGACCCCCGGTCTTTGACAGAATCAAACTGCCTCGAATCTTAAAGATTTTTTCCATTTCGCAAAACTTCTTCGAAAAGAGGACATTCATTATCCTGGTCCTCGACATAATATTAAGGATTTCGTAACCCGTCATTTTTAAGCCAAAACCGACCCGTTACGAAAGTAATATTGAGCAGAGATTAATAAATCGCCAGCGTTACGATACATATCTATGGAACAATCTCACGTAAAATTACCGAATCAGAAGAGTGTCAATCACCTCATAATGCTTTGAACCGACACTCCAAGGAGTGTGATATTCCGTTTCGAAATATCAAGCTCAATAAAGCATTGTGGTTTTTAATAATCAATATATTATCGTTTATGACTATTTTGTAAATATAATAACCAATATATTAACACTTATCTATTGAGAATTCCTGAAAAAATGATATACTAACTTTAGTACTTCTCAACTCGGTAATCTTTATGGGAAGGAGTAAATGCAGATTATGCCAAATACAATTGATTTTTCCATTGCGACAGGCGATCAAATTGAAGGATCTCTCTGTAGTCAATTGAAAAAAATCAGACTCACCCGGAATTTTACTCAAGCCCAACTGGCGAAGGAGTCTGGCGTTGCGATTGGGACAATTCGTCGCCTTGAGGAAGGCAAGGGTGTCTCATTAAATACCTTTATCCGAGTTATGATGGCATTCGATATTCAACAAAACCTGGAAACGCTTTTGCCAGATCCAACGATTCGCCCCATTGAGCGTGTCAATACCGGTGGAAGCGAAAGAAAACGTGCCCGCCCTAAACAATCTGATAATGAAAACTCAACCTGGGTTTGGGGAGATGAATCAGGGGATAAGAAATGAGTGATGCAAAAGTACTCTTATGGGATAGTGAAATTGGTGCGGTTTCATGGGTGGAAGATCGACAGGTCGCTGTTTTTCAATACGACCCCTCGTTCATTAGAAGCGGTATCCAATTATCCCCGTTGATGATGCCGTTAAGAGATTTACCCTACGAATTTCCAGCCCTTTCGAAAGAAACCTTTAAAGGCTTGCCAGGTTTGCTGGCAGATTCTCTCCCGGATAAGTTTGGTAACGCAGTTATTGATACCTGGTTGGCAACTCAGGGACGGACCGCTGCGAGTTTTAATTCGGTGGAGCGATTATGTTATATCGGAAGCCGAGGGATGGGAGGGCTCGAATTTAAACCAGCACTTCGTATTTCTCACTCCAAATCTGATGAAATAGAAGTCTCCAAACTTGTCGAATTATCAAACAAGATCCTAGATCAACGTGCGGGATTGGAAGGAGTTTTTTCAGGTACTGACGACCGGGATGCGATAGAAGATATTTTGAGGGTTGGCACCTCCGCGGGTGGGGCAAGAGCAAAAGCAATCCTTGCCTGGAATCCTAAAACGAATGAATTTCGTTCCGGACAAGTAAAAATCCCATCCGGTTTTGAATACTGGATTATGAAATTCGACGGGGTCAGCAATAATCGGGACAAAGAACTATCCGATCCTCAAGGTTATGGAATGATTGAATACGCTTATTACCAAATGGCGGTGAAAGCTGGCATTGAAATGACAGAGTGTCGTCTTCACCATGAAGGCGGACGAAGTCATTTTATGACCAAACGGTTTGACCGAAACGCAGATGGGTCCAAAATCCATATGCAATCCTTATGCGCCCTTGCCCATGTTGATTTCAACGAGCCTGCGCTCTATTCCTACGAACAGACAATCCAAACCATGAAACGTTTGAGATTATCTCAAAGTGATCTGGACCAGCAAGTTCTAAGAGCCATGTTCAACGTTGTTGGACGAAATCATGATGATCATGTAAAGAACATTGCATTTCTAATGAATCGAAGAGGAGATTGGAAACTCTCCCCCGCCTTTGATGTTTCTTATGCATACGATCCAAAAGGTTATTGGACAAGTCAACACCAAATGAGCATTAATGGTAAAAGAGAAGGTTTTAGTACACTAGACCTAATCTCATTGGCAAAGATTGCTGGGATAAAAAACAATAGAGCACTAGAGATGCTGGACCGCGTGATCACAACCATGAAATCCTGGCCAGAAGTTGCTGGAACCGTTGGTATTGCTGATGATCGTATTCGTCATATACAAACTGCCCACTGTTTATCCCTTTTGAATTAGTAATAAATCGTTGTTATTGCTACCAAAGAAAAGTATTTGAGAAAATAAACCAGCACTATTTTGATATTGCCTTTTTAATGGCAAGTCTTTCAACATTTGGACCAAACCATGGTTTCATTGAAAGTGTCACAATTCAATGGTTTTTTTCTCATTTAAAGGATAGAGTGATATATCGAAAGGTCGCCTTCTCTTGCTTCATGAAATAACACCAGTTATTGGTGGTTCTGGATGGGAAATTGAGGTTCAATTGGGGTGCAAATGAGGTACCAAACAGTGGATTTAATCGACTTGGGCGACTTTTCCGCCCTCACATGTGGGATAACGTAGACGCAATAATCTAGAATTAACTGTATACAACTATTTTTATTGCTCTTCAAATCGACAGGTCCACACTACCTGGACTGGTCGTCACATCGTCCAACATCGTCCCGGCATCCTTAGAGTTGGCTGCCGGACCACCCATGGAATCCCAAAGATTGATCAAATGCCAGAAAGGCTATCAAATCTTATGGGTCTTAAACTGAGGGAGGTATGCTTTGTGTTGGTCGAAAAGCTCATTGGTCATCTGACGTATCTCAGCGAGTGAAAGAACGGCTGCCGTAAGAGGATCGTGACAAATCGCGCGGTAAATCATGGTGGGATCCCCGGTAATGGATGCCAAAATAGCCATTTCTTCGATCCCGCTTGAAAGCCCGGTGAGTAAAGCACATTCCGCAGGCAAGTCTCCGATATGGACTGGGTGGAACCCTGCTCTATCGACATACACAGGCACTTCCACGCAGGCACCTTGCGGCAGGTTTGAGATAAGTTGATGGTTCGGTACATTCCCGTTGAATTTGAAGATCCCGCCGCCTTGAAGCGCGTTGATAATGTAAGCCGCATATTCATTGCCGCGTTTTAATTCTTTTTCGGTGACGGGTTTATCAAGCTTGACCCGCACTCCATCCTTCCAGGTTCTTTCGGTCTTCTGGTACTCATTCAGAATATATCCATAAACGCCAGGATTCCAACCTGTTCCATGGGTGCAATATTTCTCGATCAGGGAAGGCCGCTTGCGAAACCACCAATTGTATTCCGAATTGTGACCACTGGATTCCGTGACGTATTTGCCAAGCGCAAGGTACATCTCATTTCTGGCGATCTCAACATTGTAGATCTCAGCACGTTCAGTAATTGCCTTATGAATCAGCGGATAGGCATCCTTGCCATTCCATTTATATTCGAGATACCATGCCAAATGGTTGATACCCGCACACAAATAATCAATTTCGGCAAAAGGTGCATTAATCCAATCGGCAAGCATCCGCGCCGTGCCTTGGACAGAATGGCACAGACCAGTCACGGTGATGAACGATTGTTTTTGGATCGCAGAAACGAGCATCGCCATCGGGTTGGTGTAATTCAATAAAACAGCATTTGGACAATACTTTTCCATATCCCGCACGATATCCATCATTGGGTTGATCGTTCGCAGAAAGCGGAAAATTCCGGAAGGACCGCGGGTATCGCCAACATTGATATCCACCCCGTATTTTTTTGGGATCTCGATATCATGCCGCCATACCTCAGTTGTTCCGGCCAGGATTGTGGTGATAACGACATCGGCACCTTTCAGGGCTTCAACTCGATCCAATGTGGCAGTGACTGTTGCCGGGTATTTGCCTGCATCAATCAGTTTTTGAACGGATTTGAATGCAAAATCAAGACGCTCTACGTCAATATCCATCAAGGAAAGCTGGGCATCTTCCAAAAGCGGAAAAGTTAAAATGTCTCGAGCCAGTTCCGATGTAAAACCAAGGCTTCCAGCACCGATGAAAGCAATTTTTATCATATCGTAATCTCCAAATAACATTTCTGTGGATAAAATAATAATTTATATCATCCAACGGATACCAAGTTTTATTTGATCAGCGTTGGCAGACCCTTGCGCCAGTACAATTTTTCAACATACAGCATGCGCCGAATTTGCCATTTATCCCATCCGTGAAAGGCGAGATATGGCTTTCCATCCGGACCGATCACCACATCCTGACCGCCCGGACCAATCCACGAGGACCCTGCCATGGAAGATGAAAGAATGGGCTCTTCTGATTTCGTGTACGGTCCGAGTAAATTTTTTGAAACAGCCACCCCGGTTGCATAGCGCTCATCGTAATACGCGCTGGCAGAATAAAATAAATAATAGGTTCCTTTTCGATGGAAAAGTGTCGGTGCCTCGATCAACTCACCTTCCCATTCCAGGCTGGTTGTCATAAGGCGTTCCGGCTCACCCACAAGTGCCAGACCATCCTGGCTCAACTTCTGAATGTAGATCCAGGTGAGAAGACCGCGGCTGTTGCCGTCATTTTTCCAAAGCAGATAGCGGCTGCCATCCACATCGACAAAACTGGCCGGGTCGATCGAACCGCCTTCCTCATCCTGACAAATCAACGGCTCCTCCGCATCTGAAGTGTAGGGTCCGATCGGATCCGGGGATTGGGCAACACCGATGCACTGCCGGCCTAATGTTCGGCTGTGTGAAACAAAATACATGATATAGCCTGAGTTATCCGGAGAGGAAATAACATCCGGTGCCCAGGTGTCCCCTTTAATGGACCAGGGCGGCTGCACGGGCATGGCGTCTTTCTGCCATTCCCAATTGAGCAGATCTGTAGAGGTGGCTGCTTGAATATTCCGCCCCATCCCAATTGTGGCAAACGCATAATACGTACCATTCACTTCGAGAACATCCGGGTCTGGAAAATCCTGGCTGAAAACAGGTTGACTATTAGCGATGTCTCCCCATTTATGTTCATAGAATGGCTTTACTTCTTCGGGAATCGGTTTGCAAGAACTGAGTATCAGGGTCACACTAATCATTACCATGATAAATCGAACGAAGCGCATATTCTTTCCTTTGTTCACAATGAGTCGAAATAAAAAAGCTTACAAGCATTTAGCTTATAAGCTTCTGGGCTTTACCCCTTAAGCCCGGAGACCACGATCCCCCGGATAAAGTAACGCTGGGCGAAGAGAGTGATTAATAAAATAGGAATAATGGAGACCAGTGATCCGGCCATCATCTCTGGCCAACGCGTGCCCCACCGGGTTTGAAGTGTGGATAAGCCCACGGTCAGGGTTTGCAGCTCAGGCCGATCAAGCATTAGCAGCGGCCATAGGAAATCGTTCCATGATCCCATAAAAGTGAATACAGCCAGGGTGGCCATGGCTGGTTTTGTGAGCGGTAAAATGATCGAAAAGAAGGTCACAATTGGAGAAGCGCCGTCGATTCTTGCCGCCTCTTCCAATTCTTTGGGGATACCCAGCATGAATTGACGCAGCATGAAAGTACCGAACGCCACGCCTCCCAACCCGCCCGGCAGGATCAAAGCCAACAAGGAGCCCTTCAATCCAAGGAATTTATCAGTCATCATGATATAGGAAGGGATCAACGTGACCTGTCCTGGGATCATCATCGTTCCCAGGTACAAGAGGAACAACACGTTGCGACCTTTGAATTCCATTCGCGAAAAGGCATACGCTGCGGTCGCACTGACCACCAATTGGATCGCAGTAACACTGAACGCCACCTGCGCAGTATTGCACATATAGCTGAAAAACGGAAACGAGTTAAAAACCTTGGTGTAATTATCCCAATGGAAGGTGGTCGGGATGAGGACGGGGGGATAGGCAAAAACTTCAGCCCGTCCCTTTAAGGAGGTGGATATCATCCAAATAAACGGAATGAGGGCAATGACAGCTCCAACAGTCAACAAGATGTAAGCGGTTGTATTCCCAACAATCCGCTTGATTTTTCGCTGACTGGAGCCGCGGTACTTCCTGGCAACCGTTCCAGTACTTGATGAATTTCGGGAATCAATCATCTTTTTCTCCTAAATTACGTCGTACTGTACTTTGCCACCCAATTTTTTGAACTGGATCAAGGTTACAGCAAATATGATAAAGAAAAGGAACCATGCCATTGCCGAAGCATCGCCCATCTGGAATTGGCGAAATGCTGTTTGGTACAAATTATAGGCATAGACTCTGGAAGCAAATCCAGGGCCGCCTCGAGTCATCAAATAGACGGAGTCAAAAACCTGGAACCCGCCGATCAAACCGGTCACGAGCATATAAAAGTGCGCAGGTCCCAATAGCGGAAGTGTGATCTTGAAGAAACTTTGAACTGAGTTCGCACCATCAACTGTGGCTGCTTCATAAAGTTGATCTGGAACCCCTTGAAGGGCTGCAAGATAGATCAACATTCCAAAACCAGCGTTCTTCCAAACATCCATCAATACCAACGATGGAATGACGAGTCTGACATTGGTTAGCCAACTTTGTGGTTCCATACCGAGAAACATTAGAAAAGCATTGATCAAACCAAATTGGTCGTTGTAAAGCCACTTCCAGACCATCGATACAGCGATCATGGAAGACACATATGGGATAAAGTAGATCATGCGGAAGATGGCGATTCCCTTTAAAGGACGGTTCATTGCCAATGCCAACACGAGGGAGGTCACAATTCCCAGAGGAATGCTCAAAACAGCATAGAGTACAGTTTTCCCAAGGCTTGGCCAGAAGATCGGGTCTTTGGTAAATATATTGATAAAATTTTCAAGCCCCACGAATTTTATCGGCGACAACAAATCCCATTTTGTAAAAGATAGAGCAAACGAGCTCACAATAGGAATTAGGTTAAAAATTGCAAAACCAACAAGGCTTGGAACAAGGAAGATCAACACATACTTTATTGGGGTTTTCCTCACAGCGACCTCCTTCAGAGGAAATTTGTATCCCCTGGCTGTGAAGAATAATCTTCACAGCCAGGCATAAAAAACTCTATTTCATTGGTTCAAGGATCATTTGTTCGCAAATCAGATCGGTTACTTCTTGAGCTGTAGCAATTTCACCATTCCAGAACAAATCCAAATTTGGCGTAACGACTTCATCAAAGACCTGGGAAACATTAATGATCTTCGGCAGCGTATGACCAAATGCCGCGGATTGCAATCCGATTTCCAGATTGCGAAGCGCTTGCGGATCAGAATCGGCAGGGGGATTGGCCAAAATTTCTTCAGTCGTCGAGGTTCTTGGGGGAACACCCTGACCGTATTTGACGGCTTCGTAGGTATACATTTCAGGTGAAGCAAGGAAGCTCAGCCATTTCCATGCCAATTCCGGGTTCTCAGATTTGGCAGAGATCAGGTTCATTGCCAGATGCAATGTCGTGGCGCGGCCATTGGGGCCAGCCGGCAGGGCAACCTGTCCCCATTCAAAGGCGGTAATTTCGTTGAAGTAGGGAATATCCCAGCCGCCTGATGAAACCATGGCAACTTTTCCGGTCGTGAACATATCACCTGGAGACATACCCAATCCACTCAGTTCAGAAGGGGATGGTGAATAGCCCTTGCGCATGAATTCAGCGTACCAATCCAATGCTTCAACAGCAGCAGGTTGATTGAAGGTACAGGTAGTGCCATCTGCTGACCAGATGTCTCCGCCATTTGCCCACACGTATGGCATGTAAACATACCAGGGGGTATCAGCAAGGTAACCAAATTCTTTCTCGATACCTTCGCCATTGGTAAGTTTTTCAGACATGGTTTTGAAGTCAGCCCAAGTCCAATCATCAGCGGGATAATCAAGACCAGCAGCATCGAAGAGAGTCTTGTTGTAATAAATACGCTGCACATCGTAGGCACCAGGCAGCATATTGATCTTCCCTTCGCTATCCTTGAAGTAATCGATGATCGCGGGGGCGAAATCTTCCAGATGGAAGTTCGGATCATTGGCAATCAGGTCGTCAAGAGGATAGGAAATGCCATTTTTAATAAATGGGGCAACAAAGATATCTCCGGAGCCAAACACATCCAATTTATCGCCAGCAGCGATCATGGCAATATTTTTCTGATCGTAACCTTCTTCGGGTACGGCCAGCAATTCGACTTCAATGTCGGGATAAATTGCATTGAATTTTTCAAGTTGTTCAGGGCGCATTACGGTCTGAACAGCATCGGCAGGAAATGAATAGACGATCTTTCCTGATAATTCTTCACCAGATTCATTCGTCTCTTGCCCAACTGCAGGTTCAGTAGCCTCTGGGGATTTACCTGTGCTGCATGCGGTTAAGATCATGCTAACTACGATCAGGACAACAAATAATACTTTGATCTTTTTCATTACTCTTCTCCTTTTATTAGATACAGAGCCATTCATTCACCTTCCCTGCTGACCAGGCATTCAGGCTTTTCATTTACGTTTTCGAGTCAAAATCTCCTTAAGCAGTGATAGGGTCAAAACTATTTCAGGATACGAAATTTTCTGTTCTCATTAGCCTTGAGGAAGTTTGTGCATAAGCACTCGTGCGAGTTCCTCATCAATAAACAAATGTGAAACCATGCCAGTTTTAATAAAGGTACACAATGAATCCGCTTTTTCAACACCAGCGGCTAATACATTGATGGATTGGGCTAAACGCAATTGTTCAAAGGTGACACCAACGGTCCGGTCGTGCAGATCGGTCTTCATATAATTTCCATTGGCATCGAAATAGCGGGTGCAGGTATCACCCACTGCGCCGCTTGCCGTATAACGTTCAAGGTTTTCTTCGCCCACATAAACCACTTCACCCGCGAGCGGTGGAACCGTTCCGATGCCGATGCAGACCTGATCGAGATGGGACCAAAGCTCCACCACAGGTTTGATTGAGGCATCAGCCATCAATTTCTCGCACAATTCCGGTTTTTCAACCAGCAAAGGGGCTAAAAGGAAATGCGGGGTTCCATCGAATGCCTGGCTCACCTGCAAAACCACCTGGTTGATCTGTGAATAAGAACGGGTATAGCTGCTGGCGCTTTCTCCCATCAGCGGTACAACCGATATACTTCGCGTTCGGCGGGGGGCAATTAATGAAGGCAGTTCGTGCATAGTGCGGCCAAAACCCAATCCAAGCACCTCGCCGTCCTGCAAACAATCTTCAAGGTGGCGGGCGATTGCGCTGGCAACCGAGCGCCGGGTTAAGGCAGCATTGGTTGAAGTGGGCACAATGGTTACCTTCGGGACTTTGCTCCGTTCAACCAGATAACCGGTTAGATATTCAAAATCGTCCTGGGGATTACGAATTTCAAAGGTAACGATCCCCCGATCCCGGGCGCGTTTCAAATACAAGGCAACCAAAGATCGCGAGACACCAATTTCATCTGCGATCTCCTGTTGTGATTTGTATTCAAGGTAGTAAAGCCGCGCAATTTGGACCAAGGTCGTGTCAGTGGGAGAATTGGCAAATTCATTCATGAGTAGATCCCTCCAAAAGTGAAAGCGTGCCATTACGTAAAAACACATCACATGCAGCACCGATTAACGAAGCATTGTTAAAACTTTCCCGAACCACGATTAAATCTCTCTTGGCTTCTTCAGTCATCAAGTATTCACGGATTTTGTCACTCAACCTTTGCACATAATCAGGTGAAGCCCCTGCAACCCCTCCGCCGACAACGATCATTTGTAGGTCAAGAATGTTAACCAACCCAGCCAAACTGATGGCGGTTATTCGCTGAGCTTCATCCAGAACAGATTGTGCTTTTGGGTCACCCCTTTCAGCTGCCAAGAATACGGCTCGAGTATCAATTTTTCCGTATAAGGTTTGTTGATGTAAAAACCCACTTTTCGCAGAGTCGGCTGTTTTTTGGCCAGCCCGGGCAATGCCTGGACCAGAAACGAAGGTTTCGATACATCCCTTTTTCCCACAGCCGCACATCACCCCCTGATACTCGTCCCAGGTGTTGTGCCCGAAATTTCCAGCATAACCGTGGAATCCACGGTAAAGTTTTCCATCCAGGAATAAATACCCGCCAAAACCGGTGCCAATTGTCGCCCAGGCAAAGTACTTAATACCCCGGGCTGCTCCCCAGGCAGCTTCAGCCAGTGCAGCCATCCTTACATCGGTAGCCGCCATGACAGGCAAGTTAAGCGCATCATGCACCATCAGTCCAAAAGGAACGCGGTTCCAGTGTAAATTTGCTGAAAGCGGCACAAACCCTGTCTCTTCATCAACATTTCCACAGATACTAATGCCAATCCCATCCACGGTGAAATGCGAATCTTTTACGATCGAACGGATCCATTCCACCATTTCAAGCGCGTTGGCTTCTCCACTGCTTGAAAAAGGTACTGCCGCGGTCGCGAATTTTTGTACAACCTTACCCTCCAAATCCACCACAGCAGCGGCCATTTTTGTTCCACCAATATCCACTGCCATGGCGTAATTTGTATGTGTAGAATTCGAACCAAGTGCTGACATCGCTTGCCTCTTCTATTTAAAACAGGTTATTTTGAAAGAGCATTTAATCTTTGTGGATTAGAGCGTAATTCAGGCTTTCCATTTTCGTCGATCACGATCTTGGCAAAACCTTTTTTTGCCACCTGGTCGTAAGCATGCCCGGCTGCCTGGTGAAAAGCAGAGACAAAGATCAGTGGAACACTGCCAGTATTGACGACCCGGTGGGCATATTGCGGAGGAATATGCACGGCAGTCCCATTAGAAAAAGGTAAAGCCTGAAAATCATCCTGCAAATCATCCAAAAGAATGAGCCCAATACCTTGAACACAATAATAAATTTCAGCCTGATCGTCGCGTTCGTGGATGTGTCCCTTGGTCATGTAGTATTCCTTACCAACAGTTCCAGCAGAGATCACCGACATCCCCATGGCCATATCGGATTTATCTGTCAAAAACAAGTGGTGATAGATCTCATACACGATCGGATCACCTTGTGAGATCGCATTTTTTACAGCAGCCTGGTCAGAAAACTGCTCAGTAAGTTGGGTTACGCGGCGAACATCATGTACTGAAAATGGCTGCATCAGTCCATCTGTAAGGTTGATCTGGACCGAAACAGGCACATTTAAAATTGAGGTTTCTTGTTCCATGAGTGCTCCTTCAGCATTTCCAATAGAAATAAAAATTGATCAGGCATTCCAATAAAACGAACAGTATGGCTCAGGCTTTTACAGTTTGATAAACCTTCACTTGAGGTAAAAGGGAACGCACCGTGTCTAGCGATAGATCCGCTGTGACCTCTGTCAGCACGGAGGCAGCCCCCGCGGCGCAAGCCCATCTTAAAGCCTCAGTGAGGGAATCATTTAATGAAAGTCGGTAAACAAATGCCGCAGAGGTGGCATCCCCTGCTCCTGCAGGATTTACAGCATTTAATACTGGTCCACGGACGTGAACTGAACCAGCTGAGGTTACCAAAAGGATTCCATCGTCGCCTAGTGTGACCATCACCATTTTCAGCTGGTGGGCATCGATCAACTCATGCGCATATTTTTCAATAGATTCAATGGTTCCGCTGGTGACCTTAAAGGCGGATTCAAACTCGTCTTTGTTTAATTTAATGATCTCAGGTTTTTGCTGCAGGGACTGGATTAAGGATTGACCCGAGGCATCTATAAGTACCTTGACCCCAGCTTCATGCATCAACTTACACACCTGACCGTAAAAATCATCAGGAGCGCCAACGGGCAAAGAACCCGCCGCGATACACCAGGATGTTCCAACTGCGGATTCCTTTAAGGTAGCATAGAATCGATCACAATCTTGCGAGGTAACATGGTATCCAGTATTTGAAATCTGAGTCATGTCATTTCGCTTGGCTTCGATGATCACAGTAACAACCCGGGTTTCGCCTTCCACCCAGATCAATTCTGATCGAATTTCATTCCTGGTAAATAAATCATTGAGGATTTGCCCATAAGCCCCGGCAACAAAACTTACCAATGTATGCGGAGCGTTTAATCGAGAAAGAACCAAGGCTGCATCAGCCCCCTTGCCTCCGATACAGTCAATGGCACGGTCAGCGCGAATGGTGCCGCGCTCTTCCATATCCTCAATCAAGAGGACATGATCTATGGCGGCATTGGCATTCACAGTCAGTATCATGTTAACCTGCGAGGATCTTGCGTGCGATCAGAACCCAGGCATTTGTGTCGATGCGTTCGACCGTATCCAAAGTAAGATCAAGCGACTTTCCGGCGGCGATCAGACCATGCCGTGGAATCATCACCGCAGCGGCCATTTTTCTGATCATCTCCTCTTTGCCAACAAACCCAGCGATCACTTTCTCCGCCAGTTCTTTGGTGTGACCGGGTGCCTGTTCTACAGCTTCGATAATTCCAAACTTGTCATTGGCTTCAAGAACAGGTTCCATCGGCAAGGATAAGGAGGAGAAAGGCTGCACGTTAAATGCATGTGCATGAATTACAGCTTGGACATCGGGGAAGTGCCGGTACAACTCCAAATGAGACCAACCCTCCCGTGAAAATTGAGGATTTGAAGAGACCTCGTCGTTGTCCCAGCGGCCGCACAAGATCTGGTCGGGAGTCAAATCCCAATGATAGACAGCCCCGGAATAACGCGGGGTCATATAGACCAAATCGCCTACGCGCATGCTGATGTTTCCACCAGCCAGGTCGGTAAGTTTTCGTTGAAATAAAATTCGCCCTGCAAGACAGATGTGTTCTGAAGGATTCAATCGATTCACCTCTACCTAATTGGATTACAACGAATGGATCAAATAACCAACGCCAGGAGTTTTGCTCTTTTAGTTTACAGTTATAAATGTCATTTGTCAATATCATATTCTATTTTGATAGGAATTTGATATTGACATTTGTTAACCTGGTCGCTATAATTATTTTGCAGTTCCCAGAGGTGTATGAAAATAATCATGCAAATTTTACAGGCGCAATCCACTTATAAAGACCAACCTGCTGTTGTGCTCGAAACAGATCAACTGCAAGTGAAAATATTGCCGCATCTAGGCGCGAAGATTGCCTCATTGATCTTTAAACCTTTAAATAAAGAGCTCCTGTTTCAACGCCCTTATGCTGAATATAAAAACCAACCCTATGATGGAATCTATACTGATGGCGAAAATTCAGGTATCGATGACATGTTCCCCACCATTGATGCTTGTTCCTGTTTACAAACACCCTGGCAAGGAGTGAAACTTCCTGACCACGGTGAGGTATGGAGCCTCCCCTGGCGCAAAATGCCGGATCAAGACGGTGTAACGTTGTCAGTGGACGGTATGCGCCTGCCCTACACGCTCGAAAAACGCATCAGTTTCACTTCCACCAACAACCTGCGCATGGACTATCGTTTGACCAACCACGCCCCCTATGCATTTGACTATCTCTGGGCTGCTCATACCATGTTCAACAGCGAGGAAGGTACTGAGGTGATGCTACCTAAGGGTGCGAATCGCATGGCGGTCACTTTCAGTAACCATCACTCATTGGGCAAGTATGGACAGCAGTTTGATTGGCCGGTGGCGACGCTGCTTGATGGCAGCCAGCGGGATCTGAGTAAAATGCGTTCAAGTGATGTCAAAGAAGTTTACAAATATTATTTATTAGGCGCCTTACCCGAGGGATGGTGTGCTGCGCGTTTCCATCGATCAGGTTATGCCATCGGAATTTCGTGGCCAGTTGAAAAGGTCCCCTACCTGGCAGTCCTGCCCAATGAAGGCGGCTGGGATCAAGCCAACAGCCTGTACTTTGAACCTTCCACATGTACTTTTGACCGTCCAGATCTGGGTAGAAACCGGGGTGAAGTTTCCACATTAGGACCCATGGTAACGCACTCATGGCATCTCAACCTCTCGGTAACACAGGATCTTGGGTTTACGCACATTTCGTCCGAAGGCGTTTTTGCCTGAAATATTATTATTAATAGGAGAATCCATGTCAAACGTATTCCATCTGAAAGACCACGCCTCCCGTCCGAACCCGAATACAGTCCACCTCAAGGGCTTATTAGGCAGTCGTTTTGAAGGCAGCCGGACCAACCGTTTGCGCAACCAGGAAGAAGATCATTTGTTGTGGCCTTTCCAGGAACATTGTGAAGTGGGGTTCTATCCAGACCACATGCAAAAACCTGGAATCCGCGGTGATTGGCAAGGTGAATTCATGGGCACGTGGTTGGACGCAGCCATCCTCACCAGTTGGAATACCGATGACGCTGAATTACGAAAGAAAATTGATCATCTTATGGAAGGTTGGCTTGCCACCCAACAACCGGACGGGTATTTGGGAACGTATGATGAAGTTGACCGCTGGAAATCTTGGGACATCTGGATCCAGGCGCATAACATCATTGGATTGATCAGTTATTACCGATTAACCAAGAAACCCGAGATCCTGCAGGCTGCTGTGAGGATCGCTGATCGGGTGATGAAAGATTTTGGCCGGGGCAAACGCGGGGTTCGGGAAACCGGTCCGCACGTTGGCATGGCCTCATCAGCCATACTTGAACCTTTCATCTGGCTGTATTGGGAAACCGGCAACGAGGCTTACCTTGATTTCGGCCGCTGGCTGGTCGATGAAGATTGGGAAGCTGATAACGGACCAAAAATCGTGAGCACCATCTTGAAGGGCAAGGGCGTCGCCGAATGCGGCAATTCAAAAGGCATCGAAATGCTGATCGATTTTGCCGGCTTGGTGGAACTTTATCGTGCCACGGGCGAACAGCGCTATTTACAGACCATCGAGATGGCTTGGGAAGATATTGTTGCCCACCATCTATACATTACCGGTTCAGCGAGCACGGGCGAATTCTTCCCCAAGGATTTTGTTCTGCGTAATGAAGGCGTCTACCAGATAGGTGAAACCTGTGTCAGCATGGGCTGGATGTACTTGAATCTCAGCCTTGGACGTTTGACCGGTGATGGCAAATACTACGACATGGCAGAACAAACCCTCTACAATCATCTGTTGGCGGCTCAATCTCCAGATGGACGTAACTGGGTCTATTACATGGGACTTCGCGACAGTAAACGCTTCCGCTGGCACACCGACCCGGAATGCTGCCCATCGCGCGGGGTACGTGCCGTGGCTCAACTACCCACCCACGCCTATACCGTTGCAGAAGATGGCATAGATGTCAACTTATATGACAGATCCGAAGCGACTCTAACTGTTGCAGATGGAAAACTTATTAAATTATCAATGGACACCGATTATCCCAATGCTGGAGAGGTTCTTCTATCCGTGGATACGGCAGCCCCGGTCCAATTTACCTTGCGCTTGCGGGTACCTGGTTGGTGCAATAGCTTTACACTAAAACTAAATGGTCAGACGGTCAATGAAGAACTCAAGCATGGATATCTAAGCATAAAGCGTGAATGGCAAAAGGGCGACAAGGTTGAATTCCATCTCGAGATGCCCGTGCAGGTGGTAGTTGACACGTTAGGCAATTCTGGCCGGGTAGCCATCACCCGTGGCCCATTGGTGTTTGCTGCCGACCAAGGCTATCTCCAATCCAAATTGCTGCTGGATGAGATCACCTTATTGTTAAACTCCAAATATCCTGCTGCTGGAATCCGTGCAGAACTGAGTAAAACAGGCATGGTTCACCTCTTTGTACCGCGTCAGGCTGGTAAACCAGATGCTCTGGGCGAACTTTGGCGTGAAAAGGAACGTTATAAGACGCTATCAAATGCAGCTGTCGCTGACATAGCCGAAGAATTTGAAATGGTGCCGTTCCTTGAAGCAGGGACCACGGATGCGCGCAATTACCGTGATGGCATTCAGCCGAACTCGGAAGCCGTGACCAACATCACCTTCCAGGTCTGGCTGCCCTACCAGGTAAAATAGAAACAACCCGTACAAAAAAAGAACACCCTCAAGGAAAATTTGATCTGAAGGGTGTTCTTTCTTTTAATTACATTACCAACAAGCTGCATCCACAATCCCTGCCAGCAATTTTTCAAGCATAAAGCGCGCAAGTGGGTTATTCTCCACGTTCTCGCTTAATCGAAATGTCGAGATCCAAATTTTTCCCTTGGCATATTTTTTCCGGGCAATCGTGGCGACTGGTTTATGCAGCCATCCAACAAATAAACCGGCAAACACATCCTCTGCGAAGTCCCTGGGAGAAAAACCCTGCAGAATCACATCCGGAGTAATGCCCTTAAAAGCAAAATTAACAAGCGAATCGGTTGGCAGGTCAGCGAATCGATGCCAGCCCATGGTGCTTGCCCAATCCCCTGCCCAAGGAGTGTCATCCCGTTTCTTTAATCGAATCCCAGGGAGGTAGGTTTGAAGAGCTTCCTCATGTTCAGCCAACAAGAGCACCCTGCCCCCATTCAACAAGAACTCGCGGCAGGCATCATCCAACCTGGATACTACGGCTACCTCTGCTTCGGCCAACGTTGAAACGAATTGATAGCCATGTAGCGATATAACTCGTTGGTATTCTGGAGCGTACACCTTCATTGCGTCATTAAATGAAGAAGGTTTTAATTCAGGAAAAATGTATATTTCCTGCCGGGATCGTGCAACGATTTTGTCACCCATTATTAGGTCAAGATTTACTTGGAATTGAGTTGGGTTTTCAACCCTGGGAAGGTCGAAGGTGATTTTCCCTGCTTCTGAAACCTCATAATCCGCACAGGAAATACCAGTCACCTCACCAGTTAATTTGGACGCACCCTTCCCCTCCAAACTCCACTTTAGGGTGGCATTTATGATCTGTTGGTGGGAATAATGGGAGCATAGCAAATTCAGAGTAAATTTTTCTTCAGAAGTATATGCCTGTTTTTCCCAAAGCGGAATGAGCACATCATCTGCGTTCAGCCACGATTGGTCTTCAAAATGAACTTTTGGATTGCGGTACATATCCAACAGGCCGTTAGACTCCCAGTGAACGTCGGTGAATTCGGTGATGACGTATCCCTTGATCCGGTTATGCAGACGGATTTGTTCGATCTCGTATCTTAAGGCTTCAAATTGCAGTTTTTGGCTTTTTGAAGCCAGAGATGAAAGTGTTGAGAAAACTTTGTCCAGATGGTATTCTTTGAAGCGTTTTTCCACTCCATGCGGGTAAACCACGCCGTCTCCCCATTCCAAGCCGTTTTCAAACCACCAGGGATCATTCCCCTGATTCCCTAACCTCAGCTTGGTGATCTCAGGCAAGCCCCAGTTGCCAAACTCTGAAACCAGCAACGGCTCTTCAGCCGTCCTGCATCCCTCTTTTGGAGCTTCAACTGTTTTATACTGCCACGGATTTTTTGAGAATTCGTGCCAATTCTGGTAATTTGTATAAGGATGGGCAAAAACCCAATCCGGATGATTGGCATAGTTGGCCACCCAATCCCGCCAACGCTCATGGTGGTCGGGCATCGCATAGTAATTGTGAAAATCAGCGATATCTGTCTCTACATGGAAGTTGCCCCAACAGGCGGAATTGTCCACGATCAACCGGGTTGGATCAAGCAGTTTCATCCAGTGATAAGTTTCGGCTAACCAGGCTCTTTGGTCCGGGTCTGTCAGATCGATACCCCAGCTCTCGTTGAAAATGGTCCAGATGCCAATACATGGATGGTTCCAATCCCGTTCAACCATGCCGGCCAATGTCTCCCGAATCCGTTTTTTTGCATCAGCAGTCAATGTGATCTGATTCGGAAGTTCCGTCCAGATGAGAAGCCCGATTTTATCAGCGGCTTGATAGTAACGCGGATCGGCCACTTTGATGTGAACGCGCAAAGAATTTAATCCCATGGCTTTAGCTTTGCGAAATTCGTCTTCAATGTACTCCTGCGAAGGCGGAGTGCAGATATCTTCAGGATAGTAGTCTTGATCAAGCGCAGAACGCATATAAAAGGGTTTTCCATTTAATAAGATCTGCCCATGCCTGGTCTCGATGGTTCGAAATCCAAACGTCTGTGAAATTGAATCGGTTTTTGTGCTTACTTTGAACGTGTACAGGTTCGGTTCATCTGGCGACCATTGAACTGGATGAAGAAAGGGGATTGAAAAGGCTGGCACCGAGGATTCAACACTTTTCACGAGAATGCCATCTGGTGAGAAAACTTCAGCGGTGAAGCACTTCTGCTTATCAGACTCGTTCGACACGCTGATTTCCATACCAATCGTTTCGTCAGCAGGTGTGATTTTCAGTTTCCTGATGTGTGCTGCGGGACGAACTTCAATGTAGACGGATTGCCAGATGCCTGAAAGAAGCCCATACCAGGATTGCTTGCCGTGCGGAATTTCTGCAAAGATTTCTGGCGGGTCTTCTACCTTCACCGAGACCACGTTACTGCCTTCCTTGATGGACGAAGTGATATCCAGTTCAAAAGGTAAATACCCACCCTCATGTTCTCCGACTTTGATGTCATTGACCCAAACCTCAGCATAATAATCCACTGCGCCAAAACAGAGTATGATCACCTGTTCACCAGATAAGGAACCTGCAATGAGATCAAATGAACGTTTATACCAAGCCGTGCCGCAAAATTCACGATAACGCGGATCAGCCTGCCACGGCGAGGGGACCTTCATTATGTTAGCTGGCAGGCTGTTTAACATCTGTGGGTGGTTAATTTGATCAGTTGGATCACCGCAGGAATTAATGGGGTAGAAATTCCAACTTCCGTCAAGATCGATGCGTGAACGTGATTTCATGCGCTGCTCCAAGATTTTCGAAATGTAAGCGGTGCTTGGTGGTTGATTTGTTCATTTTCGATGATAATGCTGCCGCAAGACAATATCCTGCGGATAGTTGCCAAATTTCTTTCCAAAAATATTTAGTCCGCCAACCGTTGAAGCGTCCTCTTTGATGCCAATACGTAGCGAGAGAGGTTTCGAGGAACTGAACGTAAACTCGTGCAGAGAAACATTTGACACCTTCAAACCATCCACGAAAGTTCCGTTGGGGGTAATTTTCCAAACTTTCAGCAGTCCATACTGCGTATTATGGATATCCCACCAAGCAGGGGTCAACCACCCCTTATCCCCTCCAAAATCCGCCGGGCTGATCCAGGTTCCAATTTCCACTTCATTGACCCATACCGTAATTTCAGATGGCCAATTATCAGAATGAAGTGGAGCCTCCGAACATACTTCAAAACTGATCTCAATATCGCATAGTTCAACGGAGGGTGGCAGCCGGTTGGGGAACCGATATTCCACAAAACCGCGCTTGAACCAGATCAATTGGGCATGAATCCGGTCCGGTTCAAAAAAAGCAGACGCATCATCGAGCTGACCGATGATCCCCTGCTCGCTGGCTAAACCGCAAGTAGGCACCGTCAGGATATTGGTGAATGCACCAATTGGCATGGAGACCTCGACCATCTCATTCTCGGGGGAGAATCCGTCAGATAATTGAATGTTGATCACATCGAAGGATCGGGTGCAGACCTTTTCGAGTCCGCGAGTCGCTGGACGAAGCAAGGTATTGATCAAGCCAGCATTCTCAAGAACGGTGATGTGTTGGGTGATAGTGGATAGCGGCATCTCAAGCGCATCAGCAATCTCAATCACTGTACCGGCATGTGTGCCGAGTAAATGTAGAATTGCCAATCGGTTCTCCGAACCCAAAGCCTTGGAAACTAATTCCAATTGTTGAAGACTATCCCTGTCGCCAGACAACTCTAAAATCCGCCTGTTATAAATACTTTGCATACAAATTACCAATCCTAACGATTCGTATATTTAAGTTTTAATACATATAATTATAATTCTTTCAGGAAACGAGTCAAGACATCTGATTAGTATGCTTATGTATTCATTTATTAGAAGAAAAAAGTGGACACTTCAACGATTGCTTTCCTTACGCTTTAGAAACAAGGAATTGGAAAAATCCCATTCGCGGAGTATGAAAATTCCAGAAGTAGGCTTTTTAGTCTGGAAATAGAGATGAAAATCTCGATTCTTCGATATTTAGCAAAGAATTTGATTGACAATCAATACCTTTCTCTAAAATTGAATTATCAGGTCGCCTTTCCTTGCTTCACCGCCTGGTAAATTAAGGTGCAATTAAGGTGCAAATGAGGTACCAAACAGTGGATTAAATCGACTTGGGAGACGTATTTACCCCCACATGTGGGATTAAGTAGACGTTGTATCCCCATATATACGGTATAGAACTTGCGTTCTAGCTCTTCGAATCAGTAGGTTGCGCGTTCGAGCCGCGCCGGGGGCGCTGTTTATTTTTTCTCGCCGCACACGTCCTTACAGGATGCTTCGCGAGGGGCGCCAATTTCCGTTTTGACTTCGAACCCCATCGAGGGATGATATCAGTAGGTTGCGCGTACCCAAAGGGTATACTATTCGAGCCGCGCATGTCCTTGCAGGATGCTTCACAAGGGGCGCTATTTATTTAATCTCGCCGCGCACGTCCTTACAGGATGCTTCGCGAGGGGCGCCAGAAGACTATTGGCATCGAACCCATATCCACAAATAGCATAACGCTTTCAACTTATGTTAGAGTTCATACATCACTCTATGATTATTTGTAAAAAATATCGTGAAAGTGATGATAAAATCTGTTAAAGTCACCATATAGGAAAATCTAGAACGACGATTCCACTTGAAGTTATTCGTTAGATACCCAAGGGGATTTATATATCAATATGCCTGGTTACGTACACAATACGCTGATAACTAAAAACCAAATTCTCAATATTCACAAAGCAATAATACCTGATGATTCACTTTTCAATGTGAGGTATGATTATTACCATAATCTATCTCGTGAAAATGCTTTTGTAAGTATGTAAAGAACTGGACAAATTCCACTTCTCACCTGATCCGGGAAGATACAGGGAGGGGTGGAGGTAATGCGCGAAAAACTCGATATGAACTCATGTCGAAGGGGCGGAGCACGGAAATTTCTTAACAATACTTTTGATGAAAAAAATACTAATAGCTTTTTATATTCTCATTGCAGGTCTAGTAATCTGGGGATTCATCAATCCAGATGGAATACGAGGAGCTTGGGCGAATAATGTTTGGTCGTTAGCGTTTGTTGAAAACTTCTACAATAAAAACTCAACCATCCGGGCATTGCCGAATGCACCTTCATCCCACCCTCATGCAATACTCCTGCTGGCGCGAGAAGCAATTAATAGTGGTGATGATAATCTGGCACTAGAGTATATTACCCCCCTAGTCGGACCTGATAACCCTATGGTGACAAACGCGTATGCCGAGATCGAGTATCGGCAAGGTAACTACATTGAAGCCATTAATGCCTGGAAGATGGCAGGAAATACCGAGGCTCTCCATCAAAAAACTATGGAATTACGGGACAGTGGATTGCTTGATGCTGCTCTGTTAGCCAGTCAAACCCGTTACGATCTCGATAAAGAAACAACCACTGAGATGTTAGCAAACATTTACGCCCTTCGAAATGAGTTTTCTCCAGCCATTGACCTACTCGATCGTTCCATCAAAGAATATCCTCACTCCGATCGCTATCAAACTTGGATAAATATAAAAAGTGATATTCTGTGGTTACAGGCAAGAACATATGTTACCCAAGGCTTGCTTTCAGAGGCCGAATTAGCGTATCAAGAGTCAGTAACCAATAATCCAAATAACTGGAAAGCATGGAGACAATACGGCTGGTTTAATTATTACACACTCAAAAAGACTCAATCAGCAATTGAGTGTTTCCAAGCAGAAATTAGCGCTTACCCTAACAGTGGAGAGGGGCAATATGACCTGGCCAGCTTATACTCAAGTGAAAAGGATATAGATTCAGCGATTTTCTGGTTCGAAAAAGCCCTTGAGCTCGACCCCGATAAACGCGATTTGCTTTTTACTTATGGAAACTTCCTCAGGAATAATCAATACCTGTCCAGAGCAGTCGAAATATTCGATCACCTATTGCTCACTTTTCCTGATTACACCGATGCTTTCTACGAAGCTTCAAGAGCATATGCTCAAAATCAACAACCAGACAAAGCCATTCAATCAATAGAAAGAGCCATAAAACTCACTAATCCACCACAATTAAAATATTACCTGCTGGCAGGTTCATTATACGAGAGCAATGGCAATAAGAACGAGGCTATCAAAGCCTATGAAAAAGCCTTAATGATCGACCCCAATAGTCCTGAAGCATTACAAGGCAAAGCGCGTCTATCAGATTGACCAACAAAAAATGCCACAAAAAAAATTTTCAAAAGACCAATTAGCTACATTTGGGATGGAGAAAAAGCAAGAATGGTTTGATTATGTGTTAACAATCACACTGATGTTGATCTCAGTTCTATTTGGCATTCTTTTATTAACTGATACAGTACCCCTTATTGGTTATGTTGTACTTTTCTCACTTTGGATAGTCAAATCTTTTTTTCTGGGACAACCAACTTTTTCCACCCCCATGGATTTCACCGTTCTCGGATTATTAATTCTTCTCCCTGTTGGCTTGGTACTTTCCCATAATTCGGATCTTTCATTACCCAAAATCCATGGGCTCCTCTTATCCGTTGCAACATTTGGTATTTTACAAAACCTTATCAGGAATTTAAAACGTCTCAAATGGGCGATTCTACTTCTCATTGCGATGGCGTTTATCTTTGCCCTTTTAGGTTTTTTTGGTGCAGATTGGTCTTACAGTTATTCCACATTACCATCCAGAATTCTAGCGATACTGCCCCTACCTGTTGACTCCCTTCATCAATTGACCTCGAGTGGTGGAATTCACATTAATACGATCGGCGGAACACTAGCACTATTTGTGCCTCTCCTGATCAGTTTATTATTCGATAACGGAGCTTTTAAAAGAGCTTTTCTCAGGAAAAAACATCGCGCCAGATCCATGGAAATAGTTTATAAAGTCATTGTTGGTATAGGTATAGCCCTCGTCTCATTTATCCTCGTTATGACCGAATCCCGTGGAGCACTTCTTGGTAGCATGGTCGGTATATTTGTTTTTATGGTATGGAAAAACAAACGTTTTCTATTCCTGATCCCACTTCTCCTCCTAGTCATTTTTGTCGCGATGCTGGTCTTTGCGGATGGTGACCCTGCCATGTTCCTTCTCAAGTTGGATACCTACTCAAATCCTTCAGGCGATACATTGCAAACGAGGATAGAGTATTGGAAGAACACGATATATTTGATCCAGGATTTCCCGATAACCGGTGCAGGCATTGGCACGTATGGTAAAGTTTTTCACGATATTTACCCGTTTGCCACACCATTGGCCACATTGAGACCACTTTTTTATGCGCATAATATGTACCTGGCAGTTGCCGCGGATATGGGTCTACCCGCATTAACGTTATATGTCACATTATTCAGCAGTTTTATTTGCATGGTCATTTACTCTAGTCGGAAATCCCGGTCAATCGTTAAAACCCTGCTTCAGGGATTAGTTAGCGGTGTAATTGCACACATGGTTTATGGTCTGATGGATAATTATATGCTTGGCGAAAAGCTTGGGGTATCTGTTTGGATTTTTTTCGGGATTTGTACCGCGGTGTACTTACACAGAGACAATCTCATCCACTATTATGGCAATTCACCTGAGCTACGCGTCAATTCCTCAAAACTGGCATTCCGCAAGATAATATGGCCGCGGACTAAAAACCTGCTGTGGAGCTTCATCCTCTGGCTGGCAATTTCGTTAGTTGGAATCTCGTTCATAAACATAAACCCATTCATCAGCCTGGGTATCGCTGTGACCGGTGGCATATTTCTTGGATTCCTCACTACCAAGCGCTTTGAATTACAATTTCAGGCCGAAAGATCACACTCTCTGGTCCAAGAATCATGATCATTTCGACAAATTCATATTTCACGAGTAAACATGACTAATACGAAAGATACTGACTGGGACCTCATCATCACGCCGCGCAAAAAGTGGTACGACCTGCAACTGCGCGATGTTTGGCATTACCGCGACCTGATCGGCATGTTCGTACGGCGTGATTTCGTCTCACGCTACAAACAAACCATCCTTGGACCGCTGTGGTTCCTGATCCAACCTCTCCTGACGTCAGTAGTCTTTGTCGTGGTTTTCGGCAACATCGCCAACCTGCCCACGGACGGCTTACCCCAAATGCTTTTCTATATGTCCGGAAATGTTTTATGGTATTACTTTTCCGGTTGCCTCACCGGTACATCGACAACATTTACCTCGAACGCGCACCTGTTCGGAAAGGTTTATTTTCCCCGCCTGGTAACGCCCATTTCGATCATCATCTCCAATCTCATCACGTTCGCCATTCAATTCCTGTTCTTCTTAAGCTTTTTCCTTTACTTTTTACTGCGAGGGGCAGAAATACGAATCACTTACTGGGCGTTTACGCTGCCGCTTCTCATCCTGCTGATGGCCGGCCTGGGGCTCGGATTCGGCATTATCATCTCCTCATTGACGACCAAATACCGCGACCTGCAACAACTGGTTGGTTTTGGTGTTTCACTGTTGATGTACGTGACTCCAGTCATTTACCCCATTTCCTCGATTCCTGAAAAATTGCGTTGGATAGCGGAAGTCAACCCGATCACTCCGATTATTGAGACCTTCCGTGCGGGGTTCCTAGGTGCCGGAAATGCGAACTGGTTGGGATTGGGATATAGCGGAGTTTTTATGCTTGTGGTGATGTTTATCGGAATAGTGATCTTTAACCGTGTGGAAAAGACATTTATTGATACAGTCTAATCATATTTGCGAAAAGGTTTAATGATGAAATATTGTTCCCGCTGCATTCTACCAGAGACATATCCAGGAATTCACTTTAATGAGGAAGGGGTGTGCAATTTTTGTTTAGACTATAAACCATATCACCCCAATTTAGGAAAAGAAAAGCTAAAAGAAGCATTACATATTGAGAAGAGGGCGGGCAAATATGATTGCGTAGTTCCTTTGAGTGGTGGAAAAGATAGCAGTTATATACTCTATTATGTAGTGAAAGAATTGGGTTTAAAACCGCTGGCGGTCAGTTACAATTCCGGTTACCAAAAAGCGATCGCTGAAGAAAATGTGCGCAACACTTGCGAAAAACTCAATGTACCGCTCATTATTATAAAGTCACCTGGAAGAATCCAAAAAAACAGATTGAAGACCAGTTACTTGATTTCGCAAAGAGAAAAGGATTCATGGGGTACCTGTTCGAATTGCGAAGCAATAATCAGAACCATCTCAGCTAATACAGCAAGAAAACTGAACATACCATTTGTGATTTGGGGAAGTTCTGCCTTAGAATCCATGGACGTTAATAAATACACAGCCTATAATCTTGGGAAGAAGCAAAAGGTTAGAAAAACAAATTGGCTGAGTTTTGGTTTCAGGATCATCGTAGCGGGTCTAAAAGACCCCATCAGGGTTTTTCTATACGGAAAATCGCTTTGGCTCAATATATGGCAGAGGTTATCCTTAGGATTTCCACTGAAGTATGCAATTAAGCCTAATAGCGTACCCCCATTGAGCACAGAAAATCCAAAATTTATCCTTTTTTTTGATTACATTCAATGGGATTCAATGGAAAACATCAGGTTATTGGAAAATGAACTCGGGTGGAAGCATCCTGTGGGGATTGATTCGAGATTTGATTGTTCTCTACATTGTGCGGTAAATCACAATAAACTTCAAGAGTGGGGGATCTCACAGGATGGAGTAAATTTCTGCAATTTCATTCGAGAAGGAAAAATGAGCAGAGAAAAAGCAATTGAGATGGAAAAAAATGTCGTCAATTCCATTGGTGGGGAATATATCGAATTAGTCGAGAGAGTCCTTGAATAAGAATTTAAGCATTATTGGAACGATTGTCATTGATAATCTTTGTACGTCATTTTCGAGATTGGTAATCATGGACCACAGATGTCTCCTGTAATTTCTGTTGAGCATTTGACCAAACAATATGAACTAGGCGTAATTGGCACCGGCACGCTCTCACGCGACCTGGAACGATGGTGGGCAAGGGTGCGGCACAAACCAGACCCGTATACCCGTATTGGACAGCGGGACGCCTTTGAGCGCATTGGTGAATCAATTCTTGCCCTGGATGACGTGAGTTTTACTGTGGAGCAGGGCGAGGCGTTGGGGATCATCGGGCGCAACGGTGCTGGCAAGAGCACACTGCTCAAGATCCTCTCACGAGTGACAGCCCCAACAAGCGGGGTGGTGAAAGTGAAAGGTCGCATCGGCAGCCTTCTTGAAGTTGGAACGGGGTTCAGCCCTGAACTAACCGGCAGGGAAAACATTTTCCTGAATGGTGCGATATTGGGAATGAATGGAAAAGATGTAACGCGTAAGTTTGATGAAATAGTCAACTTTGCGGGAATCGAGAAATTTATTGATACACCAGTGAAACGGTATTCCAGCGGAATGTATGTCAGGTTGGCATTTTCGGTGGCAGCGCACCTAGAATCTGAGATATTACTTGTAGATGAGGTGTTAGCAGTAGGAGACGCGGAATTCCAGAAGAAGTGCCTGGGAAAGATGGGTGATGTAGCCAATAAAGAGGGTCGAACCGTATTATTTGTTAGTCACAATCTTGCTTCCATGAAGACACTCTGTGAAAATGGTTTTGTAATTGATAAGGGTCACATCGTAAATGGACCGGATATTATAGAAAATGTACTGAATTACTATAATAAAGGAATATCCGAATATGTAACCTCAACAGATTTAGAGACACGGAAAGACCGAAGAGGTAATGGGAGGCTGATCATTACCCGGTATGAGATTTTAAATGAAAATAAAAACAGGATTGATTCCATTACATGCGGAAGTTTTGTCAGAATTAGATTGCATTACCGATCTGAATCTGTTATCCATAGGATTTCTATAACGATAAGTCTTGGAGAATCAGTAGGTGATAATAAACTCTTATTATGGACCGAATCATTGAATCATTATTACAATTCAGATAGGGGTGAAGGCTATTTTGATTGTGTAATACCAAAATTCCCACTCACATCTGGATCGTATTTATTGAACTTTTTTATCAGTTCTGATGGGGATATTCTTGATTGGATGAGGGAAGTTGGTTATATCGAAGTAATAGATGGAGATTTTTTTCATTTACAGAAAATTCCACATTATCATCAAAAGGTTACATTAGTTGACCACCATTGGGAGTAAAGTGATTAATCGCATAAAAGATTACTTGCTACTTTTATTCAATTATCTTAGATATAAGATAGCCAATATTTCCGGAAGATATCCTAAAGGTATTGAGGTTCAGGGGGGAAAGCTGATTTTAGATATTCGATCAAAGATCATACTGGACAGTACTTCAGCTCTCATAGTGCAAGGAACCATTAACCTTAGAAATTCGACCATCAGACTTGAAAAATCAACCGTCGATTTTAGCGATCTCGAAATCAATAATAGTTATCTTGACTGCAAAGAAACACAAATATGTATTGGTAAAAATGGACTTATCTCAGAAGCTGTATTAAGGTCAACTCAATCCAAGATTGCAATAGCTGACAACGCAAAAGTATTTCGTACGAAAATGCAGATTGATAACTCCCAGGTCAAAGCTGATCAATATCTTCTGATTGATGGCAAGTACAATCAAATTCCAAATTTGCTGATTCTTTCTTCAAATGCAACTATCGGTAAAAATGTTAACATCAAGTGCAAATTAGAATGCAGGAATGCTACACTCATCCTTGGTGACAACATATTTCTTAATCATGGCACTGAGGTGCGTTGTCACAATTTTATAAAAATAGGTAACAATGTTCTAATTTCTTATGAATGCCTCATTTTTGACACGAATACCCACTCACTATCTGCAGAAGATCGGATCATGGAAATTTCCCAAGGTTATCCAAACAATACCAGACAATCAGATCTTACAATGTCAAAAACTGCCCCAATCGAAATTGGAGATAATGTTTGGATTGGAATGAGAGTTGCGGTACTTAAAGGCAGCAAAGTACGGAATAATTCAGTTATCGGTTTAATGACCGTAATGAGTGGAGAATTTCCAGAGTATTCTCTCATTGCTGGAAATCCGGGAAAATTAATTAGAATAATCAGTTAAGCATTGAACATTAATTCTCTGTTGTTGGTCAACATAGAATTCGACACCATTAAAATTTTCCCAATTCAAAATCAAACCAATAGTCCAACCTAAGTTTCAAAATTGATTGTAAATTTTGGAATTATGGAATGCGGAATAACCAAATAACACACCTAAACTCAATCTGGGAAATCTCACATAATAACATCATGTCTTTTTGGTTACAGTATTTTGAAGGAAAAACAATACACCAATTTTTGAATTTATTACGTATTAGATATGAACATGTTTCTGAAAAAGACAACTACGTTGAATAATATGAACGAAAATAGCACTCCCCCGGTTCTTTTTATTATTTTCAATCGTCCGGATTTGGTGAACCGGGTTTTTAACCAGATCAGAAAAGCACAACCAATGCAGTTATTCATCCATGCAGATGGGCCAAGAAATGAGCAGGAGATCCCGTCGTGCGAGGAAGCACGCGCGATAGTGAATCAAATCGATTGGGATTGCGAAATCCACACGCTGTTTCGGGATCACAATATCGGTCTAAAAAAGTCTTTCCATACATCCATTGCCTGGTTTTTCGAGCACGTTGAAGAGGGAATAATCCTGGAAGATGATGTGGTTCCACACCCCTCATTTTTTCGTTACTGCTGCGAATTATTGGATTACTATCGCACTGAGAATCGGGTAATGATGATCGGCGGTAACTCGGTACAACTCGGTAGAAACCGGACAACAGATAGTTATTATTTTTCTACTTTCAGCCACATAAAAGGTTGGGCAACCTGGCGCAGGGCATGGCAATTGAATGACACGGATCTAAAAACCTGGCCGGAAAACAGGGGGGCGAAATGGATAAAAGAAATAATGATCAAAAACGATGGTGTAAAGAAGATCACTCAAAAGATCGACGAGGTGTATAACGGTAAATTAAGTTCCTGGGGTTATGGATGGCAATACAGCATATGGATGAACCGTGGATTTTGTGTTGCACCAACCCAAAACCTGGTCACAGACATCGGGTTTGACGAACGGGGAACTCACACCAAACAAAACAGCCCGTTTGCCAACCTGGAAGCAGAGGAAATGACCTTTCCACTCAGGCATCCCGAAAAGATCATTCGTAATCTTAAAGCTGATAAGTTCATTGTGAATCATTTAATCCTGCGCTACCCCTTGCCTGGTGAAACAAGTCTGCCTAAGGCGATTTATGCTCGACTTCGAAATAAAATCCCTCGTCCACTTCGATGGAGATTAGATCATTTTTTGTTTTATCAACCCAAACCATAAAGAATGCTCTCAAAGCAAGTGATCAAGAAGTCAAATTAAGTTACCACACTCACAAAGGAAAAATCCGTTAATAATGTAGAAAAAATTGCCAATTTGCATACATTTGCCACAAAGTAGATTTCTGACTCATGCTTAACAACATCCCAACCAAGCTATGTTATTTTTTACTCACCAAGCATTAAAAATAATTGACAATTCAACAAAAGTTTTTTCAACGCAAAAACCAGTAAACAAAGACGATTAAATAAATTTACAAATGAATAATATTGGTTTCATCAATTTGTCCAAAGATGTTGGACATAATTCCTAATACAAGGTTAATTTCTAATGAGATTCATGCTGAAAGCAAAACGCAAAATACAAAAGATCATTTGGTCATTCTTTTGGACAAACTACCAATTGCCACAAAAGTCTATCGGGGAAATCGTTCCAAACTTCAAGAGTTATGATCCGAAAATAATTGAGCATATTTGTTTACCTCCATATAAAGGTGAAAGTAATTTCATTGATTATTCTGCATTGATCTCATTAATTAAGTCGCATGAGCCAAGAAAGATACTTGAGCTAGGTACCGCTCATGGAAATACAATAGCAAATATTTGCTTAGAGAGTAATGCAGATATTTTTACAGTAAATGCTTTGCCAGAGCAAATTGAAGGTAATTTAATCACATTCACTTTATCTAATGATGAAATAGGCATGGTTTACAGGACAAATGGATTCCATAATCGTGTTACTCAAATCTATGAGAATACCAAGAATTTAGATATTCTAAAATATCTCCCTCAAAGAAGCGTAGACTTCGCATTTTTGGATGCTTGTCACGACTCGGATTTTGTGGTGAACGACTTCTTCAAGATTCTCCCTGCTCTTTCTGATAGAGCAATCGTCGTCTTTCATGATACTTTTCCTTCGATTGAGCATTGGTATTTAGACAGCTATGTAGGTTGTATGTACCTACGCAAACTGGGGTTTAATGTGATCCACATAAAAGGCAGCTCATTAGGGTATTGGTCAAGTAAGGATTCAAAATTACGAAAGCCTTTTCAAAAACAATATCAAAATTTATTACATACTAGCTTTGGTTATCTCCTGTATGGCAACCAGGAAAAATTCATCCGTGGTTTAAGGTGGTTAGCAAGCGGATTTCTTAAAGGAAGTTTTTATGAAGATACATCAAATGAAAGCAAATTTCCTGAATACCACTTCTAGTGAAATGTAAAATTGTTGGCCATGGTTGGAAGAAATCCCGCAACTTCCTCCAACTATGCCTGAGGGTTCAATTTGGCCGAAGCTTAGCATTGTAACCCCTTCCTTCAACCAGGGCCAATACCTGGAGGAAACGATTAGATGCGTCCTGCTGCAGGGATACCCTAACCTGGAATATATCGTCATGGATGGCGGATCCACAGATGGCAGTGTAGAAATTATCAAGAAATATGAACCGTGGCTGACTTACTGGACCAGTGGTCCCGATGGTGGTCAGGGAGACGCGATCAACAAAGGGCTTGCCATGGCGGCCGGCGAACTTGCCGGCTGGATAAATTCTGATGATATTTATTTCACGCGCGCTTTTGAGGTTGTGGTTAGTTGGTGGATCGAGAACGGAACACCTGATGATCTCATCACAGGAACAAAGCTGAAAGGGAGTTCAACAATGGATTCGTTCACGAGGCTGCCCCAACAGCCCTTTTCCAATGAACATCTACAGCAGAGATGCATCGTTGAACAACCCTCAACATTCTTCACCATTAAGAGGGACCAATGCATTGGAGGAATTGACAGTTAGTATCATTTTTTGATAGACTATGACCTATGGCTTAGAAAGACCAATAAAGGCGCAATTATCCGATATTTTGATACAGACCTTGCGGTTACTAAAGACCACGAACCATATTCGATTGTCGGTGGAGGGATTAAGATGAACAGTGGATCCATTCTCACGCTAACCTCTTCGAAGATATCAATATATATAAATTAAGTCCTGTTATTGAATTTCATTGAAAAAGTTTTTCATCGGAAAATTAGTGAAGTATCCTTTAGTAGGCAAGTTCACTATTTTGTTAGAAATTCAGAACGTATTTTACATACAAGGAATCGTGAGGAAATAAAGTGATAAAAAAGTTAAAGTGTTATATTTCTAATAATGCAATAGTAAACATAATCTATAGGAAATTTGGAAGAACACCTAGAAAAGGTGTTATTGATAAATCCGTGCTGATCAATTTTTTACCAAAGAACCCAATAATTATTGAAGCAGGAGCTCACTTAGGTTATGATACTATTGAGTTAGCAAAAATTTTTCCTAAAGGCCATATTTTTGCCTTTGAACCGGTAACGGATATATTTTCACAACTCGTCGAAAACACTAAGCTTTATCCGAACATAACTTGCCAACAGTTTGCATTAGGCTCTAACAATGGTTCGTGTACGATCTTTATAAGTGACGGTGAATCCGATGCATCAAGTTCATTACTGCTGCCTAAAGAACATTTAGATTTTCATCCCAATGTAACATTTAATAACACAGAAATAGTTGCTCTGACAACTATCGATTCTTGGGTTAGTAAGATGGGTTTAAACCATATTGATTTCCTTTGGTTAGATTTACAGGGTATGGAACTATCAGTATTGCGCGCTTCTCCTAAAGTGCTAGAAAATGTTAAGGCAATATACACTGAGGTTTGTTTCAGACCCTTCTATGAAAACGCAGGATTGTATCCAGATTTAAAGAAATTCTTAAGAAATGCAGGATTCAAGGTCAGTAAAGCGTTTCATGTTTGGAGAGATGAAGGCAATGTGTTATTTATCAAGAAATGAAACCATGGCTGCATATTTACGATAGATAATAATTAGGAGATTAATTCTTCTCTTTGTTGTAATTTATTAACTAATGTTCTTAGATCAACATAGATAGGGAATCTAAATGAATGGCAATGAAACTTATTAAAGCCTTACCGATTACTGAGAAAAAAGGTTGGCCATGGACTGAAGACCCAGAGTCAATACCAGATAACATGTTTGATGGTAGACCTTGGCCACGTGTTAGTATCGTAACCCCTTCTTATAATCAAGGAATGTATATTGAAGAGACCATACGGTCTGTATTACTTCAAGGTTATCCCAACCTTGAATACATTATTATGGACGGTGGTTCTACGGACGGAAGTGTTGAAATTATTAAAAAATATGAGCCTTGGTTGACTTATTGGGTTAGCGAAACTGATCAGGGGCAAAGTCACGCTATCAACGAAGGATTTTCACGCGCAACAGGTGAAATAGGCGGCTGGTTAAACTCTGATGATATTTACTTTCCTGGGACATTAAACACAGTCGTTTCTCTATGGGTAAAAAATGGGAAACCAAACTCATTAATTACTGGCACCAAACTTAAAGGGGATAGGTCGCTTAATGTAATAACTAGACTGAACCAAACACCTTTCACTATTGAACATTTACTTGAAAGAAGCATTCTTGAACAACCTTCTACTTTTTTTCCATTGAATTCTTTTTGGGAGGTTGGAGGGATCGATGAAAGATACTTCATGTCACTGGATTATGATCTATGGCTGCGTATGATACATACAGGCATGGGGTTTTTGTTTACAGAATCCGATTTAGCAATTACTCGATTTCATCCGTCAAGCAAGGGGGCATTATATCAACGGCGTTCATGTAAAGAATCTTTGTTATCTGTCTGGAGAAACTACAAGGTGATCCCTGATAGCTGGGTTAAGAAATGGGCGACGGCAATTGTCAACCCCGAGAAAGTAAAGCCTAGTCATGTTAAGGATTTCCTGGTTTTCATTCGGAATATCCTTTATCATTTAACTAGAATAATACTGAAAATGCTGGTGCGGTTCTATCAAATTGGTAAAAAGACTTCTAATTTGTTTCAAAAGTCCTAACAATAACTCCCAACCGATCCACCTCAATTCACACTGTGCATTTTGACGGGAATTTTCTTTTTATTGTATTACCTGTCTTTTGAAATCTTTCAATTGAAATTCGGAAATTCTTTTGTACCAATCATGATAAATAAAGAGTATCTATCCAAAGTTCAGACTGAATATCCAAAAATTAGTATTGTGACCCCTTCTTACAACCAAGCACAATTTTTGGAGGAAACGATATGCTCAGTATTGAACCAGGATTACCCCATCCTGGAATACATAATTATTGATGGTGGCAGTACTGATGGCAGTGTTGAGATCATTAAAAAATTCGAGTCCAAATTGAGCTACTGGATAAGTGAAAAAGACCAGGGGCAAACGTACGCGATCACGAAAGGAATGGCATTGACCACGGGAGACCTGGTGAATTGGTTGAATTCCGATGATATTCTCCTGCCCGGTTCCTTAATGGCTCTGGCTAAAACCTATTTAAATCATGGGGTTGAAAAAGCGATCTTTTGTGGAAATTCAAAAGTGATCGATTCGACCGGTACCTTGATCTCGGAACACATAGTAAATCGATTTTCTAATGAAAATAAGCCATTACCGAATGCGCCAGACCTTCAGCAAGGATGCCAGGCAAGTGTGTTTTACTCCAAAGAGGCTTGGAATTCTGTAAACGGCATAGATCTCTCACTAAACTATGCAATGGACATCGATCTTGCATTCCGGAGCTACGAGGAAAAAATTCCATTTATTGCTGTTGATCATTTTCTGGCTGCCTATCGAAAGCATGATGACACAAAGACACACGCCGGGTGGAAAGAATCAACAAAATTCAAAAAGGAATTTTATTTTAAACAACTCGACAAGTTATCTAACAACGATCGAAAGATCTATGAACCCAGGGTGCAACGCATGATGTTTGGATTTTATGTCGGCAGTATTTGGCCTTCAGATCCGTTCTTAACTCGCCTTCAAAAAGCTTTTTTTGCTGCAAAGAGTTTTCCAAAAAGCCTGACACAACCCTATCAGGTTAAAAGGATCCTATTGGATTTATTTGCCCCCCGGGGTAAGTCAAAATAACAGGTGTATAGGGCTAGAGTGAGGTAATAATGAAAAAGAAGGTTTCACTTACCAAGATCATTAATCGGTTCATTAATAGATCCGGGCAAAGAAATGACATTATGTCTCCCGAACAAAACACAGAGCTATGGAGAAAAAAAGGTGTTCAAATTGGCGAAAATACACTGATCTATCCAAATGTCTTTTTAGGTAGAAATGGCAGAGATCCAATCATTATCGGTAGAAATTGTGTATTGACCGGTTGTACTGTAATAGGACATGATGCGTCGACAAACAAACAGTTAGGGTTAAAAAGATCCATGATTCAGCCAGTGATAATTGAAGACGATTGTTTCATCGGATTTCAATCCATCATCCTGATGGGGGTTAGAATCGGGAAAGGTTCCATTGTAGGGGCTGGAGCAGTTGTTAGTAAAGATGTTCCCGCAGATAGTGTGGTAGTAGGAAACCCCGCGCAAGTGATTGGCAAAGTACAAGATCTGATCGATCGCCGCAAAGAATTGATGAAAATCCATCCAGAATTTTTCCCGGTTGATACGGATCAGAATAATTAAGCAAAGATTAAGTTGATAGAAAACTTGTATCGGTTAATCGTATCGAACATAAGAATTAATGTTGTGCGATTAATAAACTCGTTGAGTATTAGGTTTTATTAAAATAAATTATGAGATTAGTTGAAGTTTTCTATTCTTCACGGCCGGAAGTATTTATTGCGCGTCACATCATCGCGCTGCGGGAAGCCGGTTTGGATCCGATGATGGTAGCGATAAATTCAGGACTTGGTAAATCAGCTGAGGCAAGAACGGTTTCTGATTACGACATTAGTCTGGGTACAATTCACATTCCTTTTCCATCCGATAATTTATTTTTCAAGTTCTTTAGCCTACGACACTTATTGAGACCTCACACTGTAATAAACGATACCATATCCAAGAAAATTTTTGCATCATATTTGGAATCTTTAAAACCTGATCTGATCCATTTCCAAATGGGAACCCTGGCAGGGTATTTTTATCAAATTCCGTATTTATTAAAAATTCCCTACACAATTTCATTGCGAGGGTCAGACGTTCAAGTATTACCTTTTGAATCGCCAGAGAAATATTCAGCCCTTAAAAAAGCAATAGAAAAATCTGCCGGAGTCCACACAGTTAGTGATGCCATTTGGAAGAGCGCGAAACAGACTTTTGATCTGTCACCTGATAAGGTTTATCACCAGACAATTTTTACAACCGTTCCTTCATCACGCACCGAAAGAAGTCTGGTGAAAAAAAAGAGCAGAACTTTTGTTACTTCAGGCCGGCTGCACTGGACAAAATCAATTCCTTCGTTATTAGTAGCATTCAAATATTTATTGGATTTGGATCCAAATAACGAATTAATCATCATAGGTGACGGGGATTCTCGTGAAGGCATTAATTATTGGATCCGATATTTAGAGATAACTGATAAAGTGAAGTTAATTGGACGATTGTCTTATCCCGAAATAGTCAATATCATCAATCAAGCAGATGCATATGTACAATCTTCTATCGCAGAGGGATTTAGTAACTCAACAGCTGAAGCGATGGCTTTGGGCTGTCCAGTGTTTGCAACAGATGTTGGCGGCACCCGGGAAATCATTATTGATCATAAAAATGGGTTTCTACTGAACCCAATAAAACCGGAAGATTGGGCGCAGAAGTTTTTATTTGTTCAAGATGAAGTATTTATGAAGGCAATAAGCGAAGAAGCACAAATTACTGCACAGCAGGTTTTTTCAAGCAAACAACACGCCGAAAATTTTAAGGCCTTCTTCTTACAATCACAAACCCATACAAAGAGTTCCCATGGGGGTTAACAATTATAGAATTTTGTATATTCAACCTGGTTCAGATTTGGGTGGCTCAAAACTAAGCTTGTATCACGTAGTCAAATGTGCACTAAAAAACCAGGTGTCATATCTCGCGCTTTCATCTCCGCCAAGCCCTGAATATGAAGGAATGATAAAAAATTTCGCTGAAAAGGTTTACTATTTAGATCTTCCTACCTGGCAAAGGTTCCCGAGAAGAACGATTTTTGAAAAGTTCAGGGAACCATTTGGAAATGCAAGGAGAATGGTCAAAGTACTGCCCGCCGTTATATTGTTGGTCAATATCATAAAAAACGAAAAAATTGATCTTATTCACACAAACAACAGTATCTGCCCAGCTGGTGCCTTCGCCGCAAAACTTACCAAGAAACCCCATATTTGGCACATACGAGAGTCTTTTGGTACCCACCGTCAATATCGTCCGATTCTTGGGGATAGAATCACATTTTGGTTAATGAGGACCTTAAGTAATGAAATCATTTGCAACTCTCAATATACGGCGGAACCTCTCCGCGATCATCATATAAGACACTCGATCGTTCAAAATGGGATAGACACCACCGTTTTTCAGAAATCCCAAGGAAACGGCCTCAAATTACGTGAGCAATTAGGTATTAAACCAGGCGAAATATCTATCGCAATGGTGGGAAATCTCACAACCGAATTAAAGCGACATGATACCTTTTTAAGAATTGCATCGATGTTATCAAGTGAATTTACCAATCTAAAGTTTGTAATATTTGGTGGAAGCAATAACCTGTATCAAACAGAATATACTAGGAATCTACAACAAACAACAATCAATTTAGGAATCGTTGATCGGGTCATTTGGGTTGATCACATAAAGGACACTGCAGCAATCATGAGCAGCATAGATATCCTGGTCCACCTGGCAATAACCGAGGGTTCCGGGCGGGTCATAATGGAAGGGATGGCATCTGGAAAACCAATATTGGCCATGAATTCAGGGGGTGTAAAAGAGTTAATACACGATGCAAAAACAGGGTTTCTTTTCAATCCTGAGGATTTGGAAGGAATCCTGAACACGCTAAGACGTTTAATTACTTATCCTGAAATTAGAAATGAAATTGGAGAACATGCCCAACGGTTTGCATTGCAGGAGTATTCTGATCAAGCCTCATATGAAAAAATCTCATGGGTCTACCAAAGACTAATCCAAAAAGAAGATATGAAATGAATTGCAAGTTATCCATTATCATCGTGAATTGGAATGTCGCAGATCTTCTGCTCAACTCGATCCAATCCATTGTACAAAATGCCCCTACAATGGAATATGAAATAATTGTTGTTGATAACAATTCAAGTGATGACAGCCTTTCAAGATTAGAAGCGCAGTTTCCTTTTGTCAAGATTATTGCCAATAAAGAAAATCTCGGGTTTGGGAAAGCCAATAACCAGGGAATAGAGATTGCGGTTGGAAGCTATATACTTCTGCTTAATCCAGATACGATAATTATTGAAGACGCCATAGTTAAAATGGTGAAAATTCTTGAAAATCATCCAGAAATCGGTATGATCGGACCTCAATTATTGGACAAAGACCTCAACCCACTAGCTGGTGGCGCGAAACTATCCAGATCTCTCACATCAGGAGTCCTATTGGATCTCCTAAATATTGAATTACTTCCACTTATCGGACCCTTCTTAACTAAAGTTTTAAGGTATCCATACGATTTATCAAGGGCGGGATTTGTCGAAGTGATAAGTGGTTCTGCAATGATGTTCAGAAAATCTACTATTGAGGAAGTTGGGAGTTTTGATGAGAGATACTTTATGGCAGGAGAAGATGTGGAATTATGCGATCGCTTCTGGAAAAAAGGTCTAAAGGTTTATTACTTTCCGGATGCAAAAATAATCCATTTTAATCAATCATGTACTCCCCTTAATCCCGTAGACATTTTCGTAAACAGGTTTATGAGTGTTGCAAAATATTATGAACTCAAAGATGGCCGATGGACACAATTCTGGTTCCGGTTCTTTACTTTTTTAATTTTCATTCCAAAGCTATTTATGAAAGCTTGTTACGCTTTTCTATTCAATAAAGAAAACATCTTCAAAACAAATTTCTCAATTATTAGAAAATTAATGAAATGGCGCTTTATTGGTGAGGCTGAAAAATTTAATGTTTGTCAATCTCCTTAGACATAATTCTTTCACAATTATTATGATAAACAAACGAATCGTAAGAATCCTGAGAATTCCAAAATGAGCAATGACAAAGGAATTGATAACGAATTCATGACTGGTGGTGTACTCCCAAACACGCTTTCCAGGAACAGAACCATTTTTCCATCTGCAAAAAAAAGGAACACCAGAATTCCTAAGATAATCATCAGCCTTTTTCTGGCTTTCTCTGCCTACCTTGTTTTACCGTTGGTAGACATCCCTTTTTTTGGACTATCATTATCAGCTCCGATTTTTTTTCTAATCGCTTTATTCACAATTGTTAAAACCCGGTCGAGCCATTTCAAGCAATACAAAGTATGGTTTTTCCTAGCCCTTTCGATTTGGGCCGGTATTTTCATTAGCGCTTTAGGAAATGGGTTAAATAGTGGTGGAAAGAATTTTGATGCTAGTGGGTTAGGTACCACAGTTCAGTATTTGTACTGGCTAATTGTTTTTTACTTTACTGCATTCTTAGCAAGTCAACAGAATATCATTCAAAGGGTTGGAAATATCCTCGGCTGGAGTGTATTTGCTCTCGCCTTGTTTAGATGGTATGAAGGTTTGTTCTTCGGAATTATTGGGGGGTCGACCAGGCTCCACTTCTTAAGTCAAAACGACTATGGTTTCTTATTTTCGTCTTTTTCGCCCTTTCTTTTAGTGATGATCTTCACACAAAAAAGCTGGAAAAGATTGATCGCAATTTTATGCAATCTCATTTTGTGGGGAGCCATTGCGATCAACGCCTCCCGTGGTTCCTGGGTGGCAATCGTCCTCGGATTGGCTTTGAGTTTTGTTGTAATAAGCCTCAATAAACCACGCTTAGCGGTTGGGCTGATCGGCTTTTTATTGATCGCTGCTATATTCGTTGGAATTTTATGGATTGCGGTGCCCACTTTCTCTGCGGAGACGATGGAGCGAATTGATACATTTAGTTCGCTGGATGAAGATATTTCTTACCAGATACGTGAGCTCATGGTGCAAAAAGGGCTTTTACTTTTTCAGAGATCCCCAGTAATTGGTGTGGGAGTCGGGCGCTTCCAGGAGGCTTCGGTACCCCTGGAAATTCCGCCGTTATTAAATTACTATTCACAATCACAATACGATAAAATGTCAGCCCATAATTCTTATCTAGCATTTCTAGCTGAAACTGGTTTGGCCGGATCCATTCCGTATGGGATTCTGCTAATCATATTGGCTACAAAGGGAGGCAAGGCTGCCTTATGGTCACTGCGAAAGGGCTTGTATTGGATTCTTGCTGCGTATGTGGGTTTTATCCAGATGAGTGTTCACATGTGGGTAATTGATTCACTAACAAACACAAGTAACTGGTTTATCTATGGTTTGGTAGCTGCAACAATAATGATAAAAAAGAAGAACATTTCAGTCAAATGAAACTTGGATTCTATTATCACATACCGGCAATTGAAATAAATGGAAACATTTTTATGCCAGGATATCTAGGGCTCTTTATTGACAGTCTTGCCATTCACTTTAAAAGCATTGTCACTTTTCAACATCTTCCGGACGCGGGTGAAAACACTATCTTTGATTACCAAATCCGTTCAAAGAATGTCCTGTTAGTCTCTCTAGCCCCGCGCGGTTCTGTTCCACATCGAATGTTGCATATGAGGGAATTCACACGGAAAATCAAAAAACATGAAGATGAATTTGATGCAATCTTGCTACGAGGGCCAACACCCTTATTGCCGCCCATCGCTAACAAGTTAAACAAGCCTTCAACTCTATTAATTGTTGGTGACCAATTGGCTGGTGTGGATTCACTCCCACAACCCCGCTGGCGAAAAGAACTGATCCGTGCCTGGTCCTGGTATAATGCGCAGAGACAACTTCAAGTAGCTCGTAGAAGTCTGGTTTTTGTGAATAGTAAGTTACTGTATAGACAGTTTGAATCAAAGGTGTCCAATCTCCACGAGACTCATACGACCACACTATCAATCGATGATCTTTACTCCCGCAATGACACATGTACAAAAAAACCTGTAAGGTTGCTGTATACAGGTCGATTTGATCCAGCTAAAGGACTATTGGATATCGTTGAAGCAGTTGCCATACTTGTAGATCAGGGGATTGATATTGTTTTTGACCTTGTGGGTTGGGCTGACAAAGGATCCGAGATTCTGGTTCAAATTGATCAAACCGCAAGCAAATTAAATATTTCTGATCGAATTTTCAACCATGGATATAAGGCTGTTGGACCGGATTTATTCTCATGTTATAAAAAAACGGACATTTACATCATAGCCTCTCAATCTTCCTTTGAGGGTTTCCCGCGTACGATATGGGAAGCCATGGCTCACAGCCTGCCTGTAGTGGCGACAAAGGTCGGATCCATACCAGATTTTATCCAAGGTGCCGCAGAATTGGTTGAGCCAAGGAATCCTAATGCACTAGCGGAAGGAATCAAACGTTTGATAAACAACCCAGAGACGAGAAAGGAATATATAAAGAAAGGCTTTGTACTGGCAAGGCAAAACTCATTAGAGATTCAAGTTAGCGAAATGGTTAAGGTTATAAAAAAATGGATGGATGGCAATAATGGGTAAACTACACAGATTAATGAGATATGATTGGCCTTTACATTTTGTGTTATTGCTTACTAATTGGCTACCAGACAATACTGTTTTTTTAAAATTTAGGGGTTATCTCGCTCATTTCTTCATTGGCTCATGTGGACATAACCTAAGGATTGGTAGAAATATTGTTTTTTACAATCCCCAAACAATTCATCTAGGTACTGATGTTTACATAGCGTACGGCTCTTGGTTCGTCGGAGCAGAAAAGATAATCATTGGTGATGAAGTTATGTTTGGTCCTTACTGCGTTGTTGTTGCTGGAAATCACACAAAAACGGACGGGTCATTCAGGTTTGGTCAAACAAATGATAAACCCATTCACATTGAAAAAGGTACTTGGATTGGAGCACATGTAACCATCACAGCTGGTGCGCACATCGGATCAGGATGCCTAGTTGGGGCAAATTCTGCAGTATTATCTGGCTCAGTACCATCGAATTCGCTCATCGCTGGTAATCCAGCAAAGGTTGTTTTGGAGACTATCTAGGTGAAAAAAGGCGTAACTTTTGTTGAATGTACTCCTGACTATCCTCAACAGGGTCCTTTTAGCCCCGATGAATTTTTCCCTGAATATCCATTTAGCAAAGATACTATCAGTTCTGAACCAAATGATGTTTATAGATGTATTAGAGATTCTTTCAGGTTGTTAGAACTTGATAATGAACATTTCGGAACTCCTGAGTGGAATCCACTAAAAGAAATTGTCAAACCTGGTGATACCGTAATAATTAAACCCAATTGGGTTTACCATCAACTCTCAACTGATCCTAAACCAGAAGAAGTTCTAATCACTCATCCATCGATAATAAGAGCAGTTCTGGATTACGTAATTAAAGCTTGCCTACCTGGGGGAAAAATCATTATTGGAGATGCACCAATTCAAAGTGCAATTTTTCAAGAAATCCTGAATATAAGCCAAATTGATTCAATCATCCATTTCTTTTCAACAGAAAAAAATATCAATATACATGTTGAGGATTTTCGAAGTGTCATCGCGACAATTACTAAAGGGGGACAAATTCACCAAGGAAATCAATATAAAGACAACTTTTTAAAATTTCGGGAAGTAAATTTAGGGGAATTGAGTTACTTTAGTGGTATAGGACATTTATCTTCACTTTTTAGAGTGATGGACTATAAACCTTCAACTGTTATAGAGAACCATCATAATAAGAACCATAAGTATCTTATTTCATCCTCAGTCTTGGAAGCAAACGTAATAATAAATCTGCCAAAATTAAAGAGTCACAGATTGTGCGGTATGACTTGTAGTCTAAAGAATTTGGTCGGAATAAATGCTGATAAAGCATATTTACCTCATTTTCGATTAGGCACGCCAGATAGTTACGGAGATGAGTACCCAAATAAATCAATAATCAAGAAAATGCGGTCATTGGTTCGCACAAAATACCAATTCTCTGAAAATAAACGACTCTGGATATTATTAAAATTCATAGGCAAAATTCTTCTTCGAATTTATGCAACCCTAAATCGAGGAAAAACAATTGCAGGTGTAAATGAGGCGGAAATATTATCTGGAGGCTGGTATGGAAACGATACAGCATGGAGAATGGTATTAGATCTTAACCTCATACTACTCTTTGCTGATTCAAATGGAATAATTCACAATATCCCTCAACGCAAATACATGAGCATCATTGATGCCATAATTTCCGGAGAAGGATTTGGCCCTTTAGAACCTAAGCGGAAAAGAACTGGAGCAATTATTTCAGGATTTTCGCCAGTTGCTACAGACGTTGTAGCAACAAAAATAATGGGATTTGACAATAATAAAATTCCAATGATCAAGAACGCGATAAATCATTTAGGGGTCCATTTCCCTCATGAGAGGGATAATGATTTGTATGTCATAACGAAGGAAGGATATATGAATTTAAACGATCTTGAAGTTAACTGGCACTTTGAACCACCCAAAGGATGGGTCGGACACATTGAATCAAATCAGTAGAGATAATCAATAATGAGTGCATACTCTTCAATTCTTCAAAAATTAATTCTTCCGATTGGAGATTCAATAAGAGGAATTCCAATTCAAAAACGGTATTCATATTTAAAGGAATCACAATTCTTTTCATCCGAAACAATAAAACATAATCAGACTAAAAATCTTATACGTTTGCTAATGAGTCTTAAGGATGTCCCTTACTACTCTAGCTTAATGGACACTTTAGGCATACGTCCAGATGAAATTAATAGCATAGAAAAACTAAGAAATTTACCACTATTAACAAAAGAGTTGGCTTTAAAAGAAAACCGAAATCTAAGAGTAAACAATTTGAATATTAAAGACGTATATCAGGGAAAAACTGGCGGTAGTACCGGAGAACCACTTCCGTACATTCATGACAAAGAAACCCAAGCATTCAATAGAGCATGTCATTATCGGGGTCTATCCTGGGGAAGTTTTGAATGGGGAGACCCATTAATCTGCTTATTCGGTGGAACATTAGGTTTAAAAAAGATCGGTGGCAAAGATATTTTCCACAACCTCTTGATACGACAGGTCGATTACCCCGCCTTTGAAGTGAAAACTAATAATTTGTTAGAGATTCAGCATCTGTTTCGAATTGTTAAACCCAAAGCGTTACTAGGTTACATGTCATCTATTTATCACTTATGCATGTTATTAAATGAAAATCGAGTTAAGATAAATGTGCCAATTGTTTTTACAACTGGAGAAGTTCTCCCCAATGAATTTCGTGAGTTTATTAGTAATGTTTTAAATTGCCAAGTGTTTGACTATTATGGCTTTGGCGAGATTCAAGCAATCGCATACCAATGTCCAAAAACCAAAAATTATCATATTTCAGACGAAAAAGTCATCCTTGAACTCGAACCCTTAAGAGAGTATTCTAACCCGTTAATTGGAAAAGCCATATTTACTGACTTAACAAATTATTCCTTTCCATTAATAAGGTACGAACCAGGTGATATTGTTGAATTAACAGAAGAGAAATGTCTGTGTGGAAGAGAACTCACTACGATCAAAAGAATAATTGGAAGAACACATGATTTTATTAGAACTCCGGAAGGTAAAGTTTTAGCTGGGATATTTTTTCCTCACCTATTTAGCAAAATTTCTTCAATCCGCTATTATCAGATCGTACAAGAAAAAATCGATGAGATTACTATTAAATTCATCCCAATTGACAATGACAAAGAACTAGAAAGGCAAAAAATACTACTTAAACAAAAAATCATCCAATATACTTCTCCTCAAATGAAGATTAATTTTGAAGAGGTGCAAGAACTTCCAAAAACAGCTTCAGGAAAACTACAAGTAGTAATATCCAAATTGAATCCCTCTGATTTTTAAACCAGAAAAGGAGGAACAAATAGACGATCAATCAATGAACAAGTCACTAATCCTGTTTATTGGTAATTATTTTGGAATTAATCGAGCCTGGGAAGAAATTCCAATTAGAATTTCGATCCGTGGTCTCCAAACAATGACCACATCAAAAAAAACAAACCGATTTTATCGATTTTTGGACATGATCAACACAACCTTAAAGAATAGAGATTTATATGATCTGGCAATCATAGATGTTTTTAGCGGGAATTCCTTTTACTGGGTAGAAGCGGTTGCAACAATCTTGAGGTTATTAAGAAAACCATTCATGCTAGTTCTGCGTGGGGGAGGACTTGTAGAATTTTCCACTACTCACATGAAAAGAGTAAAAGGAACATTGATAAAAGCGGACACTGTTGTTTCTCCATCGAAGTATCTCCAGAAGGGACTTACAGGTATACGATCAAACATAATTCACATACCTAATGGACTCAACCTTGATGGATTCACTTTCAAACCAAGAAATTCGATAAAACCCAAACTTGTTTGGGTACGTGCACTACACCAAATATATCAACCTCAAATGGCTGTGCAGGCTCTGGAACTTGTTAAAGGTCAATTTCCAGACATTCACTTAACACTGGCAGGCCAGGATAAAAAAGATGGTTCAAGAGAAATCATTCAAGAACTAATCAATAACAGCTCTCTTGAATTAAATGTGAGCTGGATAGGTTGTGTTCCTAGGTCGGAGGTACCAGCAATTCTAAATCAGGGTGATATCTTCTTAAATACCACAAATTATGAGGGTTTTGGAACCTCAGTACTTGAAGCAGCTGCCTGCGGACTTTGTATAGTGACAACCAATGTCGGCGAATTGCCTTATATGTGGGAAGATGGGGTTGACGCACTCCTAGTACCACCTAATGATCCTGAAGCTATGGCAGCGGCTATAAAGCGCATCCTCACAGAGCCAGAAATGGCAGCTCGCATGAGTGCCAACGCGAGGAAAAAGGCAGAAAAATACGACTGGAATGAGATCATCCCACAATGGGAAGATCTGATTGAGAAAGTTATTCACCATGCCTGACCGTTTGGAAATCTATCATCGCTTACCCTACCCACTAAGAGTAATGGCAGCAAGTCTTTGGGGATTACATTTACGTTACTGGCGATATGGACAAGAAACTGAAAAACTTATTGAACAAGCTTTGGAACGTGAAAGATGGACTGATCAGCAGTGGAAAAACTGGCTGGATGAACGTTTAGCATTTATATTGCATAGAGCGGCGACCCGTGTGCCTTACTATAAAGATTCTTGGCAGACTCGACGTAAGAATGGGGATCGGGCATCTTGGGAAATCTTGGATAATTGGCCGATCTTAAAAAAAGAAAGTGTCCGTCGTGAAACAGCCAGATTTGTCGCTGACGATTGCGATAGAAGAAAAATGTACGCTGATCACACGAGTGGAACCACTGGAACTCCGTTAACGATCTGGCTCAGTAAATCGACAGTGAGACTATCCTATGCCCTTTACGAAGCTCGGATCAGGCGGTGGCATAATGTATCGTATAAACAACCCTGGGGGATTTTTGGTGGTCAGTTAGTGGTTCCATTTTCACAAAAGACACCACCTTATTGGGTTAAGAATTATGGGCTAAATCAGGTTTATTTTTCAGTTTTGCATATTTCACAACAAACATATCATGATTATTTACTAAAAATTCAGAAAGACAAATTGACTCATCTTGTTGTTTATACCAACAGTTTGTATCTACTCGCCAGCGAAATTCCAGAGATGGAGCTCCCAATCAGATCACACCTAAGAGTTGTCTTCACAAATGCTGAGCCGCTTTATGATTTCCAAAGAAAAAGACTCGAGCATGTCTTTGGATGTCCAATAAAAGAAACATACGGATCATCTGAAATGATATGCGCTGCAAGTGAATGTGAAAATGGAAATATGCATTGGTGGCCGGAAGTAGGGATTACAGAAATTGTGGATGATGTCGGTGAACCAACGAAATCTGGAGAAACAGGTAGGTTAATAGCTACGGGATTACTTAACGCGGACATGCCATTGATTAGATATGACACGAAAGACCTCACAATGAAAGTCCCGAATAACCGCCATTGTGGGTGTCAACGAAATCTACCACTTGCCGGGAAGTTTGTTGGAAGATCTGACGATGTAATAATCACAAAGGATGGCCGAAAACTAACCCAATTAGACACGATCTTTGACCCGCATCTTCCGATGAAAGAAGCCCAAATAGTCCAAGAGACTATTGACAAATTTACAATCCGAGTAGTACCTGATACTGCATGGAAAACAACGGATGCTGAGTATCTAATAAATGAACTAAAGAAGCGGGTTGGTGATGTTGAAGTAATCGTCAAAGAAGAAAAGGAAATCGAACGAACATGGGCAGGCAAATTTAGAATAATCGTTTCAAAAATTAAGCAGAGTTAATAATAATCAACTAATCCAAATCTCCAAGATTGTGCCGATTTTGATTCTCCGAAAATAAATGAACACCTTTTGATCTTGAATTATCGAAACATGATTTAGCCTCTCAATGATTTCAATCATCCTACCCATCCGGAATGAAGTAAAAGAAATCGGAAAGTGTTTAGATGCAATCCTGATGCAGGATTTTCCATCTGACCAAATTGAAATAATTATCGCTGATGGCATGTCTACGGATGGCACCAGAGAAAAAGTAAAATCATACAGAAAAATCCATAATTACATCCACTTGATAGACAATCAAGGAAAAATTGTATCAACAGGGATGAATGAGGCAATAAAAAAATCATCAGGAGAGATCATCATTCGAGTTGACGGACACACACAGATTGACTCCAATTACATTAGTACATGTGTTGAAACACTCCAACGTACATCTGCAGACAATGTTGGTGGTTGCATGACTGCAAGGGCTAATAACGTATTTGGGTACTCTGTGGCAATTGCTACCAGTACACCATTTGGCATAGGAAATTCAAAATTCCATTATTCACAAACCGAAGGTGAAGTCGATTCAGTCTATATGGGCGCCTGGCCTAGATTTGTTTTTTCAAAAATCGGATTATTTGATGAGGAATTAATCCGCGACCAGGATGATGAATTTAACTATCGCCTGAGAGCAAACGGAGGAAGGATTATTCTAAATCCTGATATTCGGTCAATTTACACAACACGCAGTACCCCTTCAGGATTATTCACACAATACTTTCAATACGGATTCTACAAAATACGCGTGCTCCAGAAACACCCACGGCAGATGAGTATCAGGCAATTCGTTCCACCATTGTTTGTCCTCAGTCTACTGGCAGTGCTGTTTCTGACTTTGACAACAAAATGGGGTTGGATCACACTTGTTGCCATCGCAGGCAGCTACATCCTTGCGAATCTCACCGCGTCGATCATCACATCTGCGAAAAAAGGCTGGCGTCATTTATCGCGATTACCGGTTGTTTTCGCCATCATCCATATCAGTTATGGTTCCGGCTTCCTCGCGGGTCTCTTCAAATTCTGGAATCGTTGGGGAGATAAAATAGGAAAAGTCCCGCAATTGTGAGTCACAGCTCTCGAACCCCCTCTCCATTAAAAATTCTCCTCTCCCGCTGGCTGCCCGTTTTCCTCTGGGCAGCCGTGATTTTTATCCTGTCCAGCAACCCGGATCCCTACGGGTACATCCCCAGGGGCCTCTATCACTGGTTGTGGTGGACCAAGCTTTTCGGTCAATCCTTATTCTTCTACCTCGGCGGGCTGGCCCATATCTTCGAGTACGCCATCCTGGCTTTTCTATTGGCACGGGCGTTATTATGGCGTGGGGATTTTACGCGCGGGCAGGTCCTGACGGTCTTTTACCT